>Ga0307420_1000524_pt1 | contig 17650 bp, 31 predicted proteins | sample SalMarWE160240MG_2_FD_202167 | JGI IMG/M metagenome (GOLD analysis project Ga0307420, IMG submission 202167) | Salt marsh sediment microbial communities from the Plum Island Ecosystem LTER, Massachusetts, United States - WE1602-40 | ecosystem: Environmental > Aquatic > Marine > Intertidal zone >... | reverse complement strand
TAAATATCATTTCCATAATTTATCGCACTTGCCTTATCCTCTCCATAAGTATCATAAGCATATTCCATACTATAGTCAATTAATTCAATTATGTATCCTGCTTCCTGGAGTCTACTATAATCTTTTATTTTACCATCAATTAAAAGTCTATTGGCAGCAACATTTTTATATTTAGGACATCCAAATCCTGAAGCAAAATCATAGTCATATTCCACTTTATGAAAAGCAACACCAAATTTTAACCTTCTTGTTTCGTGAACCCTTGCTTTTAGCAAGGGTTCATTCTTTCTAAAAGCCCAATCTAAAGCAACAAGAGCATGGTCTGAATATTGTTCATCCTCTGGACCTTCTCCCATTGCAGTAATTGATAAATTCTGGTCCACCATATGAGTTACCTCACCTTCAATAGTAGGCAAAATTATATTAAATCTACTATTAGGCATTTTGTCTATTAATGGTTGATTTTGTCTATATGCAGTCTCAGCCTTTTCCCATTCTTCAGCTAATTCTTGCATATCAGCCATTCTATCATTGGCACTGGCAAGTAAATCATTGACTTCTTTCATTTCCCTATCAGTCATAAATTGTATACGCTTTCGGTCCTTGTCAATACGCCATTGTGACATATCAACACTGTCTAAAATAAAATCGGAGTTTAATTTAGCCATATTCTATTCCTCCATCTTCGTTATTATTCCATGCATATAGGCTAGACATAGATTTACAATATTTACATTTATGCTCTAATAAAAATGGTGGAAATTGATCATATTCTTCAATCTCTCTAATTAAATTAGAAGAATAGTCAATATCAAATTTATTCGTAACATCTACTATAATAAGCCTATTACACCCCGGGCATCTTATTGGTTTACTCATATTATCACCTCTTAATTATACCATGACCAACAAAGTACAAAGTTTTAAGTACAAACTTTTAAGAATCAAAAAACTTTGCCATTCAATATAAGCTCAGCATGTAAAAAATCTTGTGGTGTATCAATGTCAATTGATTTGTATTTTTCCATTACAAAAAGTTCGGGTTCGCTTTCAAATATAGAATTATTTTTTAAAAACATACCAACATTAAAAATATAAATACTGGAATTTCTATAATAATAAAAGTTTTCTTTAGCTAAATTCATATTTAAACCACTGGCATTATATAATTTAGCCAAAAAATCCAATCTGTATACAGATACTAAAGAATTTTTATTACTACTTTTAAATTTAGCAATAGCATTATTTATATCTTTTTCCTCCCTTATTGGACATGTCGGCTGTAGTAAACATATTGCATCCTCATTTCCTAAATCTTTTAGTTCTATAATATGTTTGATGTATAAATTAGCAGGTGCTTCATCCTCACATAACTCCTTCGGTCTTCTTATATATTCTACTTTAGAATTTAATAAATGTTGTATTTGAGTTCGCCTATAATCTGTGGTAAGTATTATTTTTTTTAAATGTGAGGATGAAGCTTGATTTATTGTATAGGCTAATAATTCTTTACCTGCTATAAGTTTCATAGCTTTATTGGGTACTCTTCTACTTCCAACTCTAGCAGGAATTACCCCAAGAATCATGGCTATTTCTCCTTTATTACACTAAATTTATCATAAATATATTGCATAATGTTTTTTATAATTCTTAATCTTTTCTTTTGACTCCACATTTCCTGTGCTTTATATTCATCTGAAAAAGTAGTCATGCTGCTATTTAAAACTTCTTTAATAAATTCATCATTGGCTACATCTCTATTATGCTTACATTCTTTTTTAATAAAAGCAAACATCCTATATTCCCTTTTAGTAAGTTGTGGCATACATGTACTTTGTTCATAATCATCACCAAGCAGTTTTAATTTTTTATCCCATTTATCATATATCATCTTTATTCTTCCTTTCTAAAGTATTTATTCTTTCCTTATTTAAATTAATTTGTATTTCTAAAGCATTTATCTTTTTTATTAAACTTAATATGTAAATACTAAGTTTAACTATTAAATAAATAATTCCTATAACAAAGGCCGATGTCCCATATTTTGCGGCTAAATTTAGTATGGTTGTCAAATCATCCATACTTACCACCTCTTAGTAATTAGCATTAGATTGTCCTTCTATATTAAAGCTTCCATTTTCAGGAAGACCATGTCTATAATAAATTTCTCTCATAAATACATCCTTATCAATAAACAATGACCTGAATAAATCTGTAAGTTCATCTCTTAAAATTTTACTATTTACCATACTTAAAGTTTTTAATATAGCATTATATTTAGCTTTTACGCATTCATAAACATGTACAGCCACACTATTATCGGCTTCATACCCATACATCTTAGGCATTTTTAATAAATCACAATAAGCCGATAACTCAATGTTTAATCCTCTCCCTAAAGCCATGCCTAACCAAAAATCACAATTATATTTTTGGACATAATCATCTAAAAATGTCATATTAACACCCATGATTTTAATTTTCTTATAGCCACAAAATATAGCTAGAGCAAACATATAAGCAAATGTACACATGAAATAACGGGTATTAAATTTATTTATTATTTCATCTAACGGAAATTTAATGGCATTAAATTCTTTAAAACTTTCTTGCATAACAATCGAGGCATCTCTGGATATAAACTCCAAAAACTTTATATATTCATTACTTCTGGTTTCTAAAGTATGCAGTTCAAATATATAATCAAATGCATACTCTTTTATATTCCTATAATTTTCTTTTTGTCCGAACATATCCACATACAAACCCCCGCCAATAACCCATACGTCATAATCTGTCATTTGTTCTACTGACATATCGAGAAAATCTTTATCCCGCCATTTGTCATTTCCCAGTATTAAAACAGTATCTCTGTATTTTTGTATTTTATTCATTTTAAATAAGCCTCCTTGATTATTTTTATTATTTTCTTAGACGCATCACCATTACCAAATAAACCATTATAAGTTATTTTTTCCTGGTCAAATTTTGTATAAGATAAGGCCTTTTTTACAATTTCTGCGTGTTCCATTTTAACTCTTATTACATTATCTGCTACTTCTCTTTCTTTTTGCCGATCACCAACTAAAATATAAGGGATGCCGATTGCCGCACCTTCCTTTATTCCGGCTGAAGTATTCCCGATTAAAACATGGGCAGTATCTAACCATCTAATTAGCTCATACGGTTTAACATCTTTGATAAACCGAATAGCTTTTAATTCTTTAATATCATATATGATATCTTTAAATCCCGGATCAACATTTGGATTTATCCAGTAAATTTCTATCTTTTTTGATAGATACAAAATAGCTTCTATAAGTTCGGTATGCTTTTCATTCCATACCGGGTTATATAAAACAACCGCATAAGGATTACCATTATTAACAGATCTTCTTTCCAATACTTCAAAGACATAATCAATAGTAGGTGATCCAACATTATAAATATTTTCAGCACCATAAATATATGATAACCTGGCATATGATTTACTTGTAGTAGTAAAATGCATTTTCGCTAAGCGACTTATAGTATCTCTTATACTATTATCCATTCCACCTGATACTTCCCCACCTTCTGTATGGATAATAGGTATTTGGTTATAGAAACAAGCTAAAGCCATTGATAAATTCTCATACCTATCTCCATGTATTAAACAAAAATCATAATGATTTGATGCTAAATAATTTGAAGCATGTTCTAAAATATTAGATGTTGTAAATCCAACATTAGCCCCAGTATCTTTATACATAACCCCATCAATTTTATAATCAACATGCTCGGAAAAACTATCTAAATCAAGGTAAGTACCACTTGTAGCTAAAAATATTTTAAAATCAAGCCAATCATTATTATTTTGCATTTCTTTAAGAACCATATAAAGTCTTCCATAATTAGCCCTGGACCCTATAAATACCAAACTTTTAATTTTCGCCATTATACTTACCCCCTAAATCAAATTATTTGAAAGTAAGTGTTTATTTTCGCCAATTATTCCTTGTCTATTACTTATATTATGTTTTATATATTCAGCTTCATTTTCCAGAGTTTTAATATTTATAAAAACCCTTTTTTCCTCAGTTTCCCTTTTAGTAATTTGATTTGTAAGTTCTTTTTCGATTCTTTCCGCTACTTCTTTGTTTTGTCGGTTAATTTCTTCAATTTGTTTGATTATCCCAAGTCTTTTCTCTTCATAAGTCTTTAAATCTGTTGGGGCTGTTGACACAAATGAAAGTAAAAGACTATTAGAATCAGTTGTGGCTCTTACTTTTTCTCTTTCAACTTTTAAATCTTTTATAACATTATTAATTATTATTTTCTGGGATTCTAAATCCTTTGCTAATTTATCCTTGTAAAATTCTATTTCAACTAATCTTTGATCCATTGCTTTTAAGTCCTCATTAAGATTTTTTACTCTGTCTTTAACCCTATGCCTTCCTGAATTATCCGATTCAAAACCATAATCGCAATAATGCTTACATAACTCGGATGATTTAGGAATCAATACCTTAATTCCAAGGCCTATAGCAACACCTATGAAAAATTGACATGATGCTCTTTGAAAATTATATTCGGTATTTGCCGCCATATCTACACCATAAATATGTATTTCTCTATAACCCATTGCTATTGCTAAAGCAATCATCCATGATATCTGGTTTGAATAATCTGTAAATTTTGAACCAACTCCAGGTTTATCATCTGTTATGAAATTAGTACCTATAAATTGTTTAATCTCATACCTTGGATACCCTATAGATGTTGGATACTTATCCCAATGTTTTTGGGTTATCAAGGGATAAGGACAATTCATTAAAAAATCCTGGTGTTCTTTCTTTTTCTTTGATGGCGACTTTTCTATATCATGAAGTTCAAACCATGCATCATATCTTGGTTTTACTTTAAATCGTTCTGACTCTGCGCCAGTATATTTATATAATTCATTTATTCCAAAAATTGAAAATTCAGGGTCATCCCATGGCGCTTGATACCATGATGGAGCAAATCCTACTATAGCGCATTTATCTTTTTTCTTAAGATTTTGTATTTCTGGAGGTAAGTATATTAACCCTTTCATTGGTTTTGCTTCGGGTATTTCTTGTTTTGGTTTTTCTATAATTTTTCCATCTTCTGTTACTTCCATATCAACTGCAGGTTTCTTTTTATCCATTGACCTTTCTAAAGCTTGTTTAATTGCTTGTGCCCTTTTTCTATCTTCATTTTCTTTAATTATATTTTTATTATTATTCATTTTTATTATCCCCTTTTAAGATTTGTGTCAATTTATAATTAATACTTTCTAATAGCCTGGTATGCTTAACTTGGGTATTTTTAATTTCTAGAAATTCAGCCTCTATATTATTAATTTTAGAAAAAATTTTTAATGTCCATATATCAGATGGTTTTTCAGCTGCTTCTATATCAACATCAATAGTTTTATACTTACCTGAGAAACCTAATTTAGTTGGATCCTTTGTAAAGTCAGTTGATGTTTTGTTTTCTGTATTATTAATATATCCTTTCCCTTCGCATATTGGACATTTTAAGTCATAGCCATTATGACTTCTGGTAAATCCTGTACCATTACATTCATAACATTTTCTCATGCCATCACCATCCATTTCTTTTAGTTTCTATTATATTTATAATCCAGGCTAAAGTAAAAGCGCATATTACCATTAATCCTACGGAACCAGTTATTAATAATAATCTTATTATCATTCTAACCACCTATTTTTATAAACTTCTATTGATTTCTTATAGTTTATCCAATTACAAAGCTCTATAAGCTCATCAGGAGTCATTGACATATGATGGTCTTTTCCGGGTAAGTACCGAGATAGTGTAAAGTGTTTTTCCACATACTTTATTCCTTTTATAAAAGCTTTTTTGGTTGCTAAAATCCCTAGTGTATGATCGGAAAAGCCATCAAAATTAGACATATAATTGTAATCAATATCCCACTCTTCGGTGGGATATTGTGATATACAATACATAAATTCACACTTATTTTTGTATTTAGTTTTCACATTTTCTACCTCTTTCTTATTATGCATCCCAGTAGAGATTAGTAGTGGGTTTTTAACTTTTAAACATTTAGATATCAAATCATGATTTGTCATATCAGGACTTGCTATTTTTAATTTAAAGTTAGTAAATTCTTTTAACCTGGATATTTGATCATGAGTAAATATTGTAAAAATTGGTGTTATATCATAATTCTCACAGGTACTTTTTATTAAACATAACATATATTCAGTTATTTTATGCTTTTCCAGATAAGCTTTATAATTCTTATAATCCGGATATTCAGGATTTAATTTTTCCGGATTAAATAATTGAAATTTTACAAACTTAATTTTATTCTTATAAGCAATATCCAACATCTGCAACAAGATATCTTCATTACCGCAATGGTTGTTACAAAAATCTAAAATTAAATCCAAATCAAGTCACCTACTTTCTTTCCAATAAAGATAAAATAAATAAGTTTCTGCTTTTTAATTTAAAAACATCTCCTCTAACTAATCTGTCTCCCATGTATATCTATACCTCCTTTTTATCTTCTCTTATTATAGTTTTTCTTAAGTGATGGCCTAGATTTAGGTGTTGATTTAAATAGTGATTTAGATTTTGGCTTAGGTGTTGATTTAAATAGTGAATCAGGTGTTGATTTAAATAGTGAATCACCTGTCGACCTGGGTGTTGGTCTAGGTGTTGACGTAGCCATTAACCAGTCCATAATTCCTTTATCTTTTTTATTTGTTGATTTCATATTTATGTTGTTTATGGGTATTAAAAGTAAAAGTAGTAGAGATAAAAATAGTAATATTCCCATAATAATTATAAGTATTTTTTTAGCCATATTATGTGGATTTTTAATTTTTATTTTCATAATCTTAACCTCCTATAATTCATTTAGCCTATGTCTAATTTCTGAAAATAAGCCTCCAAGAGCAATTAATTTTTGAGGTTCAGTCTTAAAATTATTACATTTTTCCCATTGTTCTAAACATTTAGTCAAAAACTCTTTTTCAGTTTCATCACCTTCGAAATATACATAGTTATTTGCATTGTTTTCCATATTATCTTAACCTCCAATATTTATAATTTAATGGATAATCATTCATCATACCGGGTAAATCTATTAATATCCTTTCATCTTCTGGTAGATTTTTTTTATAAAAACTATGTATATCTTTAGAATTTACAAAATCTAATACCCATTTTGAAGCTGTACCAATAACCACAATGTCATATCCATCTTTACTACTATCTCCTAAATTTAATTCACTATCCCATATAAAAACATGTGCAGACCAATCTTCTAGCTCTTTTGCTAATTTATAAATTCCACTATTTTTATCGGATTTTACATTATCTTTATAAGTAGCACCTAGAATTAATATATTTTTACCTACTACACTTCCAATCAATTTATTAATTTGTTCAGCAATCCATACAGGCATCATCTCATTTGTATATCTTGCTAAAGTAAGTAAAGTATCATCATCATTCTTATAATCTAAAGCCCATAAATAATGAGGACTTACTGGAATACAGTCACCACCTACCAAACCAGGACTATACTCTTTAAAATTCCAATGAGTCTTACATAAATCAAATACATTTTTATGATTAATATTTTTTTCAGTTAATTTATAAGTACATTCATTCATAAAAGCAATATTTACATCTCTCTGACTATTTTCAATTAATTTTGAGGCCTCAGCTTCTTTTATAAAATCAGCTCTTATTAATACATTACATGCTTTTTGATATAATCCAAGCATTAAATTATAAGAGCATGTATCATAAGCACTTATAATTTTTGGGGTATTTTCAAAATTATGTTCTGTATTCCCTGGCATTACTCTCTCAGGAGAATACCCCATAAAGAAATCATAACCACATTTAATCTTATTATAACCTTCTAAAGTATCTATAAATTTTTCTGTGTATCCTATTTGTACAGAAGATTCAATTATTATAAGTACCCCAGGTTTTAAATAATTTTTAATAGCATGAAAAGTATTATTTATCGGTCTATTATCTACTTCACCATCTGGTGCTGGAGTAGGTACACAAACAAATATTACATCACATTCATAAATCTTCAAAAAATCTGTAGTATATTCCACATCACAATAAGGACCCTGGTTATTCCTTGTTAAATCGTTTATTTTATACCCATCTATATCAAAGCCTATTATATTTTCACATTTACCTATAAATTCTTCAATCAAAGACATACCTATATATCCACAGCCTATAACTCCAATAGTTTCTTGCTTATTATCTATTCTTTCATTTAATTCCCGAAACTTTTCATTAGGATTTTTAATTTCTTCCATTAGTTTTCATCCTTTCTTTAAAATTTTTAAAATAGAATTTATTAGTTTCTTTATCGCATAATATATCATAGATTTCCATTGGCGCACCTTCTTTTACAACATCAAAGTGTTTACTTGCCCCGGCACATTGAAAAATTCCAGAACCATATATAAATTCACAACGAGTTATAAACACATCTGCTAATAATTCTAAAATCTCTTTGTAATTGGCATTTAATACAGGAAGGCCTATTTGAAACATTCCTATTCTATTATTTTTCAGTGGGTTAGAAAACTTTGTTGAATCTTCAAAGTTTTTATTCATTTTGTTAATCATCCTTTCCTAATATTCATCTTCTTTAAATTTACAGGCTTTTTCTATTGAAGTATCTCCACAGAAATCATCCATATCTCTATTCCTGAATATATTGTATATTTTTCTTGCTGCCTTTTGTTTTTCTTCTTTTGGAATATACTTTTTAACTGCCTTCCATACATTGTCACACATTTCAATTGCACACCATCCCATTATTTATCATCCTTTCATAACATTTAATCTTCTTTAACCAAAAATGATTTCATTAAAACCATTGCTGATTTACAGCAATTGGCACAGAGATTCCCTTCAAAAGACATTCTGGCACCTATGAGTTTTACAGTTTCATCAAAATATTCAAGTTCAAATGACCCTTGGTCACTACAAAAGATACCGCATTTATCACATTTATATGTATTCATTTTGTTATCACCCTTTCATAACATTTAATCTTTCCTGTAATTCATCAAGGCCATTGTAAAGATCTATATATCCATTCCTATATTCCATTAATACAGCCCAGGTTTTAGGTCCTATTATACCATCAACAACTAAATCATTTTGTTTTTGAAATTCCTTTACTTCAAGTATTATATTATTTACTGAATCTTCAGATAACGGTTTATATTTCATCCCAAAATAATCACATATACCCATGCATATACCTTTTGCACAGGCTTTTGGATACCAATCATCCTTTGATTTATATATTAAATTATAATCATCAAAATTATCTTCAAATCCCAATTCAATCAATGCTGCTGGCATATTTGTGGCCTCTAATATAGTCCATTTCTTAGATGATGCATCAAATGCCCCTCGAGATTTTTGTTTTGTTTCTTGAATTACACATTTTTGTATTAAAGTTGCTAACTTTTTCCCCTTTTGTGAAGTATACCATGTTTCTATACCTTTAGAAGTCTTCTGCCATGTTGGTTTTTCTTCCTTAGCATTATGATGCACTGCAACAATTATATCAGCACCCCAGGAATTTGCCACTTTAGCTCTTACAGTTCTTGGAATATCTTCTTCTTTCTCCCCTCCTGTTAAATCTTTTGTAGCAAATCCATTATTTTTAAGTTCTTTTCCCAGGTAATCACATACTTTCCTATTACCTACCCATTCCGGTGTACCATCAGGAGCTACTTTATTTTTTGTGTTTTTCCCGTGCCCTGGTGAGTATGCTATTTTTTTAGCCATATTGTCACTATTCCTTTCTTTTTCCTTTAATATTCCCGCTAATTCAGGTAATTTATTTTTATATTCTCTATAATTGTTATAAGCACCAGGTATAATGGAACCTATAACAATTATTCCTATAATTAATTTTTTCATTAGTAATCATTCCTTTTAATTTTTATTTACATCTTTTTCATTTACACAATCAGGTATCTTTTTATCCATTTTTCTACCTCCAATCTTCTTCTTTTAGTTTCAATTTATTTAACAAGGAATTAACTACATATAAATCCGTTTGTTCCCTTGATTCTATACTTGAACCTGCTTTATGCCTTGTCGTTATAAAGTTTGGTTTTTGTGTTAAATTAGTCAATCCTAATTTTGTTTCTAAACTATATGAATCCATAACGTCAATGTAAAAGCCTTTAATTTGTCTTAATCTAGCAGCCCGAAGAAGTGCTTCCCCATTTACAACGGATCCCCTACTGGTATTTACAAACCAGGGTTTTAATACCATCTTATCAAATTGCACCCTGTCAATTAAATTTTTTGTCGTTTCATCTGCAATTGTGTGCACCGTTATTATTTCACTGGTATATAACAAATGGTCCAGTTTGTAACATTTTTCATAAGGAGGATCTTCATTATAAAAACTATAATGTGTATCATATAAAATAATTTTTGCTCCTAATCCATATAATTTATGAGCTATTTGTTGACCTACCCTGCCTACTCCAATAATGCCTATTCTTTTATTTCTTATTTCATATGTGGAATACAATTCATTATTTGAAGTTAAACCAGGTTTTAACAACTTTATTATTCCCCATAATGTAGTCTCAGCTGTAGAGTGCACATTATCATATAGAAATCTTGGAGAATCAAGATATATTATTTCTACAATATGGACATGAGGATAATTGCCCACAAGTGGAATATTAAGATGATTTATATTTGTACATGGACATAATACATATCTTAAATTAGGAAAATGTTTGAAATTTATTTTTTCGAATTGGCAATAGATAATATCTATATAAAGCTTATTATCAGTGAATTTAATACCATTAATTTCTAATAGCCTTCTGGCATTATTTGATATTTCTTGATTTGCATAATAGATATTCATGGGCATCATGTACCTCCTATAAAAAATATAAGTATATTATACATTATTTATATCATGTAAGTCAATATAAATAAAGACCTCTTATAGTTATTACCCGTATATGAGATTTACATTCCATTTATTTACATTCCATTATTTTACATTCCACTATGGTCTTATTAAAACTATATGAGAGGCCTTTATTTCAAATTTTAAAATCTAGGAGACTATATTAATTATACATTGAAATTTTTAATTTTTCAATGTATAATTAATATAGCCTTTCGAAATATTCATTACAAGTACATAATGTTGATTTTGGTAAAAAGCCCCAATATAGTCGAATTGGGGTCTTTACTTGTCAATTGACATTTCAGGAGGTCCAAAGAATGAACCTACTTTAATTATACCATCTTCAATCAATTTATTAATTGTAGCTTCACTATATCCCAATGCTCTTAATTCTTCTGGATGATACATTGAGCCTTTCTCAATACCCTGTTTAATTCTTGAAGGCCCCTTATACCAACGAACACAAAAATATCTAAAAGCGTCCAATATATGAGTTATTTCGTGTGGTTCCGTTGCAATATCTTCAGGGTGTTTTTCGTCTCTTTGTGCTAAAGGTAAATGCTTAATTAACCATTTACAATTAGAAAAAATATGAATTAATGGTTTAATTTTTATGCCTTTATCTGGATATTTTTTGTCTTTATACTCAAAATATAATAGTTCTTTACAAGAATACCAACCGTTAACCCTATTATTCGCTGATATGTCAAAGCTTAACCCATATTCATTAAATATCTGGTGGGCGGTTTTACCTGTATCTTGTTTTTTACTGGATATATCAGGAGGTGCATATAAACCCCTTAAATTCTGTCTGAATCCTGATATACTATTTATCATCTCATTTATTAATTTTGCAGCCTGGGATACTATTTGGCCCTTTATATGTATTTCATGCGTAACATAGACATTTTTTTCAAAGTCTACTGCATAGAATAATACAGCCAACATATCAAGCCCATAGTCAATGGATATATATCTAAACCAGGTATTAGGAATTTTAAATGGCTCAATTACATGTATACTACGTCTAAATTCACTAAAGTACTGACCTGCTAAGGCATCCCAATCACCGTCGCGGTGTGCTCTTCGCAATTCTTCGGGTAAGTTATTCAATAATTGAACATAGGATTTATCCTGTTTCATAATAATTTCATTGTCATAAACAAGTGATTTAACAAATGAATACTCGTTAGGGTCTTCCATATCTTCATATTCACAATCGATAAATAATCGTTTTATATACGCGTGTCCCGGTCCACCAGGGTTACATGTATAATATATCCTGGAATCGAAGTCCGGTCTTGGAGACCTTAAACAAGTCGCTATAAATTTCATTTGTGACTCTGTAAACCTTGTAGCTTCTTCAAATATAATTACATCATATTCGTGTCCCTGGTACCTGCCAGCGTCGTCTTCATGTTCACAATATCCAAGTTTAAGTATAGAGGCATTAAGAAAATAAAAAGCTTTTTCCGCGGCTTTATAATTGGCAACTTTTACTATTACTTTTTGGCCATTTTTTAAAATATGAGTTTTAGCCTTTAGAGCATGTTTCAATGGTATTAAATGGTTTGCTTCTAGTTCCGGAAAAGTTCGCCTTAATAATAATACTTTAAGGCCTGAATATCTCATACATAGATAGACAGCTTTCCTTCTAACAGCCCAGGACTTACCACCACCACGAGCCCCACCATAAGCAATATGTTTATTTTTAGTTTTAAAGAATAGTTCTTGTTTAAATTGTGGTTTAGGAAAGGTAAAAGCAGCGCTATTTAAATTAGGTTTCTTTGTTTTTGTTAACATTATTCATCATTCCCAAAAATTAAAGGTAATTGTGGATTATAATGCATTGCAGAAAACCAATAAGCTGCTTTTTGTCTTCTCAATTCCTGAACCAAAAAGTATAAAAATATTATAATTAATCTGTTCTTTTGTTCCATTTCTTTTATTTCCTTCCTTTGTTTTTCGTGCCATTTTCGCTCGTAAAATATAACCCTTCTACGATTAGCACTATACAACTATTTCACCTTCTTCCTTTCATTTGCGGACCATTTCGCCATCTTTTTAGCTCCGTATTTTTTCATACCAACAACCGCGGCTATCTTAGAAGCCGATTTTTTACTTTTCCCCTGACTTTCCAGTCTATCAGTTAATTGTTTAAACCTACCACCCTTACCAAGTTTGTTAGATTGCCCTTTATAAGTTCCCGTTTTCTTTAATGCTTTTTTAATTGTACCTGTAGTAGTAGATTTTTTCCAATTAGATACTGCCTTTTTGGCAGCTGCTTTTATCCTTGGACTATTTGGAGCCTTAGACTTTAATTGTGCCCTTGATGTAGGCATACTTACCCCGGTCAAATCAGAAGCTTTATTCATTGTCGCGGGTAAGTTGCTATTTATTTTACTTCTTATGTTGTTTATCCCTGACATAGCTTTACTTTTAGCAGTTTTTTTTGTAAATCTTTTAATGTCATTCATTCCAGTATATGCCATTTAAACCACTCCTTTATTCTTGATATTCTTCCTCAATGGTCTGTTCTAAAATATTATCCTTATCTATAGCATCATAGACAAGTTCATCCAATTCTTCTACTGTTATATTTGAGAATTTAACAGGTTTTTTATTAAGCATTAATATCAATTCGCCTTTAACATTAACAAATAATCTACATAAATTTACACAATGATATGAATACTCCTTGTATAATATTTCCTGAGTAACTGGATCTCTTTTAATATATGTTATTTTAAATTTTAACATAAGCATCCACCTATTACCTTTTATACCAGTTCCTTAAGTATATACGCTTTATAAATTTATCCTGTATCCTATAAGTTGTATGATAGGGAACATAATTACTCGACCAATCTGATGTTTTCCAGGATGGATTTACATCTGATGTATTAACCCCGGATACCCATAAAGCACTATTGGAAGATAAAGCGGTACTATCTAGCATAGTGCTTTTACTGTTGTATATTCTATTATAACAAGCTTTCATAACAATACCTCTTTTTTACAAAAAAAATGGGGGACAATAAACCAGTTAAAAAGTTTTATGAACCTCAAAACTTTATCCATTGCCCTAAAAACTTTAATCTTCGCATTTAATTTTATTTTACATCTTTTTCATTTAGATGTAAAGCAGCTGACTTATATCTTTGTTGTTTTATATATTGAATAGTTGTTTCGTCAAAATCTAAAGTATCGCTGAATTTTTTCATTGCCGACGGTGTTATCCATATTTCCTGTGTATCTGGGACATTGGTATAATCTTTATTTTTGTGATGGATGTAGTATTTTTCAGCTTGCTTATTTATATTATCTTTAATTTTTGCATTTAATGGTAAGTATTTAATACGATGCTTTTCTTTTGGTTCTATTGAATATAAAAGAATAAAACCTACCAGTACAAAATTATAAAAATGAGTAGTAAATGGAATCTTATTATCTATAAATTGACTGGTATAAAGCGCTATTAATTCCCCAATTACAGATACAACTAAAAGTATAATTAAAGCTGTTAATATTAAATTTTTTGTATGCATTTTATTACCTCCCTTCTAAAATTTAACCCCATATTCATATAAATAATCGAATCTCTAATTGTAGCATCTTGGATATAAAACCCTAATATTACTAAAGCCCCTGTATATAATAGTTTTTTCATTGATTATTCACCACCTTTAAATAGCAAACTTTTTTGATTCTTAAAAGTTTGCTCCTGGTTAACTATCATTTCATTATGTATTCTTATTAATTCATATTTTACATTTTCAAGCTCTTTTTTTGTTTGATTAGTTTTAACTATCACATAAATATTTAATACTCCCAGAATTAAAAATAAGGCTATTAAAACGCAAAATATTAAATTTGATAATTTCATCCTTAATCATTCCTTTCTATTTTCTATCATTAGAACTGGAATTATATAATTCCAGTTCTAACAGCTACAATTATCATTAAGATTAACACCATGATGCAAAATATTAAAATCCAAAAATCATCTTTTTCATTCATTTTTTTCTTTTCTCCTGTATTTTATTTTTCAGTTCATCAAACCAATTTTTTCTATTAACTAATTTGTACCATACATAGCACATGGATAGAAAAAACAATATAGTGAATACCATCTCTATTCATCTCCTTTGTGTATCATTTTGATGTAATACATGCCAATAGCTACATAAGCAGCTATAACAAGTATTATTCCTAAAATCATCTTTTGTACCTCCCTCAAAATAATAATGACTTACTACATCATTTATTATATCATGTAGTAAGTCATTATACAATTACATATATATTACATACAAATTACTATTAAATTTTGTTATTTAACATATTTACAAATTTTTTTCTAAAAGCAAATACAGTAGTACCCAATACCATTAATATCATTCCAATTGTCACAAAAATAGTTGGTGATTCTTCACCGGTTTGTGGTAAACCATAGGAGTTGGCTTTGACATTTGCAGCTAAAACTTTTTCATAATTTGGTTGTGAAGTTGGTATAATTTCATAAGTAACATAATAATCTTCATATACAGTAACTTCTTCACTACTATTACTTGAAGATTCTTCGCTACTTGATGAACTTTCACTTGATGAAGATTCTTCGCTACTTGATGAACTTTCACCATTACAATCGTTGCCATTACTACATTCTTCCTCAACTATAGTATCACCATCTACAACTAAACTATAATAATAATCATAATACCAATTATTATTGTTTATTTCATTATTAGCCACATAACTTGTTTCAACAGTGTTATTATCACCAATAATAGTATTAGTAGTGCTCGTTGTGTTATTCTGTACAATGTTATCGTCTCCTTGTGTACTTACAGTACTATTTGTTGTGCTACTAGTACTTACCCCAGCTACAATATCACCTGTTTCAACGGTACTTTCATTATCAGCTGAGACATTAACACTTGTTTCCTGGTTAGTCTCAGTACTTACATCATTATCGACATCCTGTTCGTTTACTTCTACATCTACGTCAATTTCTTCAACATCTACAACGTCGTCGTCGCTATTGTCGTCAGTTGTTGAGTCATCATCAATACAATCGTCGTCACTGTTATCGTCAGTGGTTGAATCATCATCAATACAATCGTCGTCACTGTTATCATCAACATTAATGTCTACCTGTTCAACATCTACATTATCGTTATCAATATCACCAGCTGGTATATCTTCCTCTAAATTTTGAATACCGGGTTCTATATCATTTGCATAAACCAAACCGCTAAATGCAAAAAATACCACCAATACGAATGTTAAAAAAACTAGTTTTTTCATAATCTTTCAATCTCCTTTGTTTTTAATTTTATTTTTATTTTAAGTCATATTGTGTCACAACTTCAATAGGTTGAGGTTTTAAAATTTCCCCCTTAATAAGTAATACATTTATTGTCTCATAATCTTTTAATAATTTGTCAACTTCTTCAAATTTACTTACAAAATTAACTTTTACATATTCTTTCAAAAAATCATTTACTTCCTGAGAAGTTTTAAATATTTTATTTCTTATTTCAACTTGTTGTGTCCCATAAAACATTATATACTGCATAACTTACCCCCTCTATACTAAATATTCAATTATATAAGTCTCAGATGTTAATATATCATCATTATTAGAAACTTGAGAAATTTCCTTTTTTATTGCAGTTACATTATTAGCTTCTAAAAATTCATTTACTTGTTTTATAAGTATATTAGTAAGTTCGTAACTATCTACCCTTCTATAAGTCATACCTATAATTTTAAATTTTTTCAAAAATAATCATCCTTTCTACGCACATAATAAGTCAATTTCATCATTGATAATTATATCAGGATTAAAACACCAATTCTTACTTAGGTCCGGTGTATGTTTGTCAAGTGCATTTTCAAGATTAGATAATAAACATTTATCTACAAGTTGACTAAATCTTATGAAATAACCTGCATATTGTCCCTTACAAAAGTCATAACCTATTATGCATTTTCCCGACATAGAATAAACCCAATAGCCGCCGCGCGCGTCGATTAATATTCCATTATTATTCCGTAAATTCAAAAGCCCACTTAATAAATTAGTTACTTTTCTTTTCATGATTTTTCACACCCCTTAATCCTAATATAATATCATGACATAAGTCATTATGTCAAATCTATTCTCCATAAACATCTTTTACCTCTTTTGACATAAATACCTGGAGTGTTTTTATAATGTCCTCTGTATCCTGACGTTTAAATTCATCAGGCGCCCAATTACATAATAAGAATACTAGTAATTGTGAGTTTCCACGAATACGTTTTTTTGTTTTTCTTTCCTTCTGATATGTTATTCTTCCTAAACTACCATCTTCATTAACTTCTCTAATTGTTTCCACCATTATATCAGTTGTATCATAACCTAAAGCTTCCTTAAGCGCTGATATTTTTAATTTTGCTATATTTTGTACTCTGATATCACTATGCAATAATTGCAATTCTGTATAGTGTTGTTTCCATTTATAATATGTTCTAACATTGACACCTAAGAAATCAGCTATTTCTTGGGCTGTATACTCATGTTTAATCATTTCCTCAACTTGTTTTAATCTCGGTAATACCACATGATAATAATCCTTTTTAGCAGGTATCCCC
>Ga0307420_1000520_pt1 | contig 17752 bp, 16 predicted proteins | sample SalMarWE160240MG_2_FD_202167 | JGI IMG/M metagenome (GOLD analysis project Ga0307420, IMG submission 202167) | Salt marsh sediment microbial communities from the Plum Island Ecosystem LTER, Massachusetts, United States - WE1602-40 | ecosystem: Environmental > Aquatic > Marine > Intertidal zone >... | reverse complement strand
CCGGCCGCCGGACGACCCTAGTGGTGCGGTACTCACCAGCGCATGCCTGGACTGCCCGTCCCTACGGACGTAGCGCATCGTCGACCGCACCGACGGGATCTCCCCGGCCACGAGCCGGCGCATTCGGGTTGTGCTGTCCTCTCGATCGTCCGGGTGTAGGACGTCTGTGATGCCCAGGGCCAGCGTCTCCTGTTCCGTGTAGCCCAGCATGTCCCGCCCAGTCTTGTTGATCGCACGGAAGAGGCCGTCGTCGGCTCCAACGATGGCGATGCCGGTCGCGGCGGACTCGAATGCCTGACGCCACTTGAGCTCGCCGTCCTCGAGTGCATCAAGGGTCTCGTCGTGACTCCTGACCTCCTTCAGGTACTCGATTCGCCGAAGCCATCCGAACATCGACATGCCCAGCACAACAAACACGGAGATGATCGCCACTTCGTCGAGCTGCCAGGACTCGTGGGCATGTGACCACTCGACGAGCTTCTCCAATAGGTTGAAACGCAGTGAGACCCCGGCTCCGACAATCGTGATGGCCAGCGCGACGATGAAGTCTCTGGTCGCGGCCGGCACGCGGCTGGTGTTCTTCTGCAACATCTTCAGGAGCTATCGGCAGCCAGGCACGAAGGCCGCGGAACCATTTCCTTGTTGCCCGGCGGGACTACTCCCCCAGCGCTCTGGAACCCGACCCCTGGATTGCCTGGCTTGGTCGCACGTGACCCCGGATTCCATTCCTGGGTCGCGTCATGTCACTCCACACCGTTTCGTTCCTTCCTTGCTGAGACGACGGCCGAGCTATTCCTGACTCCCGACCGATACACACCCTCAGTCAGGTCGTCGCGGTGGCACAATGCACGGCATGGGCTTCCCGGTACACGATCTCGACGGTCTCGAAGGCGACTGGCACCTGGAAGGAGAAACCCTGGGCAAGCCCCTCGCCCAGGAGGTCCATGTCGAGTGGGTGCTCGGAGACGCCTATCTCAGGATGCACTACCTGCCGTCGATAGTCACGCCCCTGACCGAAGAGCCATACGAGGCCGTCGCTTTCATCGGGTGGGATCCTGAGGGGCACTTCGTCATGTCCCTGTTCGACACCTTCGGCGCTGCCTACTCCTCGCCGGGAGTCGGGAGTGTGCTCGACGCGAGTGGCGTGCGTTTCGACTTCGACTATCCGCAAGGTGCCTTTGTCACCGATCTGATCCCGACCGGAGACGGGTGGCGTATCGAGCAGTTCTCTCGAGAAGAGGACCGGCTCGTTCCCTTCGGCATCAAGTACCTCACCCGAAACTGAGCCGCGGCGCAATCGCCCCGTCGAAACAGCCCTCTTTCCCACCTTCCTGCAACGCGTGACAAGTAGGTTTCGGCGTGAGGGAAGGAGCGAATCATGGCGACACCATCGGAGCCCTACGCTGCGAGGCTCGAGATCGACTACCCGGAGAAACTGGACCGATTCACGACGTTCTTCAGGCTCATCTGGATCATCCCGATCCTCATCATCCTGAGCCTGCTCACGGCCACCGGGAACGAGACGGTCGTCAGGGCCGGCGAAGAACTCAAACGGACCGGCTTGGGCATCACAGGAGGTCTGTTCCTCGCGACGATGCTGATGATCGTCTTCCGCATGCGGTACCCGCGGTGGTGGTTCGACTTCGCGCGGGAACTTCTTCGCTTCTCGGCCCGCGTCGCCGCCTACCTGTTCCTGCTCACCGACCAGTACCCATCGACGGTCGACGAGCAGGCCGTGCATCTGGATTTCGACTATCCGGACGTCGAGAAGGACCTGAACCGGTGGCTGCCGCTCGTCAAGTGGCTGCTGGCGATCCCCCACTACATCGTGCTTGCGATCCTGTTTGCAGTCGGCATCGTGGTGTGGGTCATCGCCTGGTTCGCAATCCTGTTCACGGGACGATACCCCCGATCGTTGTTCGACTATGTGGTCGGGGTCGGTCGCTGGGGCATGCGGGTCGCCGCCTACGCGAGCCTGCTGGTCACCGACGCATACCCACCGTTCAGCCTGAAGTAGAGCCCAGTCAGGTGTCACGACTCAGAGCGGCAGTTGCGTCCCGATCTCCGCCTCGCGTGCCCGTCGGACGATCTCAGGAGCAACGGCCATGTCGTCGAGCGCCAGTCCCAGATTGATGGCGATGATCCGATCGTTGTCCCGCTCACGTCGGGGCCGGGCACCTGTCACGATCTCTCCAAGGTCGGCGGTGGGTGTCGGGGTCGTCTGGAAGTAACCCTGCTCGCGATAGTAGGCGAACTGCTCGTGGTCGTCGGTGGTCACCGCGTCGAACTCGGCGAGGGCTTCTCCCGTCCAGTAGCTGTCGAAGTCGACGGCGCTCGCGAAGCTCCCCGGCCGGACCCACCCCGCGGGGATCGTCGGGGCGGGGTGATGCAGGATCGGACCGGACGTGACGATCAGATCCGAGTCGACCACGGCCTCTCTGGGCGTGTCCACGGGAACGACGTCGAGGTCGAGCCGCTCAGTCATCTCTTCGACGAAACGGTCTCGTGCAGTCGCGAAGATGTCGTAGGCATGGACCCTGCGCAGGCTGAAGAGGTGCGCCAGAGCCTCCAGATTGGTGCGGCCCTGGACACCGCAAGCGAGGATACCTGCGGTGTCGCTGTCGGGTCGTGCGAGGTACTTGGCGGCGAGGCCGGTGGCACCACCCGTTCGCACCGCGGTGATCCACGTGCAGTCCATCACCGCGGTCGGCATGCCGGTCTCCGGGTCGTTGAGTATGAGGAGGCCACTGATGTATGGCAGGCCCCGTGCCTGGTTGGCCGGGTAGCCGCTGACCCATTTGATGCCGGCTGATTCGAGCGCCGGGATGTACGCGGGCATCGCATGGATGAAGGCGTCCGGCCGGGTGTGAATACCGGGCTTGGGTGGCATCTCCACCTTTCCCTGACCCTTCTCAACGAACGCCTGCTCGAGGAGATCGATGACGGCGCCCATATCGAGCCCGACCGACTCGACATCAGCCCGTGACATGTACAGCAGTGAATCGCTCATGCAGCGACTCTACCGGGCGCGAAACCGCCCGGCCTCAGTAGCACGTTGGCGTCTTCACGAGCGGCAAGCGGCGCCAATCACAGAACCGAGCTCCCGACTGCTTGCCTATGGTCGAAGATTCGCGCTCCATACGTGCCACCCCTTGGTACATTGCCATGGGTGGGAGGGATACGGATGACGGCCGTACTGCGACGATCGGCGCTCGTCGTCGTGTTGTTGGCATCGCTCGCCATTCCCGCCGATGCCCAATCCGACGAACTCTCGTTCCCACCGATCGATTCGACATCCTGGGAAGGGCTGGTGCTGGTGTCGGGATGGATCGCCTCGGACGCCACCAATGAGGACGGCTCCTTCACGACGACAGAGACCGATATCATCAACGACACGTCGATCTCCTTCGAGCTGTCCGTTGATGACAAGGGCCAGGTGACCGGCGGGACTATGCACGTCAACCTGGTTTGGTTCGTAGAGTCGGTGGGGACGGCGCCCACCACCCTGGACCCGTTCCACGTGTCGCACTACCACCATGAGACAGGCAACCTGGACCTGTCAGGCAGCGCGAACAAACTCGTCGCGTCGGGTTCCCTAGAACACGAATCGGTCACCGAGGCCGAAGGTCAGAAGATTGACGAAGTCTCGGGCACCGAAACCGATGAGGTCGAGTGGGTGTTCTCAGCCTCAGAGGCGAGCTGCGTGCGGGTGGCCGGCCAACTGACCGCGGCAACCGCCGGCTCCATCATGAACAGCGTCTTTGTTCCGCTGGATGTCGCCTCCGAAAGCGACCACATCCACAACGAACTTGTCGCCACCTTCATCGCGTATCCGGCCACAGTCGAGGATCCGGCGGCGATCAAACAGTACCTGGACGAGGTGCAACAGGCAGCCGACGAGTTGTCTCGCCGGGATCTGCCAGAAGCCATCCATCTGCTGGCCGTGATCCGACCCTGGCAGGATCTCGGCGCCCAACTCGCCCGTCTAGACCAGTGTCAGCAGGCGTCCGTCGGATGGCAGCCCGAGTTCACACAGTCGTGGCTGGCGAAGCAGATCCAGAACGCACTCCACAAGGCATTGAAGGAACCCGATTCGTACACAGCATCCGAGTTGATTGACCTGTGGGATGCAGGCCTCGAGGAGAGCGCGCTGAACTCGGAGCTGATCATCCAGTTCCTCGACGCATTTCACGACAAGCTCAATGAAGCGATCGCCGACAACGATACGTCGACGATCTGGGACATTTACGCCTTCTCCTCCCAGTACGGGTATCCACTCCTTCACGACCAGGCGCAGAAGGCGTTGGGGGTTGGAGGATGAAGCTCCGCCGCGCGTACTACCTGGTGGCCGCCTTGGTGTTCGTGGTGGCGGCGTGCGCTCAGGGAGGTACGAGCACAGACCGGGGGTCGAACACGACGAGCGGTTCCGGCGGGGGGAGTCCGGCCCCAACAGGCGTACCTCTTGTCGAGAGTCTGCCCAGTATCGAAGTTGTCGGTCCCCCGGAAACAGGGGCCGGCGAAGCGCCGCTGTTCCGGTGGAAACCGGTCGACGGGGCCACCTCGTACCATTTGGCGGTACTCGGCCCCGATGGCCCGCTCTGGGCATGGCAGGGGACGGAGACTGAGGTCTACCTCGGCGCCCTTCCCTTCGAACGTCCACCGGGGTGGGCAGGGCCGGTGATTTCGGCCGGCACGTGCTGGAGCGTGATCGCCCGCGACGCCGAGGGACATGTCACAGCCGTGAGTTCTTTCCTCGCCATTTCCCCGACGGGTTCGGCCGCGAGTCCCTGCGTGCCGGGCGAGGGCGAAGAACCTACGCCCTGAGCAGGGATTGGAGTTCGGCGACCTTCGGGACTCGGCCCGACACCACGACCTTCTCGTCGACGACCAGCGCCGGGGTCGACATGACACCGTAGGAGGCGATGTCTCCGTAGTCCGTCACCTTCTCGATCTCAGCTTGGAGACCGAGCAGGGTGACCGCTTCGGATGTTCGTTTCTCGAGGGCTTGGCAGTTGGCGCACCCGGCGCCTAGCACTTTGATCTTCACGGGATCTCCTTTCATAGGCGACCACGCCAACCACAAACAGGCCTCGTCGCTCCCGTGGCATCGGAAGATCCTCGAGCTCACCGACGAGCTCCCCAGCTGAACGGCATCGGCAGTCGCGAGCGGCCGACGAGATAGTCGCCATCGAACAGCAGGAACACCCAGCGCTCCGTTGACACTCGGCGAGCGACACTCGGGTTCCAGTACGGCTCCGCCGATCGTCACGCCGTTCCGAGGACCGTTCTCGCCTCGACGAGCTCTGGCTGGTCGAAGCCCTCCGAGAAGCTCCCGTACAGGACGGCCAGCTCGTCCTTGGTGTCGGCGTCCTGCAGTTTCGCGAGCCGCACGAGGGCGCCCAGCTCGGTGAGCCGGGCGCCAATCGTCCGAGCTCCTCGCCGTGCGGCACGGTAGGCGCCTTCGGCCGCCGTCGGATTCAGGAGCGCAGCGAGAACGTCTCCCTTCAGGATGCGGAACTCTGGGTAGACGGTCTCGACTTGTACGAGCTCGATCGCCTCCTCCACGAGCTCCAAGGCCCGCTCCAATCTTCCTGCCAGGAAGAACCCCTGCGCGCGGACTGCCTGAAGCGGCGGCCAGAACACCGGTGGAGTGGTCAACCCCTGGTAGAGGTCGGTTCCGGCCTCGGCCCTCGCCAGACCCTCCTCTGTCGACCCCAGCCCACAGTCCGAGACTCCGTGCAGCACCGAGGCCAGCGCCTTCCACACCGGATAGTCGTTCGCACGAGCAACCACGTCGAGCTCAACCGCGAGCTCCCGGGTTTCTCGGAATCTGCTGCGCCCGAGCTGAAGGTAGCCGAAGTGGTAGAGGGCGTACGCAACACTGAACGGGTGCTCCAGCTCGCGGGCCAGTGAGAGTCCGTCGGCGGCTCTCGACAGGGCCCACTCGGGCCGGCCCGCCTGCATCCACAGGAGGGCAGATGCGAGGCGTGCCACCACTCCCGGGTTCGTTCCGAGCCGGAAGCGTTTGGAACCGTGAACCTTGGGGTCGAACAGCTCGATGGCCCGCTCGAGATGGTCGATCGCTTCCTGGAGTCCATTGTTGAAGGTCGTGACGGCGATGACGACATGCCCTTCGATCATCGCCGCCGTGTCGGCCTCACGTTTGCCCATGTCCAACAGAGCCGTTCCCATGCTGGCGGCAGATTCCATGTCGGCCACGTTCATGTAGTAGGTAGCAAGCGATCGCAGGACCGGTCCTCGCCGTGCTAATTCGTCCTCGACCGAGGACAGAGCCAGCGCTCGCTGGAATTGCTCCTCCACTTCCACCGTGAAACCACCTGCTGCCATCAGTGAGCGCGCGAGACTCGTACGCAGCGACATCTCCTCGGCGTCACGCTCAACCGACGGTTCGCCTTGAAGCAACACCGTCAAGAGGTCTGAGATGAGTTCCACGGCTGCGTGGTACCAGCCGCGCGAGTCGGTGAGTGCCCACAACCCATCCAGCATGAGGTTGAGGCTGTCGAGATCACCGCGCTCCACCCAGAAGCGCCAGGCTGCGCGCAGGTCATCGATATCTACCAGCAGGCCGGCAAGCGCCGCCTCTCGATCTCGACCGCTCAGGGCGTTACCGAGCCGCGAGGCACGATCGGAGAAGAAGTGGGCATGCGCCGCACGGACCCCTGCTTCCACATCCGGAGTCGCTGCCAGACGATTCGCGGCGTACTCGCGGATGGTGCGCAGCATCGAGAAGTGGCGCGATCCGCCGGCCTCGACACTTCTGACGAGGCTCTTTGCCACGAGCGACGCGATCGCCTCGACCGCGTCGACATCCCCGTAGGCCTCCTCGGTCACTGCTTCGATGGCGTCGAACGTTGCTGAGGAGAACACCGACATCAACTCGAACAGCCGGCACTCGTCGACGTCGAGCAGTTCGTAGCTCCACTCGATAGTGCTTCGCAGTGTTCGCTGCCTGTCCGGAAGGTCACGCGCTCCCCGTCCCAGCACGTCGACTTTGGTGCGGATCCGATCCCGGAGTTGGGACGGGTCGAACACCGCGAGCCGCGCGGCGGCCAGCTCGATTGCCAGTGGCAGCCCGTCCAGACCGCTGGTGATTTCGGCGATGGCGGCGGCATTCTCATCAGTGAGCGAGAACCCCGGTTGCGCGAGCCTCGCTCTGTCGAGGAACAGCTCGACTGCCTCCGATGCGGCGATCTCCGAGAGGGGTGAGAGTGGATCGGGCAGCGCCAGGGTCGGCACCGGGTATACCTGCTCGCCGCGAACCTGCAACGCTTCACGGCTGGTGACCACCACCTCGAGATCCGGACAGAAGTGGAGTAGCTCCACCACGCCTACTCCTGCGTCTGTCACCTGCTCGAAGTTGTCCAGGATGATGAGTCGCTTGCCGTCCCGAAGCTTGGCCTTGAGTACTTGCAGCGGTGATCCCTCGCGTGCCCCGGTGAGGCCAAGTTCGCGGACCACAGCTTCGAAGGCAGCGCTCGTATCACGTTCTGAGGCAAGATCAACGAAAAAGACCCCATCCGGATACGTCTCGACCACTTCTGCCGCAGCCTGAAGAGCAAGTCGGGTCTTGCCCGTACCTCCCGGGCCGGTGAGGGTGAGCAGCCGGACCCCCGGACTCCTGAGTAGTGAAACAACGGCCTTCAGCTCGAGGTCTCTGCCTAGAAACTCGGAGATCTGGGTGGGGAGGTTGTTGGGGATGACATCGAGCGTGGCGAGCGGCGCGAAGTCACCCGGCAGGTCCGGACTCACCAGCTGGAACAGTCGTTCGGGCTCTCCGAGATCCTTGAGCCGATGAATACCCAGATCACGGAGTTCGATGCCATCGACACCGGTTGCCATCTCGGCGGCGATGGCGGAGAGCAGCACCTGGCCACCATGCCCGGCCGCCATGATGCGTGCAGCACGATTGACGGCGGTCCCGTAGTAGTCGCCCTCCCTCGGTTCAGCGTCTCCCACATGAACGCCCATTCGAACCCGGAGGGGTTCGGGTACGGGCCAGTCGGTGCCGGTGAGCGCTCTCTGGGCGGCGAGGCAGGCGCCGACACACTCCGAGATCTGGTCGAACGTAGCCATCAGCCCGTCGCCGGTGGTCTTCACGACTCTCCCACCACCTGCAACTACCGCATCACGCAGGATCGCGTCGTGAAATGCGAGCGCCGACCCCATCGTCTGCGGGTGACGCTCCCAGAGGCGGGTGCTCGCCTCCAGATCCGTGAAGAGGAAAACGAGCATGGTCGCCATGCTAGGTGTGAGGTGTGGTCTGTGACGGTCGAGCGGACCGACCTCCGTCTCGTGTTGACGCGTTGCTGTCGATCGAGCTACGACCAACGACATCGGATTCTGCGGTCTGTAGCGAGCGCGACCGCGGTAGTGTCGGGTTCCACTATGGGGAGCCTCCCGTGACCGGTACATGCCGATTCGTCTTCCTTGCTGACACGCAGCTCGGGGCGTACGCGACGTTCAGCGGCCTGAGCGAGCAAGAAGCGGCAGCGTTCGTGCCCCGCGGCATGCGCGTCTCGAGTGTCCCGAAGGTAGAGGGCCACGAGTGGGACGCGCGCAGATACCGCGCCGCCATCGACGCTGTCAACGCACTCGGACCGGACTTCGTCGTCATCGGGGGTGACATGATCGACGACCCTTCGTCGCAGGATCAGCTCGATGAACTCCTCACGATCACCGCGGGATTGGACTCGTCGATTCCCGCCTACTGGGTGCCTGGGAATCACGACATCGCACCGGACACCATCGCCCCGACGGACGACAGCATCGACCGCTACCGGCAAGTGTTCGGGCCGGACTACTACGCATTCGAGGTCAACGGGACTCGCTTCATCGTCATGGACACCGTCGTCTTCGATCAGCCGCAGAATGTGCCCAACCATCTCGAGGAGCAGTTCAGGTTTCTGGAGGAAGAGCTGGGGCGGGCGCGAGAATCCGATCACATCGTCCTCTTCGGCCACCACCCGCTCTTTGTCGACTCGGCAGACGAACCCGACAGCTACTGGAACATCCCGCGAGAACGGCGAGCAAGGTTGCTTCGGCTGATCCACGAATACGGGGTGGAGATCGCGTTCGCCGGCCATCTTCACCGAAATGCCGAAGCTCGCGACGGGAACTTCCGTGTGGTGGCGTCAGGTCCAGTCGGAATTCCATTGGGGAACGACCCTTCGGGTCTGCGAATTGTGAACATAGGGCCCGACCGGATTGCCCACGAGTACCTCCCCATCCCGACACCCGCCCCTCAACCGAGGAGGACTGACGTATGAAGCCGGTGATTCTCGCTGTCGACGATGACAGTCTCGTTCTCGAGGCGATCAGAAGGGACCTGAGGACCTCGTATGCGGAGGACTACCAGATCGTCTCGGCGGGCTCCGGCGCGGAAGCTCTCGACGCTCTCGAGGACATCCAGGGGCGGGGAGGCACGGTCGCGCTGTTGCTCGTCGACCAGCGCATGCCGGAGATGACGGGCACGCAGTTCATCGAACAGGCCCGGCGGCTCTTCCCCGACGCGAAGCGGGTGCTGCTCACCGCGTATGCGGACACGCAGGCCGCCATCGAAGCGATCAACGTGGTCGATCTCGACCACTACCTGATGAAGCCGTGGGATCCGCCGGAGGACCGCCTCTATCCGGTTCTGGATGATCTCCTCGACGACTGGAGAGCAAACGTGCCGGCTCCGTTCGACGGCATTCGTGTCGCCGGCACCACGTGGTCGCCACACACCCATACGACCAAGGATTTCCTTGCCCTCAACCACGTGCCCTACCGATTCCTCGACATCGAACGAGAATCGGGGGCTGCGGAGATGGTGGAGGCGGCGGGTGGGACGATTCCCGTCGTGCTATTCCCGGATGGAACCGTGCTCGTGGATCCGGATCGACGCACCCTGGCCGAGCACGTGGGACTGAAGACGGAGGCGACGAGCCGCTTCTACGACTTGATCATCATCGGCGGGGGACCCGCCGGACTTGCCGCCGCAGTGTACGGGGCGTCGGAGGGACTCCGAACGGTGATGATCGAACAGGAAGCTCCTGGAGGTCAAGCGGGCACCAGTTCGAGAATCGAGAACTACCTGGGGTTCCCGGCGGGTATCAGCGGGGGCAACCTCGCTCGTCGTGCGGTCACGCAAGCCACCCGGCTCGGTGCGGAGATACTGTCAGACACCGCGACGCGTCTCGGTGCTGACGAATCCGTGAAGGTCGTGGGCCTCGAGAGCGGCGGCGAACTGCGGAGTCACGCCGTCCTGATCGCCACGGGGATGACCGTGCGGCGCCTCGGTGTGCCCGGGTACGAACGCTTCGAGGGTGCCGGTGTCTACTACGGGGCATCGGTTTCGGAGGCGACAACCTACCGAGGGGGACACGTCTTCGTGGTGGGAGGTGGGAACTCGGCGGGGCAGGCGGCGATGATGTTCTCCAAGTACGCGGGACACGTCACCCTCATCGTGAGGGGTGCCTCGCTGACCGCGAAGATGTCCCAGTACCTCGTCGATCAGATCGCCTCGCGCGAGAACATCCATGTGCTCCTCGACACCCAAGTCATGGAGGTACTCGGGGAACAGCGAGTCGAGCGGATAAAGCTCAGAATTGGAGCAGACGTCCATGAGCGCGAGGCCTCCGGAATCTTCATCTTCGTCGGGGCCGTGCCTCACTCTGCATTCCTTGAAGGCATCGTCAAGCGCAATGATCGTGGGTTCATCTACACGGGCCCCGACATCTTCCTCGACGGTGGGAGACCGGCAACGTGGAGCATCGACAGAGACCCGTTTCTTCTCGAAACGAGCGTGCCCGGGGTCTTCGCTGCGGGGGATGTCCGTCACGGAGTCGTCCGAAGGGTCGCATCGGCCGTTGGCCAGGGATCGATCGCCGTCTCGATGGTGCACAAGTACCTTGACACGGTCTGAGCGCACCGAGGGTCTCCGAGCCGTTCCTCTCTTTGCCGATCTCGATTCGGCAGACCTGGAGCGCCTCGCCGAAGGGGTCGAACATGTACGGCTTCTGGCCGGCTCGATCCTGTTCGAGGAAGGTGACGACGGTGACCACGCCTACGTCATCCAGGAAGGCGAGATCGACATCCTGAAGATCACGGGCGAACGTGAGGTGCTGATCGCCCGGCGTGGTCCGGGGGATGTGATTGGGGAAATGGCGCTCCTCGATGTGGCTCCACGCATGGCGGCCGCGCGGGCATCGACGGACTCGACGCTTCTGTCCATTCCGAAGGCCCATCTCGACGAACTGCTCGAAAACAGCGCGGCGGCCGCGCGGGGGCTCTTCACCGTGCTCCTGGCCCGATGGCGTGAGACCCAAGGGAGACTTCGACAGTCGGAGAGGATGGCTCAGTTGGGAACGCTCACCGCAGGATTGGCCCACGAGCTCAACAACCCGGCCGCTGCTGTCCAGAGGAGCGCGGGCAGGCTCGGGGAGGCGGTTGAGAGACTGCGTGCTGCTCTCGCGGCCACCTCCACGGTTGCAGTCGCGCATCCGGACCTCAAAGAGCGTCTCCACACCGCACCCCAAGCGCCGCAACGATTGGGGTCGCTCGAAAGAGCCGATCTCGAATCGGAAGTCGAACGCGTCTTGACGGCGCTGGATATTCCGAGACCTTGGGAACTGGCCGAGGGAGTCGCGTCGTCGGGCATGACCGTTGACGCTGTCGAGTCGCTCGTTTCCGACTACGGGGCCGACGCCGCTGTGGTGTTGGAGGCGCTCGTGGCTACGTCCCTGGTTACCGGGTTGATCGGACAGATCGAAGAAGGCGCCTCGAGGATGTCGACGATCGTCGGAGCGCTGAAGTCCTACTCGTATCTCGATCGGGCCCCTCTCCAAGACGTGGACATCCGCAAGGGAATCGAAGACACCCTCGTCATCCTTGAACACAAGCTCAAAGGCATACAGGTGGGCCTCGACTTGGAGGACATCCCGGCCATCACGGCTCACGGAAGTGAACTCAACCAGGTGTGGACGAACCTCCTCGACAACGCCGCCGATGCAGTCTCGGACACGCCCGATGCGAGGATCACGGTCCGCGGACGGGTATCGCATGGCGCCGTCGTTGTCGATGTCGAGGACAACGGAGTTGGCATCCCCGACGACGTACTCCCCCGGGTCTTCGACGCGTTCTTCACGACGAAACCCCCGGGGTCGGGAACGGGGTTGGGGCTCGACATCAGCTACTCGATCGTGGTACATCGCCACCGTGGCGAGTTGACGGTCGCGTCACAACCCGGCCGCACGGTCTTCACCGTGACCTTGCCGATGAACCAATAGCCCATTGCCCGGAGGCGGTCATCAGGCAGTGTGAAAACCCACAACGCAACTCGGGGCGAGTCCACGGGCGAAGAGCCTCACAACTGCGGCCGCCCGGTAGTGGCCAGATGTTTCTCGCTCTCGAGGTCAGCTCCGGTTGGTACGCGCCCGGTGGCTCGACTCCACACGTGCGCTACCCCGACGATCGCGGCCGTGTTCGCGTCGATCGCCGAGTGCTGTCGTCAGGTGCCGGCTCCGACGAGTAGGGATTGGAGTTCGGCGACCTTCGGGACTCGGCCCGACACCACGACCTTCTCGTCGACGACCAGCGCCGGGGTCGACATGACACCGTAGGAGGCGATGTCTCCGTAGTCCGTCACCTTCTCGATCTCAGCTTGGAGACCGAGCAGGGTCACCGCTTCGGCTGTTCGTTTCTCGAGGGCTTGGCAGTTGGCGCACCCGGCGCCTAGCACTTTGATCTTCACGGGATCTCCTTTCATAGGATCAGGTTGAACAGGAAACCGACGGCGAGGATGCCCGTGCCGACGACTCCGACGAACACGGCGAGGAGGCGGGGCTTGAGCACGCGCCGCAACAGGACGAGTTCGGGGACGGACAGGGCGACGACCGACATCATGAAGGCCAGGACCGTGCCGATTGCGAGCCCTTTTGCGTGGAGTGCTTCGACCAACGGAAGGATCCCCGCGGCGTTCGAGTAGAGGGGAATCCCGAGGCCGACTGCGACCGGCACGGCCAGCGCGTTGTTCGGCCCGGCGTACTTGACGAAGAACCCCTCAGGAACCCACCCGTGGATAGCGGCTCCGATTCCGATCCCGGCGAGCAGGTAGGGCCAGATCTTGCTGATGATGGTCCGGACTTCCTCTCGTGCGATAGCGAACCGGTCGACCCAGCCGAGACCCTGGGACGGATCGACCGGTTGACCTCTCAGGGTGGTCTCGAACACGAACGACTCGATCCACCGTTCGAGGCGAAGGCGTCCGATCACCCATCCGGCCACGACGGCCACCACGAGTCCCGCCGTCACATAGATCGCTGCAACCTGCCAGCCAAAGAGTCCGTACAAGAGGACGATGGCAACTTCGTTGACCATCGGACTCGCGATCAGGAAGCTCATGGTGATGCCCAACGGGACACCGGCAGCGACGAACCCGATGAAGCCCGGGACTGCGCTGCACGAACAGAACGGCGTGACCACTCCGAGCCCCGCGGCCGCCACGTTGCCGACTCCTTCGCGACGCCCGCCCAGCAGCGCTCGGGTGCGTTCGACGCTCATGAAACTGCGCAGAACGGTCACCGCGAAGATGATCCCAGCCAGCAGCAGCAGAATCTTCACGGTGTCAAAGAAGAAGAACTCGAGGGCCGAACCCAGCCGATTGTCCGAAGCAAATCCGGACATGTCATAGATGGCCCACTGCCACAGTGGCCCGTTTGCCTGATAGGCAGCAGCCCACACCGCAACGGCTGCCAAGAGCCCGCCCCAGACGCGCCACGAAGAGCGCACCGCGGGAATGGCCTGCACATCGGTGTTCAAGAGTGCCTTCATCCCAGTCCGGCGGGAAGTGATCCCTGCACCAGCCGCTCCGTCTCGTCGGAGAGGCGGTAGTCGACCCATCGTCCTCGCCGGGACGCCTTTACCAGGCCGGCCTCTCTCAGGACGCGCAGGTGATAGGACAACAGGTTGGGAGCGATATCGATGGATGCCTGAAGATCACAGACGCATCGCTGGGCACACGCGAGTTGGTCGAGGATCTGAAGGCGGATCGGATCCCCCAATGCAGAGAACACGGCAGCCCTGTCTTCAATCGATGTTGATTCAAGATCCGTTGAAGTCATGTACGCATGATCGCACGGCGCTGAAAAGAGCAGTAGAGGCGAAAGTCCCAAGTTGCATCCGAAAGCCCCTCATCGAGAGGTCGATCCCCCTGGTGAGCATCGGCAGGGAGGCGCTGGATCGGAAGCCCCCTCTGAGGGCACCATCCCGAGCAGGTCAGTCTGTGCCGCCTAGTCCGACAGACGGTACCCGAGGTCACTGACGAGCTTGGTGATGAGCGTGGCCCCCTCTGCAGTGGGATGGATCGCATCGGAGGACACGAGACCCGATGCCATGGGATCGTCTGTGCCGTCAGGCCCGTTGAAGGCGTCGAGGAGGCGCGCCACCGGAATGCCGTGGGAAGCAGCAACGTCCCTGACGAACTGCTGTGCTTCGACCCAGTATGGAGCCACCTCGTCTAATTTCCCTCCGTCAGCGAAATCGCCGACGTGAACCAGATAGGCGTCCATGCCTCGGACCAACGTCTCGCTGGGATCGACGAGACTCATCAGCTCGGCGAAGATCGCCTCCGTGTTCGCCTCATACTCGGTGAGGATGTCGCGAAGGCACTGCTGGCCGTCATCACCTCCGCAGTCGGCGGGGTCATAGCCCCCAACACCGGCCACGGTCTGCCAGGGCACCGCCCACCCGTCGAACGGAACGAGCATCGTCACGACATCCGCCTCGGCCAGATCCTGACGAAACCGCTCGTTGGTTCGCATCCGTTCGAGCAGGGCCGCGGAGCTGTCGTTCGCGACTGTTCTGTTGCGCAGATCGATGTCCACACCAAACTCGGCCTGAAGACGTTCCCGGTACTGGTAGATGAACCCCGATTGCGTGTCCGGCGTGAACGTGGCCGAGTTGCCGAAGGGTACGTACACAAGGGTTCCCCCATCCACATCCAGGGTCGAGGAACTGCACGAAACCACTGCGAGCACGATCGACACGCCGAGCGCAGCCAGCACGGTCTTCGATGTGACGCGCCAACGCACACGAACCTCCTACACGCTGGGTACCGGTCTCAGGACTGGATGACGACCACGCAGAAGGTGTAGCCGATCCCGCTGCCCAACAACCAGTCGGCAAACAGGGGCTTCGCGTCTCCCGAAACCGCTTCGAAAGCCACCCGGTACCGCCCAGGGTCGATGGTCACCGTCTTTGCCACGACACCACTCCGAGTGCACGCGTCGGCCGGGGGTGTCCCGACGTACTTCTGGCACGTCGGGCAGGAGTCGAGTACCTCGAGTGTCGGAGTGGGGCCTCCCATCGAGAACCTGAGCATCTCTGGTGCTGCGTTGATGATGAGTACCTGCGTTGTGCCCGATGGTGCTGTGCCGGTGACGGTAGGTTGGATCGAAGGGTCGGGAGGAGTTCCCACACAGGAAGCGCCACCGAGCGCGTCACTCAGCCGTTTGAGGAACGATGCGATCTGCCCCCGGGTCACCGTTTGATTCGGGGAGAACGTCGTTGCGCTGGTTCCTGTCGTCACACCCACGGCCTTCGCCCAGGCCACCGCCGACGCATAGAAGGCCGAAGGACTGACGTCACTGAAGCCGGGGTCTGGGCTTCCCGCCGGAACGCCCGCACACCGATGCAGCAGTGTCGTCATCTGACCTCGCGTCAACGGATCCCCTGGGGTGAAGAGATTCGAGGTGGTTCCCGACGTTATGCCGAACAGAAACGCCCACTTCACAGCGTCGTTGAAGAAATCGCCGGATCCAACATCCGTGAAGCCGTGCCCCGGCGATCCGGTTGGCGAACCTGAATAGCGGAACAGGAAGGTGACCGCCTGCCCCCTCGTCACCGGCAGGTCTGGACCGAAGAGGCCAGGACCGATCCCCGTTGTGATCCCTCGGCCCACTAGCCACTCGACATCCTGGGCGTAGTACGCGTTGGGATCCACATCGGTGAAGGACGACGTCTGGCCATGGGCCGGTGCACCCCCGAGAGTCACGAAGGCTGCCATCACGCAGAATGCCAGGCCCGCACGAACCCAACCAGAAACTCTGGACATCGACATCATCCACTCCCTTCTCGCTGTCGGTCGGCGTTCGGCCGGCCGACGAGCGCTGCGACACCTTCATGGGGTCGGCTCCGCGCTCCCGTGCTCACCGTCTCGCTTCGGTGATGTCCTGTTGGGGACACTACGCCTCGAAGCTGACCCCCGTCGGAGGGGAACGGTGCCGCGCAATTGGGTTGGGCGGCTCCCTCCACGAGCAGACCAGGACTATCTTGACGTGACAGGAACGCGGCCGCCAAGGCCGTGCCACGAGCATGCATTCGCTTCGCGGCAAGACAAGCGAGCGCACACTCCCAAGCGAGAACGGACATGATGACAATGGCGCCACCCAGCCCGACCGACAAGGTGAGGATCGGCGAGACGAACCTCGCTGTCAGCAGGATCTGCTTCGGGACTTCGCCGCTGGGAGGCATGCCGGGCACGTACGGCTACGACGTCGGCGCCGAACGTGCGAATGAGACGATCCGGGCTATCTTCGATGGGCCGACCAACTTCATCGACACGTCACGCAACTACGGGTTCGGTCGCTCAGAGCAGCGTATCGGCGAGGTCATCGCCGAGCGTGGCGGCTTGCCCGATGGCTTCGTCGTCTCGACCAAGCTCGACCGCGACCCCGAGACCAACCGGTTCGACGCCGCTCGGGCCCGGCGGTCTATCGAGGAAAGCCTCGGCGCGCTCGGCCTCAACCACATCAACCTTCTCCATCTTCACGATCCCGAGTACGCCGCGTCCATGAGCGATGTCGGCGGTCTCGGAGGTTCCATCGCCGAGCTCTTCAAGATGAAGGAGGAGGGGTTGGCCGATGCTGTCGGATTGGCGGCCGGCAATGTCGATGTGATGATGACGATCTTGCGGGACTGGGACTTCGACGCGCTGATCACCCACAATCGGTTCACCCTCGCCAACCGCAACGCGCAGGCGATGATCGACCTCGCCCATTCGCGAGGGATCGCCGTGCTGAACGCCGCACCCTATGCCGGCGGCGTTCTGGCCAAGGGATCAGCGTCCTTTCGCCGCTATGTCTACCAGGAAGCATCCGACGAGATACTCGACCCGATTCGCCAGATCGAAGCTGTCTGCGCTCGCCATGGGGTTCCTTCCGGCGCCGCTGCCCTCCAGTTCTCCATGCACGATCCGCGCGTGACGTCGACGATCTGCGGCGTCAGCAAACCCGAGCGGATTGCCGAGACGTTGGAGTGGGCCCGATGGCCCATTCCCGACGCAGTATGGGACGAGCTGTTGGCGCTGCCCTTCTCCGTAGCAGACCCCGAGGCAACCCGGGACTACAAGGCCTGAGACCGCGGTAGTCGCTGCCTCCAAGGTAGGGACCCCGTCAACCAGACTGGCTGTAGGTATCAAGTCGAAAGGCGCAGTTGCAGCAGCCGGTCAGCGCCCGATCAAAGGGCCTTGCTCGGCTTGCCCTTGAGAGCGTCCTTCTTCGCCTTCTTGTCGAGGCGCTTCTGCTTGAGATCCTTGGCAGCCACCTTCTTAGTGCTCCTACCGCCCTTGTCCTTGGTTCCCATCAGTACCTCCCGACCGGCCACCGAGACGGAGGCCGAGCCCTATTGTCTCACACCATCCCCGCCTGGGTCAGTCCTCGTTTTGGTACCAGAACGGCCCGGCCCGACGATACGC
>Ga0307420_1000519_pt1 | contig 17759 bp, 12 predicted proteins | sample SalMarWE160240MG_2_FD_202167 | JGI IMG/M metagenome (GOLD analysis project Ga0307420, IMG submission 202167) | Salt marsh sediment microbial communities from the Plum Island Ecosystem LTER, Massachusetts, United States - WE1602-40 | ecosystem: Environmental > Aquatic > Marine > Intertidal zone >... | reverse complement strand
TCGGCGGCACCATCGTGGGCCACCTTGCCAGCGAGCTGATCGGGATTCTGGCGCTGGCGGTCCAGGGTGGCCTGCGCACCGAGGTTCTGGTGAGCACCCTCATGGTGCACCCGTCGCTGGCGGAAAGCGTCGCCGAGGCCGCCGATTAGCCGCGGGCCCGGCGCGACAGATTCAGCCGGTCGATCAGCTCTTCGATGATGCCGGTGAGGCTGGGACTGCCGATCTCCTCCAGGTCGTAGTGCACTCTGGTGTGCGGCTTGTCGAACTGCACCACGCGGGCCAGGTCTATGGGCGTTCCCACCACAATCACGTCGGCATCGGTGGCGGCGATGGTCTTCTGCAGGTCGCTCAGCTGCTTGTCGCTGTATCCCATCGCCGGCAGCACCGCGCCGACGTTGGGATAGGCGGCGAAGGTGTCGGCGATGGTTCCCACCGCAAATGGCCTGGGGTCGACGATGACAGCGGCTCCGAACCGTCTCGCCGCCACCACTCCGGCACCGATCTCCATCTCCCCGTGGGTCAGGGTGGGCCCGTCTTCGATGACCAGGACACGTTTGCCGGTCACCATGCCGGGATCGTCGATATGCACCGCGGAAGCAGCTTCGACGATCTTCGCCGTCGGATTGACCTGAGCCACGCCGGCGCGCACCTCCGCCACGCCGTGGGGAGGGGCGCTGTCGATCTTGTTGATCACCACCACGTCGGCGGTTCGCAGGTTCACCTCACCGGGGTAGTAGCGCAGCCCGTGACCGGCTCGGTGGGGGTCGGCGACGGTGATCTGGAGATCGGGCGCGATAAACGAGAAGTCATTGTTGCCGCCGTCCCAGATGATCACGTCGCATCCGGCGGGGTCTGCCTCGGCGGCACGCAGGATCATCTCGTAGTCGACGCCGGCGTAGACGACGTTGCCACGCACGATGTGGGGCTCGTACTCCTCCATCTCCTCGATGGTGCAGTTGTGCCGCTCGAGATCGGCAAGTGCGGCGAAACGCTGCATCCGCTGCGCGGCCAGGTCGCCGTAGGGCATGGGATGACGGATGGCGACCACGGCGAGGTCGTGTTCCATCAGGATCTCGATGACCCGGCGCGATGTCTGGCTCTTGCCGCTTCCGGTGCGCACGGCACACACGGCGATGACCGGCTTGCTGCTCTTCAGCTGCGTGTCGGCGGGGCCCGGGAGGGTAAAGGAGGCGCCGGCCGCCTGGACGATGGCAGCCACACCCATGACGTGGTCGTAGGACACGTCGCTGTAGGAGAACACACATTCGTCGACCTCGAGTTCCTTGATGAGGCCGGGCAGGTCTAGCTGATCGAGGATGGGGATTCCGTCCGGATAGCGCTCACCGGCGAGTTCCGGCGGATAGCGCCTTCGGTCGATGTCTGGAATCTGCGTCGCGGTGAAGGCGACGACCTCGTAGCCGATGTCGTCCCGGTAGCGGGTATTGAAGTTGTGAAAATCACGCCCGGCGGCGCCGATGATGATCAGCTTCCGCGGTGTCATCCTTGCCTCTTTCCTGGCCGGTGCCGCCGACATAAGCCGGTCGTGTGACCGGCTCGGTATCGGAACGTGGCGCTTACCCCAAACTATCGGCCTCGGCGAGCCTATGTCTACCGGCGGAGCGGCGGCGACCGCCGCCGCCAGGTCGGGCGCCCCGTTGCTAGACGTTGCTCCGAGCCCGGTGGAAGGCGGCATACCGCCCGGCACGATCGAGGAGGGCGGCGTGGGTGCCGCGCTCGACCACACGGCCGTTGTCCAGCACCAGGATTTCGTCCATTCTCTCCAGGCCCACGGGGCTGTGCGTGATCAGAAGCAGGGCACGGGTGCCATCGGCATCGAGAATGTTCTGCAGCACGGCTGCGGCCGTGGCGGTATCGAGGCCGGCGGTGGGCTCATCCAGCACGAGTACGGAGAACGGAGCCAGCAGAGCCCGAGCCAGCGAGATACGGCGCCGCTCGCCGCCGGAGACCTGGGCGGCGGCCACCGGTGTGTCCAGGCGCGCGGGTAGAGATTTCACCCATGAGGTGAGCCGGGTGGCGGCGAGGGCAGCCTCGATCTCGGCGGCGCCGGCGTCGGGACGGCCCAGTAGAAGATTGGATCCCAGAGTGCCCGGCAGAAGATGGGCCTCCTCGCCGGCCAGTCCGACGATTCGGCGCACGTCTTCGGCCCGCAGGCGCCGGGCGTCCACACCGCCGATCCGGTAGGTGCCGTCGTCGATCTCCTGCAGGCGAAGAAGGGCTCGGGCCACCGTCGACTTGCCGGCGCCGCTTTCGCCCACGAGGGCCACCTTGCTCCCGGGCGTGAGGTCAAGATCTACGTCGTAGAGCGCCCAGGGCCCCGACACGAAGTGGCGGAGCCGGATCCTCTCGAGATGCACACTCGAGTCATCGGGTGGGGGAAGCGGCTCGGACGGCTCGGCAATCGGCGGCGGCGCCCTCTCGAGGTCATGGAATCGGCGGGCGGCGTCGATGCCCGATTCGAGCCCGGCGAGACCGGAGGGGAGGAGAGCGACCGGCTCGAAGGCGGCCAGCACGAGGAGGGTGAGGGCTCCCAGCAACACGGGGTTCATGGCGCCGCGCCACGCCGCATCGATCCCGATACGCAGCACGAGCCACACGGTGATGCCGGTTCCGAGGCTGACGAGAGCCGACCCGAGCCCGGTCACCCAAGCCGCCCGTCGGAAGAGCCGGGTGAGATGGGAATCGGCCTCGTCGGCCCGGGCGAGCAGTGATTCCGCCTGCCCGAAGGCGATTGCTTCCCGGGCCCCTTCGGCGATATCCACTACGGCAACGGCGAGAGCAGCCCGAAGCGGGGCCAGGCCTCGTCCGTGAGTACCGGCCGCCGCCACAGTGACGAGCCCTGCCGTAGCAGCGGTCACGGCAGCGGCGGCAAGGAAGGTGGCCCCGGCGGCAGGGAGCATAAAGGCAGCGGCTGCGGCGGCGCCGACGAGGGTTAGGGCCGTCACCGGCAGCGGAAGCACGGCACGAATTAGCGCGGACTGGAGTTCCTCGAGGTCGTCGGTGACCCGGCTGAGTAGATCGCCGGCTCTCTCGCCGCCGAGCCCGACCGGCGAAAGACGTTCGATGGCGCCGAAGGCCCGAGTCCGAAGGCGGGCGACAAGATGAAGGGCGGCATTGTGGGAGGAGAGACGCTCCAAGTACCGGAGGGCGGCCCGGGAGATGCCGAAGAAGCGGACTCCGACGATGGCCACGGTCAGCTCGAGGATTGGTGGGTGCAGATCGGCTCGGACCACCAGGTAGGCGCCGGTGGCGAGCAGGCCGATGCCGGCGGCGACCGTGCCCGTGCCGGCAACAGCGGCGGCGGCTAGTCGGCCCCACACTCCGCGCAGGAGCGAGAGGAAGCCCTTCACGGTGCCACCGCCCTGCCATCTACCAGGCGGAGCACCCGATCGGCCCGGGCTGCGACCGCAGGGCGATGCGCCACCGCGACGATGGTGCAGCTGGCGCGTCGGACGTCGAGAGCATCGAGCACGGCGATTTCGGTGATCGGATCGAGGTGTGCGGTCACCTCGTCCAGCAAGAGGAGAGGCGCACGGCGCACAAAGGCGCGGGCCAGGGCGATCCGCGCCCTCTCTCCGGCCGAGAACCGCGTTCCCAGCTCGCCGACGTCGGTGTTGATGCCTGCGGGCAGGTCCTGGACAAAACCGGCGGCGGCCGCCTCCAGCGCTGCTTTCACCTCGTCGTCGCTTGCCTCCGTCCTGCCGAAACGCACGTTGTCGGCGATGCTGCCGGAGAATAGGTGCGGTTCTTGGGGAACCCAGGCCATCAAACGGCGGAGCGCGGCCGGGTTGATGTCGTCGATGGTGACGCCACCGATTCTAAGGTCCCCACGGTCCCGGGCGACAAGCCCGAGGATCAGGGCGAGCATCGTGCTTTTGCCCGACCCGGTGGGCCCGGCCACCGCCAGGTACTCCCCGGTATTGATCCGCAGGGAAGCGCCGTCGAGTGTCGGGTTGCGGCCGGTGAAGGAGACGGAGACATCCTCAAATACGATGGGGACGGGCTCGAATGGCGCGGCCGTTCCCACTGGCCGGATCGGCGGTGTTTCTGCTTCGATTGCATCGAGGAGATGGGATGCCGCGGCGACCCCTTCGGCGGCGGCATGGAATTCGGCGGCAACCCGGCGCAGAGGCAGATAGGCCTCCGGAGCGAGGATGAGTACGGCGAGCGCGGCCTCAAGGCCAAGCCCGCCGCCGAGCACCCGCAGGCCGACGGCTACGGCGACAACGGCCACCGACATAGTGGCCGCCAATTCGAGGGCCAAGGCCGAGACGAAGGCGATGCGGAGCGTGCCCATAGTCTCGTGTCGGTGCCGTTCGGCGAGCCCGGCAAAGAGGGCCATCTGCTCGCGGCTGCGGCCGAAGATCTTGAGAGTGGGGAGGGCGCGTACGGCGTCCACAAAGCCGGCGCTCAACTCGGTGAACGCCTGCCAGCGGCGGGCGACCCGGGTTCGGGTGGCTGCGCCGATGAGTGCGGCGAAGACGGGGATGAGGGGAAGGGTGACCAGCACGATGAAACCGGCCCATGGGTCTTGGGGGAACATGCAGCCGACCACGGCGGCCGGGGCAACGGCGGCAAGGATGAGGGCCGGGACGAAGCGCCCGAAGTAGGTCTGCAGCGCCTCAATCCCTCGTCCGGCCCCGGCTGCCACGGCTCCGGCGCTCTGCGGGCTGGTGAGGGCTCGGCGCAGCGAGGCCCGTCTCAGGGCCGACTGGACACCGGCGCCACTGCGGTGGGCCACGACCTCCGTGCTCCAGGCGACAAGGGCGCGACCCGCGGCCACCGCCAGCAAGAGATCGAGATCGGGAGTCAGATCAGCGAGGCCGCTGCCGTGGAACGAGGCGGCGATGATGTGGGCCAGTAGGAATGCCTGGGCGATGGTGAGAGCGGTGGCTCCCAACCCGAGCGCCACCGCCGCGGCCAAGCTGCTCGGGGAAGGGCCGAATTGCAGCAGGCGGCGGTCGATCGGACGCCGGGGGCCGGCGGGCGGCTTCACGCCGCGTCGGGGGCGGAGAGGCTCTCCCTGCTGATCCGCCTCCTGAACACCCAGTAGGACCAGGCTTGATACCCGAGAACTATCGGGAAGAAGGCCAGCACCAGCCACGACATGAGCCGGAGGGTGGTTGTGGTCGAGGAGGCGTTGTAGATGTCGAGGGAGTAGGCGGGGTCGAGGCTCGACGGCATCACCCTGGGGTAGAGGGTGACAAAGATCGTGACCACGGCGAGGACGATGGCAAACCCGGTGGTCACAAAGGTCCAGCCCCAGCGGCGTCGTCGGGCCAGCACAACACAGAGCCCGGCGGCGGCGACGGCGGCGACGGCAAAGCCCAGAACCGCGCCGGAGGGCAGAAGATCGGCCCGTGCCGGCCCCAATAGAGCCTCCGTGCTGCCCCTGACAACATTGAACCTGTCGGCCCACGTCCAGGCGAGGAAGGCGGCGATCAGTATTGCCGCCGGCGCGGCCAGGCCGGTGGCGTAGCGCTGGGCCCGCTCGGTGATCTTGCCTTTGGTCTTCAGTGCGACGAACACCGCTCCGTGCAGGGTGAACAGCACCAGAGTCATGATTCCGCCGAGCAGCGCGTAGGGATTGAGCAGATCCAGTAGGTTGCCTGCATACTCGGCGCCGTCGCCGATGGGTACGCCGCGCACGATATTGGCAAAGGCAACGCCCCAGAGGAAGGCGGGCAGGGTGCTGCCGAAAAAGATGGCCCGGTCCCACCAGGCGCGCCAGCCGAGCCGTTTGTCCTTGGCCCGGAACTCAAGGGCGACACCGCGCAGGATGAGGGCGACGAGGATAAGGAACAGGGGCAGGTAGAAGCCGCTGAACAGGGTGGCGTACCACTCGGGGAAGGCGGCAAAGGTGGCGCCGCCGGCCAGGATGAGCCATACCTCGTTGCCGTCCCAGAGTGGCCCGATGGTGCTGACGAGCACCCGCCGGTCGAGGTCGTCCTTGCCGATCAGAGGTAGCAGGATCCCCACCCCAAAGTCGAATCCTTCCAGGAAGAAATACCCGATCCAGAGGACGGCAATGATCAGGAACCACAGGGTGTTGAGGTCGCAGCTGATTTTGCCCTCCTCCTCCTAGTAGGCCAGAGCGGCGCCGACCTCGTCGGGCGTGGATTCGTCGGTGGCTCCGGCCTTGGCGTATCTCGACATGAGGTAGATGTCCACCACGGCAAGCACCCCGTAGAGCACGGTGAACCCAAGAAGGGTGAAGAGCACGGTGGCACCGCCGACGGACGGCGATACCGATTCCTCGACCCGCAGCAGGCCCTGCACCGCCCAGGGCTGGCGTCCGATCTCGGTGACGATCCAGCCGAGGAGGTTGGCCGCTAAGGGCAGGCCCAGCGACCATAAGGCGATTCTGTGGAACCAGCGGACTTCGCCGAGTCGTCGCCTCCACAGGAAATAGGTGCCCAGGGCTCCGATAGCCACAAGGGCCGTGCCGGCAACAACCATGAGCCGGAACGACCAGTAGATCACGGTCACGGGTGGGATGTAGTCGGCATCTGCGCCGTAACGATCGGCGTATTGCTTCTGGTACTCGGCCTGGATGTCGTTGATGCCTCTGACCTCGGCGTCGAGCGAGTTTGTGGCCAAGAAGCTGAGCAGGCGGGGCACCTTGATGTCAAAGCTGTTCTGTCCCCCGCCTTCGTCGATGAAGGCGACCACGGAGAAGGCGGCGGGTTGCTCCGTCTCCCAGAGGGCTTCGGTTGCGGCCAGCTTCATCGGCTGCTTTTCGGCGGTGATCTGGCCCTGGAAGTGGCCGCTGACGGCAACCCCGACCGCGGTCGCCAGAGCGACGACGGACGCCAGTCCCGCCGAGGCCCGGAAGACCGATTCCTGATTACGGCGCAGCAGGTGCCACGAGCTGATCGCAAGCATGAGGATGGCCGCGGTGAGCACCGCAGCCAGGATGGTGTGGAAGAAGTGGGCCCAGGCGACGGGGTTGGAAACGACATCGAGGAACGAGGCCAGCTCGGCACGGCCCGTCTCTGCGTTGATCGTGTAGCCGACCGGATTGTGCATCCAGGCGTTTGCCACCAGGATCCAGAAGGCCGAGATCATCGTGCCTATCGAGACCATCCAGGCGGCAAACAGGTGTTGCCGAGCCGAGAGGCGCTTCCAGCCGAAGATCCACAGGCCCAAGAACGTGGACTCGAGGAAAAAGGCGAGCAGGCCCTCGAGCGCCAGCGGCGCGCCGAAGATGTCGCCGACGTAGCGGGAGTACGCGGACCAGTTCATGCCGAACTGGAACTCCTGCACGATTCCGGTGACGACGCCGATGGCGAAGTTGATCAAGAAGAGCTTGCCCCAGAACTTGGTGGCACGCAGGTACTTGCGGTCCCCGGTGCGCACCCAACAGGTCTCGAGAACGGCGACAAAGAGGGCGAGGCCGATGGTGAGAGGCACAAAGAGGAAGTGGTACACGGTGGTGATCCCAAACTGCCACCGAGCCACGATCAGGGGATCCATTGGGCCCACTCCCGGTCTGCTTGGGCGTACAGGCTATTCGGAGATGAGCGACAAGGCACGCCGAAGTGAGGGGAAGATCTTCGTTGTGCCGGACGGTGGCTAACGGACGATGGCGAGCACCTGGCCGGCGGACACCCGGTCACCGGCCTGCACGCGTAGATCTACGATCTCGCCCGCCGCTGGCGAACGCACCTCGTTTTCCATCTTCATGGCTTCGAGGATGAAGAGCGGGGCATCTTTCTCGACGGATTCTCCGGCGCGATGGTGGACTTTGACGATGGTTCCCTGCATGGGAGCCACAACGACTCCTTCAGCGCCGGAGGCGCCCAGGGTCTGTGACAGTTTGGGTGGACGACGCCGCGGTGGGGGCCTGCGGCCCGCCTGGGACGGTGCCGGGACCTCCGGCGCCCAGAGCCGGACCGTGTAGCGGCGCCCTCCCACCTCCACGGTCATGGTGCGCTCGGCCTGCTCCTCATCTCCGGGAAGCCGCGCCGACGGCGGATGTTTGATAGAGGTGAGGTCGAGATCCTCTGCCACCGTCTTGGTGTGGTGGGTTCCCGCGATGAACGCCGGGGCATCGATGGCGATGCGGTGGAAGGGGATCGTCGTGGGAACGCCGGAGATCTCGAACTCGTCGAGGGCCCGGCGAGCTCGTGAGATGGCCTCTTTACGATCGCGGCCCCAGACCACGAGCTTGGCGATGAGGTTGTCGTAGTACTGGCTGATCGATGACCCGGCCCGGTAGCCGCTGTCGACTCGCACGCCGTGGCCGCCCGGCTCGCGATAGGTGACGATCGTTCCCGGCGTGGGCAGGAAGTCCTGGGCGGGGTCTTCGGCGTTGATGCGGAATTCGATGGCATGCCCGCGACGCTGAACCACGTCGAGGGCCAGCTCTTTCCCGGCGGCGATACGCAGCTGCTCTTGTACGAGATCGACGCCGGTGACTGCCTCAGTGATCGTGTGCTCGACCTGCAGGCGGGTGTTCATCTCGAGAAAGTAGAAGTTGCCTTCGCCGTCGACGAGGAACTCGACGGTGCCGGCGTTGGTGTATCCGGCGGCTTTGGCCACGGACAGCGCCGCCTTGCCCAAGGCCTTGCGGAGGCGTTCCCCTACGGCCGGCGACGGGGTCTCCTCGATGAGTTTCTGGTGGCGGCGCTGCAGCGAGCAATCCCGCTCGCCGAGGAACACGGCGTTTCCGTGCTCGTCGCAGATGATCTGCGCCTCGATGTGCCGGGGACGCTCCAGGTAGCGCTCGATGTAGACCTCGGGATTGGCGAAGTAGGCGTCGGCCTCGCGGCAGGCCGATTCAAAGGCATCTTCGACCTCGTCGGGCCCTTGCACCACTCGCAGCCCTCTGCCTCCACCGCCGTGAGCCGCCTTGATGACGATCGGAAAGCCGTATGTTTGAACTACCGCTCTCACGTCGTCGACACTGCGGGTCGGTTCCAGAGTGCCGGGCACACCGGGGACCCCGGCGTTCTCGGCGGCGCGTCGTGAGGCGATCTTGTCGCCCATGACGGCGATGGCTTCCGGGGGAGGCCCCACCCAGATGATGCCGCTCTCGCCGACGCGCCGGGCAAAATCGGCGTTCTCGGCGAGGAATCCGTAGCCGGGGTGGATGGCTGCAGCCCTGGATTCTCTGGCCACGTCAAGAATGGCGTCGATATTCAGGTAGGACTCGGCGGCCGGGGCGGGGCCGATGCTCCACGCCTCATCGGCGATTTCCACGTGGAAGGAATCGCGATCGAGCTCGGAGTAGACGGAGATGGCCCTCATCCCCATCTCACGCACGGCGCGGATCACCCGGACTGCAATCTCGCCGCGGTTGGCCACCAGCACCGAATCCATGATCGGCATGCTAGAGAGGGATGTTGCCGTGCTTCTTGGGAGGCAGGCTGTTCCGCTTGGTGCGCAACATCTCGAGCGCCTGGATCAGGCGGGGCCTCGTCTCCCTGGGCTCGATGACCTCGTCGACGAGCCCGCGTTCTGCCGCCACGTAGGGATTGCCGAATCGCTCCTCATAATCCCCGATGAGTTGGTTTCGCCGTGTCTCGCCGTCTTCGGCTTCGGAAAGCTCCCGGCGGTGGATGATGTTCACTGCTCCTTGCGCCCCCATGACGGCGATCTCTGCAGTCGGCCAGGCGAAGACCATGTCGGCTCCCACAGATCGAGAATTCATGACGACGTAGGCGCCGCCGTACGCCTTGCGGGTGATCACCGTGATGCGGGGCACGGTGGCTTCACAGTAGGCGTAGAGGAGTTTGGCGCCGTGGCGGATGATCCCGCCGTGCTCCTGATCGACGCCGGGAAGAAATCCGGGCACGTCCACGAAGCTGACGACGGGGATGTTGAAAGCATCGCAGAACCGAACGAACCGGGCACCCTTCACCGCGGCGTCGATGTCGAGACAGCCGGCGAGCACCGCCGGGTTGTTCCCTACGACACCTACCGAGTAGCCGTCGATACGGGCAAAACCGACGACGATGTTCCGGGCGAAGTGTTGGTGAACCTCATGGAACTCCGCATCGTCCACGACTAGCTCGATGACCGTGCGCATGTCGTACGGCTGATTGGGCGAATCGGGAACGATGGAGGTCAGAGCATCTTCGATACGTTCAGAGCTGTCGCTGGGGGTGAAGAAGGGGGGTGCTTCCATGTTGTTCTGGGGAAGGAACGACAGTAGGTAGCGGATCTCCTCGAGGGCATGGCGCTCGTCGGCGCCGACAAAGTGGGTGACGCCCGAGATGCTGGCATGACTCTGGGCCCCACCTAGGGTGTCGAAGCTGACGTCCTCTCCGGTGACGGCCTTGATCACATCGGGCCCGGTGATGAACAGGTGGCTGAATCCATTCACCTGGTAGACGAAATCGGTGATCGCCGGCGAGTAAACGGCTCCGCCGGCACAGGGGCCCATAATGACCGAGATCTGCGGAATGACCCCCGATGCCCGTACGTTGCGGGCGAAGATCTTGCCGTAGCCGTCGAGGGCGACGACACCCTCCTGGATGCGGGCTCCGCCGGAATCCTTGAGGCCGATCAGAGGAGCGCCGGTATCCATGGCGAGATCCATGACCTTGCAGATTTTGTCAGCGACCACCTTGCCCAGGCTGCCTCCGAACACGGTGAAGTCCTCGGCAAACACGAAGACGGCGCGCCCGTCGACGTTGCCCCAGCCGGTGACGACGGCGTCGCCGGAAGGCCGCTGCTCCTCGATGCCGAAGCCGTGTGCCTGGTGGCGCACCATCATGTCGATCTCAACAAACGAGCCCTTGTCGAGGAAGGCGTTGATGCGTTCCCGCGCCGTCAACTTCCCTGCCTCATGCTGCTTGTCGACGGCGCGCCGACTCCCGGCGTGCTCCGCTTCCTGACGGAGCCGCCGCAGGTGTTCGATGCGTTTCTCGGTGCTCAGAGGGCCCCCGGGTAAGCTCGATCGGCACCTACTTCGACTCGCCGGGACGGGCGAATGGATACACCCCTCGCCAGAATCCATCTCGAGACGGCGGACTCGACTCAAGACGAGGCGAGATCCCGTTTTGGGGGCACGCCCTTGTTGGTGACCACCGATGCCCAGACCGCGGGCCGGGGACGCTTGGGGCGCAGCTGGGTACCGGCGCCGCGCGCAGTGGCAGCCTCTCTTGCCTTTCAGCCCGGCTGGCCGTCGGAACTGTGGCCGCGGTTCACCCTCATTGCTGGGCTCGCCGCAGCCGAGGTGGCCGGTGGTGATGTGGGGCTCAAGTGGCCGAATGATCTGGTGATGGGAGAGGAGAAGGTGGGTGGCCTGCTCGCCGAGAGCGACGGAAGCCTCCTGGTCGTAGGTCTTGGGCTGAATCTGTTCTGGCCCGATCCTCCCTCCGGCATGGCAGCCCTCCACAGGACCGATCCGGGCTCGGCACGGGCCGGTACAATGGCAGAGGACTGGGCTCGGGGTCTGCTCGTTCGCCTCTCCAGAGGGCCCGATGATTGGGGAAGAGCCGAGTACGTCGATCGTTGCGCCACCTTGGGACGCGACATTGTGTGGGAGCCGGAAGGCCGTGGTTGCGCCGTCGATATCTCCGCCGATGGGGCACTCGAGGTGGACACGAGAGAGGGCAGGGTGGTGCTGCGAGCCGGAGAGGTACGGGCGGTTCGGACCTGTTGAGCGCGGGCTGGGCAGCCGTGTAGCGGCGGCCCCGGAAGGTAGGAAGCCTGGGAACCGGCTGTGGGCTGCTTCGTTCTCCGGGGCGTGACGCTGCTATAAATCTCGGCAGGAGTGTTTGCTCCACATCCCAAGGATCCTGATGTCGTTGCCTGTCGTCCCGGAATCGGATGTTGCCCCAAGGCGGTGGCCAAAGCGCGCTCTCATCGTTTTTCTGGTCGTCGCCAACCTCGGGATCTTCGGGGGCCTGGCCTTGGTGTGGCTGGCCGCACACCAGGTCGCTTCATCGGTGCCGACGATCCCGGCGGCGGGATTGGGCCTCACCGAGGCTCCGCGGTCGCTCGACCAGCCGCGGACCTTCCTCATCGTCGGTAGCGACAGCCGTGAGGACCTGCCCGAGGAGCTCAGCGGTTTCGGCCAGTACGAGGGGCAACGCGCCGACGTGATCATGCTGGTCCAGGTTGTCCCCGACCGCGGCGCGGTTCAGATTCTGAGCATTCCACGGGACCTGAGAATTGAGGTGGGGGGAGGGGTCGCCAAGATCAACGGGACTTTCGACGACGGCGCCGCGGCCATCATCGAAGCGGTCGCCTCGGCGACCGGGCTTCCCATCCATCACTACATACAGGTCGATTTTGCCGGCTTTGCCGGCATCGTCGATGCGGTGGGTGGGATCGAAATCGATTTTCCCTATCCGGCTCAGGATCTGAAGTCCAAACTCGATGTGGCCGCCGGTCGCCAGGTTCTCGACGGAGCGATGGCCTTGGCCCTGGCTCGTTCTCGCAACTACCAGGAATTCCGTGATTCGCAGTGGGTCTACGTGGACGCCAGCGACATCGGTCGGACCGGCCGGCAGCAGCAGGTGCTGACCGCCCTGCTGACTCAGATCGATCGTCCCGCCTCGGTCGGCGGCTTCGCGAACCTGGTGGAGAGCCTGGGCGGCTTTGTCACCACCGACGGCTCGCTCACCGAAGACGACATCATCCAGCTTGCCTGGCAGATGCGCTCGGTGTCGGCCGGCGACATCGACGCCGCGACGGCTCCGGTGGAGGGTCTGGAAGAGGGCGGCATCTCATACGTTGTCTTCAGGAAGCCCGAGGTGTATCTGGTACTGGGCGCATTCCGCATCGGCGAGCCCTTCGCCAGCGCCGATATCGGCAGCGCCCGTATCGAGGTGCAGAACGGGAACGGAGTCGACGGGTCTGCCGCGGCCATGGCGGATGGCCTCCGGGCAGGCGGCTGGGATGTGGTCAACGTCACCAACGCCGCCAGGCTCGACTACGAGGCGACGGTGATCATCACCCCCGCCGGCTCTCGAGTCCTCGCCGAGGGGATCGCTGTCTACCTCGGCATGGGCCGCGCCGAGGAGGGTTTGGTCCCCACGGAGGCCGATGTTGTGGTTATCGTCGGTTCCGATGCCGTCGATGGCTGACCCCGTTCGGACTGAAGCCCAGCTGGTTGTTGCCGTGGCGGGTGCCGGGATGGCAGAGGTCACTTCGGCGATGAGGGGAGCCGTCATTCTTGACTTCCACAGCATTCTCCGTCCGGAGACGGTGGCTGCAGCAGGCCTGTACCGGGGTCTGGGCTGATGAAGCCGCGGCAGGCGGTGCTGCTTGCTGGAGGGCGGGGAACTCGCATGTGGCCCCTCACCGACACCATGCCCAAGGCTCTGCTGCCGGTCGGCGGCCTGGAGTTTGTCGAGTATGAACTGCGGCAGCTGGTAGAGGTGGGAGTTGAGCAGGTGTTCGTCACCGTAGGCCGTGCCCACCAGGAGGAGTGGGAGCACCATGTGTCGCAGCGCGCAGGTGCCCCGGAAGTCCATCTCTGTCTTGAGGACGAGCCACTCGACACGGCGGGGCCGGTGGTGGCGATTCTCGGCCGGCTCGACGACACGTTTTTTGTTCTCAACGGTGACATAATCCTCGACACTGATCTGGCTGCCGTCTTGTCCCAGGCTCCGCCCGATGCAGCGGGGACTCTGGCTTTGATCCGACTCGATGATCCAAGCGCCTATGGGGTTGTTGTTGTCGGCAATAGCGGCCGCATCGAGCGGTTTGTCGAGAAGCCGCCGCCGGGCACCGAGCCGGCGAACACGGTGAGTGCCGGCATCTACCTCCTGCATAGAGATGCTTTTGCCGGCCGCAAACCAGGGCCTCTCTCGTTCGAGAGGGTGGTGTTCCCATCGCTGGTCGACCAAGGCCTGCTGGCCGGAGCGACCATAGATGGGACCTGGCTCGATATCGGGACTCCGGAGCTGTACTTGGCGTGTAACACGTCTGTTTTTGGAGGCGTCACCCGGCTGTATCGACCCCACAAACCGCACGTGGCCGGCGTCGGCGCCTCGGTGCTGGGCCGCACCGAGGGTCTGTGGTCCTGGATCGGCGCCGGATGCTCGGTTGATGCCGGTGCCGTTGTTGCCGAATCGGTGATCCTGCCCGGGGCGAAGATCGGCGCCGCCGCGGTCATCCGCCACGCGGTCATCGGGTGGGACGCTGAGATCGGCGAGAATGCGGTTGTCTCCGGGGCCACACTGGTTGGCGCCGGGGCCCGAGTCGGGGCCGGCTGTGAGCTCGATGGTGGGGCGCGGGTAGCTCCCGGGTCGACGTTTGCGCCGGGATCGATCACGTTTTCGCCGCCGAAGTGAGGAGCGCCAGATGACCCGCCGAGCGATCGTCACCGGAGGGGCCGGGTTCATCGGCAGCCATCTGGTCGATCTGCTCGTCGACCGCGACTGGCAAGTCCTCGTTGTCGATGATCTTTCTTCGGGGCTGATGGAACACATCAGCGCCGCACGTCGGCGGGGGAACGTCGCCGTGCACGTCATGGACGTGCGGGCCCGTGAGTTTGCCGAGGTGGCCGTTCGCTTCGATCCGGAGATCATCTTCCATCTGGCGGCTCAGTCCAAGGTCCGTCCGTCGGTGCAGGACCCGATCCGTGACGCAGACATCAATGTGCTGGGTACGATCAACGTGCTCGAAGCGGCACGGGCGGCCCGTGCCCGTCGTGTCGTCTTTGCCTCGTCCGGCGGTGCCATCTACGGCGGCAAGGCCCGGCTGCCGGCGAGCGAACGCTCGACGATGAAGCCGGAATCGCCCTACGGGATCTCAAAAAAGATCGTTGCCGACTACTTCCGCTGGTTCCGTGAGACTTACGGCGTGGAGTACGTGCTGCTTGCCCTCGCCAATGTGTACGGGCCGCGGCAGGATCCCGGCCTCGAAGGCGGAGTAACGGCCATCTTTGCGAGAACCATGCTGGGAAACGAGCGCCCGGTCATCTTCGGAGACGGCAGCCAGACCCGGGATTACGTCTACGTCGAAGACGTTGTTGATGCTTTCTGGAGGGCCGTCGATGCCGGTGAGGGCCTCCTGCTCAATATCGGGAGTGGTCAGGAGACTTCGGTGCTCGATCTCTACGATTTGCTGGCCCGCATCACCGACTTCGGCACAAGGCCGCAATTTGAGGCACCAAAACCCGGCGATGTGGCGCGGTCGGTGGTCAACCCAGAGAAGGCGCGCACGGTGCTCGGCTGGGAAGCCTGGACTTCGCTTGAGGCAGGCTTGCGCAGGACGGTGGAGTGGTACCGAAGAAGCCTGGATTCCTGAGCGCCGCCCCGGTGTGGGTGATTGGGAAAATCGACCCTGACTGAGTGGTTAGGCGGCGTCGGTGCCGGCCTCTTGTTTCATCTGGCCGGCGGCCTCGAGAGCGTTGTGCATCGAGAGGAACAGCTCTTGCGGGCGGATCGGCTTGGGCACGTACTCGTCCATGCCGGACTCGATGCACTTCTCCCGGTCACCCTTCATGGCGTGTGCCGTCATGGCGACGATGGGAAGGTGCCTGTCCGTGTCTTTCTCGCGACGCCGAATCTCGATCGTTGCATCGAAACCGTCCATCACCGGCATCTGCACGTCCATCAGCACCAGGTCGAAGTCCTTGCTGAACACGGCTTCGATGGCCTCGACACCGTCTCCGGCAGTGTCGGTGGTGTGACCGTGCTTCTCGAGAAGGGCTGTGGCCAGCTTCTGGTTCACCCTGCTGTCCTCGACGACCAGGACGTGAAGGTGCCGGTCCGAAAGGAGCATCGGGGGACGTTCCTCCACAGGGGCCTCATCATCGTCGCTGGTCCTGACGACGGCCGAGACCAGCGCGTCGAAGAGCTCCAAGGGGTTGGCGGGTTTCAGGAGCTGGGCCACGACTCGTGCCTGCTTGGCTCGCTCGGCGTGGTCGCGGAAGCCGCCGGAGCTGAGCATGAGGATGATGACGTCGTCGTACCGGCCGTCGGCGCGCAGCTTCTCGATGAGAGTTATGCCGTCGGTCTCGGGCATGTTGTCGTCGCTCACCACGACGTGGAACGGACGCTTCTCTTCGACGGCCGTGTTCATGGCCGTGATGGCCTCGGCGGCGGACGCAACCGTGGTGGGGCGCATCTGCCAGCCGCGCAGCATTTCGTCGAGGATGCGCCGATTGGTGGCGTTGTCGTCGACGACAAGGACCTCCAGCCCCTTGACCACCGAGGGATCCACCTTCTGCTTCACGACGGTTTCAGGAGTCGCCTTGGGCAGGCGGATGCTGAAGTGGAATGTGCTGCCGACGTTTTCGACGCTGTCGACGCTGAGACGGCCGCCCATCATCTCGACCAAGCGAGAGGAGATGCTGAGGCCGAGGCCTGTGCCGCGAAAGCGGCGGGTGGTCGACGAGTCTGCCTGCTCGAATGCCTCGAAGACCGCTTCGAGCTTGTCCGGGGCGATCCCGATGCCGGTGTCGGCCACGGCGAACTTGAGCTCCACGTCGTCGTCGGTCTCCGAAAGGAGCTCGACGCGCAAGGCAACTTCACCCTCGGAGGTGAACTTGATGGCGTTGCCGACCAGGTTGACGATGATCTGGCGCAGGCGACCAACATCGGCTGCGACACCGTTGGGGACATCTGAGGCGATATCGCAAAGCAGCTCCAGCTCCTTGCGGCCGGCCCGCACCGCCAGCGACTTGAGGGTATCGCTGAGGGTCCTGCGGACCTCCATGGCCTCGGGGAAGAGGTCGAGCTTGCCGGCCTCGATCTTGGAGAAGTCCAGGATGTCGTTGATGATGGACATGAGGGACTCGGCCGAGTCGCGGACCATGGTGAGGTACTCACGCTGCGTATCCTTGATGCCGCTGTCGAGGACCAGCTCGGTCATGCCGATGATGGCGTTCATCGGGGTGCGGATCTCGTGGCTCATGTTCGCCACGAACTCGCTCTTGGCCGCGTTGGCCGCCTCGGCCTCTTCCTTCGCCTCACGCAGTGCAACCTCGGTGCGTTTGCGCTCGGTGATGTCACGCGAGACACCGAACGTGCCGACGATGTGGCCTTGGCGGTCGGTGAGCGGCAGCTTGGTGGTCGAGACGTAGTTGACGTGACCGTCGGGCCAGGTTTCCTTCTCCTCCTTGATCAGCACCGGCTGCTCCGAGCGCATGAGCGACCGCTCGTCGTTCAGGGCGTCCTGGGCGTGCTCCGAGGTGAAGAAGTCGGCGTCGGTCTTGCCGATGACCTGGGCGGCATCGTCGATACCGAACTTGCCGGCCAGTTCCCGGCTGACGCGGATGAAACGGCTGCGGGTGTCCTTGAAGTAGATGGCGTCGGGAAGGGTCTCGAGGAGCGCCTGCAGCAGGTACTTCTCGCGATCGAGCGAGGAGAGCAGGTGCTGGCGTTCCAGGGCCTGCCGCACGCTGTGGTCGAGGCGGACGGCATCGGTCCCACGTTTGGTCAGTGAATCGGCGGCGCCGGCCTTGACCGCTTCTGCGTCGGCCTCAGGGCTTCCCGCCGAGGACAGCACGATGATCGGCGCCTGGCAGCCTACGGCTTGGGCTTGGCCGATAAATTCGATCCCGGTGTGTTCGCCGAGATCGGCATCCACGAGCAGGACGTCGTGCTCGGCGCGCTTGACGGAATCGAGGCCATCGTCGAACGAGGTGATCCAGTCGAGGTCGTAGTGGGTCTCATCGATCTCGCACAGCAGAGAACGCGCCAGGCTGAAGTCGTTCTGGGTGCCTCCGATCAGCAGCACTCGAACCTTGTCGCCTACCATCTCAGCAATCTCCTGAGACCGTCGGGTTGCCGTCTCCGGCGAGGTGCCTACGTGCACGTCGCGCTGCCTTG
>Ga0307420_1000518_pt1 | contig 17770 bp, 19 predicted proteins | sample SalMarWE160240MG_2_FD_202167 | JGI IMG/M metagenome (GOLD analysis project Ga0307420, IMG submission 202167) | Salt marsh sediment microbial communities from the Plum Island Ecosystem LTER, Massachusetts, United States - WE1602-40 | ecosystem: Environmental > Aquatic > Marine > Intertidal zone >... | reverse complement strand
ACGTGTATCGTTTTAGAAAGAAAGCAATAAAAACATTATTTGGCCACGCTCGTGAACTCATCGGCTTTAATATGGCCGGCTTTTATCCACAGCCTGAGAATAAAAAAGGCCATAGAGTGTATTATGCTGATTCCTTGATTATTCTAAAATACTGCTTGTCTCTTTCTTCAAAAGTTGTCTTCCGTCACCATTACCACCGCAAAGACTTCACTATTGTTATATTTAAACAAGAGGAAAATTTCTGAAGCTAGCTGCGGCGGTAGGATTCGAACTTCTTTATTACTTGTTTTTATTCTAATAATGTCGTACAATATTTTTAATGCCTGAAGAAAAGACAAAAATCCCCCGCTCCGAGATTGATCGATTGATTGAAGAATTTTTAGAACATTTGGAAATTGAAAAAAACTGCTCCCCTCTGACCATCCGTAACTACAAACACTACTTAGACCGTTTTTCCAATTGGCTGAAAGCCAATTCCTTTAAACCTGACCCAGGTTCACTTAATCTCGACATTATTAAAAAATATAGGGTATTTTTATCGCGATTTACAGCCCCAAACGGGGCTTCTTTGTCTCGTGTCACTCAAACCTACCATGTGATAGCTTTAAGGGCTTTTTTACGCTATTTAATCAAAAATGACTATAGGACAATTGCTCCGGAAAAGATTGAACTTCCCAAGAGTCAAAGCCAGAGTTTAAAGTTTCTAAGTACCGAACAAGTTGAACGTTTATTAGGACAACCTGAGATTTCCAAGCCTCAAGGCTTGCGTGATAAGGCTATCTTAGAGACTTTGTTCTCTACCGGCCTTCGTGTTAGTGAATTAGTCAGACTTAATCGTGACCAAATTGATTTAAATCGCCGTGAGTTTGGTGTTATCGGCAAAGGAGGGCGGGCCAGAGTGGTTTTCCTTTCTAAATCAGCCGCTGAATGGATTGGTAAGTATCTTGCTTCCCGTTCTGACAAATGGGAGCCTTTGTTTATTAGGATTGTTAAGAACCCAGAAGTAATTGAAGACGGTAAAAAAATGCGCTTATGTGTTCGCTCTATTCAGAGGATTGTCAAAAAATATGTTAAAAAGGCTAAAATTCCGGTCGATGCTACCGTTCATACTTTAAGACATAGTTTTGCCACTGATTTATTAATGGCTGGGGCTGACATTCGCAGTGTTCAGGAGCTTTTAGGCCATAAAAACATTTCGACGACTCAAATCTATACTCATGTGACTAATAGACAACTGCGTGATGTTCATGAGGCCTTTCATGGTAAGGGGAAGTGATGTTTTCTTAATTTTTTTAAACCAGATTCTTAATCTGCCTTAACGATATTAATAATTTCTAGCTTAATAAAACCCCTTAGTGTATTTTTCTTATATTTATCTTTTATATTTTTAGAAGAATAATCTAAATTATTTATCATTGATTGATCTTCTTTAATTATTTTTTTTAATTTTGTTTCTACTGGGAAAAAATATTCAAAAAAGCTTCTTTCTTTTATTTCTTCTCCTCTTTTTTCAATTTGTTCCTTTCTTCGATAATATAGCCAGGTTGCGTACAGAGTAAAAAATTCTCCAGCTTCAAGTTTGTTAAAACTTTGATCTTTAGTTTTTTTGAGTGTTACTTGTATGAATCGTCGAGGTTCTTCTTCTGCTTCCAAAGAGGCTTGTAGATGGTTTTGAGCGTCTTTCCATATGGCTATGGGTATTTGAGAAACATCTTCCATATCCCCTTTTAAAATTTTCTCTATTACAATCATATCAGTAGTATAAATATTAATTGTATTGGATTCTCTCTTTTTTATTTCCTTTTTTATTTCCTTTTCCAGCGACATTTTAATTTCTCCCGAAGGAGTTTATTTTTAAATTAATAAATAATAGTGAATTAGCAGGATTAACTCTTAAAGAGTTTCGTAGCTTAAAACAACAGAGGCAGTGATTTCTGATTCACCTGGTTGGATTTCAGTTTTTTGTTCTTCTGCAGTTTCGCCAATACCAACTTCTCTTAAAAGAGGGCTGGAATAAGTGTCAGAGGGAATGTTTTCGCTGATGTTGACAATCCGGCCAAGTCTTAAACCGGCGGCATTGGCAATTTCTTTGGCTTTCTTTTTGGCCTTTTCAATGGCTTCTTTTCTGGCTTCCATTTTTAATTCCTCCAGTTTTTCGTCATCGATGGTAAAACTTAAATTGCCGATTTGATTGGCTCCTAATGAAGTGGCAGTATCAATTACTTGATTAATTTTGTCAAAATCTTTAACTTTAATTCTTAAAGTAATGTTAATGTTGTAGCCGACAATTTTTTGTCCGGCCCGATAATCATATTCCGGATAGAGACTATAATTGACGGTTTTAATATATTTTTCCTCAATGCCTAATTTTTTCAATTCATCAGTGACTTTATTAATCTTTTCATTGGCTTCTTTTTGAGCTGCTTCGACCGTTGTTTTATTAATTCTAATGCCGACATTTATTTCGGCTGTATCCGGGACGGCGGTGGCTTTCCCCTCTCCGTTGACATCAAAGGTGGTTTTCTTTTCAGTTGTTGTTTGATTAACGGAAAAAGGAATTGGACCGATGAAACGGAAGTATAAACTTAAGATAGCTAAAACAATTAAGGTAAAGCCGATAAGTTTGCCGTAGTCAGTCTTAAAGAATTTTTGTAGTTTTTTTAATTCTTTCATATAATTTATTTTTTTTAACATAATTTCTTATTCTAGGCAAGTAACAGCGGCGACGCTGTCATTAGGTTTGTTAAAACGCATGAAGATAACGCCTTGGGTATCTCGGCCCAAGCGGGGTACATTTTTAACCGGTAGTTTGATGATTTGAGCTTTTTTGCTGGTTAAAATAATTTGAATGACTTTTTCGTTAATAATTCGGCAGGCAACAATTTCTCCTGTTTTAGGCATGACATGAGCGGCGCGAATGCCAATACCTCCTCTTTTCTGGAGACGGTATTCATTAAGAGATGTTCTTTTGCCAAGACCATGCTCCATGACAATCAAGACATCACGAAAAACCTTCTTCCTTTTATCTTTAGGTTTTTCCAATTTAGGTGGAAAGACTTCCATTCCCATAACATAATCGTCTTTTTTAAGGCGAATACCTCTGACTCCCATTGTGTCGCGTCCGGTCGGGCGAACATCTTTTTCCTTAAAGCGGATTGATTTACCTTGGTGGGAAACCAAGAAAACATGGTCATCTTGGGAAGCAAGTTTAATCCAGCAAAGCTCATCACCCTTGTTAAGTTTGATAGCAATTAACCCCGAGCTGCGGATATTAGCAAAAGCCTTAAGTTTTGTTTTCTTAATAATTCCCTTACGGGTAACCATCAGTAAAAACTGATTTTTGTCTTGATTTTCTGCCAGATTAAACGGTAAAACAGCTTGAATTTTTTCATCCTGAGAAATATTAATAAGATTGATAATAGCTTGTCCTTTGGCTTGCCGGGAACCTTCGGGGATTTCCCAGACACGGATGGCAAAAACCCGTCCCTGATTAGTAAAGAATAAAATCGTGTCATGAGTTTTGGTTGCCAAAAGATTACAGACTTCATCTTCAGTTTTAGTGGTCATTCCCGTAACACCTTTTCCTCCTCTTTTTTGGGAACGGTAGGTTCCTACCGGCAGTCTTTTAACATAACCACTTTTAGTCAAGGTAACCAAACAGTTTTCCTGAGGGACCAAATCTTCTTCATTGAATTCGCCCAGAGGTTGAGCATAAACTTTGGTTCTACGGCTGTCGCCATATTTAGCCTTAATGTCCAATAATTCCTTTTTAATAATATCCAGGATCTTTTTAGGAGTTGTTAATAAATCAGTCAGATAACTAATTTTCTTTAAAATTTCTTTGTAGTCATCTTCAATTTTCTTTCTTTCTAAAGCGGCCAGCCGGCGTAATTGCATCTCTAAAATAGCCTCAGCTTGAATTTCCGTTAATTTGAATTTTTTCATCAAATTATTTTTAGCCTGCAAGGCGTCTTTAGATTTTTTAATGGTGGCGATGACCGCATCAATGTTATCAACGGCGATTTTCAAACCTTCTAAGATGTGAGCTTGTTTTTTGGCTTCTTCAAGCTCAAAAATAGTTCTTTTGGTAACTACTTTCTGTCGATGTTTGATAAATTCCGTTAAGATTTGTTTCAAATTCAGGGTCATCGGAATACCATCAACCAAGGTAACCATATTAACTGGGTAGCTTGTTTGCATCTGGGTATTTTTGTAAAGATTGTTAAGGATAGTTTTCGGTCTGGCTGTCTTTTTAAGCTCAATAACGATTCTCATCCCCTGTCGATCTGATTCGTCACGGAGATCCATAATCCCCTCAATTTTTCTTTCTTTGGCCAATTGGGCAATTTTAGCCACTAAATTAGCCTTGTTAACCTGGTACGGGATTTCTGTGATGACAATCCGGAATTTTTCCCCTTTGGCTTCTTCAATTTCAGCTTTGGCTCTAATAGTAATTTTGCCATTACCAGTGGCATATGCCTGGAGGATGTCTTTTTTATTATAAATAGTAGCTCCGGTTGGGAAATCCGGACCTTTGATGAATTTCATCAGGTCCTCGTCAATACTAACATCAGATTCAAAGCTGGTTAAAAGGACTTTCTCATCTTGGTTATCATCAAGAGAGATTTTTTTAATCTCAAAGATCTCTTTCTTTCCCTTTTCTTCTTGAGATGGCCCATTATTGTTAGAGATGACTTTTCCTTTTTCAATCATGAAGACGACAGCATCTATAATTTCATTAAGGTTGTGGGGTGGAATTTTAGTTGCCATACCAACCGCAATCCCATCAGAACCCATGAGTAAAAGATTAGGGATTTTTGAAGGGAGGAAAACCGGCTCTTTTAGACTACCATCAAAGTTATCACGAAATTCGACAGTTTGTTTGTCGATATCGGTAATCATTTCCTGAGTAATTTTTTCCAGTCTAACTTCGGTGTAACGCATGGCCGCGGCTGAGTCACCATCAATGGAGCCAAAATTACCTTGACCGTCAATTAAGGGATAACGCATAGAGAAATCCTGAGCCAGGCGGACTAAGGAATCATAAATAGCCATATCACCATGAGGATGGTATTTACCCATTGTCTCCCCCACTACTTTGGCGCTTTTTGCATAACGTGAAGAATAAGAAAGACTCATTTGGTGCATGGCATATAAAATGCGACGATGAACCGGTTTTAAACCATCTTTAACATCAGGTAAAGCCCGAGCGACAATGACCGACATGGCGTAGTCGAGATAGCTTTTCTTCATTTCCTGAGTTATTTCAACTGGTCGTAATTTACCGATTGAATTTTTGGTCATAATTTAATTAATTAAACTATATTTTTATTAAAATTTAAAACGATTATTTTTACAAACAAACTTGTTTATTTAATTAAATTACTAAGCAATTTTAATTAAACATCAAGATTAGCTGTTTTAGCATGTGTTTGTATGAATCTTTTTCTGGGGAAAACCTCATTTCCCATTAACATAGTAAAGACTTCATCAGCTTTTTGAGCATCTTCAACAGTGATCTGTTTTAAAATACGATTTTCCGGATTCATAGTTGTTTCCCAAAGTTGGTGAGGATTCATTTCCCCAAGACCTTTATAACGTTGAATATTAAGATTTTTAGTTTTCTTATTTTGAGATCTAAGTTTTGAAGTTATCTTTTCTTTTTCTTCATCGTTGTAGGCATAATAATTTTCTTTAGCGGCTTGAATTTTGTAAAGAGGCGGAAGAGCGATGTAAAGAAAACCCTCTTCGACAATCGGTTTTAAATGGCGATAAAAAAAAGTTAGAAGCAAAGTTGTAATATGTTCACCGTCAACATCGGCGTCAGTCATAATGATGATACGATGATATCTAATTTTTTTCAGATTTAAAGTTTCCCCTATCCCCATCCCCAAAGCAATAATCAAGTCTTTTAATTCCTCAAAATTAATAATTTTGTCCAAGTGAGCTCTTTCTGTATTTAAAATTTTACCACCAAGCGGTAAAATAGCTTGGAATTTACGATTTCTTCCTTGTTTAGCGCTTCCTCCGGCCGAATCTCCTTCAACGATAAAAAGTTCCGATTGGGCCGGATCTTTTTCTTGACAATCAGCCAGTTTACCGGGTAAGGAATTAGCAAAAAACTCGCTTTTTCTAATAACCGCTTCTTTAGCTGCTCGAGCTGCCATTCTCGCCCGAGCCGCTAAACTAATTTTTTCAATGATTTTTTTTGCTTCAGATGGATGTTCCTCAAAATAAATATCGAGGCCATTTTTAACAACCGTGGCGACGATTCCTTGAACCTCAGAATTGTTAAGTTTAGCTTTAGTTTGTGATTCAAACTGAATTTTATCGGTTGGCATTCGGATAGCCACAACCGCCGTTAAACCCTCTTTAGTATCATCGCCAGTGAGACTAATATTGCCCTCTTTAAGAATACCGGTTTTCTTAGCATAGTCATTGATGGCGCGAGTTAGGGCAATGCGGAATCCGGTTAAATGAGTGCCGCCATCTTTGGTATTAATAACATTAACGAAAGATTCAATGTTTTCTGAAAAACCATCATTAAATTGAACAGCAACTTCGCAGTTAATTTCTTCTTCTCCTCCTTGGATAAAAATTGCTTCATGGAGGGCTTTTTTGTTGCGATTTAAAAAGGTGACCAGTGATTTTACCCCACCTTCAAAATAAAATTGTGCCGATTGCCTATTTCTTTCATCTTTCAAATAAAACTTTAATCCAGGAACTAAATAGGCTCTTTCCCGGACAAGTTCTTCCACGATTTTATAATTGAAAACATTATTTTCTTTAAAGACTTCTTTATCAGGAATAAAAATAGTGGTTGTCCCACTGTCTCTGGCCTTGCCTTTTTCTTGGACTTTACTTATTGGTTTGCCCTTTTTATATTCCTGGACATAGGCTTTACCACTCCGATGAACCTCAACCTTTAAATAGGAAGATAAAGCATTAACAACGGAAATACCAACACCGTGAAGTCCCCCGGAGACTTTATAGGTTTGGCTGTCAAATTTAGCGCCAGCATGAAGTTTAGTCATGGCAACTTCTAAAGCTGAAAGACCAGATTTGTGTTTATCAACAGGAATCCCCCGCCCATCATCTTTAATGATGGCTGAACCATCATTTTTCAGGGTAATCCAAATATTTTTGGTAAAACCCATTAAAGATTCGTCAACAGAATTATCAACAACCTCGATTAGAAGATGATGAAGGCCTTTTTCGTCAGTGGAACCAATGTACATGCCTGGTCGGCGTCTAACTGGCTCTAAACCCTCAAGCACTTTAATCTGGGCCGCGTTATAGTCGGATGAAGTGGGCATATTATACTTATTTTAACCTAAATTGGGTAGGAAATCAAGAGATTTTCCATGAGTAAACGAGGGTTAACATTATCTTTTAGGAGGATAAGACTTTTCTGTAGACGGCGGATAATTTTGACTATTTGTTTTGTTTCCAAACTAATTTGAGGAGAATTTCTTTTTGAATTTTGAACTTTCTGGCGAAGAATTTCTCTTAAAAACAAAATTTGGTTTTGACAAAATTCCAAAGCTTGTTCTTGGGTTTGACTGTATTTTTCAACGAGCAAGATTTTTTGCCCAGGTGAAGCGGAAAAAAGAGAATTAAAAATTGGTAGTTGAACACTGAGAATTTTTTGGTCGGTTTTTCTTTTGTCCGAAAGATGAATTATTTGGCAGCGTGAAGCAATCGTCGGGAGAAGATTTTTTAAACTTGGGGTGGTTAAAATAATTTTTGAGCTGGTTGGTGGTTCTTCCAAGATTTTTAATAAAGAATTTTGGGCCGGTAAAGTCATTTTTTCCGCTTCGTTAATCAGAATAACGATATTGTTAGCCGAAAATGGTTTTAGAGCAACTTTTTCTTTTATCTCCTTAATTTGGATAATTTTGATTGATCTTTCTCCTTCAATTAGGTGAAAATCTGGATTATTTTCTGTTTTACTGCCTAAAAAATTTTCGGCTTCTGTTAAGGCCCTCTCTTTTCTTCTTTCTTTATCAGCACCAGTGATTAAAATTGAAGCTAACATTCTGTTGACATTTTAACATGCTTTACCGATAATAAGCTATAGAGCCTAATTTTTTTATTTGAGATAAGTGTTCTAAAAAACAAAATGGTTTCTACTGCCCAGACACCAAATCCATCGACCCCGGAAAAAACCATCGCCGATATTTTATTTACCGCTGGTATTCTTTCAGAAGAAAAATTTAAGAAAGTTAAGCTGGAGAATATTAATACTGGCAAAAGCCTTAAACAGATTATTCTGACTCATAATTTTGCTAATGAACAACAAATTAGCCGGGCTGAAGCGGAACTTTACAACATCCCTTTTATTGATCCTAATGAAAAAGCGATTTCTCCTGAAGGTTTAAGTTTGATTCCTCGAGCCGTAGCGGAAAAATATATTTTAATCCCTTTTGATTATGACCGGGCTAAAAATGAGCTCTCCGTGGCCATGTTTAACCCTCTAGACTTGGAAACGATTGAGTTTATCGAGAAGAAGGCTGGAGCGAAGATTAAACCTTTTATGGCGACGGCAGAAAGAATAAAAGAGACTATCGCCAGTGCTTATGATCAACCCCTTTCTGCTGAAGTTAAGGCGGCTCTTAAAGAGGTTAGCCCGATGGCTCCAGATACTCAAACAGTCGATATTGCTACTTTAGGAAGCGTTATTCGCGAGGCTCCAGTGGCTAAAATTGTCGCCACCGTTTTAGAATTTGCCATTAAGTCACGAGCCTCAGACGTTCATATTGAACCTCAGGAAGATAAAACCAGAATTCGTTACCGGGTTGACGGTATTCTTCATGAAAAATTGATTTTACCTAAAAAGGTTCATGAGTCAGTTGTTTCCCGGGTTAAAATCCTTTCTGGCATGAAGATTGATGAAAAGAGAATCCCTCAGGATGGTCGTTTTAATTTTAAGGCAGATAATCAAGAGGTAGATTTACGTGTTTCTTCTTTACCGACTGTTTTCGGTGAAAAAATCGTCATGAGGCTATTGAAAAAATCCGGTGGCGTCCCTGATTTACCGGAACTTGGTTTAAGAGGCAGGGCTTTGAAAAATCTAGAGGATGCCATATTAAGGCCTCACGGTATTGTTCTTGTCTGTGGGCCTACTGGTTCTGGTAAAACAACCACCTTGTATTCCGTTTTATCGCGGATTAATACGGCTAAGGTTAATATTATTACTTTGGAAGATCCAGTAGAGTATCAGATTGGGGGTGTCAATCAAGTCCAGGTTAATCCCGCTGCCGGTTTGACTTTTGCTTCAGGAATGAGAAGTTTTTTAAGACAAGACCCAAATATTATCATGGTTGGGGAAATCCGTGACAGTGAGACAACTGAACTGGCGGTTCAAGCGGCTTTAACTGGTCATTTGGTTTTTTCCACTCTTCATACTAATGATGCGGCCGGAGCCATTCCTCGTCTTTTGGATTTAGGCGGTGAGCCTTTTTTATTGGCCTCGGCCATGACTTGTATCGTTGCTCAAAGAGTCTTAAGACGTATTTGTGAGCATTGTAAGGAGGCTTATACGCCAGCTCCAGAAGTGGCGGAAGATATTAAAAAGGTCTTAGGCCCTCTTTATCAGAAAAAGGGTGAGGAATTAAAACTTTATCGGGGTAAAAAGTGTGCGGAATGTAATAATACCGGCTATTTAGGTCGGGTTGGTATTTTTGAGGTTTTACCAGTAACGGAAAAAATTGGCCGCTTGAGTCTTGAAAGAGCGGCCGCTGGAGTCATTCAGAAACAAGCTTTGGAAGAAGGAATGATTACGATGAAGCAAGACGGTTACTTGAAAGTTATAGAGGGAATAACTACCATAGAAGAAGTATTAAGAGTGGCTCAAGAATAATAAATTAAAACTGATTTTTATGGAAATAAAAGAACTGTTAGAATATACCATTAATAAAAAAGCTTCTGATTTACACTTGATTTCTGGAGTACCGCCAATGATTCGGGTTAGTGGGATTCTTTCCCCTATCACTGGTAAAGAAGTTTTAATTCCCCAGGAAGCCGAAAAATTAGTTTTCGCCCTGGTCAACGACGAACAGAAAGAAATTTTGTTGGTTAATAAAGAACTTGACTTTTCTTTTAATTATCAAGACCAAGGGCGTTTTCGTATCAATGCTTATTACCAAAAAGGTAATCTGGCTGCAGCCTTAAGACTTATTCCTAACCAAATTCCCAAAATTAATGAACTTGGTTTACCAGAAATCTGCCATCAATTTGCTCAATTAAAACAAGGTTTTGTCTTGGTTACTGGGCCAACTGGTCATGGGAAATCAACAACCTTGGCGGCGATGATTGATGAAATTATTCAGACTCGTCCAGTTCATGTGGTGACGATTGAAGACCCCATCGAATATATTTTTCATCATCAAAAAGCCATTATTTCTCAAAGAGAACTTCGGGCTGATACCCATTCCTGGCAGATTGCTTTACGTTCTTGCTTGAGAGAAGATCCTGATGTCGTCATGATTGGCGAGATGAGAGATTATGAAACCATTGCTTCGGCTTTGACTATTGCCGAAACTGGCCATTTGGTTTTTGCTACTCTTCATACTAATTCAGCGGCTCAGACAATTGACCGGATTATTGATGTTTTTCCAGCTAATCAACAAGCTCAAATTAGAACCCAATTAGCCTCAGTTTTAGAAGCAGTTCTTTCCCAACGGCTATTACCAACCCTTTCAGGTGGCAGAATTCCGGCCGTTGAAATTTTGGTTAATACTCCGGCCGTGTCTAACGCCGTCCGCGAGGGTAAAGTTCAAATGATTGACACCATTCTCCAAACTTCTTCTGGGTTGGGGGCGAAGACCCTTGAAATGGATTTAGCCCAGTTGGTTAAAGAGGGCAAAGTCAGCCTTGAGACGGCTCGGGCCTTTGCCTTAAAGCCAGAAGAGCTAATGAGATTAACTAAGAACCGTTAAATATGGAAAAGTTCAAATATAAAGCTAAAGATAAGAGTGGCAAAACAACTGAAGGTTTAGTTGAAGCGAGTAATATTAGTCAGGCGGCAAAAATTCTACGCGAGCGCGGTTTGTTAATCGTTACCTTAAATAAAAAAGGAGAAAATTTAATCCTTCAGGTAAAAAAAAGTTTAGGGAGGGTCACGGTTCAGGATAAGGTTAATTTTACCCGCCAGCTGGCAACGATGATTAATGCTGGTTTGACCATTACTGAGGCTTTAAGTATTTTGGAACTCCAGACTTCTCCAGCTCTGAACCGTTTAATTAGCGATGTTCTTCGTGAGGTTGAAAGTGGTGTCACTTTTGCTGAGGCTTTGGAAAAGCACGGGACGGTTTTTGATCAGATTTACATTGCCTTGATTCGTTCCGGAGAAACCGCCGGTGTTTTGGATAAAATTTTATCTCGATTGGCTGATAATTTGGAAAAACAAGCTGAATTTCGGCGGAAAATTAAAGGAGCTATGGTTTATCCAATAATTGTTATTGGCGGAATGATTGCTGTCATGGTGGTGATGATTATCTTTGTTATTCCTAAATTGACAACTATTTATGAAGAATTTCAGGCAGATTTACCAAATTCAACCAAACTTTTAATCGCCCTTTCCAAATTCGCCACCCATTATTGGTGGCTGGCTATAGCTCTTATTGGTGGTTTGGTTTTCCTGGGCCGTTTTTTGTCAAAAAATCCTCTTTTTCGTCGTCAGTTTGATGAATTTCTATTTAAATTTCCGATTATCGGCAAGTTAAGGAAAAGTATGATTTTAACTGAATTCACTCGCACTTTAGGTTTGTTGGTTGGGAGTGGTATTTTAATTGTGGAAGCGATTGAAGTTACCACCAAATCTTTAAACAGTCCTAATTATGAAGAAAAAATGAAAGAAGTTTCCAAGGAAGTTGAAAAGGGGTTGCCTTTAGCTACGGCTTTGGCTAAAACGGAGATTTTCCCTCCTCTTTTGCCACAGATGGTGGCGGTTGGTGAGGAAACCGGTAAATTAGACGAACTTTTAGGGAAAGTTTCTACTTATTTTGAACAAGAAACTGATAATGCTGTTAAAGGATTGACAACGGCGATTGAGCCTCTTATTATGGTAGTATTAGGAGTTGGTGTTGGCTTTTTAATGCTGGCCATTATTATGCCGATTTATAATTTGACAAGTAAGTTTTAATCCTAGAAAGGAGGTGAAAAAAGAAATTGAAAATTAAAGATTTAAAAGTGAAGATTCAACGGGGTTTTACCATGATTGAATTGTTAATCGTTATTGCCGTTTTAGGTGTTTTGGCGGTAGCGGTTTTAGCAACTTTCAACCCCATTGAGCAAATTAATCGTGGTCGGGATACTAGTTCCCGAAGTGATAGCGAACAATTACTTTCCGCTATTGACCGTTATAATGCCAATCGTGGTCTTTGGCCTTGGCAGGATGATGATACAGAAGAAGATTCTGTGACTGATTTTGTCACTGCTGTTAGTGAGGATTTTCCAAGCGGTTCAACTTGTTCTATGGTTGATAATCTGGGGGCTGAGAGAGACCCAGCCTGTCCGGGAACCGATGAAATAAAAGAATCTTTTATCGCCCGTTTGACAAGTACCAGCCATAATGATTTACATATTTATTATGGAGGCGATAGTGGCGACAGCGTTTACGTCTGTTTTAATCCGCAGTCAAAAGCTTTCAGCCAAGAAGCCAATATTAGATGTGATAGTCCCCCGGCTGATTTCCCGCCTGAGGCTTGTGCTAATTGTCCGGAATCATTAGGTGATAATGCAAGCTGTGTCTGTTTACCGTAATGGGGTTCTTAATTTTTATTTTTGGTCTCCTTATTGGTAGTTTTCTTAATTGCTTAGTTTATCGTTTAAACGAAACAAGAAATTGGGGTAAATTTTTTTTTGGTCGTTCTTACTGCCCGAAATGTAAGAAAATTTTGCCTTGGTTTGATAATATTCCTTTTCTTTCTTTTCTTTTCTTAAGAGGTAGATGCCGTTGGTGTCATATCCATATTTCCTGGCATTATCCTTTAACCGAATTGGCCACCGGTCTTTTAAGTTTAATGGTCTATTATTTTTTTATTGGATCAACAGCTAATTTAATTTTTAATTTGATAATTGTTTATATCTTAATAGCTATTTTCCTTTCCGATTTTCAATATCGGACTATCCCCGATCAGATTGTTTATCCGGCTATAGTTCTAGCTTTAATTTGGCAAATAGCTAATAATCAATGGTTGGCAGTTCTTTCTGGTTTAGGAACAGTAACTTTTTTCTATCTTTTAGTTTTGGTTACTCACTACAAGGCTATGGGATTGGGTGATGTTAAATTGGCTGGCTTGATGGGTTTGTTTTTGGGTTTTCCGAAAATTACCGTTGCTTTATATCTAGCTTTTTTGACAGGGGCCTTAGTTGGTGTCATACTAGTTTTAGCCAAGAAGAAGAGATTAAAAAGCGAAATTGCTTTTGGCCCTTTTTTGGTTTTGGCAACTTTAATTGTCTTGTTCTGGGGAGATAAAATTTGGCGTTTTTTCTTATGAAGAAGAAAATATTAACTGTCCAACGCCGCTATTTAATTAGTCGAAAAGGTTTTACTCTAATTGAATTATTGATTGTTTTGACCATTATTGGTCTCTTAATTTTGGCGGCTTTATGGACTTACCGACTTCAGGTTTTTAAAGGCAGAGACGCCAAAAGAAAAGCTGACTTGGGTAAAATTCAGCGGGTTTTGGAAGACTATCTCAACGACCATGTTTGCTATCCTGAAACCTTGGAGTGTGGTTTAGATTTTGCCCCTTACCTTTCTCAAATCCCCTGTGATCCGGTTAATTCCGAAAATCATATTTATTATTACTCTGTTTCCGCTGAGGAGGGTTGTAAAAAGTGGTATAAAATTTTTACCACTTTGGAATACCAAAAAGACCCGATTATTGCCAAGATTGGTTGTACTCCGGAGACTTGTGGAGCTTTTAACTATCTTATTGGTAGTCCTAATGTTGAAGTTTTAACCAGCCAGTTGGGAGAAATTTTTCCGCCACCCTATCCACCTGGAGTCCCCACCCCAAGCCCTGGTGGTAGTCCCAGCCCTTCTATAAGTCCAACACCAACAGGTAGCCCAACAGCTAGCCCCAGTCCAACACCAACAGGTAGTTCGACCCCGACTCCCTCAGCTTCGCCTTGTCCAGGTGGTTGGTTTACTTGTTTAGGGCAGGGAGGAAAATGTAATTATATTGGTGAATACCAAGAAGGAGCTGTTTGTAATAATACTTGCAATTTCTGTGCTGCCAGAGGTTGTTCTGCTTACCCGAGTTGTTTATAGGAAAAATAAGAGCTATGATAAAAATAAGCGGGAGCTTATGAAATAAAGATGAAAAAGAAGACTAGTGGTTTTACGATGATTGAGTTGATCGTGGTGATTGCCATTCTTGGCCTTCTATCGACGATTGGTTTGGTTAGTTTTAGAACAGCTCAGATTAAAGGCCGTGATGCCCAGAGGAAAAGTGATTTGGCTCAAATTCAGAAAGCTTTAGAGATTTATTACAATGATTATGGTTATTATCCAACCGATGATTATCCAGCTTCAGGTAGCTTCGTTGACACGAAAGGCACCCTTTATATAAAAGAAATCCCGCAAGATCCTAAATTTGACGCTTATCCTTATTCTTCTGATGGCACTTTCTATATTCTTTATGCTAGACTAGAAAATAACCAAGACCCTTGTTTTGAAAGTGGTTTTTGTAAAGATTACGGTTTAGCTTGTGGGGATGGAAATTGTAATTATGCCGTAGCTAGTCCTAACCAAATATTATGAGAAAAAAAGATTTTCCTTTTAAAGAAAAAAAGAGCCGAAGAGGTTTTACCCTGATTGAACTTTTAGTCGTTATCTCCATTATTGGTCTTCTTTCGGCTTTAGTTATCGTTAACTTCAATGCCGCCAGAGAAAGAGCCCGGGATGTCCAGCGTAAATCTGATTTAGACCAAACTAAAAAAGCCTTAAGATTATATTATAATGATAGTAATTTGTATCCAGAAACCGGCGGTGGTAACAAAATCAAGGCTTGTGGTAATCCGGCGGCAACCACCTTTGAATGGGAAAGCCAGTTTGTTTGTGAAAGTATGGTCTATATGAAACTTTTACCGCAGGATCCAGCTAACCAAGGTGAAACACCGACTTATCAATATACTCAAAGAAACGAAGGTCAAGATTTTTGTCTTTGGGCGACTTTAGAAAATAAGTCTGATGAGGATGTGGCGAGGTCACATTTGAGATGTTCTGGTTGTGTTGTTGGTGCTGATGATTATGTTGTTTGCGCGGATTAAAAAAGGAGGTGAAGATGATAATCCAAAACTCAAAAATTAAAATCAAAAATTTAGGTTTTACCCTGATTGAACTTTTAGTCGTTATTTCGATTATCGGTATTTTAGCCTCACTGACTTTGGTTAGTTATACCGGAGCTCAGAAACAAACCCGAGACACTCAGCGGCGTTCTGATTTAAATCAGTATCGTAATGCTTTAGAAAACTATGCTAGTGCCAATAGCGGTCTTTATCCGGTTAGTATCAGTTCAATCAGTGATCTTTGTGGAGAAGGTAATCCTTTAGACACATCTTTTATCGCCAGTTGTCCAGTTGACCCTCTTAATACCGAAGATTACGCTTATGGTTTTTTCTCCTCAGCCGGCGGTGATGCCTATTTAATTTACGGCGGTTTAGAAACCGGTGGTTTTTGGGAAATTTGTAGTAATGGTAAATCAGGTAAGATAGCGATTGAACCAAGCAGCAGTACCTGTGGTTTATGATGAAAAGAAAAAAATCAGGTTTCACTCTTATTGAACTTTTGGTGACCATGACCATTATGGCTGTTTTAATGGGAATTTCTTTGGTTTCCTATCAAGGAGCCAGGAGATCTTCCCGTGATGGTAAAAGAAAAGCCGACCTGGAACAGGTCAGAAGCGCCTTGGAAATGTGTCGTACCGACGCCGGCAGTTATCCGATTGGCAGCCTTTCTTCAGGAGATACCATAGGAGATACCACTACTACTTGTGGAGGTAAAGTTTACATGACAATTCCTGATGACCCGTTATTAGATCGAACTTATGCTTATATTGGGACCGAGAACAGTTATACCTTATGTGCAGCTTTAGAGAATGAAGGGGCAGTCGTCACTGGTTGCGGTTCTTGCACGGTTGAGTGTAATTATCAAGTGCTTAATCCCTAAAAAGAATGACGAATAATGAAGAAAAACTGCTCAAAAAATCCATCTTCTAATCATCCTCCCCTATTTTCCAATTTAGGCTTTACTCTAATTGAACTCTTAGTTGCCATTTCTTTGATTGCCCTACTTTTTTCTTTAGGTATGGCTCAATATAATCGCTTTAATCGTTCACAAACTTTAACCAGGGCGAAAGATGAATTAATCAGTAATTTAAGATTAACTCAAAGCAAAGCCATGGTGGCGGAAAAGCCAACTGAATGTGGTGAAAACAAACTTGAAGGTCACCGTTTGGAATTTATTAATAATCATTCCTATAGAATTGTCGCCGTTTGCGATTGTGTTGATTGTCCTGAGGTTAAAGCCGCTATCAATTTCCCTTCCAATGTTGTTAAACAATCAGGTCCAGATGAAATTTTTTTCAGAGTTTTAAATCGCGGCGTTGAGTTTATTGGTTCCCCGCCGCCGCTTGTTCTTAGTTTGGTTGGTTCAGACGAAACCCAGATGATTGATTTGACTAGTGCCGGAGAAATTAAATGATAATCCAAAATCCAAGATTAAAAATTAAAAATTCCAATCGTGGCCAATCAATCATTGAGGTTGTTGTTGCTTTGGCTTTAGTGGTTTTAGTAGTTTTGGGTTTGGTTAAAGTTTCAGTCAGTTCTATTAATAACAGCGCTTTTGCCCGTGACCAAAGAGCAGCAACAAAATATGCTCAAGAAGGTATCGAAAGCACCCGTCAATGCAAAGAAGAGGATGAGGTTGCCTTTTGGAACAGTTCCTGCCCTGTTTTGGCTGCCCCGAGCAATACTAAATTCACCCGACAGATAACCTATACCCAAGTTGAAGAAGGGAAAATGCAAATAGATGTTGTTGTTACTTGGACAGACAGCAAAGGCCAGCATGAATCTAATTTGACAACTTATCTGACCAAATGGGAATAGAAAAAAAAGCAGAACATAATAAAAATAACCAGCCCAACGGCTTTACCTTAATTGAAATTTTGGTGGCAGTTGGTTTGTTGGCAATTATAGCGACTATCGGCTCCAATATGTTTTTTACAACTCTGCGGAGTTCAGGCAAGAGTAAAAACCTAACGGTGGTTAAACAAAATGGCGATTATGCTTTGGCAGCGATGGAAAGATTAATTAGGGATTCGGAAAAGGTTATCGTTAACTCTGATGGTTTACTTTGCACCACGGGTATGAATAAGATAAAAACCAAAAGATTAGATGGTAGCGAAGTGGAGTTTAGTTGTGAGGGAGAAGGAACAGTTACCGGTTTAATTGCCTCTAATTCAGCTAGGTTAACCAGCAGTGATGTTAAGCTTGACAGTTGTTCCTTTGATTGTTCTTCCCAGGGAGATTTTTACCCCCAAATAGTAGCTATTGATTTTACCTTAAGCCAAGCGGCGGTGACGACCAGATTAGAAGAGCAAGCTTCAGTAAGTTTCAGAACTACAGTAAACACGAGAAATTTTTGAGAAGCTTTTTTAATTTTGTTAATCTCTTAAGAGATTGAATTAACCAGGGTGTATATTTTAAGGGATTGATTTTTATATCTTTAAAAAGTTTTTCAGCCTTTACCCATTTGTAT
>Ga0307420_1000516_pt1 | contig 17806 bp, 15 predicted proteins | sample SalMarWE160240MG_2_FD_202167 | JGI IMG/M metagenome (GOLD analysis project Ga0307420, IMG submission 202167) | Salt marsh sediment microbial communities from the Plum Island Ecosystem LTER, Massachusetts, United States - WE1602-40 | ecosystem: Environmental > Aquatic > Marine > Intertidal zone >... | reverse complement strand
TAGATTAATAACTCCCGCTTAGCATTATTAAAGTGGCATTAGCTTGTTACAATCACCTCGCGCCAGGGCAGGCTGGTCTATAATTCCCTAAAATCGCTATTAACCCTGATTTTCACAACAGAAAACTTGAAAAAACCTCGTTGATTCGGTAAGATACGTGTATCAAAAAACAAATAAAACCGTAACCAACGAGGTGAAAAAAATGATACAACAAACAATACTTCCTTTCAAGTTAGAAATGACCAGAGATATAATTACCCCCCATGCAGGTTTAGCCTTACTGGGTGAATTTGCAGTTGGATTGAGAGTGCTGAAATCAGTAGATAGCTATTTACCCAAATCTGGCAGTGGTGCTGGCTACAGTCCATCTGAATACATTTTCCCTCTAATTTTGATGCTCAATGGCGGGGGCAGAAGCCTGGAAGACATCCGCCAGATAAGAGATGATGAGGGAATGCGAGAGGTTTTACCATTAAAAAGGATACCCTCAACAGATGCAATGGGAGACTGGCTGAGGAGAATTGGGCAAAACGGAGGTCTTGAAGGACTTGAGAAACTAAATCGCAATGTCATAAAAAAGGGCATGAAATATGATGGGATCAAGGGCTACACCCTGGACGTTGATGCCACAGGCATTCTATCTGAGAAACAATCAGCAAAGATGACCTATAAAGGCTTTAAGGGCTATATGCCAATAGTAGGTCACATAGCAGAGAATGGCCTCATTCTAGGAGATGAATTCAGAGAAGGCAATGAAGCCCCTGCTGCAAGGAACCTTGAATTTATTAAATACTGTGAAAGACAGATGCCCAAAGGTAAGGGAATCAAGACCTTAAGAGCTGATAGCGCAACATATCAGGCTGATATTATAAACTACTGTGAAAGTGAGGGTATTGAGTTTGCCATAGGAGCTGATCTTGATGAAGCAGTGTTAAATGCTATAAAGGCAATACCTGATAAGGATTGGAAGACGTATAAAAATGGGTATATTGCCGATACAGTTCACTCAATGAACAAGACAAAAGAGGCATTCCGTCTTATTGTGATCCGCAGGCCCTATCAAAGCACTATCTTTTCTGAACAAGATGTGAGTGTAAAATACACTGTTATAGCCACCAACAAGATTGAATCATCTGAAGAGGTTGTAACATGGTACAATCAGCGAGGAGACTGTAGTGAGAACCGGATAAAGGAGTTAAAGATAGGTTTTGGCATGGAAAGGATGCCATGCGGGCAATTTGAGGCCAATGCCGTCTTTTTCAGAATTGGTATCTTAGCCTATAATCTTTTTCGGTTATTTATTTTGAAAACCCTCTCTACCGCATGGCATAGACATCGGGTTCAGACTGTACGATGGAGACTGTATCAGATAGCCGGTAAAATTGTATTCCATGGGGGACAGGTTTTTCTCAAAGTCAGACGACACTTTTCCCAGCTCTTTGCTGATATTCGCTTAAGGATATGGGAGTTTTCCACTGCTTAGAATATATTGCAGGAAAACAGGTTTTATAAGCCCCAGGCTTATTTAAAGGATCCATATGGACTGGTATGCTATAAGGATGGGTTAAAAAGCTCAATAGTGATAAAAATAGGGAGATGAGCAACAATGGCTTGAAAGTGACATCAATTTTTGATCTCTGAATTGTTTTTTCAGACTGAAATAACAAGACACACAGATTTGTAAAAATCAATCTCGGATTTTGGGTAACTGTTGAATCCTTGACATATCTACTTTTCTTCTGTAGGCTTTTAATCACTTAAAACAATAATCGTATTTCCTTCCGAGCAAAAGTAAGGATGCTTCTATGAATATCGACATAGATAATTTCGAGGAAGTCAATCCAGGCGATCATGTTCTTATGGGGCCTGGGCCAAGCAATGTGTCCGCACGGGTGTTGCAGGCCATGTCAGCACCATGCATTGGCCATTTAGATCCCTATTTCTAAAAGTCGCAAAAGCCCGATAGTGAGCTGGCACTTAGATATGAGCATGGTCCGCAGCTACTGAGGTGCTGAGAGAAAATATCACCACACCGCACCCATCAATATAATCTATGCACTTCGTGAAGCATTGCGCATCATTGCAGAGGAGGGACTTGAGGCACGTTTTGTCCGGCATCAATTGAATCATAGGGCGCTTGTGGCCGGCATAGAGGCTATGGGTCTTGCCATGCTTGTGCCCGAACCTGATCGCCTGCCAATGTTACATGCTATTTGTATTCCTGAGGGTGTACACGATATAAAAGTGCGTAAAGCACTCCTTAATGATTTTGGTATAGATATAGATGGCGGCTTGGGCGATCTTCAAGGCAAAATCTGGCGCGTGGGACTGATGGGCCACTCTTCCAGTAGGAAAAACGTATTTCTGTTCCTCTCTGCCCTTGAGACTGTGCTTAATACTGAAGGTGCTAAGATCAAGAACGGAGCCCGTGAGGCAGCGTCAACAGTTTATGCTGAAACGTGATTAAAACTGAGATCTCTCCTGGCCTGCATTATCCATGTCAATCTCATTGGCGTAAGAAGAATCCGTGTATAGCATACGTGTCAATTGAGGAGGCTAATTATGTCTAAAATTTACAAACATCTTGAAACCAAACTCATCCATGCCGGTGAGCCTGATCCACTCATCTATGGTGCAGTCAGTATGCCTGTTTTTCAGTCTTCTACGTTTGAATATACCGGCGCAACCAGTTACCATGATCTCAAATACATTCGGCTGAACAACACTCCTAACCATATAGCCCTCCACCAAAAATTGGCGGCATTAGAGAATGCTGAGGCAGCGCTTGTAACTGCCAGCGGTATGGCAGCGATTTCAACAACCCTGTTAACCATGCTCTCTTCCGGCGATCATTTGCTGGCACAGGAGTGTCTATATGGGGGGACACATGATTTTATCACCAAAGATCTGGGGACATTTGGGATCTCATATGATTTTATCGATGGCGATAATCCGGGCTCCTGGGAACACAAATTAAGACCCAACACCAAAGTGATATATGTTGAAACCATGACAAACCCTCTTTTGCAGGTCGCCGACCTTAAAGCTGTCGTGGAATTTGCCAAGGCGCATAGTCTTATTTCGCTGATCGATAACACCTTTTCAAGCCCGGTGAATTTTCGACCCCCTGAGTGGGGCTTTGACCTCTCGCTCCATAGTTGTACAAAGTACCTCAACGGTCATTCAGATATTGTGGCAGGCGCTGTAATTGGCCGCGCCGATCTAATAGAAAAGATTACACACAGGCTCAATCACCTTGGTGGATCTCTTGATCCTCACGCCTGTTTTCTTCTGCATCGGGGTATGAAAACACTCGCGGTAAGGGTAAGATATCAAAACGAGAGCACGCTCAAGATTGCCCAGTTTTTAGAAAACCATTCAGCCATTGAAATAGTTAACTACCCAGGTCTTGAAAGCCATCCCAGACACCAGCGCGCCAGCGAGTATTTTGACGGATTCAGCGGTATGTTGAGTTTTGAGCCTAAAGGCGGTGTCCAAGCGGCCAAGCGTTTTATCCAGAATACGAGGCTACCAATCATCGCCCCAAGTCTCGGGGGCGTAGAATCGCTCATTACCAGACCAGTCATCACTTCTCACTCAGGTATGTCTCCTGAAGACCGGAAAGCACTGGGAATTTCAGACACCTTAATCCGGGTATCGGTGGGCATAGAGGCAACTGAAGATATTATCGAGGATTTTGACCAGGCGTTGAAGGCATAAAGTAAGTAGAAGCATAAACTAAGATACTTTTTCTAAACGCAAGATCTGCCTCACTACGTACTCAGAAATCCCTGAGAAACTACATTCCTTTGATGGTCAAAGTCAACACCATAGAGAAATGGTGTTTTTCTTTTTGATAAGCCAAACCTGAAAGCAAAAAAATCCCACCCCATTATTTCTATCCATAAGGCCTTTATGCCGATCTGTAAAAAATTAGGCAAACCATAAGAACGTTTAAACTTCCTTACATCTCAAATCCCTGTTTTACAATGGAGAATCATCAAAGGAGTTTATCCCACATTGTGCAATTGAATAAAGGAAAATATTTACAAAGACTTGTAAGTAGTTGATTGTGCTCCTTTTATTAGGTCATTAAACCAGCATAGAAAGGAGCGCAAAAAAGTGAAAAATCACAGAAGTAAAACTAACAAGCACTTAAGAGTTCATCAAGTAAAAATTCAATTCACAAGTGAAACTCTCCACTCACAGGGTGGGGCATCTTAAAATAATTCTAATTGCTTGGGAGATTTTTCTTGTTCGCGATGGTACTTAATATAGTTTCTAATCACCTCTGCGCTAACTTTGTCGCCAACTGTTCTGACAAAACAACCATCTTCCCAGAATTCTGCTCCCCAAAGCCCTTTCTTTACCTCAGGATGCTCACGAAATATTCCACTGGCACTGATGCTTTTCAACATTCCTACCACCTTGGAGATAGAGTACCATGGCGAAAAGGACATAAAGATATGCACATGGTCTTCTGCGAGGTAAAGTGTGTCTATCTCAAAATCGTAATTCTTGGAAATCTCCTCAAATATCTCTTTCACCCGGTGTCGAATCTCATCTCTCAGAATCCATTTTCTGTATTTCGGGGTCCATACCAGATGATATTTCGTATCATAGACCGCATGAGAAGTTCGTTTCAGTTCCATGCGGTGAGTATAACATATCTACCCCTGCCTTCGGCAGGAGAACTTTTCATCCCCTTTTATAAAACAGGGTATTCAAGTTCTGCGTTTGCATAAATCCTTTTATGCTCTTTAAGAACATTACGCCTGCGGCCGCAGATTTCAAAAGATCGTTCACATTAACATATTTTATCAAAAAAATAGGGACTTCCCGTGACCGTCTGCGTGCCGATGAAGAAAAACTCTTGGCATTCTTCCAGATCAAGGACTCCTCGTGGTGGTCCCAGATACGAAACAACCAATGGCATTGAGCGAAGGTTTCGGGATGTGAGACGACGAACCCACCCTATGGTGGTGTTCTCTGATGGAACGAGTATGGAGAGAATCCTCTATGCCGTGTTCTCCTATGAGATCCTCAGGCAGGGTGTTGCACCCCTTTTCTTGCGGTGACACAAAACTCTTGATGTTAGCATTTCATCTGGTGGGTCGCCCTATTCTCTGCCCGTTTAGCAATCAAGCATTTTCCCTTGAATAAGGTTACTATGGGAAGGCTTTCGAAATCCATTCTTTGCTGGATACTTGAAATCCTAGATGAGCAAACTTCTCACATACTTCTCTGGGCCCGCCTTCATAGTTATGTCAAAGACCTCTGAAAAGTGGGCGAGCAAACGATCTGTAACCATATCCATAGCTACCTTATGACCAAGGATCTGGGAAATGGAGGTGGCTCTTCTGTCTGGAAAGCCGCAGGGGTTGATATAGGAGAAGTGCTCAAGGTTGGGATTCACGTTGAGGGCAAACCCATGCATGGTGATCCACTTTCGAATACTGAGGCCTATTGCGGCGATCTCATCGTTTTCCACCCAGACCCCGGGATGGCTTTCATCGCGAGCCGCGGTAATCGAGAAATCCCTCAGGGTTCGTATAAGGATCTCCTCAAGGTCATACACATAGCGGTGAATATCATTCCCTCTGTGTGACAAGTCAATAATCGGATAGCCCACAAGCTGACCTGGGCCGTGAAAGGTGACATCACCGCCTCTGTCGATAGAGAAGAGGGCTATTCCTTCATCGGCGAGCTTCTCCTTGCTCACGAGGACGTTCTCAAGGCTCCCCGACTTCCCGATGGTGAGGGTGGGAGGGTGTTCCATGAGAAGCAGGGTGTCGGAAATAGCCCCCTTTAGCCTATCACAGCGAAGCCTCCTTTGGAGTTCATAAGCCTTACCGTACTTAACCACCCCGAGCTGGTACACCATGCAGGTCTTTATGAAATCGCCCCTTTTTTCTATACGAGACATATTTTTATTATAGCAGATTTTCCAGGGAAAGTGAAACTCCCCGTCCACGGGGCGGGGAGTTTCACTTTCCATCTTTGTTGTAATACCACAGGCATTTGCTAATGAGAAAATGGTGCAAGCCACAGGGGCAGGCCATGGCTACCCATGAGCTTCGATGTGGTTGAGCGGCCAAGAGAATCGAGATTGAAGCCAGATTCAATAGGGAGAGGATCTCATGGAGTATAATCTGCTTGAAAAAACCGAACTCTGGATTAAGCCAATAAAGCTTACTAAAGTGGATTTAGTGGCATTTGCCCGAGCAACAGCCGAGGTATTAGGGCTTGGCCATGATAAGGTAAAATTGACATGGCCTGTACTTCAAGAGGGTTTGGCAGAAGCCTTAGCAAAAAAGCTGCTCCAGAAGTTCCTTTCTCAACAGACGCATCATGATCATACCCAAGGGGTAAATCCTTGAAACCTTCCAGATTCGATCTGGAGCCTTTGAAATCCTGGATCAGGATCTCAATACCCACTCCTCTACATCTTTCCTTTATGACTCGAATCACCTGGGCGAAATGACTTTCTCCCCCATCGGTCAGGTTATCTCTTGTGACCGAAGTGACAACGACAAAATTCAGGCCCAAGAGATTGATCATATCCGCCAGCCTTTCAGGCTCATCGGGATCAAGGGGGGGGCCGGTTTTCCGGATCGTACGGCGCAAAAACTGCAATTTCTTGTACAGACATTGCCCATAATAAGAAATGCGGCCAGGCCCTCTGAGAAGCACTCCCCTAAATTAGGGCAACAGGCCTCCTGACAAATCGTATGAAGCCTGTTTTTCATTAGGTCCCCTTCAACCCTTTTGACCACATGGTCTATGGGCAAACGTTTCCTGAGCCAATGTGGTTTCTCATGGTCCATCTTTGGCCTTATCTCCCAGCCTTGATTAGGCATTCAAAAAATCGGCACCGCATCAGAATATCAATGCTCTCTCTCCAGACAGAATGTTACATATATTGGCCTGGCATGATTTATAAAGCAGGAAGAAGAAAACATTGAGAATGTGTACCTATCATAGAATGGTATTAGCCTGTGAGAATGTCTCCATAATTGTTGCCATAAGATACTCCATGCCCTTTCTCGCTTCTTCCTTTATCTTTCCATGTGGAGGATACATATGGCCCAATGCACAAACCATGTCCTGAGCCATTGGGATATAGAACTTTTCGGCTTCTTCACCTCTTTTGGTGGATTGGATGACGGCCTCACCAGCCATAAGTCCACTTTTTAGGGCAGTACCAATTCCTTCACCGATGATGGGTTTTATTAAACCAGCCGCATCTCCAACGAGAATGGCATTCTTTTTCGCCAGGGGGAACGCACCGGAAAATGGTTTCCGCCCCATCGATGGTTCAAAACAACCATCTCGCCACAGGAATTTCGATAAGGGACTAAAGCCATAGTCATTTTTAAGCCATTGCTCAGCTTGTTCTATGAGACCGGATATCTCTCTTTGGGCAGATTTAGGCGTGAATTCTAAAAGAAAAAGATCGTCTTTGGAGTTCACCTCAAACCCGGTGAGATCAGGAAAATAGAAATAATGGACATATGCAGGGTTCAGGTCCATTGATCCTCTATAGCATTGACGTATGCATAGCTGGTATTTCATCTCTACTTTTGGGAAGAGCGTTTTTCGGGCTAAGGAAAAGGTGCCATCAGCGCCGATCAAGAATTTTGCTTTAACAAATTCGGTTTCTCCCTTCTTTTCTATCTTCAAAACATGTCCCTTTTCATTTTCCAAAATGCCTTTGACTTTGGCACTGTCCCACAGTTCTGCGCCTGCCTTTTGTGCTACTTGATTCATCCAATAATCAAAGTCTTTTCGCCAAGCAAACGGCATTTTACATAAAAATGTTAGTGGGGTTATTTTTGGACCATAGAATTTAATTCCCCTCAAATAAGGAGGGGTGGTCAGGACCTTTTCAGGAAGATCACCGAATTCCTCCCTTACCAGTCTCTGTGACATTTCGCTCATAATCATGCCTGTGCAGACTTTTTTTCTTGGCAGTTTGAACTTTTCCAACAGTAGGGTTCTTAGTCCACCTTCTGCACATCTTTTGGCAGCGGCGGATCCCCCTGGACCCCCGCCAACCACAGCTACATCGAAATCTTTGCTAATCTGCATGAAATGGACTCTATTCTAACAATCTCTGGAAATCAGTTCCCGGTGTGTATCGAAGCGTTTAACCGATAAAATAGGCATGAAAAATTTTAGGCCTGGTCGATATCTTCGTTTGAGAAGCTCGCAGAATAAATTTCAGATAATATTGGATGTATCAATAGTCCTCAATTTCGTAGTACACCTAACGAAATGAGCCGCATTTAACGTAAGAAATAGACAATGGCCTGACACCTCGCCAAAGGCTTCTCATCACCGGTGCGGACTTCAATGATCAGACTTCCATTTATCTCATCTTCATGTATCATCCGGGCCTCTGCTTCAATAACTGACCCTATTTCTGGATTCGAAAAACATTCATGCTCGAATGAATCAAAACCGATTTACGTCCCAATGAATTACCACATAGCCCAAAGGCATGATCCGCCACTGCAAATAAAACAGCCCCGTGGGTCAGGCCATGAAAGTTGAGATGTTTTTCCTCTGAGATTTTCAGCGTTGCCAAGGCATAGCCTAGATTAGCTTTGACAATCTTCAAATCCATTAATCGTGCAAACGAGGAAGAATCTGAATCTTTAGTCAGCTTTTCAATCTCAGTTAAATTATCTTTGAATGCACCAGATATCATTAGTACCTTACAAATAAATTTGCGTTCAAAACGTGCAGAAAATTTAAAACTAAAATCAGAATTCAAAAAAGTGTGAAGTGCCTAAAATGAACTAAAGTGCCTAAAGCCCGCCCTCCCCGTCCCGAGACCGGGTCGGGATCGGGAGGTGCGAGTTGTTAGAATATCGCAATGGCCACTGCATAATTCTTAGCCTTGCTTTTTTAGATATACGGTGATTGTAATCGGTCTGGGCCAGGGTTAAGGATTTTATCTATTTTATAAAACAGATGGAGCAAAGCGATTCATTAACTTTAGCTCACTTCAAACTTTAGCTCACTTTTAACTTTAGCTCACTTTTAACTTTTCCGGTCTATCCGGGTTAGGCAACCCTCTTTTTTTAATCATATTCGCAGGAAGTTGAAAATTGAACAGAAATTTAAGGAACTGGGATTCCAGTCACATTCAATCGAATCCGATAAAGGGAAGTCCTGGCTGTGATATAGAGGGTCTTCCAGTCGCTATCTCCCCAACATAAATTGGCAGGGAGTTCTGGGATTTTGATAATCCCAAGCCTTTTCCCTTCTGGATTAAGCACCCAGATGCCCCCATTGCCGTTGACATAAACATTTCCTTCTGAGTCCACCTTTATTCCGTCAGGCGCCAGCGGTTCTCCGGGTATTTCTGAAAAAATACGACCATTCCTGGTTGTCCCATCATCGTTCAAATCAAATACGCGAATGTGGTTCATCTCAGTGTCTGCGATGTAGAGGAAGGATTCATCGGGAGAAAACGCTAACCCATTAGGCACAGAATCATCAACCAAAAGGCTAAGTTTATCTCCCTCTGGCGACAACCGATAGACCCCATTAAAAGGGAGTTCCGGCGCTTCTAATGTGCCGAATACTGGATTCAAACCGTATGGAGGATCTGTGAAATAGACACTGCCATCAGATTTAACGACCACATCGTTAGGGCTATTGAGCCTCTTGCCTTGATAATGCGAAGCAATAGTGACTATGGTACCGTCCGCCTCCATGCGAGATACCCTACGATTTTCGTGTTCACAGGCGATAAGCCTCCCTCTCTTGTCAAGGGTTAAGCCATTCGATTTACCACTGGGGACACGAAAATCCGAAATACCATCCTTTGGCGTCCATTTTCTTATTCGGCTTGCAGGAATGTCGCTAAACAATAGATATCCGCCTTTCACATTCCAGGCAGGCCCTTCTGTAAACTGGAATCCCGTTCCAAGCCTTTCGACTCTGACACCATCCGGTACGATGCGTCTAAATTCAGCATTCATCCTCTCTCTTCCGCCCTATTCATTTCCTTGGTGGAAAATAATTATCATAAAAAACGCCAGCACTATTCCTTTCACGCCTCTTTTATGAAAAATTTTTCTTAATTCCGTGTCTTATCAATCCAAAATGTTATGGTATATGGATTGCCCCGCCTGATAGGGTGAGGGCCGCTTCCATCATTGCCTCTGAGATCGTCGGATGGGGATGAACAGCATGGGCCAATTCCTCCACCGTCATCTCCATGGAGATGCCAAGGACCGCCTCTGCAATCATGTCCGTGGCCCGTGGGCCAATGATATGAACGCCAAGGACCTCACCATATCTTTTCTCAGCGATCACCTTTACCATGCCATAGGTCTCGTTGAGCACCAGGGCCTTGCCACAGGCATAAAAGGGAAACCGGCCCACCTGAATATCGAATCTCTCCTTTGCCTCCTCTTCAGTGAGACCAACCGAGGCCACCTCAGGAGAGGTGTAGATACAGGACGGGATTGCCCGGTAACTTATCCGGCTTTGATGGCCCATTGCATTTTTCACCGCGCATTCTCCCTCGGCCATGGCCACATGGGCCAGCATGATTCCACCCACCACATCACCGACGGCATAAATTCCCGGGACATTTGTCTCCATATGATCGTTTACAATCAGTACACCATTTTTATGTGCAAGCCCAATCCGATCCACATGTAAGAGAGAAAACTCCGGCCTCCTTCCTGTGCAGACAACGACCTTTTCCGCCTGGCATTTCTTTGACTCCGTGCCCACTGCAAAAGTTATTGCCCTATGGGCCTTTTCCTGTTTGATCCTCTTGACCTCTGCTCCGGTAAATACCTTGATTCCCACTTGCACAAGGCCCTTCTCAAGGGCCAGGGCCACCTCCCTGTCTGTCCCGGGTAGCAGGGTCTCCATGAGCTCCAGGATGGTCACCTCAACACCCATGCAGTTCAAGATCTGGGCAAATTCAACACCGACAGCCCCGCCGCCAATAATAACCGCACTCTTTGGCAGCCGCTCCATTTCAAGTAACGTATCGCTGTCCCATACATCCGGTCCTTCGGCACCGTCGATGTTCAGCTTTGTCGGTTTCGACCCGGTTGCGATAATAATCTTGTCGGACTTGATCTTCTCTTCGGTTTCCATGATCTGGACCGATGAAGCGTCAATGAGAGCGGCCGTCCCTTTGAGAATCTTTATCTTTTTAGCAGTCAGGAGTTTTTCCACTCCTTGGCGGAGTTGCCGGATGACCGCGTTCTTACGGTTCATCACTGCCTGGAAGTCAACCCTGTATCCCTCGCACTTTATCCCAAATGTCTCGGACTCCTGTATGGTCCTGATGGTTTCCCCTGTTTGGAGCAGGGACTTTGTCGGGATACATCCCCAGTTGAGACAGACACCGCCCAGTCTGTCTCTTTCGATCAGCGTCACTTCCGAACCCAATCGAGCCGCCTTGATCGCAGCGGGATAACCGCCAACCCCTCCACCGATTACAGTAATTCTCATCCCATTCCCCATTTTTCACCTCCGGGGCGCATCATGCCAGTATCGTAATGGGAGCCTCGATAAACAGCTTGAGCGTCCGCATAAATTTGGCGGCCTCGGCCCCGTCAATAGTCCGATGATCGTATGTCAAGGTGACATTCATCATGGGCCGAATCACCAACGCCCCATCTATGGCCACAGGTTTATCCATAATAGCTCCCACGGCCAGGATGGCGCTCTCTGGCAGGTTGATATTTGCCGTGAATTGTTCAGTACCAAACATACCCAATGTAGACAGGGTAAAGGTACTGCCTGTGATGTCATCGGGCAGTAATTTGTTCTCTTTCCCCTTCTGAATCAGTTCAATACGTTCTTTTGCGATCTGAGCAAGGCCTTTCTTATGGATATCTCGTATGACAGGGACAATAAGGCCCTCATCCAAGGCCATGGCCATGCCCATGTGAACCTCCGCCAGGTATATGATCCCATCCTCGGTCCACACTGTATTGATAACAGGATGCTCACGAATCGCAGCGCTCGTGATCTTCATTAAGATATCGGTGATCGTCACCCGGACTCCTGCATTGTCCTGGGTGTAGGTGAGCAGGGCCTTCCGGGCTTCCACAATCCCTGTCGCATCCACCGTGTTGCTCATATAGGTCTGGGCCGTCTCCACTTTGGCGGCCAGCATATTCCTGGCAATGGCCCGCCTCATACCTGTTAAGGGCACCGGTTTCTGTGTTGGAACTCCTTCGGTCTCCATTCGGGGAGTGGCCGCCTCTTTCTGGATCCTCTCGTAGGCCTTCTCCACATCCTTTTTCGTAATCCTCCCACCCGGACCTGACCCTCTCAGGGTTCCAAGTTCAAGATTGTAGGCCTTTGCCATCTTTTTTGCCAGAGGTGAGGCCTTTATCCTGGTCTCTTTTCTCGCTTCATCTTGCCCCGCAGGTTGCCGCTCTTGAGCCAGTTCAGGCTGGGCCACAATTTCCGCCTTTTCGGGTGTTACTCCTTCCAGATCGGAAAGGCCTTCACCGGGTTTCAGAAGATAGGCCACAACGGCACCTACAGGGACCGTCTCCTTTTCATGAACGAGGATCCTACCCAGTATGCCGTCTTCTGGTGACTCCACTTCATAGGTGACCTTCTCGGTCTCCAGGACAAAGAGGACTTCTCCCTTCTTAACCGCGTCCCCCTCCTTCTTCCCCCATTCCACAATGATCCCCTCGGTCATGGTTAAACCGAGTTTCGGCATCACGATCTCAACAGGCATGTTCAACTCCCTTCTTTATTTGCATCTGAAAGTGGCCAACCGATTCTATAATTAATCACGACAAACCCCCGGCTCTGCCGGGGGACTCCTAGAGTTTGACATTTGCTGGATAATGTGGAACGTCTCCCCGCTGTGAACCGCTCAATAGTCACAGAAAGGAGACATTCCATGGAGATGTATCACACATTATCCAATACAACCTGGGAATGCAAATATCATGTGGTATTTATATCAAAATACTGTAAAAAAGGCCTATATGATCAACTTCGCAAACACTTAGGTCCAGTCCTTAAAACATTAGCGGCACAGAGGGAGTGCCAGATTGAATAAGGGCATTTACTGCCCGATCATGTTCACATGCTGATCTATATTCCGCCCAAATACTCAGTAGCATAAGTGGCAGGATATATCAAAGGTAAAAGAGCTATTGGGTCACAAATTGAATTATGGTGGTCAGCATTTTTGGGCGCGTGGCTATTATGTCTCTACAGCTGGAAGAGACGAAAAGACGATTCGAGGATATATCAAAAAGCAAGAAGAACACGACAGAAAACTGGATCAATGGAATCTGTTTGATAGAACACCTCAAGATCCCAGTTAAGATTTATCCGCTTTGAGGGGTTCACACTTTCAAGACTCCGGCTTTACCGGAGTTGTATGACTATTATAGAATCCAAAGCATTCTCTATTGAAAGTATCACCCATAATCAAAAAAGCGGCATTAGCCGCTCAAAAGATAATCGCCACTTGACGGAATACTATTTCTATTAAAAACAACTCTTACCACACAACCATTTCAATAAGAATAAGAGGTTTTCTCATAACAGATTCTCAGGCAAACGCACTTTCCAGCGTCTTCTTCACAGCAGAGACGATATCATCCGCATCAGGCAGATAAACCTTTTCCAAGGCAAAGGATGCCGGAGAATTGGGGGCACCGATCCGCAAAATAGGTGCATTGAATTCATCTATAATTTCTTCAGCAACCGCAGCAGATATCTCTACACCTACACCGAAATTCTTAACAGCCTCATGAACTATAACCAGGTGATGTGTCTTTGCGACGGAGTTGAAGACTGTTTCTTTATCCCATGGCGCGATCGTCATTAGATCGATAACCTCGATATCAATATTTTCATTGTGCAAAATATCAGCCTCCATCATTGCCTCTGAGATGGTCGGATGGGGATGAACGGCATGGGCCAATTCATACTCAGATAACCTCATCGTGAGCACTGCCGATGTCACGTTAAAAGAGAAGAGGAAATTGGTTCTACTGGTCCGTGAAACGCCTCTGCACAAGGGCCACCTTCAACTCATGACCACGGCCGCTGACCTGGGCGGCCTTATACTGCCCCCCACACCATCCTTCTATCATCACCCCAAGACTATTGAGGACATTATCCACCAGACCATCGGCAAGGTCTTCGATTACCTGGAGATTGAGCACCATCTCCATCAGCGTTGGGGGGAGGAGCGATAGGTAAAAGCCAGCAATTCTAATTTTGAAAGATAATCTAATTTATTCCATAATATCAAAATGTTACTCAATTGCTAAATGTCACCGTTAATCTGAAACTGCTATAAAGTTGGCGATTTGAAAATGTCGTTTTATTCTCTTAAATATTCTTCCTAAAAATTCTCTTTATAATCTTTTTTTCTGATTTTCTTCCCTGTTTTTTCTATAGCGAGTAGCTTTCCAGGATGGCTGCTATCCCCAGCCCTCCACCTCCACAGATGGTTTCCAGGCCATATCGAGCACCACGCCGCTTCATCTCGTGGAGCAAGGTGACCAATCTCATGGCGCCGGTGGCAGCAATGGGATGGCCAAGAGAGATGCCGGAGCCATTGACGTTGATCTTTTGATCATAGTCGTCTTTTTCAATCCCCATCATCCTGGCATCAGCCAAGGCCTGTACAGCAAAAGCCTCTTGTATCTCAACGAGGTCTACCTGATCTATAGTAATATCAATTTTTGTGAGCGCTTTGTTTACAGAGTCGGGCACTGCGGGATAGGTGAGGGTGGGGTCGCTGCCCGCAATGGCACAGGATCGAAAATAGGCCAGTGGTTCTACACCCAGATCCTTGGCCTTTTGCTCGGACATGAGCACCACTGCGGCTGCACCATCGTTTTCGGTGGATGAGTTTCCAGCAGTACACACCCCATCGGAATACACAGGGCGCAATTTAGTGAGCTTTTCTAAGGTAGTATCTCGCCGCGGAGTTTCATCGGTGGCAAAGAGGACTGGTTCTCCTTTTCTCTGCGGGATCCGTATGGGAACAATTTCCTCACTGAATTTCCCGGCGTCGGTGGCAGCAATGGCCTTTTCATGGCTTCTTACCGCCCATTCGTCTGCCTCTTGGCGAGAGATCTTCTCTTTCTTTGCTGCTGTTTCAGCCCACGTCATCATGGAGTTGAGCTCCCCAAACCGCTCGATAGGCTGAGACATGACCCTCGCTCTCTGAATCCGGTCATAAACGGGTATTCCCCACATAGAGAGGGCGCCATGTCCTCTTGGCATGAACCCCCACTTTCCATCCGATTTCCCCCCTAAACCCCACTTGATATCGCCTGGAATGTAGAGCTCTGCCTGGCTCATGCTATCCATTCCACCGGCAACCACGATATCTGCATTGTCGGTCTGGATCTTCATGACACCAAAGAAGATGGCATCCAACCCTGAGCAACAACGGCGGTCCAGGGTTACCCCAGGAACCTCGTTGGGCCATCCAGCCTCAAGGAGTGCCATGCGGGCGGCATTGGCGCACTCCCCGTTTTGGTAGGACTGTCCCATGATTACATCATCTACCCATTTAGGTTCGATGTGAGCCCTCTTAGCTGTTTCATTGAAAACCAAACTGGCAAGTTGATATACCGGAATATCCCGTAGTGTACCACCATACCTTCCTATGGGGGTCCGTACACCACTTGCAATGACGACGTTTTTCACTGTTATACCTCCTTTCTTACATCTTATCCATTTTTCCTAGCTCCATCTTACATATACCAAAATCTTCAAGCAGACGCTGTCAACCGTTTACCAAAAGAACATGATAACCTTGGGGATCTCATAGCTATCGATGGCTCTTTGATCGATGCATGTCTTTCAATGCACTGGGCCGATTACAGAAAAGGCTCAAGAAAAGCCAAGGTGCATCTTGGCCTTGACTTAAACCGTAGCATTCCAAGAAAGATGTTCCTCTCTGATGGTAAAGGCGCTGAACGGCCCTTTGCTGCCATGATTCTTTCCCCGGGTCAAACCGGTGTATGGATCGAGGATATCAAGGCCACGATTTATTTGACCTGTGGCAAGAAGAGAAAAAATATTTTATATGCCGCATTAAAGCCGGTAAAAAGAAAGGCCTCTTTAAAGTTTTAGAGGGCTTCCAAATTACTCTTGACAATCTGATCTACATAGCAGGATGTCCCCCTTTACTACCAAATAGCGATCCGGCACTATACGAAATTATTGCCGGAGGTGTCTCATTTTCATTGACAAGTTCCGTCGGACGCACAGCTAAACAGCCCTTTTATCAACGGGATGCTGTTTTACGATCCCGTATTCATGTTTATTCCGGATTAATTATTGAGCCTCTTCTGATAGTATTTTACTATCTCTTTGATAACCCTCGTTACTGCTCCAATAGTCGAGAAGTAGGGTAATTTGGCATTGACTAACCCGGAACGGACCTGGCCGAACAGTTGCCACCGCCAGTTACTCATTTCGTCAATGCCCAGGCTGCGATCACCTAATACCACCACAATGGGTTTGAGGTTAGTTTTGAATATTTGCGTGTATGTTTCATACTCCACCATCACCTTGGCAGTATAAGCATCTTGGCTGGAGGGGGTGTCTTCCGATATTTGACCGATCAGAAAATCAAAATCCGGATGTTGCGCCATCATCATTAGTACCTCACCATTATTGATACCGCTACCCCTCATGATGGATACGTCAACCGGATTGCTTACCCAATCCCAGATAACAGGGGCTTTTTCCTTGATTTGCTGGCGAATGCTCGCAGGGAGGGGAATAACATCGAAACCCGATTCCTCGCACTCATCGGCGTTCAATACCCCATGACCGCCGCCGCCCCCTGTAATTCCAACCCTTACTCCCCGGACTGGCGGCACCATGGAGAAACCTACTCCTAAGTCTATCCAGTCTTCGAAGCTGGTAGCCATGATAGCCCCTGCCTGCTTAATCAAGGTCGCCCAGATACTGGAAGCCCCGGCCATTGATGCTGTGTGTGAAGCTGCCGCCTGATTCCCCGCTTTCGTCCTACCGCCTTTCAGGATAATGACCGGCTTCTGCTGGGCAACCTGGCGTAAAGTCTTGAAAAATCTTCTGCCATCTCTGACACCTTCAAGATAGCACATGATTACTTTGGTTTCAGGATCCTGGGCAAAATAGTCCAGAAAATCACACTCATTCAAATCGATGGCATTACCATACGAGACGACTTTACTGAAACGCATACCCCGCAGTGACCCAAAAAGCGCAAGGTCCTGGGACATTCCCCCACTCTGGAGGGCGGCGCTAACCGAACCAGCTTCTTTGGAGTAATCCCACCCGTTGGAAAGCCCAACTTTGGGATTATAGATGCCCATGCAGTTGGGACCGATAAGCCTGATACCATACTGCTTGGCTACTCTCTGAATACTCTGTTCCAATTCAATTCCGTCTTTATGCCCGGTCTCCGCAGCCCGCCCGGAAAAAAGATGGACAGCCTTAACCCCTTTCTGAGCATATTCGGGCAACAACTCCGGAACGGTATTCAGATTGATGCAATAAATCACATAGTCCACATCACCCGGAACACTCTTAAGGTCCGGATAAGCCTTGTGCCCAAATATGGAAGGTCTTTTGGGGTTGACAGGATAGACATTACCCTTATAGCCATATGCCGTGAAGTGATGCATGAAGCTGCTGGCAAACATATATTCATTTTCCGTAGCCCCAACCACCGCCACCGATCGTGGATTGAATATTAAATCTAAACTATTCTCATTCATTGTCCAACTCTAAAATCGATATGAAGAATCAATTTCTTTAGTAGATA
>Ga0307420_1000514_pt1 | contig 17826 bp, 13 predicted proteins | sample SalMarWE160240MG_2_FD_202167 | JGI IMG/M metagenome (GOLD analysis project Ga0307420, IMG submission 202167) | Salt marsh sediment microbial communities from the Plum Island Ecosystem LTER, Massachusetts, United States - WE1602-40 | ecosystem: Environmental > Aquatic > Marine > Intertidal zone >... | reverse complement strand
TTGCGTCCCAGTAGCAGTTGTTATCCATGTTGAGCTTTACTCTGTCCCAGGGTCCCGAAAGAAGAACTCCGCTGTCGTAGTAAACGATATTGTTTTCAAAATTAAACGACAGATGGTTTTCCACGCGCGTGGCCTGGACCTGGTAAAGTTTGCTGAAGGCGAAGATATTGTTGCGAATGATATTTTCTTTGCCGTAGTGCTGGTGGAAGCTGCCTGTCTTTGTGTTGTAGACGAGGTTGTTTTCCATCACGATGCCGGTGCTGCCCTCATCGGTATAGAGTCCCCATCCGCCGTAGTCGTAGGAATAGACATCGTGAAAGATGTTGTTGCTGACGACGGTGCCTTCGGATGGGCCGAGGGTGTAGATTCCGCCCATGTCACTGAGAACACCCCAGCCGATGTGATGAACGTGATTGAAACTTAAATTGTTGCGCTTACCCAAACTTTCGGAGTAGCCCCATCGCCAGCCGACGGAGAGGCCCGTATAAAAAAAGTCGCTGATATCGTTATGTGTTACGCTGTTGTCGCCGCTTTGTCCAATCCAGACGCCGACGGCGGAGGTATAGATACGTCCTCCCGTACGAATGATATTATTGTCAACAGTAATATGGCTGGTGCGGGACGGCTCATCGCTGCGGATTCTTCCCTCGCCGATACGCACACCGCCTGCGCCGAGGTCGTGAATGTAGCTGTGCTCGAGCTTGCAATCTCGGCAACCCTGACGAAACCATACGCCGTAGGTGGCGACATGGCCAACCTCGCAATCCTCTATTGTTATATTTCGGGCGCCGTCGGCCATAATGGCCGCCTCGGTGACGAACGCAGCCTGGAACGGATAGTATCCGGTGCGCGGAAGCAGGGATTGGTTGTGGTGGAAGGCGATACCCTTCAATTGGATATGCTGGACAAATTTTCCTTCCTCGGATTTGCCCTCGAAGACGACCAGCTTTTCGACCACCGGCGCGACGACATCTGCTTTGCTCATATCTTCGTCCGTTAGAGGCATATAGTAGAGCGTGCCATCGCGTGACAGGAACCATTCGCCCCGCATGTCCAGGGCGGCTTTGAAATTCTCGAGGTGAAAGCGTGTATTGTTCGGCCAGCCTGAATAGCTTTTGAGCTGCTCGCCGATTGTTACAATGACATTGGCGGACGTGTCGATTGCCGTTATGAATCGGCGGGTGATGCACCACTTATGATAGGCCATCAGTGTGACATCACTAAGCTCTCGCTCATTAAGGTCTTGTAGTGGTTTGAGGGTATCGCCTCGCACCGGTGTCGTTCGTCGGAATTGTCTCTGTTTGCCTTCGATTGGGATCTCGGACGTCAGTCCCATATAGTGATAGAACTTGTTTGGGGTTCTGGCGCGGATAGCACGTTTGCCATTGACGAAAAGCTGCTCGAAATACCATTTGCCTGATGCAACTTCCGGAATTTTCGTTTGCCAGATGCCGTTTGGTCCGCGTTTGAAGCCTTTGACGGCACGTCCGCCGCTAAATATCGGCTGGGCGCCGGATGCAGCCTCATAAGTAATCGGGCATTCTTTAGTTCCGCTGTCCTGCGGTGTTAGCGTGAAAGGCTCGGTGATTGTATATGTCCCCTCTGCAACAACTACTCGCACGGGCGCTGTGAGCGGGCCTTTCGATTTGAACTTGCGAATCGCATCCCGCACGGAGTCCAGCGATGCCTTTGGTCCGTCGGTTTTTTGGCTGTTGGGCCTGCCCAGCCGACCCGACCAAACATCATTGCCTTCCGGGGAGACATAAAAGGTGATATCGCCTACACACCTCACCGCGAAAAACAAAACTAATATCGAAGCCAGTAGATAACACTTTGGTTTTGAGCCGTGAGTTGCCATTTGATTTTACCTCCTATTAAAAGGTGACCCATATTGATTTTTGCTTTACAAAGCCATCAATTCAAATATACACTTTTCTTTGCATAAGCAGTATACTCGAGAACCAGCCGAAAACAAGGAAAGATTTGGCAACTTCCTGCCGTTGATCTTTTATCCCATACCGCCGCCTTTTTTTAACTTTTTTCTTGAAAATCTCTTTCCGGCAGTGTAAATTACCTGGTGACGAGCGGAGAACGCTTTCGATACCTGTTTCAGGATTGGAGCGTATGTATGGCTCCGACACAGTAGGATTACAAGATACACTTTAATAAAAAGGAGGAAGTAAAATGGTTGAGCAGACAAAAAGCAAAGCAGGTGATTTTGACCCGGAAGACAGCCCGATAGCAAACGTGGGTAAGCGCTTTTACACATGGGCCACATTGGGAACATTTGCCGGTGCAGCATTCTTAGTCAGCGGGCTTTGGCGAGTTCTGAAACTTCTTAAGATTTGTGAGCTTGAATTCACACATCCGGTCTGGCCGCTGCTTCTTTCTGCCATCGTGATAATCGCCTTTGCCTTCATAACAGAACCTAAATCGCAGAAAACAACCATATCTCACAAGGCTGAGAAGGTCCTCATCACGCTCGCTATCACATTGCTTGTCTTTTTTACGGTTATAGGAAGTGCTGCGGCTGTAGGAGATTAGCGGACTCCGTACCTGACCGAAGGTAAACAGGACATCCTCACAGATACGGCGGGCGATGGTTAGTGTGGGGGGTATATCCGCAGGCGCCTGAACTTGGGCTGACTGCGGCCGGGCCTTTTTCAGCAGTTTTTGGTGTGTGGTGCACACCCTAACAAGCTCTTGTGCCCTTATGTTCTTGACGCGGCAAGTCCAAGCCAATACAATTGCTCACTCTATTTTTGGTTACTGGTTATTGGTTATTGGTTATTGGTGATTGGTTATTGGTAAGCTTTCAACCAGTTACCAGTTACCAGTTACCAATATCGAGGTTTGAGTATGGCGACAATAAACGAAAACTTTCTGAAACTGCAGGCGGGGTATCTGTTTCCGGAGGTCGGCAGGCGAATGCGGGCCTTTGCGGCTAAGAATCCCGATGCAAAGATAATCAGCTTAGGTATCGGGGATGTTACTCAGCCTCTGCCGCCGGCCATTATCGAGGCGATGAAGAAGGCCGTCGATGAGATGGCCAGCGAAACCACTTTTCGCGGTTACGGACCGGAGCAGGGTTATGATTTCCTAATCAATGCGATTATCGAGAACGACTATAACAGCAGGGGCGTTGATTTGGAACGCAGCGAGGTCTTCGTCAGCGATGGGGCCAAGTGCGATACGGGCAATATCTTAGACATATTCGGCATCGATAATGTCGTTGCCATAACCGACCCATCCTACCCCGTATATGTTGATAGTAACGTGATGGCCGGCCGAACGGGGAAGGCCAACGAGAACGGCCAGTTTGAAAAAATAGTCTATATGCCGTGTAAGGCTGAGAACGATTTTATCCCCGAATTGCCGAAGAGCCACGTCGATATTATCTACCTCTGTTTTCCGAATAATCCTACCGGTGCGGTGGCGAGCAAAGAAGTCCTGAGTAGGTGGGTGGATTTTGCACGAGAGAAAAAAGCCGTCATCTTTTTTGACGCCGCTTATGAGGCATTTATAACCGAGCCTGAAATTCCGCACTCGATTTATGAAATTGATGGTGCGAAAGAAGTGGCGATTGAGTTTCGCAGCTTTTCCAAGACGGCGGGCTTTACGGGCATCCGATGCGCTTTTACCGTTGTGCCTAAGCAGTTAGAGGCCGCAAGTTCCGACGGCAGGGCGGTCGAGGTCAATCCCTTATGGAGCAGGCGGCACTGCACCAAGTTCAACGGCGCTTCGTACATATCGCAGGCCGGTGCGGCCGCGGTTTATACACCGGAAGGTAAAGCGCAGTGCCGAGAGATTATCGATATTTATATGGGCAACGCGGCGCTAATCCGGGACTCGGTCAGCAAATTGGGCTACGAGGTCTATGGCGGAGTCAATGCGCCGTATCTCTGGATGAGGACGCCGAACGGGATGAGCTCGTGGGACTTCTTTGACCTGTTATTGCGGAAGGCTAATATTGTCGGCACGCCCGGTTCAGGCTTCGGGCCGTCGGGACAGGGGTATTTTCGCCTGACCGCCTTTGCCACGCCGGACAATGTCAAAGAAGCGATGCAGCGTTTCGCCTCTGTTCAATAGCGGTGTACTCAGGCCTACAAAACAAGAGTGGATAGCCATAGATTAATCCCTGTTTACAGCTCAGTATGGAGCAGTTTATGAAATGTTTTAGATATGTTGGTGTTCTAACAGTATTATCGCTGATGTCCGGTCCGGTATACGGGCAAGGGGTCAGGGTCCGGCTATCGCCGGCGATGATTGTTAATGAAAGCGGCGTTGGTGATCCCAGTTTGCTTGTGGATGAGCAGGGGGGTGAGGAATATCCACCCGGCGATTCGCCGGTGACACAATGGCATGGGGACTGGAAAAAAGAGAGCTACCCAATACACGCCTATATTGAGCTCGGCCGCAAGCGGAATATTATTGCTATATATCTCTACGATACGAACAGCAAGGGGAATTTTGTGGTTTCCGTCGGCGAGCCCGGGAAATGGACCGAGCTGTTCACCGAGAAGTGCAGCCTTTACAATACATGGAAGGCCCACGACGTCGACATTTCCACGCGGTATGTACGATTCACGAAGACCTCCACAGAAGCGAATATTGCGGAAGTGGTCATTGTTGAACGGGGCGAACATAAAGAGAAGTCTGCGCAGAGGACAAAAGAGCTTCCATTAGCGGATGCGGGTGCACCCTTCGGGATGCTGCCCCTTGTGGATGAGGTATTGTGCGGCAGCAGGGGGGATGGGCATTTGTTCAGGGAAGAGCCCAATGGTGCCAGCAGGTTTGAGACTATACTGAACAAGCCCGCCCGGGTACTGCCTATCGAGGGAGGTGCGAAGTACTTTGCGTATAGGCTCGGAAAAGGCAAGGGCCTTAGGCCCGGGGCCGCATACGTTCTGGCGGTTGAATACCCAGAAGATAAATCCCGGAGCATGTTCATAGGCAATCGCGGGGCCGAGACAATTCTGGGATTCGCAACCGGGGCGGCGGTGGGAGATGTATTGCACGGCCGGTATGTGAGCAGCAATCCCGAGTCTTTAAAGTTCCCGCTGGCGGGTAAGTGGAAGCAATGGAAGACCCTGTTTTATCTGCACGGGCGCTATCCTGATATCAATCAGCCACGAGGTGATGGGCCTCGTCCATTGACCAGCGAAGACGGTTTCTGGGTGGTGATATCGCAATCGAAGGTGTCAAACCACCCGTTGTCGGCGGGAGCTGCGGTCTCGCGGATAAGTCTGTACGAGGTCCCGGAGCCGGAGAAGTTCAACGTGAAGTTGAATCCGCCGCCGAAGGAATTGCCTCGCCGGCATCTGTTTTATCGTGAGGAGATGTCCGACGGCGCGATAAGCAGTCAAAAGACCGGCGAACGGGGAGTAGGTCGCGACAGAGACTGGTATGAGTACAAGGCACGGATGATGTGTTTCCTGGGGATGAATACGTTCTGCAAGGATTTGCTTGAGTTCGGGCATAACCAGGGCTGGGACGCCACCGAAGGCGGAGGAAATGACTGGTACTGGGCGAGCAAGACCCCGAAGCGATGGCAGAGCATACTCGATATGTTGGGTAAATATGACCTGGACGTGCTGCCCTATTACGAGTATTGCGGCGGAGTCGGCGCACAGGGACTGGGAAAGCTGAAGCGATGCCTGACTCTGGGAGGAGGCAAGGTGTATACGCATGTCTCATGGTGCGAGAACGCCAACCTCGACATAACCGATGAGGATTCATTAGTCGATGTCAAGAAGCTGCTCAAGGCGACGATTATCCGTCACAGGGACAAGGTGAATTTTGTGGGGGCGTGGTTTCGGCCGCGACCGAGCCAGATGCCCATCAGTTTTTCGAACCAGTGCCTTCAATTGTTTTCGGTGGAGGCTAATAACAAGCGCAGTGTCAGTCGGGAGGACCTGAAGTCTGATGTGAAGCTGCGCGAGAAATATTACCAGTGGTGGTTTGGGCGACGCAGGGCATTTCTCGAAGAGGTCCGGGACTATCTGCGTGCGAACGGGTGCGGCGAAGCGGTCGTGCTGTTTACTGCCGATGCCAGCGAGGCGGGAACATCGCTGAAAAATGCGGGAATTGTCACCGACGATACCAAAACATGGACAAGGATAGCGGCGCAGGCCGAACATAAAGGACTGAAGGTTGCCGGCTACGATGAGGTGGTCCGCGGAAATAAGCACGCCGAAGCGCTGCTGAGTCACCGGGACACATGGGACAACTGGGAATGGCAGCATTCGTGTCCGAGAGCGGACCCCGAGAACTATAGGGATATCGAGGGAATAATTATGACGTACACGTTTAATCGGGCGTATACGGTGTCGTCGCCCGAGGGATTTGATGCGTTTCGCACGCCGTCCGGGCTTGCGATTGTCAGGCATTATTTTTTGAACGAAAGTGAGATGGAAGGCAAGGTCGGCTATTTCGTCTCCGATGTGGAGCGGGCCGGCCCCTACTGCATGTTGGCAGAGGCACGGGCAATGGCGAACGGTGACCCGCGGTATATAGGTTATCTGGCGAGTAACTGCTTCAATCGAGGGTTTCCTGAATATGTTCGTGCGTTTAACGTGGCATTTCTTGCGCTTCCTGCGCTGCCGAGCGAGCTTCTCGAAAAAGCTTGTACTGATCCCGATGTGGTTGTACGGTCTATTCGCACGCAAAGGTATGGGACGTACCTGGCCGTTGTCAATGTCGGATTCGAATCCAGGGAGAATGTCACTATAAGCCTGCCTGTGAAGGGCAGCGTTACTGATGCGGTAACAGGAAAAGTACTCGATGTTTCGGGCAATAAGGTGCGATTGCCGCTGTATCCTTGCCAGCTGCGATCTCTAATAATACGTCGTTAAATGTGGATATACCGAATGGTCCGATTGAAACGAAGATTACTATTATCATTGTTAATAGCTTTCCTTGTTTGGGGACAGGCCCGGGGCAAGGTCAGCAGCGAAGCAAACAATGCAACAGCCGATAAGGTGATGCCGCAGCCATCCTTTGTGCTTCCTGCGGATTGGGTATCGGCATGGTCGGACCCGCCGGCGGAATGTCGACCGATGCAGATTGTGCATGGTGTCCCCCCGGCGCAAGCTACACCGCCGGCGATGAAAAAACTGAAAGAGCTGGGAATTGGAGGGATTGTCTGCAACGTCAATTTTGACAAGTACCTTGTATCGCAGACCCACTGGGACACTCTTGTCCGAGCAGTGGAAGCGTGCCGCGATATTGGGCTGATTGTCTGGATTTATGATGAGGAGGGATATCCAAGCGGGGCGGCAGGGGGGTTGGTTTTGAAACGAAATCCTGCGTTCGAGGCGATTGCGCTGACGTATGATAAGTCGCAGCCGGAGCCGTTCTCACTTCGGCCGGCGTATGAGTATACCCACGCGAGCAATAATTTCTACGCTGCCAGGCGGTATCCCAACCTGATTGACGACAGGGCGGTCAAATGCTTTATTGAAATAACGCACGGTGCATACTGGCGTCACCTGAAGGAACATTTCGGCAAAACCATTCGAGCGCTCTTTACCGATGAGCCGTCCCTGATGGCGGTGAACATCGGGCCGCTGCCTGATAGTGTAAGAAAAAACGTGCGGGTAGTTGACCGGCTGGATGAAAACGTTAAGCCGCTGCCCTCGGTGCCCTGGGTGCACGATTTGCCGGAGCAGTATCGCAAGCAGTACGGCCAGGACCTTTTAGCGGTGCGCAAAAGTCTTTTTGAAGGAAACGATAAGCCAGACCATGATGTCCGGCGGCGTTTCTGGTCGCTTATCTCTGACCTGGTTACTGAACGATACTTCGGGCAACTTCAGGATTGGGCACATGCGCACGGCGTTGCTTCATCGGGACATACCCTGTGGGAAGAGACACCGCTGCACCATGTTCCGCTGGAGGGTAACGCTTTGAAAGCGCTTGGCCGAATGGATATCCCGGGGCTTGATTTGCTCAACTCAGGCCCCGAAGCGGTCATTTACAACGGCTGGTTGACGGCTGGCCTGCCGGCCTCGGCAGCGATTCTCAATGGACGGCGAAAGGTCATGACGGAGGTCAGCGATTTCTCCCAGAGGATGGCTGGCAAAGGCCCTGCTTCGTTGGAGCTTATGCAGGCGGCTGCGGCCTGGCAGGCAGCACTCGGCGTGACGGAATTTACGCTGTATTACAGCCACGCAGAGCGCTCTGCCGGTGACTATCGCGCGTATTGCGATTTTGTCGGCCGATTGAATGCGGTGTTGCGTGAGGCAAGGCCAGCCCCGGAAGTGCTGCTATATTATCCGATTTATGACCTTTGGGCAGAGTACATTCCGGTGGCGGAGAAGCTGACACTACAGTCGCAGTCTAAACGGATGCAGCAGATACAGAAGTCGTTTCTCGAACTTGGACAGCGGATGGTGAGAAGGCAAATCTCGTTTGCTGTGGTCGACCACGAATTGCTTGCAGGGGCGGAAGTACGCGATTCGGATTTAATAATAGGACCACAGCGATTTCAAGCTTTGGTGCTGCCGGCGGGAGTGGACTTGCCTAAGCCAGCCGCCAAAAAGCTGGAACGGTTTGAAGATGCCGGTGGGCAGGTTTTTCGAGCAGAACCTTCCATGTCGGAGACCGATTTCGGCACGCTGGCGGGCATCTATGAGAGTGGGACGTTGAGTATAAAATCGGACCGGATTATTGTCGGGCGATTCGTCCGGGATGAGAGGGATATCCTGCTTGTTGTCAATGTCGCTGCGAAGACATACACTGGAGCGGTCAAGGTCATTAAAGCGGCTGAGTGGGTCGTTGCGGAACCGGCCGGCGGTCGGCTCAAACAAGCTAAGGTGGATGAAGACGGGCAGATTGCCGTATCATTGCCGCCACACGGTGCGGTTCTGCTAATCGGTCCGCGGAAAACAGTGAAGACATCGGCCCGGTGACAGAAACTGCTTAAACTATTTATTTTGGTGTTTGACTTTTTAACTCGATGGCTGAACACACAACGGCGTATATTGGACTTGGAAGCAACTTAGGTGACAGGGAAAAGTCTATACAAAGCGCCGTTAAAATGCTGGGTGAAACAGAGGGCACCGATGTTGTCCGTACAAGTGACATAATTGAGACCGCGCCGCTGGGCCAGATGAATCAGCCCGAATACCTGAACGCAGCGGCTGAAATAGAAACCACCTTGGGCGCAGAGGATTTGCACAAGAAAATGGCCGACATTGAGACTTTACTTGGCAGAGAAAAAAAAGAAAAATGGGCCTCTCGAATTATCGATTTAGACCTGCTGCTGTTCGGACGGGAAATTATAAAAAATCCAGGTCTGACTGTCCCACATCCGCAAATGCACTTACGCTCGTTTGTACTTAAAGGAATGTGCCGGCTAAATCCTGAGCTGGTTCATCCTGTTATAAATGAATCAATGAATGAATTGGCGGCCCGGCTCAACGATGCCGATTACGTGCTCAATCCGAACATCGCACAGCTTGTCAGCGTAGCGGGCATCATCGGTGTTGGGAAAACTACATTAGCGGAAAATTTAGCAAAGCTGCTCGGTGGCAAACTTCTGCTCGAAGCCTACGATACTAATCCCTTTATGACGGAGGTCTATGCCGGCAAGAAGCAGTATGCACTGGATTCGCAGCTATATTTTCTCACTACAAGAACAGAGCAGCTAAATCCTGATATTTTAACAGCCGGTAAGATTACCGTCAGTGACTATGTCTTTAATAAGGAGCTTATCTATGCCCGGCGTTTACTTGATGCCCGGCAATTGGCCTTGTATGAGAAGACCTATCCTCTGCTTACCTCACAGGTTGTTCCGCCCGTGCTCGTCATATATCTGCAGGATTCAATTGAAAAATGTCTTGAGCGCATCCACAGACGCAACCGTTCTTACGAGCAGAAAATCGAGCTGCAATTTCTGGAGGCATTGGATTCCGATTATCAGCAGCTTTTTGAAAATTGGAAAACCTGCCCCGTCATTCGTAAACAGGTATCACAATTCGATTGCAGAAAAGATAGCGATTTACAGGATTTGGCCAATCAAATAAAATGCTATGTTGCAGGCGATTCCATCATTGCAAACACACCACAGCAATCTAAAATATGAAGGCTACTGTCAATACTTGTTCATCAGGACTGATATGGAGTAGTGTTATGAAAACCAAAGGGTGGAAAAACGTTTGGCTGATAATACCGATTTTAGTATTTATCACCGGCCCGGTTGAAAAGGGGCAATCAGCGAAGCCGAATGTCACTCTCGGCGAACGTACCATTAGCTTTCCAGTGGATTACTCCATGGGCAATCTCAGTGTGCGTGATTGGGGCTCGACAGAGACAGGAGGTTGGACAATCCTTGGCGAGGCCCGCGGGGAGGTTACGGTTCCCGCCGACAAAGAGCTGCGGCTCAATGTCCCCTCGGATTACTCGGGAGACTTTTCGCCACTTGCAGACCTTAGGCCGACCGACCTTCAGGAGTTGCATCTGGAAGAGGTCCACATCGGGGATGAGGATTTGGTTTTATCTCCTATTGATTTTGATTGCCTTGGCTGTAGTTCTGGGCTGTGCCTTTGGTTTTGCCTTTGTGGTTTTTCGATTTATAGCGAGGGGATTAGCAATCTGATGGTTTTACCTTTGTGGTTTTTCGATTTATAGCGAGGGGATTAGCAATCTGATGCACATAGTATAAGGATTTTTGAATGGTTCATTTTCAATAGATGTTGATATATGTCATCGCAAAGAAGTGACGAATAATTCTGTTCTGATGGAAGTTGCAAAAACAATAGAATCGGTAAGAAGCTTGGTAAGAGCTGCACGAAGCGCGGGCAAAAAAATTGGATTTGTGCCGACGATGGGTGCGCTTCACATCGCCCATATCTCGTTAATCGAGGCGGCAATAAAAGAATGTGATTTCGTGGTGGTCAGTATCTTCGTCAATCCGACACAGTTTGTCCCCGGCGAAGATTTCGAAAAGTATCCACGTCCACTCGAAGCCGACCTAAAGATTTGTGAAAAAGCCGGCGTCGATGTTGTTTTTGCTCCGACTCCTGAGCAGATGTATCCATCGGAGAATATTACGTGGGTCAATGTCGGGAAGTTGACCGAGACATTATGCGGCCGGTCTCGCCCGGGCCACTTTCGCGGCGTAACCACCGTTTGTGCCAAGCTGTTTAATATCGTCGCTCCTGATATCGCATTCTTCGGCCAGAAGGACGCCCAGCAGGCGGTTGTTATCAGGCGAATGGTCGCCGATTTGAATATGCCGCTGAAAATCGTTGTCTGCCCGACGGTTCGCGAGCCGAACGGACTGGCGGTCAGCAGCCGAAATCAATATCTGACCGACCAGCAGAAACAAGATGCAACTTATATTTATAAGTCGCTACAAAAATGCCGGGAGATGATCGAGGCCGGCACCACTGACACCGAAACAATTACTGCCGAGATGCGTAAAATATTGGGTCAAGCACCATTAATCCAGATAGAGTATGCAAGTATTGTTAATGCGGAGACCCTGCAAAGTATCGACCGTATTACCGGCAAAGTCCTCGCCGCGGTCGCCGTCAGAATCGGCCCCGCACGCTTGATTGACAATATTCTGGTAGACGCGAGGAAAAAGTAGTGTATAATAGTGATGGTTTCACTTGAAAATAGCATGAAATAATTGTAAATGAGGCAGTTCAGTTGGCTTTTTGACGTTAGAACTGTATTAAAATCGTTCTATTATTGTATTATGAAGTGTCTGAAAAATGAAAGAAATCTTATCTTTTTCTGAGATTAAGAAGCGGTACGATGCTGAGTGGGTGCTCATCGGAAACCCTGAAACTTGTGATGATTTTATCATCAAACGAGGTGTAGTTTTGTGGCACAGTAAGGATAGAGATGAAGTGTATAGAAAGGCAAGACAGATACGCCCAAATCACTCTGCTATTCTATACACAGGCAAATTACCTGATGATGTAGCAGTTGTATTATGAAGATTACATTTGATCCTACCCAGGGTTTAATTGTTATCCCCACTCGATTGCATGGCTTTCACACAGACACAATAGTCCGTCTGGCGCTTGATACAGGTGCGACCAGTTCAATGATCAACTGGGATGTGGCGGTACTGCTGGGTTACGACCCGGCTTCTTCAAAAGAGCGTATCCAGGTAACAACAGGTAGCGGAGTAGAATTTGCGCCTCGAATCGTGGTTAAGAAAGTCGAAGTTGTAGGCAGGTCTCTTGAGAATTTTCCAATACTCTGTCATACACTTCCTCCCAGTGCCACGGTGGATGGTTTGCTGGGCCTTGATTTCTTTCGGGGCGTACGTTTGGTGGTAGATATGAAGGAAGGAATCGTCGCGCTATAAGATTGTGAACATTAAAGCAATTCAAGAACCAACAATTATGTTTATCAAGATGTTAAAAAGCAAGCTGCACCGTGCCACGGTGACCGATGCGAAACTGCACTATGCAGGCAGTATCCTGATAGACTCCGTGCTGATGGAAGCGGCAGGAATTTTGCCATACGAGTCTGTCCTTGTCGTCGACCTGACAAACGGTAACAGGCTGGAGACCTACGCCGTTCCCGCAGAGGCCGATTCCGGCCAGGTGGTGATACTGGGTGCCGCCGCTCATCTTATAAAGACGGGCGACCTTATTATCATTTTCAGCTTCGCCTATTGCGGCCCCGAAGAGGCAAAGGAGCTTAAGCCGAAATTGATTGTCCTCGACGAAAACAATACAATAAAAACAAGCCCGGCAAGAAACGAGGAAAGTTAGACTATACGCTAAATGCTATCCGCTATATGATATAAATAAATGTATCCTGAACTTTTTGAGCTACCTTTCACGAACCTGACTATTAAAAGCTATGGCCTGATGATGGTTATTGGCTTTATGGCGGCGGTTTTTGTGATAAGACGCCTCAGCCGCGATATCACGCCGAACCCTCAGTTCATTACTAATGCAGGTCTTTACACTTTGATAGCCGGCGTAGTCGGGGCGCGTTTATTTTACGTAATTCACTATTTTGACAGGTTTAAGGGAGATTGGCTCTCTGTCTTTGCTATTTGGCAGGGTGGATTGGAGCTTTTAGGAGGTGTTGTATTAGCTATTATTGTTGTTTTCTTTTACCTCTGGCGACATAAGCTCCCCATCCGCCGATACCTTGATATTTTGGCAATAGGGCTTCTGATTGCGCTTACGTTCGGACGAATTGGCTGTTTTCTCAACGGCTGCTGCTTCGGCAAGCCCACAGATAAACTCTGGGGCGTCCGCTTTCCTTACGGTTCATTTGCATATAGCAGTCAAGTTCGTCCGAATCCGCAAAGGAATCGCCCTGAGCCCCAATTGGAACTGCCGGATGAATTTTTCATCTATTCCTACAATGAGACAGTGCCCACCAAAATCTTAAAGCCCTATGAACAATTAACACGGCAGCAGAAGAATATGGTTGACTATGGTCCGTATCGCTGTTTGCACGTTCACCCTACGGAATTGTATTCATCTGCAAATGCGCTTCTTTGCTCTGTTTTACTCTACCTTTTCCGGCGAAGGTCGCAAAATGCCTCAAAATCAAAAAACTCTAAAAAGCTCTTCGCCAAACCTGGTAGTACGTTTGCGTTGATGTTTATACTTTATGGCATTATGCGATTTTTTATCGAATTTCTACGAGATGATAATCCTTTTGAGTACGGCCGGTGGGCGTTTTACAAAGGCGCAACTGTTTCGCAGAATCTTGGGATTTATATGGTGATTCTCGGATTTGTTCTGATGCTGATATTTCAGAAAATGAAATCCAATACCGTCGGCTCCAAATCCTGAATGTTGCGTTTTTTCCCTTGAACATTTCACGAAATTGACGATACAATATATATAGTCGGGTATCGAGTATCCGGTATCCAGTATCGAGCATCGAAAATATGGGTCTTTACGATAGAGATTACACACAGGCGGATTTTGAGCCGAAGTTCCGCTCTGGTCCGTATATGCGGATGGCCATGCCTAAGATTACGCCCATGGTCAAGTGGCTGCTGATAATCAACGTAGCAGTATTTTTGCTCACATTTTTAATTCCGCCGGTCGGGGTATTTATCTTTCACTGGTTTTCTGTTTACCCGGCTACCCTGGGGATGTCTTTGCAGCTTTGGAGGCAGATAACGTACCAGTTCCTACACGCCAACCCCTGGCACATATTCATCAATATGATTGTTCTTTACTTTTTCGGGCCGATGCTTGAACGCTTCTGGGGCAGCAAAAAATTCCTGACCTTTTATCTTGTATGCGGTGCCATGGGTGGACTGCTATATCCTTTCCTTGTCCGTGTCGGTTGGCTGGGTGCGGCACCATTGGTCGGCGCTTCGGGCTCGATTCTCGGTATGCTTGCCGCAGGAGGAATATTGTTCCCCAATATGATGGTTTATGTGTGGGGGGTAATTCCTGTGAAACTCAGGATTTTAGCAATAATTTTTGCGGCCATCAGTATCATAACCTTATTACGACCCAACCAGTTTGCTAATGCCGGGGGTCAAGCTGCGCATCTTGGCGGTATGATAGCCGGTGCGGTTTATGTGGTTTCACAATCCTGGCGGGACAAATTTAGATTAAAACTGCGTTCCGGTGCATGGGAAAAGAAAATGACTGCCCAGCGAAATCTGCAAGTCGAGGTCGACCGCATCCTGGAGAAGGTCCATAACTCCGGCATACACAACCTGACCGCGAAAGAAAAAAAGGTCCTCAAGCAGGCCACAAAAGCCGAGCAAATGCGAAACAAATTGTAAAGTATTGTGCTCCCAGTTTCATTAGGGATTGTTAAACTCCCGGTAGAATCATCCCGGAGAAGGGAGACGGCGATGTATAAAAGAGCAATCTATAGATTACTACTATTGACCGTGCTATCTGTTATTTTGCAGGTAGTGTTCCCGGTCTATGGCCGGGACAATCAACGCGTGGTGAACTTCAACCGCGACTGGAAGTTTACCAAAGGCGATCCGGAGAGGGCCGAGACGCCGGACTTTGACGACTCAGCGTGGCAAAAGGTGCGCCTGCCGCACGACTGGGCAATCACGGGGCCATTCAACCCGGAAGAAAATGGCTATGCAGGTAAACTGCCCTGGAAAGGTGTCGGCTGGTATAGAAAGACGTTCACGCTCAAAAATACAGACAGCGGTCGGCGGGTATACTTTGATTTCGACGGAGTGATGGCCTTTCCAAAGGTATATGTGAACGGCCAACTGGCCGGTGAGTGGGATTATGGGTATATGTCATTTCGTGTGGACGTCACGCGGTATGTGAAAGCGGGCACTAATGTGATTGCGGTTCGTGCCGATACCAGCAGGCACGGCACGCGATGGTATCCGGGTGCAGGCATTTATCGCAAGGTGGCCATGAACATTTGCGAGCAGGTGCACATAGCGCACTGGGGGACGTTTATCACCACCTCGAAAGTAAATGAGGACTCAGCAACAGTTTCCGTAAGTTCGGCGATTGAAAACCACCTCGATACCGAATCGCAGGTGACGGTTGAGGTCATTTTGCTCAGTCCCGAAGGCAAGACGGTGGCGCAAGGCAGAAAGAGTGGAACCATACCTTCGGGTCTCTCTGCTGAAATAGTCCAGTCATTTGTAATCAACAATCCCAGGAGATGGGATATTAAAAGTCCGAAGCTGTACACCGCCAAGACAACCATTCGCGCCGGCGATAAGATTATCGATACCGATGTGACCACCTTTGGCATACGCACATTCCGGTTCACGGCTGACGATGGATTTCATCTCAACGGCCGGAGAGTACAGCTCTACGGCGTGAACCTGCACCACGACCAGGGACCGCTCGGAGCGGCTTTTTATACACGTGCCATGGAACGGCAGCTCGAAATCATGCGTGAGATGGGTGTTAATGCTATTCGGACAAGCCACAATCCCCCGTCGCCGGAACTTCCGGACTTGTGCGACCGTATGGGTTTCGTGGTTTGGGACGAATGTTTCGATAAATGGAATAGTACAGCGGACCGAATGAGAGATGCGCCGTTGGTTGAGCACGGCAAGAAACAGCTTCGCAATTTCGTTATGCGTGACCGTAATCACCCAAGCGTTTTCGTTTGGTCTATCGGCAATGAAATAGCCGACGTGGAGAACAACAGCAGCGGTGATGCACCCGAACAAGTTAAATCTTTGGGCGATTTTGTGCGCAAACTGGATCCCACACGCCCCGTGGGGATGGGCTGTTACATCCCGTCGGCCGTCAGGAAGAAGGTGCTCGGGACACTCGACCTGACCGGCTGGAATTACGACCGCAGGTACGCACCATATAGAGAGCTTTATCCCGACAAGCCGATTATTTACAGCGAGTCTGCCTCTGCCCTGAGCACTCGCGGATTCTATGAGCCGGAGCTGGCGAACACAAAAACTGAATATTCCAAGCGGCTGCAGGTTGATTGCTATGATCTTAATGCCGCTTCATGGTCTGACATTCCTGACAAGGAGTTCCAGTTGATGGCCGATGACAGCTTCGTCGCCGGCGAATTTGTGTGGACCGGTTTCGACTACCTTGGCGAGCCGACTCCGTTCAGCCAGGAGGCCCGAAGCTCATACTTCGGTATCGTGGACCTGTGCGGTATCCCGAAGGACCGCTTCTATCTGTACCGCAGTTACTGGCGGCCGGACACAACCACCGTGCATATATTGCCGCACTGGAACTGGCCCGAGCACGTCGGCAAGAACGTTCCTGTTTTTGTATATACCAATGGAGATTCAGCCGAGCTTTTTCTCAACGGCGAATCGCTTGGCCGGCGAACAAAAGGCGTGCAGCCTGTAAAGCCCGTCAACTTTGCACAGGGCAAATCTGCGACGGCATCATCAGCGGAGTCGGATAAAGGTAATCTCGCGGCCAACGCCAACGATGCCGACGACTCAACGCGTTGGTGCGCTGCAGAGGCCGGTGCCGGCCAGTGGTGGCAGGTGGACCTCGGTAAGATAGAATCCGTTGGCTACCTGGCCATAGAGTTCGAGAAAGAGGCCAAGAACTACGGCTATGAGATTAAGGCATCAACCGACAATTCAAATTGGCATACTATTGTGACCAGGGGTACGAGCAGGACACCGAGGTGGGGTGGGCCCAGGCGGGCATTTCATGAGGTCGATGCAAAGGCGGAATTCATTCGTATTGAATTTACCGAGTTGCGAGAAGGAACCTGGGCCAGTATTCGTGAATTCGGTGCCTACCCGGAGAAAGTGGAATCCGCGTACTACGATGTGACCTACAAGTACCGATTGCGCTGGAACGATGTAATTTACGAGCCGGGCCGGCTAAAAGCGATTGCTTATAAAGACGGCAAAGAGATTGGCCAGGCGGTTATGCGTACCGCGGGCAAGCCGGCCGCTATCCGCTTGACACCGGATAGAAAAGAGCTTCGTGCTACAGGCGAAGACCTCTGTTATATCCTGGTTGAAGCAGTGGACGATATGGGTACGCTTTGTCCTTTAGCGGACAATCTTGTTCGCTTCAAAGTTGAGGGGCCGGCTGAGATTGCCGCCGTCGGCAATGGTAATCCCCTCTCGCTGGAGCCTTTCCAGGCGGACCACCGAAAGCTGTTCTATGGCAAGGCGATGTTGATTCTGCGAACAAAGGAAGGGAAAAGTGACAAGGTGCTCGTGGTTGCTGAAAGTGACGGTCTGCGTGGTGCAGATATCGCCTTGCGCTGTTTGAGATAATCCCGGCCTGTGTGCCTGAATAAAGGTCTGCCCCGGTCAAAAATAATCCGCTATTTTTCAAAGGGAAATTAAAATATTTTTCGATGTCAGCCGGGAATGTAAAAAAGCCCCTGATTGGAGGAGGAGGAGAGAGGAGAAGTAACAGGGGCTTTAAGTGA
>Ga0307420_1000512_pt1 | contig 17846 bp, 12 predicted proteins | sample SalMarWE160240MG_2_FD_202167 | JGI IMG/M metagenome (GOLD analysis project Ga0307420, IMG submission 202167) | Salt marsh sediment microbial communities from the Plum Island Ecosystem LTER, Massachusetts, United States - WE1602-40 | ecosystem: Environmental > Aquatic > Marine > Intertidal zone >... | reverse complement strand
AGAGGCTGCAGGAGTTCCGGCAGGCCCTGGACCTCTTCCCCATGGAGTGCCCCCCCGAACAGATCCGCGAGGGCCGTGGAGAGCTCCAGGAGCATACTTTCACTGCCATAGAGAAATAGGGAAGAACGATGTCTGATCAGAGAGAGAAGTCCATGTTCCTCCGGTTGAAGGACGCTGAAAGACCCGCTGGGGAGATCCTGAGAGCCGATAACCTCGTCAAACGCTTCGAGGCGGTAACCGCCGTGGACGGGGCGAGCTTCAGCGTGCACCGGGGGGAGATCTTCGGTTTCCTCGGTCCCAATGGAGCCGGCAAGACCACCACCATCAACCTGCTCACCGGCCTGGCCCGACCGACTTCCGGAACCATGTACCTGGAAGGACGGGAATATACCGATCACCCGAAACGGGCACAGGGATTGATGGGAATCGTGCCCGACGAGAGCAACCTCTACGACGAGCTGGACGGGTTTCAGAACCTCGCCTTCTGCGCCGCCCTGTACGGGATCGACAAAACGGAGCGGGAGGCGCGGTCCGGGGCGCTGCTGGAGCAGTTCGGCCTGAAACAAGCGGGAAAGCGTCCCTTCAGAGCTTACTCCAAGGGCATGAAGCGCAAGCTAACCATCGCCGCCGGGATCATCCACCGGCCGAAGATCCTGTTTCTCGACGAACCCACGACCGGCATCGACGTGGCCAGCGCCCGCCAGATCCGTTCACTCATCGGCGAGCTGAACCGCCGCGGCACAACGGTTTTTCTCACAACCCACTACATCGAAGAGGCCGAGCGGCTCTGCCACCGCATCGCCTTCATCGTGGATGGAAGGCTCGTGCGGATCGGCTCCCTGGAAGAGCTGATGAAGGAGCACCAGCAGGAAACGGTCCTGGAGCTTGCCGTGCATCAGGCCGGAGCGGAGCTGGCGGATGCCCTGAGGCCGCGCTTTCCCGGCTACACCGTGCACCGATCGGATGAGCATCACCTACGCCTGGTTTCGGCGGGCTCGATCGAGCTTCTGCCCCTGCTGAAAGCCGTGGCCGAGGGCGGCGCGGAGGTCACCGAGGCCAGGCTCATCCGGCCGACGCTGGAGGAGGTGTTCGTGCGGGTGACCGGCATCGAATCGGGGTTGATGAGGCAGGAGCGGGAGGGAAAGAAAAAATGAGCTCGTGGACCGCCTTTCGGGCCATCGTGGCCAAGGACATGAAGACCTACTACCTGAAGCCGCCCAACATCAGCTGGGGCCTGATCTTCCCCTTCGCCTGGATGCTGATGTTCTACCTGCGCTCGCGCACGCCCCTCGATATCCGGGAACTGCTGCCGGGGGTCGTGTCCATGTCGATCCTATTCGGCACCACCTCCATGCTGGCGGTGACCATCACCTTCGAGCGCAGGAGCCGTTCCTTCGAGCGGCTGCTTCTGGCCCCCCTCGAGTTGAGCCTCCTGATGCTCGCCAAGACCGGTGGGGCGATCCTCTTCGGGATGCTGAACGCCTTCGTGCCGATCCTGGTGGCCGCCTTCGTGGTGGACCTCTCCGGGGTCCTCTGGCCGGCGGTGATCGGGAGCATCCTGCTGATCGCCGCCACCAGTACTTTCCTGGGGCTTTTCATCTCGGTGGCGGTGCACGAGGTGTTCGAGGCCCAGACCTTCTCCAACTTTTTTCGCTTCCCGATGCTGTTTCTCTGCGGCCTGTTCATCCCCGTCTCCGCCCTGCCCGTGTTCCTAAGACCTCTCTCCTTTGTCTTGCCCCTCACCTACGGGGCGGACATCCTGAAGGCGGCCATCAACGGGGAGGGAATCCTGCCGCTTTGGCTGAGCTTTCCGGTGCTGCTGCTGTTTGGGGCCGGTCTGTTTTTGTTCAGCCTCCGGAACATCAAGCGCAAGTGGGTGCTGTGAGCGGGATTAGAAGGAACAGCTGCCACCGATTCGAACCAAACCACAACAGAAATGTCACCACCAGGTACCGGCAATACAGCAGATTCCATTAACCCTGGATTCCCTGTACAATACGGACCGAGGTCTTTCATGTAGTGGATCCCCTGCATCTGCTTCGAGTAATGTCCACGATCGTCCTCGTGATGCTGATCTCCGGTCCGTTGATTTCGGCGAACGGATCTTCGACTACGACTCCGCAGATACATACCTCGATACGATCAGCGGCATCGGAATCGAGGATCTGTATTATGATGGCACCTCGCCGAACCCTGCGGCTGTTACGGCAGAACGCAATGCCCTGCTGGCGGGCGTCAAATCCGCCAGCAAACCCGTGCTGGTGGTGGATTACGTGGATCGCGGGATTCGACCTCCGGAGACTATTGTCGTAGATTTCCAGAGCAAAGCACGTGCCGTCGACTACATCCCCTATGCAGCCCGCACGGATCGGGAGCTCGACGAGATCAATATATTCGACGGGCAACCGTGACAGGAAATGGAATCCCGGTGTGTTTGCAGGGTACGATTTTTATAATAAAACGAGGAGTCCTGTATGACTGATGCAGCCAACTCTACAGGCGGCAACGACCCGTTCGAACTGAACCGGTTTATCAAAGCACAGGTACAGAAACGGAGCGTGGGTAAGTAGAGATCGCAAATACTGGCTTTGCTTCGTAGTGTTTCAAACTGAGACATTTGTCCCGGTTGTCTGATACAGTGTTGTTCGTATTCCATCGCTTTTTGGAGGTGAGTTGTCCTGAAAAACGGCCGCAGACCCGGTATGAACCTGCTGATCGCCCTCGGTGCTTCGGGGATGGTGGCAGCGATCGGCTACGTCGACCATCTCACGGGAACCGAGATATCCTTCTCGATCTTCTACCTGCTGCCCGTCGCTTTCGCCTTCTGGCAGGGCGGCTTCTGGCCCGGGGTGGCAACGGCCACAGCGGGAGCTGCAGCCTGGCTGGTTGCCGATCTCTCAGCCGGCCATCAATACAGCCGCCATGTAATCCCTTACTGGAACTCCCTGATGCGCGGCCTTATCTTTTTGACGGTCGGTATGCTTCTGGTGCGGCTCAAGCGAGCGCTGGAGCGGGAAACGCACCTGGCGACGCGAGATTCCCTGACAGGGATTGGAAACTGGCGTCACTTCGAAGTAGTTGCAGGTCGCGAGCTCGGCAGGGCCAGGCGTAGCGGCAAGTCTCTGTCGGTGGCCTATATCGACTTAGATAACTTCAAGATTGTCAACGACAGCCTCGGCCACCAGGCTGGCGACACGCTGCTCGTCTCGGTGGCCTCAGCTCTACAAGAGAGTGTCAGAACGATCGACTGCGTCGCTCGCCTGGGGGGAGATGAGTTCATTGTGCTTATGCCGGAGACCGAGCAGGAGGGTGCGCGGGTTGTGGTTGATCGGATCCGGAGGATGTTGGTGGAAACCCTCAAGGAAGGCCATTGGTCGTCGACGCTCAGTGTGGGCTTGGTTACGTTTGCCAGCATGCCCGCTTCGATCGACGAGATGATCAAGACGGCGGACGATCTGATGTACAGCGCCAAGAAGGGTGGCAAGGATTCCGTGGCGGAACTGATTGTCCAGGGGAAACAGCATTGAGTGTCGATCGCTCGAACCAAATCGAGAATTGTGTATGAGGGGGTCATCTTCGTTATTAAAAAAGCTCTGACGGCCGAAATTTAATATGGTCCACACTAATTGTTCCATGAAACACATATTCCCCGTGAAGGAGTGAAGTTTGAAACGATTAATTGTTTTCGCCTTTTCGATCGTTGCCGTTCTGCTCGTCACCTCTTGCGCCAAACCCCCCGATGCACAGATACAACAGGCGGGGGCTGCCCTGGAGGCGGCGGAAGCTGCCGGCGCCCAGAAGTATGCCCCGGATGCCTGGAACCGGGCAAAACAAGCCATGGAAGGGCTGAATGCAGAGCTGTCGGCTCAGGATCAGAGATTCAGACTGTTCCGCAATTTCAACAGTGCTAGGACACTTGCAGAAGAAGCCACGAACACTGCCAATCAGGCCAAGGCTGAGGCTGACAAGAAAAAGGCGCAGTTGCGTACCGACATCACCAAGATGATTGCGGAGGTGAAAAGTTCCCTGCAGTCCGCTCGAACCCAGCTGTCCGGTCTGCCTAGGACCGCGGCGGTAAATACCGCCAACCTGCGATCGAGATTGGATGAGGCCGGGAGGCTCATGGACAAAGCTCAGTCGGAGATGGATGCCGAACGACTCGACAGCGCCATGGCCAGCGCCGGGGGAGCTCGCGATAACATCGTCGAGGTGCTCAGGGCGATAGAGCGGGCCACGCCCCGACCCGCTGTCAAGAAGAGATAGCCTTCTGATTTCGCCACGTACAGCTTTATCGCCCACAGGATCAAAGATGTAACGTAGGGGCGACGGACAACTCAATCCGGAGGCCCTCCCCGGACTTTCCTTTTACGGAGTGGAATGCAGAGCCTCCGGCGTTCCTCCGTGCGACGATTCCAGCCCGCGATCCGCGTTTGCATAGAACAGGGGTTCCCTTTTTTGAAATGTTGCAGCCAGATACTGTAGGCGCACTATCAGGCTCCCGCCTGCGGCCGGATACCACGCATAGCGATCGCGGTCGGTCAGCCAGTCCCTCGGCTCCAGCTCACCGTCGAAGGGCGGGCGGACCTGCTGCGTCCATATTACGGAATAGTGCTTGAGGCTAACCTGCGGTCGCGACGGATCGAACAGAATCTCCGATTGATGCACCCCGCGTTCCGGCTCGACTGCCCAGTCGGTGCATTGGACATAGCGGATAAGTCCTTTCTCCCAATCGATGGATTGAATTACCGCCGAATGTTTAAGCCTTCCATCGCTACCGCGAAACAAGATTATATCGGCAGGTCTGAGGTTCTCGATTCGGTCATCGAGCGTTTCGGTGTACCCGTTTGCAGGATCATAAAACCAGAGGCCGACTCGGCTCCCAACCTGGCTCGGGCTGATCCGCCATCTTTCACCGAGCATCTTGCTCATGTCCATGCCGTAGGCCCGCGCAATGGAATCATGGATATTGAAGGTGAATCCCGAGCAATCCACCCCAACGGAGGTGACAGCGTAGAGGTAATTGTACACGTCAGCCTCCGTCAGCTCCGAGGCGTTCCTGCGCACGAAGATGCGGGTTGGAGTTCCGAGATAGGAACCTCGCCTGAGCGACTCGAACAAGTCCTGATCCCGGGACAGGGAGTACGCCCGTCGCTCCAGCTCAAAAAGGACTACCTTGTTGCCGGGACTGATGATCGCATTCACGTATTCGGCGAACTCCTGCGAGGCCAGTACCGAATCAATGTACGGCCACAGTTGCTCCGGTGTGCCCTTACCACCCAAATAGAATACCTGAGAATAACCCGGACCACCCTGTCGCTCGTCATTGAGACCGAAGGGCATCCTGAGAGTCAGTGACTTGCCGGCGATTCGACAGGTGCTAAAGTATTTCCGGAACGTCGTGTCGACGAGCTGTTCTACCTTTGACTCTTCCGGAGTCTTAATCCTGTATCGCGCTCTGGAAGTCTCGGCGGACAGCACCCCATCGACATCTTTCGGACTCCGCCCGGCCGAATCCGGGCCGCTGGAAGCGATCGGCACCCCTCCGGTTGCCGATGCCGGCTGCGGCCTAGTCGATTCGGCTGCTCCGAGGGGCTTTTGAAGGGCTCGAGAGACTTTCCCGACCAGCTCTTTCAGGAAGGTGAGCGGGCGGCGAAGGGGGCGCAACAGCTGCCGAGTGATTTCCTTGCCTTCGGCTCTCCGTTGCTTCACCGTGTCTGTAGAACCGTCGCCTCGAGATCCCGTCGGCGTGCCGACAATCAATTCCCTTAGGCCAGCCCATTCCGTTGCGGGGTCGTGCCCGTCACGGGTGCGCGAGAAATCATAACGTGACGAGATCCCGGCTAGGACCGAGCCAACGATGCATAGAACAAGAATTAAAATACGGATCTTTCTATCCGACATGCTCACCTCATCGAGCCCGGTAAGCTTCGGATTGACCCTCCGAGGTTGTGGAGGATGAGATACCGGCAACCGAGCCAAACCGGTTTTACGATGAACAGGTCAATGATGAAAAAGATCGTGATGATCCCGAGAAATCCCAATATTACCCTTTCCAGCCGGTGATAGCGCTGCGAGACTATAAAAAAAGACTTCCAAGATCACCGTCCTCTTTCTTTTTCATCGGCAGCGCATATCCTATGCCTTTGTAATGCAATAGTACAGATGTGCAGGTGGCGTCTTCGTCGGGATTGATACCTGCTGATCCCGTGCGGCCGTCCATCGTCAAGGTTCGTAACGATGGTTCGTCTCAATATTGCATCGTTTTTCAGGTAACTGCTGCAATTAATTGCCAAGCAAGATCCGATTTTAGACATGCTGCAGTGGCTGACCGCACGGGTATGTTCCGTTATTCGTGGTGGGTCGGATGAAGCAGGACAAGTGGACAGCCCCGGCTGGCGTACCATTCCCCGCCCCGCTGGGGCGCTAGACCGCCTGGCGAATCTCTGCTCCTTTGCGCCGGGCAGCCACCTTGCGCTGCTCGGCGGTCAGGATCATCTTGCGCAGCCGGATCGACTTGGGTGTCACCTCGACCAGCTCATCCTCCCGGATGTACTGGATGGCTCGTTCCAGGGTCATCGTCATGATTGGGCTCAGGGTAACGGCGTCGTCCTTGCCAGCGGCGCGCATGTTGGTAAGCTTCTTGGTCCGGCAGGGGTTCACGTCCAGGTCGTTCTCCCGATTGTGCCGGCCAATGATCATCCCTTCATACACCGATTCCCCCGGTCGAACGAAAAGCTCTCCCCGGGGCTCCAGGTTGAAGAGGGCGTAGGGAACCGCCGCACCCTGCCGGTCGGAAACCAGGGAGCCGGTCACGCGGCTGGGAAAGTCTCCCCGGTAGTCCTCATAGCCGCTCAGGTAGGAGCTGATCGTGCCGGTTCCCCGGGTGTCGGTCAGGAACTCGTCGCGGTAGCCGATAAGAGCTCGGGACGGAGCACTGAACTCCATCCTGACCTGGCCGTTGTCTTGGGCGTTCATGACGAGCATCCGCGCCTTGCGACCCGAAAGTTTCTCGGTCACCACCCCGGTGTGCCGGGCCTCGCAGTCGATGAATACCCGTTCCACCGGCTCCTGGCGCCTGCCGCTGTCGTGGCGATAGATGACCTCCGGCCGGCCCACGCACAGCTCGAAGCCTTCCCGCCGCATGGTCTCGATCAGGATCGCCATCTGGAACTCGCCCCTGCCCTTGACCACGAAACCGATCCCATCCGGTGCGTTGTCGACCACTATCGAGACGTTGAGCAGTGTCTCCTTGAGCAGGCGCTCGTAGATCTTGCTCGATTGGACGTAGCGGCCTTCCTTCCCTGCGAACGGCGAGGTGTTGCCCATAAAGCGCATGGCTACGGTGGGCCTGTCCACGTTGATGCGCTTGAGCGCCTTCGGGGCCTCCCGGGTACAGATAGTGTCGCCGATGTGTACGTTCTCGATCCCTGCCAGCACCACTATGTCCCCGGCGGCAGCCCGATCCGTTTCCTCGAGGTACGGCCCCCGGTAGGCCTGGAGGCGGCTCACCCTGAGGGGCAGCTGGGCTTCCCGCTCTCCAATGCAGATCAGGCTGTCGTTGGCCGCAACGCAGCCGTTGACGACCCTGCCGATGGCCAGGCGTCCCAAGAAGTCCGAGTACGAGAGGTCCGACACCAGCATCTGGAAGGGCGCGCCTTCCTCCGAGGCCGGTTCCGGGATTCGCTTTAGGATTGTGTCCAAGAGCAGGTGCAGGTTGTCGACTTCCTCATGGAGGCCGGCCTTGACGATCCCTTCCCTGCCCACGGCGTACAGCGGGGCGAAATCCAGGACCTCTTCCGCCGCCCCCAGCTCGATCAGCAGGTCATGGATGGCGTCGAGCACCGCGGCCGGTCGGGCGTCGGGACGGTCGACCTTGTTGATGACTACGATCAGGGGCAGTCCGGCTTCCAGAGCCTTGCCGACCACAAAGCGGGTCTGCGGCAGCGGACCCTCGGAGGCGTCGACCAACAGGATCGCACCGTCGACCATGGAGAGGGCCCGCTCCACCTCCCCGCCAAAATCCGCATGCCCGGGGGTGTCGATGATGTTGATCTTGACCCCCTTCCACATGACTGAGCAGTTTTTGGCGGCGATGGTGATGCCCCGCTCCCGCTCCAAGTCGAGGCGGTCCATGACCCGCTCACCGGTCTCCTGATTGCTACGGAATACCCCGCTCTGGCGGAACATGGCGTCCACCAGGGTGGTCTTGCCGTGGTCGACATGGGCGATGATGGCTACATTTCGAACCGAGTGATTGATAGTATGTATGCCTGGCATTGGGTTTCCTCTTGAGCTATAGGAGAAAGAAGATACTCCTGAACATGGGTCGTGGTCTACTGATATCTGCGGCCCCCGGGAGCCTCCCGGCTGGGCTCCTCGCTGCAGGGAGTCTCTCGCGGGAACCTACTGTTCGTGCAGAATCTTGCTCCCCTTGGACGAAGGTCTCTATATAAGTCCGGTTGATGTCGGTCAGCTTCCGATCGCCGAAGCGGGGGATGAGGTGTTTCTCCAGGTTACGCCTGGATTATTCAGTATGCCGCTTCGATATCGAGATAGACATGATTTGAGGCAATGTGCCCAGACTTCAGCCCCCCATTTTGGCATATACAACATGCGCCATTTGATTTTGTTATTTTTTTTTGTACATAGATATCGCATGCAGTGTACATGCTCTCTGAACTCCGTCTTAACTGGGATCCTTGTCCCGTTTAGCATGAACTCGGGTGCACGTTTCCGCATTGATGGATCTCGAACCGGTTTCAACCGGAATTAGTGGCAGTTTTTCTCTTGAAAATGCATTCAGGAAAAGTGCCACGGACCCGGTGCAGCCCACCTTCTCAAAAGTGATGCTGTCCTTGTGGACATCCATCCCCACAAAAAACTCACTTGATTCATTCATTTTGACCTCCTCCCGAATTGGGGTACGGCACGATTTTAAGCCAATCCATCTCTTTCAGGCAGGAGACCTACTCATATTATCTATCACTTGGAGGACTGCCAGGCCAGGCTCGAGACCGCCTGGAGGATCAACGCCGTGGGCTCGCAGAACCTGGCCCTGGCCGCCACCTGTCCGCTTCACGGCAAGCTCGACGCGTGCTACAGTGGCAGCAAGGAGGAATCATGGATACGAAGATCGTCCTAATCGGCGCGGGTAGCGCCATGTTCGGCCTGGGTTCGCTGGGCAACATCCTCAAGAGCCGCGCCCTCGCCGGGGCCACCGTGGCGCTGCACGACATCGACGCACGGGCGCTGGGCAGGGTCGAGGCAGTGGCTCGAGGTTATGTCGAGCAGAAAAAGCTGCCGGTGAAACTGCTGGCCACTACCTCCCGCTCCGAGGCCCTGAGCGGAGCGCAGTTCTGCGTCATCGCCATCGAGGTCGGCAACCGCTACGAGCTGTGGGAGCAGGACTGGAAGATCCCCCTGCAGTACGGTATCCACCAGGTTTACGGCGAGAACGGCGGCCCGGGGGGCCTGTTCCACGGCCTGCGCATCATTCCGCCCGTCCTGGAGATCTGCGCTGACATCCAGAAGATCTGCCCCGATGCCTGGGTGTTCAACCTGAGCAACCCGATGACCCGCATCTGCCTGGCCATCAACCGCAAGTATCCCGAGCTCAAGGTCGTCGGCCTGTGTCACGAGGTTGTCTCCCTGATGGAGCACCTGCCCAAGATCCTAGGCACCCCCTGGTCCAATCTGCAGGTCAAGGCCGGCGGGCTGAATCACTTCAGCGTGCTGCTGGAGGCAAGCTACCGGGACACGGGCAGGGACGCGTACCCGGACATTCGCGCCAAGGCAGGGCAGTACTTCGCGGCCCTGCCCGAGGAGTCCTACGAGAACCTCGGCGCCACCAAGGAAATGCTAGACGCCGCCCGCGGCAGCCTGGAGCGCGCGCCGGGCCGGCGCGGGCTCTGGCCGGAGCGCGAGCTGTTCAGGGTGATCCTGGAGAAGTTCGGCCTGCTGCCCATAACCACCGACAGCCACATCGGCGAATACGTGCAGTGGGCTCACCGCAGCGTTGATCACAAGGGAATCCTGGATTTCTACAACTTCTACAAGAAGTGGTGCCTCGAACAGGTGCCGGAATCGCGCATCGCCGGGACCCTGGAGATCGAGTACTGGAGGGAGATCCCCATTATCGAGGGCATTCTCAGCGATTCGCATCAGGAGGAGCTCGCGGTCAACCTGCCCAACCGGGGCTACATCGACAACCTGCCCGCCGACATCGTCGTGGAGGTGCCCGGAACGGTCGACCGGCGGGGGGTGCGCGGCGTGAAAGTGGGCAGCGTGCCCAAGGGCTTCGCGGGGCTGCTCAACAACCAGGTGGCGGTCAACGACCTGGGCGTGGAGGCGGCGCTGCAGGGTTCCAGGGAGCTGGCCCTGCAGGCTCTGCTGGTGGATCCGGTGGTGGACGATGCGGCGGCCGCGGAACGAGCGCTGGACGCGGTGCTCGCCTACCAGAAAGACTACCTGGGCTACATCCGCTAGGGCGGGGCCATGGGCATCGTTGACGGGGCGTTGGGCGCGCACTTCCTGGGCTGGCATATCACGCGCGAGGGAAAGGACGTGTACTCTCCGATATTCCTGATGATGGTGAAGGTCATCGGCTGGTTGGCCCGTCTATTTCGTGAGATGGTCCTCAAAGACCAACGGGTGGATTTTACCCTGTTCATGGTGGAGGCCATCGAGAATGGCGATCTCATCCACGAAGCCCCGGCGATTGTCGGCTGCAAGACGCCCTCGGCGCTGACAGGTGAGGGGATTGCGGCTTCGAACGCCGCGCTCGGGAGCCGTGTGGCTGTGTTTCAGAGAATTCAGTGTTACTGAGAAAATCCTAGCAAGAGGAGATAAATGATGGATACAATGGTAAACAAGAAATGGAGTCGCGATACTCGACCGCGCGCGGGCGCTCTAGTCGCCGGGATCGGGTTGTTGATTATGGCTGTCATTGCCGCACTGTCCAACTTTGGCGTCATCAACAACCTGATCGTTCCCGGGGACGCTGGCGCTACCGCGGCAAACCTGGTTGGCTCGGCGGGCCTCTTTCGGCTGGGGGCCGCAGGTCTGATCGTCGTCGCGATCCTGGACGTAGTGGTCGCGTGGGGGCTCTACGTAGCGCTCCGCGCTGTGAATCCGAGCCTCGCGCTGCTAGGCGCCTGGATACGCCTGGCGTACGCTGCGATCTACGCGCACGTGATCTTCAGCCTTTTCAGCGCGCTGCGCGCAGCGCCGGTCGATCCGACCCGGACGATGTTTATCCTCGAGAGCTTTGAGCAAGGCTGGCAGGCCGGACTAATCATCTTTGGCTTCCACCTCGGGATCATAGGATTTCTGGTCTGGCGCCCCGGGTTCTTCTCCCGACTCGTCAGTGTGCTGCTGGTCATCGCCGGTGCAGGGTATGTTGTGGACGGGCTTGGAACACTGCTCAGTCCGTCCTACGCACTGAAACTCTCGACGTTCACGTTCCTTGGCGAGGTGGTCTTCATCTTCTGGCTGATAATCCTCGGCCGCAAGCTCCCGGACACGGCAGACTCCCGTACGCAGCCGTAGTGGGTACAGATGATCCGAGTTTCACGCACCGGGGCATAAGATGCTATGTGAGCGACGTCCTGGCGGAATGCCGGGGGCAACGCATGAGCCCCGCCTTCAACAAGGGTTTCTGTGACGAGCAGACACTATGATCGGAATAGCTCCTGGCCGTTGTTTTTACATACGTTATTCACTCATCAGCCCGATTGCTTGTTGTGACTGTGGGCCGTGATTGTCTAAATAGTCCTGAAGGGAATACGTGATTTCATAATCCGGTTTTACTCCCCTGATAATGCTTTTCTATTAAATATCGATTTTTTTGCCGGCGGTCGGAGTCGAACCGACACGAGGGTCACCCCTCACCAGATTTTGAGACCGATCCGCATTTCATATGCATCATCGCTGTGCAGTCTGACATGAGCCTCTCCAAATATCGACCCCTCCTGTTTTCAGGCGCAAGTATTATGAATACCAGGTGCACGGGTCGTCGAAAGACGGATGAAGAGAAGTTGATCCCTCGCTTACACCGACCGAGCAGAATCACAGGCTCAAGCACCTGCTCACTGATCACGTGCGGAACAGTCAGGGCTTCATCCCTGGTGCGGGCGGTGAGCCCGAGCTGAATTAGGGATGTGGATTACTGAAACAGGTGGGCTACGCATACTATCTTGACCGGCGCTTCGTAATGCCCTCCGATGGCGTCGAGATCGTCGGTGGGAATTCCATGCTTTCGCTGATACGCCTGGATCGTGATCATCGGTGGTCGAGCCGAGCCCGGAAGCGAGCTTACCAGCCTTGTCCAGGCACCCGCTGTCGTGGACGTAGCGGTCCCCCTTGAATCGTTCGAGCAGCTCATTGGCCTTGGTTTTCGGATCTTCCAGCATGGTTCTCTTCCTGATGAGATTATCACCTTAACCAGTGAGGGTGAATGTGTACAGGTGGCCGAAAATGTTGGGCTGCTGCACGACCGCCCGGCAGGCAGCGAGTGGTCCGAGCAGCGGTTTCAGAACAGATCGAGTTGGCCCCTTTCGGAGCGGGAGCGCTCGAGCTTCTTCCGCACGCGCTCTACATCGCGTTTCCGTCTCAAACCCTGCCATATTTCAAGTGCGCCCTGGTAATCCTCCATCCTCTCGTGCACCCGGGCTTCCCCCGGCACGTCTCCAGCCTGGCGGTAACAGCGCAAGGCTTCCTCGTAGTTTACCGCCTGGAGATAGTGCTTCCCGGCCTGTTTGAGATCACCCCGCAGCTCCTCGACTCTGGCAGCCCCTTCCCAGTCATCGTTGATTCTGCAGATCCAGGCGGCGTCCCGCAGCGCCCTCTCGGAAAGGTTCTGTCCGGAAAGCAGGAACTCGACCGCCTTACGGTAGAGCTCCTGCTGCCTGGCGAACAGCCGGTAGTTGTCCGGACCGGCGGGCAGCTCTTCCAGGATCGTCGAGCAGCCTTCCGGGTCCAGAAGCTGAAGGGCGCAGGCCAGCAGCTCCCGATCTCCCTCCTCCCGGGCCAACTCGCGCAGTTTCTCGAAGAAGCGCCCTACGGTCTCCGGCAGCCTGTCCCGGAGGTAGAGGTACGCTCCGGCAAGATCGGCCAGCGCGTTTGGATGCCGGGATTCCAGGTAAAGCTGAAAGATCTCTTCCGAAAGATCCTCATCAAAGAGCATATAGTGATCTATGCTTCCAAGAACACGCGTGAGAAGGGGACGGGTCTTCTCCGGCGCCTCCTTCATGCGCCGGACAAACAGGTCCAGAGCCAGGCGGCATTTGCCCTCGGATGAAAGATACCAGTCACCCTCGGCTTCCGTTTTTTCGCACAGGTAGGTCAACAGTCCGTCCGAAACCGAAATGTCCTCCCCGCGGTCATCCACATAGTCCTCCGCCCAATTGACCATGCCCTTGTCCAGATAGTAACGAAGTGCCTCCTCGTCACTCTTCATCTTGCGAAATGCAGCGTAGATCCCTTCCTCATCCCCGAGGGCTCTAAAGCGCACTAACGCCGTCTGAGTTTTGCCCTGCTTCAGAAGAGAATCCGCCTCCCTGGTTAGAGCTTCGGCTCTGTGTGGATCCATGAACCAGCGGGGTTTCAGATGCTTGTCCAGGAGCTCAAGAATCCGCTCCCATTTGTCGGGAAACTCGAGCTCCTCCAGTTCCCGTACGGCTTCCAGGTTCTCCCCCATGGAAGCCAGGCACTGCGCCGCCTCCAGGCGCTGTCCCTGCTCCAGGAAATCCCGGCGGGCCAGATCGAAGCGCTTCCTGGACAGGAAAAGCGGGGCCGACTTGTCAGCCAGGCCCAGGGCCGAGTAGCGCAGAGCTGCCTTGAGGACGCCCCGCCCTCGTTCGAAGCGTTGGGCTTCCTTCAGGAGGCTGTTCTGGTTCTCAGTGCCGGCCTCCGCGAAGAGACGGTACTGGAGGACAGCCTCGGGAAGCTCCTTTCGCTTCTCCCTGATCCGGCCCGCGGCGTAATGATCGCCCATGAGCTCGTAGCATTTGAGCAGCCGCTCCTGGTCTTTGAGCTTCCGGTACAGTCCGGCGGCGGAGTTGTAGTCTTTATCCTTGAAGTACAGCTCCGCCGCCCTGGCCGTCTCCCCGATACGGCGGTAGCTCGCCGCTGCGGCGCTCCAGCTGCGCTTTTTCTCGTACATCCGTGCGGCCTGCAGGTAATCCCCTCTTTGGTAGTGTATGTCCCCGAGCCTGCCGTAGTTCCCCGCCCTGTCCCAATTCCTGATCGCCGCCTCCATCTCACCGAGCTGCTCCCACTCCCGGGCCGCCTGGCCGTACTTGCCCTCCTGCTCGAGAGCCCGGATGGTGCAGCGCAGGCTTCGTTCCTGCTCGCCGAAGCGCCTCCAGAGCCTGGCGGCCTCGCGAAAGCTCCCGCCCTTTTCAAAGCATTCCGCCGCTTCGTTCAGCACGTTCTGGCGGGCGAACAACTCCGCCGCCTGGCTCCAGATCTCCTTCTTTTTCGCCGCAAACGCCTCGGCGATCTCCTTCCGGTCACGGTCTCCTGCGTTTCGAAAGCTCTCCGCCGCGGCATCGAAGAATCCCCGCTCGAAGAAGTAGCGTCCCTGATCGGCCCACTCCCGGGGGGTGGAAATCCGCTTCCACATTCCGGACAGCAGCTGCTCGTCACTGCCCTGATGGATCAGAGGCCTCAGCTCCTCCACCTGCCAGACGTCCGCCGCCTTAGCCCCGTCATATACCACGAGGGTATTGCGGGCCCGGGTGACGGCCACGTACAGCAGGTTGATCTCGTGGCGGATATGCGGCGCGTGGGTCTGGTCGAAGGGCTGGCCGCGGCGGATGCGGCGCCAGATGTCCACCGCCCTGTCGTCCTGCGCGTATTTCCACAGCAGCACCCCGTCGAACTCCAGCCCCTTGGCCTCGTAGATGGTGAAGACTAATTCGGTGTCCAGAAGGCGCTTGGCCCTGGCCTGTTCCCGGTCGCTGCGCACCAGGACGATTCTCCCTGCGCCCTGAGGGCGGGCGTACCGAGCCATCTGCGCCTCGGCCAGGTGTGTGACCAGGAAGGGAGGCTTGCCCTGGAACTTCCAGTCCTCCCTCAGCTCCGAGCCGCCCAGCCCGACCAGCCGCTGCTTGAGCGACAGCAGCGCATTGGCCAGCCGGACCACGCTGCCCACGCAGCGGAAGTTGAGCCTCAGGTACTGAACCTGCGGTACTTTCAACCCTCTTTCGAAGAACTTCTGCCGCAGCTCCTCCCAGCGGAAGCCGCTGGGATTGATGATCTGCCGGGGATCTCCGGCGAAGGCGAGGGCGGACAGGGAGCGCACCAGGCGCAGGACAAGGGACAGCTGGATGTCCACGAAGTCCTGCACCTCGTCGCAGACAACCAGGTCGTAGGAGAAGCGCTCCGTGACGGCCGGGTTGGCGTCCAGAATATGGATCGCCTGGCGGCAGAGATCGATCTCATCCTCCAGTCCCTCCGCCTCCAGCCGTTGCTGGTAGTATTCGGCGATCGAGTATATCTCCTCTCTGTCGTAGAGGAAATTCGGAGCCCTTTTTCTGCCCAGGCTCCGGTATTCCGCCAGGCTCAGCAGGGGGCTGGCCAGGCTGCCGGTCCTGCGCTCCAGGATCCTGCCGATCCCGGCGAGCATGTAGGAGAAGCCGTCCCTTGCCGCATGTTTTGGATCGGCAAGGCTTTGGACGAATTGATCGAAAGACTCGAATCCGGTCTTGCGCTCCCGCAGGGCTTCGATCTTATTGAAGAACTCGAAGGGCTTGAGGCCCAAAAGGCAGTCCTGAAGCCGGCCGATTTCCCGCCTGCCCGCATCCCCGCGGAGGCAGGCTTGCGCCAGGCTGGAGTACTCGCGGAGGCTGAGGGGCGGCTTGGCGCCCTTTATGATGGAGCGGATCTCCTCCCAGACCAGCTCCGTGTCATAGCGGCGGTACAGGGCGTGGTTGCGGAAGATCCCTTCGAAGGTTTCCAGGCCGGTCCCTTGACCTGCCGTCCGGCGTTCGTTCCCCTCCTTCCCACAATGACTTCCCGACTCCAGGATCGCCTCCACCAGCTCGCCGAAGAGTAGAAAGTCCGGATGCGACCTTTCGCCACCTCCAGTCCCTGCCGAGCCGTTCGCATCTTTTCCCCGGCCACAGCCGTCCGCCCCTCCGGCGCGATCCGCCTCACGGCTCTCTTCCGCCGCAAGCTCCAGCTCCGTGTTCTTGATCAGGCCGCAGTAAAGGCGCTTGGAGAAGCGCTTGAGGAGGGGATTGTAGGTGAGGAACAGCCGGCGCTTGTCCAGATATCCCGGCCTCAGCAGGGAGTAGACCAGGATCGTTGTTTTCCCGCTGCCCGCCGTGCCGGAGAGCAGCAGAGGCAGGTCCCCGTCCAAAACGGCCTGTTGTTCGGAGGTCAGGAACAGGTGGATATCCAGGCTGCCCGGCTCCGCTTCCGCAAGAAGCCTGCGCCACTCCGCCTCGCTCAGCACCAGCCAGCGCTGCGGCCCATGATCCTCCGCAGCCTTTTCCTCGACGCTCTCCTGGGTGAACAGATACTCCGGCAACTCATCCACCAGGAGCTCGGGCCATTCTTCGGTGCTCTGCGGTTCGAAGAGGAGAAAGGGGGCGTTTCGTGGCACGATGGAGCGGCCCAGTCGATTAACATCATCATGAGCGGCGATCCCCCACAGGTAGATGGCGATGCGATCCTGGTGTCTGCCCAGGGTGAAGAGGATCCTCTGCCCGCGGCTCAGCCTTGCCTCGAAGACGGCCTTGCCAGAGATGCCTTTGAGCTTTTTCACCCGCACGCCCCCGTCCCAGATGCCGTTGGCCAGGAACTCCAGCTTTTCCAGCAGGCGCTGTTTCTCAGCAGGGCTGCAGCCGAGTATATGGTCTTTCAGAACGTCATTGATCAGGAGAAGGTAAGCGGAAGCCACAACCTAATCTGCCATCGATGGTCACTGTTCGTCCAGCGGGTGGATCCAGGAGCATGAGACTGAAGGACTCTCCCCTCATCACATACATCCAAATTGCACTAAAAAAGTTGACACTGCCGACAGCGCTGGGAGGTTGCGCCCGGGGAAATTGCGTCTTTCCTTGAGCACTCCCCGACGCGAAGCACCGGGAAATCGACTTCCCGTTGCTGCTTGTCCCGGACGTAGCGCAGCTCTTATATAGACAGGCTTGGGTCTGATTCCTATGATGGTGATGGAAGTCTATATTCTTTTAAAAACGCGGGTATTTTAGTATTCTCCTGCAACCAGGCTTCGAAATATCCCGGGAATGGGGAGGGAAACCGGTGAACCTCAAAGACAGACTATCACACCTGAGCTATCAGGAAGCCCGGAAGCTTCTCGGACCGGGGGGAGAGCGCCTTATCCGACAGGGGGGACGCTATGAGATCGACATCGCCACCCAGGTGGATCTGGACGCGAACCGCTTCCTCGTGCACATGAACGGATCGGAAGTCACGATCCGGCTGGATCCGTCCCGCAACCGAATGCTGCGCTACCGCTGCAGCAGCTGCGAGACGGCCTGCGAGCACGTCGGGGCGGCCTTCTCTCTCATCCTGGAGGAGAAGCTGGCCCTGGGGCTGGCCATTCCGCCGCCGGACAAGGCGCCCCTGGAGACTCTCAGTGACGAGGAGCTGCTGCAGCGTGCCCTGGAGGAGCGGGCCGAGCGCATGCGAAAGGACAGGATGAGCGTGGAATCGGTGGATCCCGGGTCAGTGTGGACCGATTACAGCGTGACCAGCCACGCCTCCGGCAAGACCTATCGGGTGGCCCTGCGGGGATTCAAGCGGGGAGACTGCTACTGCTCCTGCCCGGACTTCAAGGTCAACACCCTGGGAACCTGCAAGCATATCATGTTCGTTCA
>Ga0307420_1000509_pt1 | contig 17923 bp, 17 predicted proteins | sample SalMarWE160240MG_2_FD_202167 | JGI IMG/M metagenome (GOLD analysis project Ga0307420, IMG submission 202167) | Salt marsh sediment microbial communities from the Plum Island Ecosystem LTER, Massachusetts, United States - WE1602-40 | ecosystem: Environmental > Aquatic > Marine > Intertidal zone >... | reverse complement strand
CGCGCCATCGAGAGGCACAGTGACGTCTTGCCGACCGACGGGCGCGCGGCGATGATGATAAAATCGGAGCGCTGGAACCCGCCTAGCAGCCGGTCGATGTCGACAAAGCCAGTGGGGATGCCCAGCGGCTCGCCCTGGTGCGCGTAGAGATACTCGATGCGGTCATAGTAGCGGCGGATGACATCCTGCACAGGGGCCAGGTCGCGCGTGATGCGGCGCTGAGAGACGTTGAAGAGCGCCTGCTCGGCCTGGTCTATCGTCTGGTCGACCTCTTCCGCTTCCTGGTAGGCCAGTTGCGCGATCCGGCTGGCGGCGTTGATCAGCCGGCGGCGAAGGGCCGATTGCTCGACGATGTGGCCGTAGGATTCGGCGTGAATGGCGCTGGGGACAGCGTTGATCAGGTGGGTGATATAGGCGGCGCCGCCGACCTCTTCCAGTTGCTCCTGTCGCTCCAGCTCGTCACACAGGGTCACAAAGTCGATCGGCTCGCGTCGCTCGTGGAGGGCGAGGATGGCGTCATAGATCCAGGCGTTTTTCTGGATATAGAAGTCCTCCCCCTTGAGGAAGGGGGAGACGCGAAACAGTGCTTCGGGATCGATGAGGAGGGAACCTAGTACGGCTTCCTCTGCCTCGACGTTGTGAGGCACCATCTTGTCGGGTGTCGCCATGCGTTTCCCTACTGTATGGGTAGATCGTCCAGATCGAGGCCATCTACGAACTCGCGGAAGGCGTCCAGCTCTTCGCCATCTACGCTCTCGCTGATGTCGGATTCGGGCGTGATGCCGGTTTGCATCACCTCTTCTTCGACAAAGATGGAGGCGTCGCAGCGTACCGCCAGGGCGATCGCGTCGGAGGGACGCGAGTCGATGTTCAACTGCTGTCCGTTCACGTTCACAAAGATGCGGGCGTAGAAGGTGTCGTTGCGCATGTCGTTCACCAGGATGTGAGAGACCTCGCCGCCCAATTCAGCGATCATGTTGTTAAGCAGGTCGTGAGTCAGGGGGCGATGGTGTTCGTGGCCCTGCAAGCGGATGGCGATGGCGTCTGCCTCGAAGCGCCCGATGTAGATGGGTAGATAGCGCTCGGCGCCGATCTCTTTGAGTATCACCACGCGGTATTCGGCTATCGGGTTTAGCAGGATTCTATCGACTGTCACCTCGACCATAACGTCGCCTCCTGACGGGTTCTGCGGGACTATTATACCACATAGGGAAGGAATGCGAAAACAAAACCCGGCGCTGGCTGCAAAACAGCAGGCCTACACCGAAATTGAGTAGGGTTGTCAAGTGTTTGCTTGGATTGACTTGCAACTTCTTTCCACTCTGGGTACAATGTATACATCCCCGAACAGGAGGCGAAGATGAGTGCAAGTACCGAGCGCGGCATGCTCTACCTGGGCAACGCATACGATCTGAAAAAGAGCAAGATCACCGACACTCCCGTCCTCTACAAAGCCCGGCACCTGACGACACACGGCGTCATCCTCGGTATGACCGGCTCTGGCAAGACCGGCCTGGGGATTATTCTGCTGGAAGAGATTCTGTTGCAGGGACTTCCCGTTCTGGTCCTCGATCCCAAGGGTGACATCGCCAATCTGCTGCTGACCTTTCCCGAACTGCGTCCGGAGGACTTTCAGCCATGGGTGGACGTTGAGAGCGCGCGGCGCAAGGGGCTGAGCGTCGAGGCATATGCCGCTAAGGAGGCCGAAAAGTGGCAGAAGGGGTTGGCGGGGTCGGGCATCACCGGCGAGCGCATCGCGCAGTTGCGCCAGGCGGCCCAGTTCACCATCTTTACCCCCGGCTCCAGGGCCGGGCAGCCGGTGGACGTGCTCCACTTCTTCGACGCGCCCCAGGTCGATTGGGACGTGCACGAGGAGGCACTGCGGGAGCGCATCGGGGGCATCGTCTCGGCGCTACTGGGCTTGGTGGGCGTCGACGCCGACCCGCTGCAGAGCCCGGAGCACATCCTGCTGGCGCGCATCATCGAGCACGCCTGGCGCGCCGGGGATCAGGTCGATCTGCCCAAGCTGATCCGCCTGCTGCAAAAGCCGCCCTTCAACCAGGTGGGCGTTTTTGAGCTGGAGACCTTCTTTCCAGAGAAGGATCGCTTCACGCTGGCCCGGACGCTGAACAACCTCATCGCCGCGCCGGGTTTCGAGGAGTGGCAGGAGGGCACGCCGCTCGACGTGGAGACGCTGCTGTATGCCGACGCGGGAACTGCGTTCCCGAAGCGCCCGCGCGCCAGCATCTTTTACATGGCCCACCTCGACGACGCTCAGCGCCTCTTTTTCATCACCCTGTTCCTTGAATCGGTGCGCGACTGGCTGCGCGCGCAATCCGGTTCCGCCGATCTGCGGGCGCTGCTCTACTTTGACGAGGTGTTTGGCTACTTTCCGCCGTATCCCAAGAATCCGCCCACCAAGACGCCGCTGATGGCATTGATCAAGCAGGGGCGCGCCGCGGGCCTGGGCGTCGTGCTGGCCACGCAGAACCCGGGCGATTTGGACTACAAGGGGCTGACCAACGCGGGCACTTGGGCGATCGGCTCGCTGCGGGCGGAGCGGGACAAGGAGCGCGTGCTGGAAGGTCTCGAGGGCGCCGTCGCCGAGGTCGGGTCGGAGATGAATCGGAGCTCGCTCGACGACGCGCTGGGTGCGCTCAAGCCGCGCGTCTTTTTGATCCACGACATCCGCGAGGGCGCGCCGGTCTTTTTTCACACCCGCTGGGCCATGTCCTATCTGGTCGGGCCGCTGACGCGCAAGCAGGTGCGCGAGCTGGCCGGGCCCGTCGCCGAGCCTGCTCCTCCGCCGACTGAGGCGACTGCCGCTGCCGTTCCGGAGGGGGCCGCCATCGTTTCGGTGGCCGAGGAGCGTCCGCCGGAGGCCGTGCCCGAGGGGTTGAGCGCGGCGCCGTCCACGCTCCCGCCGGACGTGCCACAGGTTTTTTTGCCCCCGACGACGACCTTCGAGTGGGCGCTGCGGGCGTACGAGGAGCAGGTGAAGCGGTCGGTGCTGACGCAGGATCGCGACCTGGTTTATGCGCCGCGGCTGTTGGCCTTAGGGGCGGTGCGCATGGTGGATCGCAAGCGCGACGTGGACCATCAGGAGACCGTGGCGCGGCTGATACCGATCTTGGAAGGCAGCCTGGGGGTGGACTGGGAGGAGGGAGAGGCCATGGTGGATCGGGACGAGTTGCTGTCCAAACCGATGGGGGAGGGACTCTACGAGCCGGTGCCCGGCGAGTTGGCGCGTGCGCGCGATCTGAAAGCCCTGTCGAAGGATTTTGCCGATTACCTCTATTACAACACGTCGGTCAAGATTCTGTACAACCCGGCGCTCGATCTATACGGCCAGGTGGGAGAGAGCAAGCGCGACTTTCGGGTGCGCTGTGGGGAAGAGGCGCAGGAACGGCGCGATGACGAGTTGAAAGAGGCGCGGGAGGCCGTGGAGGACAAGATCTCCAAGCTGAAGGAAAAAATGCGTCGCGAGCAGCGGGAACTGAGGACGGACGAGGCCGATCTGGCGGCGCGAAAGCGGGAGGAGGTGCTCGGAATCGGCGAGTCGGCGTTCAACCTGCTCTCCGGGAGGCGCACCTCATCGGCGCTCTCCAAGGCCAGCCGCAAGCGCAGAATGACCCAGCAGGCCAAGGCCGACGTGGAGGAATCGATCGACGCGATCGAGGACTTGGAGCAGCAGGTGCAGGATTTTGAGGCCGACTGGAAGGATCAGGCCGTCGAGATCGAGGACGCCTGGGCTGACAAGCTGGAGGAGATCGAAGAGTTCGAGGTCAAACCCCGCCGTACCGACGTGGCGGTCGAGTTCTGCGGCCTGGCTTGGATGCCGATTTGGCGGGTGACGCTGGAGGATGGCGGCCAGGTCGATCTCCCCGCTCGGGGGGAGGGCCGCGTCGCTGTTGGTAGTTAGCCACGTAGCGCAGCGGAATGGCGCTCACGGGACATTCCGCTGCCGGTCTCTCTCCCGTGGCGGGGGAGGTTAGGTGGGGGCGGGTTGATGCCTGGTATGGATGGGCCGGGAAAAAAGATCCTGTGCATCGACGGCACGGCGCACGTGCGCCAGTTGGTTCAACGGCTGCTTTCCGCCGACTATACCATCTTGGAGGCCGACGACGGCTTGCAGGGCATCGATCTGGCGGAGACCGAGCGGCCCGACCTGGTGCTGGTCGACCTGCACATGCCGGGCCTCACGGGATACGAGGTCGCCACCCGCGTCAAGTCGATCCTGCCGGGAAGCCCCGTCATCGCATTGACCGCCGACGTCACCGATCACGTGCGCGAGCGGGCGCTGGCCTCGGGGTGCGATGGGTACCTTTCCAAGCCGATCGATCCGGACGGCTTTGTGGAGCAGGTAGAGGCGTATCTATCGGGCGAGCGCGAGTTCCTCGAGGATGATAGGTTTCGCCAGGTCTATCAACGCACGCTGGTCGCGCGCCTGGAGCAGAACGTTCGTGATCTCACCGAGGCGCTCGATCGCAATGCCAGGCTGAACGCGGAAAACGTGCAGTTGCTCGAAAAGGCGCAGCGCCAGGCTGGCTTGTTGGAGGCGGGCGCTCGCGTCAGCCGCAGCATCACCTCTATACTCGACCTGGAGCAGTTGTTGAGTGCCACCGTCGACGCCATCTGCGGCGAGTTTGGCTTCTACTACGCCGGGGTGTTTCTGGTGAGCGAAGAGGCGGGCCGCTGGGCGGTGTTGCGCGCCGGCCGTGGCGAGGCGGGGAGGAAACTGGTGGCCGAAGGGCACAAGCTGCAGGTGGGGGGCGATTCGATGGTCGGTCTCGCCATCGCGCAGCGCCGGGCGCTCATCGCTCCGGACGTGGCCCAGGAGCCGGTCTATTTTCAGAACCCCCGCTTGCCCGATACCCGCTCCGAGATGGCGCTGCCGCTGATCCTGGGTGCTGCGGAGGGAGGCATCCGCGCCATCGGCGCGCTGACGGTGCAGTCCACCGAGGAGGCCGCCTTCGGCGACGACGACGTGGCCGCCCTGCAGATCGTGGTCGATCAACTGGCGGTGGCCATCGGCAACGCGCGTGCCCTCGCCGACCTGGAAAAGACGCACCAGGAGCTAGCGCGCACACGGACCTACGAGGCGATCGCCAACGCCACCGGCGAGGCCATCCACTGGGTGGGCAACAAGGCCGCGCCGATCCCGGGCAGCGTGGCCCGCATTAGCGAGGACGTCGTCCGCTACCTGTGTATGGCTAACGCGCTACTGGCCCAGGCGCCATCCGAGCTGCGCACGCGCGATTTCGCTCATCTACTGGCCCAGGCCGCCGAGGAGATGGAGGGGTTGGGTTTTCGGCTGGGCGAGGTGCAGACCGAGCTGGAGGCCCAATCGCTCGAGCGGTTGCACCGGGTGCTGAGCTTTGCGTCGATCCACGAGGACCTGCACATCATCGAGAGCAGCGCCCGCGCGATCCTGAACATCAAGGAGGATCTCATCGGCCCGGCCCGCCAGCGCGAGGACCAGATCGTTCACCTGCCGGAGCTGCTGGAGGAGACTATCGCCGCGATGGGCATACCGGAGGATGTCGTGCGCACGCTGTTTGCCCCCGATCTGCTCCCCGTGCGGGCCGATCCGGCCCAACTCAGCCGCGTCTTTATCAACCTGATCAAGAACGCCTTGGAGGCGATGGAGGACTTGGATAAAAAGCTGTTCGTGTGGGCGCGGCGGGCCGACGAACCGGGCTACGTCGTGATCGACGTGATCGACAATGGCGTGGGCATCCCGCCGGGGGACGTCGACAAGGTATGGATGGCGTTTTACACGACCAAGGGGGATTGCGGCGGGACGGGCTTGGGACTTCCGGCCTGCGCGCAGATTGTGGGCCAGTTGAACGGCAGGATCACGATGGAGAGCGAGGTCGGCCTGGGCACGACGTTCAGCGTATTCCTGCCGGCGGTGGAGGCGACCGATGTCTGAATCGCTGGGGGGCTGGATCGCCCATGCGTTTTGGCGTGTGTTTGGCGTCTGGATTGGGTCCACGCCCGAGCCGGAGGGCTCTGTGACGCCCAAGCTGCTTATCCTCAATTTCGATCCCATTGTCCGTTCCGAGGGCGATCGACGGCTGCACGAGGTGCTGGGGTGGAACGACCCGCACGTCTTGACGGATGGATACGTCGCTGATCTCGAGGAATGCAGCGGTGGGTACGTGCGCCACGAGGTCGTGGAGTGGCGGGACGTGGACGCCTACCCGGTGAAGGTGGATGGGTTCCGCTACACGGAGGAAGCGTACCTGCGCTCCTGGCGGGCGCGCGATGGGTTCCACGAGCCGGATCACGTCGACTACCGGGCCATCTTTGCCGAGTATGGAATCCCCGAGCGGGTCGAGCGAGGCGAGATCGACGAGGTGTGGCTGTGGGCCTTTCCCTATTCCGGGGTCTGGGAGTCAACGATGGCGGGGAGGGGGGCCTACTTTTGCAACGCGCCGCCGATCACGGGCGTGCCGACCTCGCGCATCTTTATCACCATGGGGTTCAACTACGAGCGGGGCGTGGGCGAGATGCTGGAGGATTTCGGGCACCGCACCGAATCCATCCTGCGGCACGTCTATGGTTCGTGGGAGCACAAAGAGACGCACGCCTGGAACCGGTTCACGTTGTACGACAAGGTCGCGCCCGGCCGGGCGGCCTGTGGCAACGTGCACTTTGCCCCCAACAGCGAGACGGATTACGATTGGGGCAACGAGCGGCTCGTGTGGAGCACGTGTGACGACTGGTTGAACTATCCCGATCTGACCGGACAGCGTCGCCAGGTGAACTGCCACGACTGGGGCGAGGGCGACACCCGCGCCCATCACAAGTGGTGGCTGCGCTGCCTGCCCCGCGCGCCCGGCCGCACGGATGGCCGGTTGAATAACTGGTGGGCCTACGTGGTCGATTTCAACCGCTTCCCGGAGAGCCGCAGGTAGGACAAAATGGCATTTTGTCCTACGATTGCGCAGCAGTAGGGCGGATTTGTTATCCGCCGCCCGATGTCGGGTTTGCTACCCGACCTACGGTTTGCATAGTGTGACGGGATGATGTGGAGGAGCTATGACACAAGAGATCAAGATTCTACTCGTGGACGATGAAGAGCTGGTCCTGCGCAGCCTGGAGAAAACGCTGCTGCGGGCGGGTTTCGACGTGCAGACTGCCGAGGACGTGAACGCCAGCCTGGCCGCGTTCGAGGCGGCTCAGAGCGCCGGCGAGCCTTTCGACCTGGCGATTCTGGATTTGCACATGCCCGGTTTCGATGATCGGGATGACGCCAACGCGGGTCTGGCGCTGCTGAACAGGTTGATCGAGGCGGATGCCAATCTGCCCGTGATTATCCTCACTGCCTTCGACGAGGTGGCCCGGGCCAAGGAGGCCGTTGCGCGCGGGGCGCGGGCCTATTTCGTCAAGGGGCGAGAGGCGAGTTTGGTCGAGTTGGTTAATCGTATCATCGAGAGTTAAAGGAGTATATTATGCCAAGCGATGTTTCTCTAGCCGGGAGGCGCGCCACGTTGCTGCATGCTGCGGCCAAGGTGGGCCACAACGTCACTTCGATATTGGATCCCGACGAGCTTTTGGAAAAGACGGTGGACGTCATCTGTGACGAGTTCGGTTTCTACTATGCCGGCGTGTTCCTGATCGACGCGGACGATTCGGGGGACGTGGGTCGCAGGTGGGCCGTGCTGCGCGCCGGGCGCGGCGAGGCGGGTGAGGCGATGATGGCCGAGGGATACGAACTGGAGGTGAACGGTCGCTCCATGATCGGCGCGGCGACCGGGATGGGCAGCGCGATCATCGCCCTGGACGTGGGCGAGGAGCCCGTCCACTTTAAGAATCCGCACCTGCCCGACACGCGCTCCGAGATGGCGCTGCCGTTGATGGTGGGAGATTCAGAGGGAGACGTGCGCATCATCGGCGCGCTGACGGTGCAATCGACCGAGGAGGCTGCCTTCAGCGACGACGACATCACCGCGCTGCAGGCCATGGCCGACCAGTTGGCGATTGCGATCCACAACGCACGGCTGTACGACCAGAACCGGCAACTGCTGGCGCAGGCCAAGCGGCGCACCCGGTTGCTGGGGGCGGCTGCACGGGTCGGGCGTGACGTCGTCTCCATCCTCGACCTGGACGAGTTGCTGCCCACCATGGTCGACGTGATCTGCGACGCGTACGGCTTTTACTACGCCGGCGTGTTCCTGGTCGAGCCCGACCCGGAGGACCCTGACCGGCGTTGGGCCGTGCTGCGCGCCGGGCGCGGCGAGGCGGGCGCGGCGATGGTGACCGAGGGACACAAGCTGGAAGTGGGGGGCCACTCGATGATCGGCGCAGCTGCCGGCATGCAGGGCGCGCTCATCGCCCTGGACGTGGGCGAGCAGCCGGAGCATTTCAAGAACCCGCACCTGCCCGACACGCGTTCCGAGATGGCGTTGCCTCTAGTCGTGGGCGGTACGAGCGGAGACGCTCGCCTGATCGGCGCTGTGACGGTGCAGTCGACCGAGGAGGCCGCCTTCGACGACGACGACATCACCTCCCTGCAGGCCATGGCCGATCACCTGGCGGTGGCGATCCGCAACGCCCAGTTGCTCAAAGAGCTGGAGGCGGCCCACGCGGAGCTAGTGCGCACCAAGACCTACGAGGCGCTGGCCACCGCCACACTGGAGGCCATCCACTGGATTGGCAACAAGGCGCTGCCGATCACGGCGGGGGTGGGACGGCTGGTCGAGGATTTGAACCGCTTCCCGCCCTCCTCCGATCCCGGGCGGCTGGCGTCGATGCATGAGGACCTGGAGATGATCGCTGAAAGCGCGAGGCTGATCGTCTCGGTGCAGGAGCACCTGATCGGCCCGGCACGCGAGGAGCAGCCGCGTCCGGCGATGGCGGAGGACGTGGTGAAGGACGCCGCCGTGAGGCTCGATATCCCGGCGAACGTGATCGCCTACGAGGTCGCCCCCGACCTGCCGCTGGTGCGCGCCGATACCACACAGTTGGGGCGGGCGTTTGGCTACCTGCTGCAGAACGCGCTGGAGGCGGTGGAAGAGGCAGAGGAAAGGCGCATTACGGTCGGGGTGGCGCTTGCGGATGACGATTTCGTTGCTATCCAAATCGCTGATACCGGCCCTGGTATCCCCGAAGGGGACCTAGACAAGATTTGGGCCGCGTTCTACACCACCAAGGGAGCGCAGCACGCCGGGCTGGGCCTTTCGGCCGCGCTGCGGATCCTGAAGCAGCTCGAGGGGCAGATCGCGGCGGCCAATCGGCCCGAGGGCGGTGCGGTGTTCGAGGTACTGGTGCCCGTCTACGACGGCCCGCTCCTCGAGGCCGCGTTGCCGTCCAAAAGAAAGGTGCTCCTCGTCGACGACGACGATGCCTGGAGCCGCTTTGCCACGGCGGCGCTGAAGGACGCGGGCAACGAGGTCGTCCGCTCCGCCGACGGGCGGGTCGATCTGAAGCCGTTCGACCTGATCCTGATGGACGCGGTGCTGGCGCACGCCGATAGCCGCGCGGTGCTGGAGCAGTTGGCCGCCGAGGGCGCGGGCGACAAGACGCTGGTGGTGGCCTCCAGCCTGCGGGTGGAGGACGCGATGCAGATGATCCAGCTTGGCGCGCAGGACGTGGTGCTCAAGCCGTACACGGCGGCGGCGTTGGCGGAGGTTGTGGGGTGAGCGGCTCCGGGCGAGTTGTTTGTATGAGGCTTTTTGGCGGCAAACGGGGAGTTAAGATCTTGGCTACTTGGACCACACAGCGGTGTCTTCTTTCGATACGAATTCTTGCTGGCAAAAGTGGCGCCGTAGGGGAATCGTGCTATAATTGTAGGGATAATCGCGAAAGTGAATGCAGTGGTTCTTGGAAGGCGTAGAATGTCCGCTACCAACGCAGTACAGACTCAATACGAGAATCCTCAGGCACCCACTGTGGATGCGAGTTTATGGCACGGTTCGTTCAATGGTCGAGAAAGTACAATTCAGCAACTGTCTCCTTACATCGGTAAAATGAAGTCTGGGATGGCAAAGGTGTTAATAGATCTTTATTCGGATTCGGGAAGCATAGTGCTAGATCCCTTCTGTGGCTCTGGGGTGGTGCCCCTAGAGGCGGCGTTAGCCAGGCGATCCGCCTGGGCTAACGATCTCAATCCTTACGCTTACGTCCTTACACGGGGAAAGCTAGAAGCGCCGCCCAGTGAGGAGGCAGCTATTGAGAAAGCCAAAGCATATCTTGAGAGAATTGAGCAAGAGTCACTTTCGAACGATCTCAACGGTGCTTCTGATTGGGTCAGAGAGTTCTTTCATCCTGATACGCTTCGCGAGATTCTGACTGCTTTCCTCCTGCTTATCCAAGGAGAAGAGTATTTCTTGCTCTCCTGTCTTTTGGGAATTCTACACCACCAGCGACCAGGTTTCTTGTCATATCCTGCTAGTCATCTTGTTCCCTATTTACGAACGAAGAAGTTTTCTCCTGAGCAATTCCCTGAGATGTACGAATATCGTGATGTGCGTTCTCGATTGCTGGCCAAGGTAAAGCGTGCTTACCGCCGTCCGAAGTTGCCAGTTAATTGGCAAGAACGAGAATGTCAGGTGTGGTGCGAGAACGCAATGGCACTTCCTATCAAGGACGAGACTGTAGATGTCATCATCTCAAGTCCGCCTTACTTTGGAGCTCTTGACTATGCTCGTGACAACCGGTTACGACTGTGGTTCTTGGGGCACAAGGATTGGAAAGAAATCGATGAGTCTCTGACGGCCAGCAAGAACGTTTATATTCCCCAAATGTCGGCTTGCTTGAAAGAGATGTGCCGTGTATTGAAGTCAGGTAAGCGCTGTGTATTGGTGCTAGGTGATGTAGAGAGAAATGGGAAAACTAGACGTACCGCAGAACTTTTGGCAGACCTAGCAACCGATGTAACACAAGGTGGTTTTGTGGTAGAGAATATCTACGATGACCGGATACCTGACAAAAGACGATCTCGGCGACAGGCTAGGGCAATCAAGTTTGAACGCATCCTAGTGATGTGTAAAAGCTAAGTTTCGCGCAGTTATCGGCAGAAAGCTTGTCTTGCATACGCAGATCGACCGGGGGAGAATGGGGGTTAGAAATGCAGCAAAGATTCAGTACGCGACCATATAGTGTTAGGGACTTCGAAGAATGGCATAAGAAGAGAGAGCTGGTGCTTGCAGCGAAGTTCCAACGTAGAAGTGTGTGGAGTCCTAAGGCGCGTTCCTATTTGATAGATACTATCATTCGCGGAAAACCCATCCCGAAGATCTATATGAGACAAGACATTAATCCAAAGACTAGACGAGTTACTAGAGAGATCGTTGATGGGCAGCAACGTCTTCGTACAGTCTTGAGTTTCTTGGAAGACGGATTCCCGATTTTGAAAGTTCATAATGAAGAGTGTGGCGGTAAGCGTTTCAGTGAGTTGGAAGAAGAAACACAGCGAGAAATCCTCATGTACGAGTTTTCCGTAGACTTGCTTCAAGATATACCAGATCAAGGAGTGTATGATATCTTTGCTCGCCTGAACACCTATTCCGTGACTTTGAATGCTCAGGAACTTAGGAATGCAAAGTTCTTCGGTGAGTTCAAGACAACGGTTTACACTCTTTCAAGTGAGTTTATGACTTTCTGGCAAATTAACGGGATATTCTCTGATCGGAATATTCTGCGAATGGCTGAGGCTGAGTTTGTCTCCGAATTGCTTATAGCAATGTCGGTAGGAATTCGGGAAAGAAGCAAGCGTTTGATTGACAATTTCTACGAGGACCACGACGATGAGTTCGCGCATCGCGAGACTCTAGTGAAGAGATTCCGCGAGGCTATGGACACTATTGGCGGCATTATGGGAACCGATCTCGCAGCCTCCAAGTTTAGCGAACCAAGGCTCCTTTATCCGCTGTTTTGTTCTGTCTATCATTTGCAATTTGGATTGCCAGATATGGAATGCGAGCGAAGGTCTTTCAAGCAGTCAGACTATCCCAAGTTGCGAGTTGCTTTGGAGAAGGTAGAAGAGGTTTTCAAAAAACTAGAAGAAGAAGAGGAAAGACGACAACGGATAGAAGCAGGGGAACCCGCAGAGGAAGTGTATGGAGAAGAAGTAGACGAGGAAGCTATCGAAGACTTCGACCCCCTCACTGGTGAGGAGCGCAGGTTCTATAAAGCTTATACTGTTCACTGGGTCCATGCCGAAAATCGTCGAATTCGAACCCGTTACATCTGCCAGCGGATGGTTGAGGCTCTTGAATAGGATGGTGTATGGCACATCACAAGTTGGGTACGACTCTGACCTCTCTAATCAAGCAACTAGGTCAAATGGAGCAATTTGCTGCGGCGGCACAACAGTGGGTTTCCATACCAACCCCCAAGGGTGTGCCGAAGTTCACAGTGCCTCATATGGAGATGGTTACCGAGATGGCTTTTCTGCGGGCCTTCTCAGCGTGGGAAGCGTTTCTTGAAGAATCGTTCATTCTATACCTCTGGGGAAAGGACCCACCTAGAGGACGGACTCCGAAACGCTACGCATATCCGCCTACCCGCAAAGTGGCGGAACAGATTGTTGTTACAGAGAGTAGAGACTATGCAGACTGGTCGAAATTCCAAAATGTGATTGGCCGTGCAGAACGCTTTTTTGAGAATGGCAAACCTTACTCCGGCGCACTGAAAAGCCAACAGAGCAAGCTTCAAGATATTCAGACCATCCGCAATGCTATCGCCCACTCTTCAGCTTATAGCTGGGAAAGATTTCAAAGGCTCATCCGAGGAGAACTCGGAACCTATCCTCCGAATCTCACTATTGGGGGGTTCCTCGCAATGACAATACCTCATTCTTCGCGAACTGGAAGAGTAATTCCGCCGTCTCCCCCGCTGTCTTACCTTGAGTTTTACCTTAGTGTGATTCAGCTTGTGGTAGACAGAATCGTTCCGAGTTGACTGGAGATCAAGTTCCTGATTGGTTGTAGCCGCGCTTTCCAAGTGCGCGAAGGCGCAGCGCGGATTGGAATCCACGTCTGCATTGCCTGCGTTGAATGTGAAGCTGCCCCGGATGCCTATTGCATCCAGGGACAAATACATCTTTGTCGCTCATTCCGCTTGACAGTGCTCTGGAAATCGGTATAATGTATATACAGTAGCAGTACAATCCAGTCGGAGGTGTTCGCGATGCCCAAGACGGCGGTTATTTCAGCCAGGATCGATCCCGATCTCAAGCATGGTGCAGAAGAGGTGTTCAATGAGTTGGGCCTGACGGCCACGCAGGCCATCACGCTGTTCTACAAGCAGGTAGAACTAGAGCGCGGACTGCCCTTTGCGGTGCGGGTGCCCAACGATGTCACTGTGGAGGCATTGGAGCAGGCGAGGGCGCGCCAGGGGCTTGAGAGCTTTAACACGCTTGACGACCTGTTTGAGGATTTGGGGATCTGATGAAGGCGATCAGGCGGACATCGCAATTCAAGCGCGACGTCAAGCGAATGCAGCGGCAGGGCAAAGATCTGGAAAAGCTGAAGGATATGATCGCAAGTCTGGTAAGAGAGCAAAGACTGGCATCAAAGTATCGCGATCATGTTTTGGTTGGGCAGTACAAAGGCACACGGGAGTGCCACATCGAGCCTGACTGGTTGTTGATTTATGAATCGACTGAGAGTGAGATCGTGCTGGTCAGAACGGGCTCGCATTCAGATTTGTTCAGGTAGCGCAAGTCTTCGCACAGCCAGAAACCGGGTTTTTCTGAAAAACCCGGTTTCTTTCGTCATAGTCCCAATCGGCGCTTGCACTCGTCCAAGATCGTCGTCGTGCGAGAGGCCCCGGAGCGGGTCACACCCAATGCCCGTACCTCCAGCAGCCGGTCCAGCGTGCGCACGCCCCCGGCGGCCTTGACCTGCACCCGGGCAGGGCTGTGCTTGCGCATCAGGATTAGGTCCGCGTCCGTCGCGCCGCCGGTGCCGTACCCGGTCGAGGTCTTGACCCAGTCGGCGCCCAGCTCGCCGCAGATCTCGCACAGCCTGATCTTGTGCCCGTCCTCCAAGTAGCAGTTCTCAAAGATGACCTTGACCTGCTGCCCGTGGGCGTGGGTGACGTCAATCACGGCGCGGATGTCCTCGCGCACGTCATCCCACGCGCCGCTGAGCACCTGGCTGATGTTGACCACCATGTCCAGCTCCTGGCCGCCATCATCCAGGGCGCGCTCCGCCTCGGTCACCTTGACCGCCGTGGTGTGCCCGCCGTGGGGGAAGCCGATGGTCGTGCTGGCCTTGACGGTGGAGCCCGCCAGCGCCTCGGCGCAGCGCTTGAGGTAGTACGGCATGATGCACACGCTGGCCACATCGTAATCCAGCGCCACCTGCAAGCCGCGCTCCAGCGCCTCAGTGGTCAGCGTCGGGTTCAACAGCGAGTGGTCGATCATTTTGGCGATCTGCGTGTAGGTGTAATCCATCGTTCGTTACTCCTCGTGCGGTGTGGGTTTGAGGTGTTTTGTGGCTTCCTCGATGGCCTGCTCCGCCTCGGCGTATTTCCCGGCTTGGGTGAGCTGCCAGCTCAGCTCGCAGTACCGCGCCGAGGCCTTGGTGGCCCGGCCGTCGATGCGCGCCCAGTTGTAGACCGAGAACTTGTGCGACAGGTCCCGCGTTTGGGCGTTGCTCAGGACAAAGACGACGCGGTTGTCGTGATCGAGGTCGGAGCCGCAGCCGGGGCAGGAAAGATGGTTGGTCACGCGCTCGCCGCGCTGGATCTGCCCCACCTGGCAGGTAAAGGCCGAGAGGGCCACGTAGCAAATAGGGCCTTTTGTCGCGCGGACGGTTTTGCCGTCGATGACCATCTCGTCGCCCATGCGGTACCCCGCGGGACAGGCTCCGAAGATCCGGCTAGGACTGGCCACGACTTGGATCATGCTCCTCCTCCTGCGTGAGGCTAAAGATCACGTTTCCGCCCAGGCCCGTGGCCGGGTCGGGACACGAAGCCAACAGGGTCTCGCCGGTTTCGAGACGGCACATGTTGGCCAGGATACCGTTGAGGGCAAAGATGCACAACTGGTCCGAGCGGGTCTTGTCGATGCAGGCCGTGGCGCGGTCGACGATGATCCGGTCGCCCACCTGGTAGCCCGCATTGCACGTGCCGGTCACGCGCGCGACGGTCGCTGTTGTTCTCTTCATAGCGCCTCCGCTAGATCAAGAACGCTTGTTGCAAACCCATCGTCTCATCGGTGATGCGCATCGACTCGCGTCCGTCCTCCACCAGTCCAGTCAGCGCGCGGATGGCATCGATAGTTTCCGGCACGACGATGGCCTCATTATAGACTTGGTAGGTGTAGTACAGCTCGGTCCCGTTCACCGTGAGGATGTCCTCCCACAGGGCGACCTCCCACATATCCCCTCTCGGGCGGCCCAGGTCCTTCATCAGTTCGATAGTGGAATTGAGGGCCACAATGCCGTCGCTGACGCGGATAAAGGCCACGCGCGGCGCCGCGCGAAAGACGTCGAGCACCTCCTCGCGGCTGGCCGGCCGGGTCAGCTCCACGATCCAGTAGTGATTGTGGGTCTGTGTGTGGGCCGCCTTGGCCGCGATGGTGATCACGTCCAGCTCCGGCACCACCGTCTGGGCGTCCGGTCCCTGGTGGCTGGGGATGTGCGGCTCGGGCACGACGGTGTTCATGATGCCGCCGTGGTCCGACTCCCACGGATCGGTGGCGCGACGCACCAGCACGCCGCGCGCTTTCTTCAACAGACCGGCGTCGCGCAGCGCGACCAACGTGCGCACCGTGCCGGTGGTGTTGCACGAGACCACGCGCGTCGTATCCCGCCCCAGCGCCGACGCATAGTTGGCCTGGGCGACGAAGGAGTGGCCGGTCAGGCTATGCTTCTCGCCGCCTTGGTAGATAGCTTTCACCCCGGCGGCGCGGTAGCGCTCCAGATTCCTGGTGCCGATGCCCTTGGGCGTGCAGTCCGCCACCACGTCCACCTGGGCCAGCAAGTCGTCCAGCGTGCCGGCGACCGGGATGCCCGCTGCCTTCATCTCGCCGGCTTTTTCCGCCAGTGAGGCGTAGATGGGCAGACCGTGAACCACCGCGGCCTTGACGCGATAGTCGCTGACCACGTCGCCCACGCCGACGAGTTCCATGTCGGGCTGCAATTTGACGGCGTCGGCCACGCGCTTGCCGATGACGCCGTAACCGTTGACCGCTACGCGTACTTTTTTGTCTGCCATCGTTTGCTCCTTTCTTTGATCGTGATTATTGGGTTGCACGCTGCCGCTTGTAGGCGAGCGTCAGCCCATCCGCTATCGGCACCAGGCTGATGTCTACCCGGGTATCTGCGTGTAGCTTTTCGTTCAGGGCTCGTATGGTCTGTGCGTATTCGCTCGTTAAATCTGTCAACACGCGACCTTGTGCCAGCGTGTTATCGAGCGCGATCAAGCCGCCGGGACGCACCAGCTTTAGGCAATACTCGTAGTAGGCGTCATAGTTCGGCTTGTCGGCATCGATGAACGCAAAGTCAAAGCTGTTTTCCTGCCCTGTTTGCACGAGCTTTTTCAATGTCTCCACCGCCGGAGCTAGGTGTAAGTCGATCTTGTCCGCTACTCCGGCTTTTTCCCAGTATCGCCGGGCGACGGCCGTCCACTCCTCGTCCACGTCGCAGGCGATGACCTGCCCATCGTCCGGCAGCGCCAGCGCCACCCACGCCGCGCTGTATCCGGTGAACGTGCCCACCTCTAGCGTCCGCCTGGCCCCGATGAGCTTGACCAGCAGGGCCATAAACTGCCCCTGCTCGGGGGAGATCTGGCATTCCGCCATCTCGTGGTGAGCCGTCATCTCCCGTAATTGTCGCAGCACGTCAGGCTCTCGCAGTGAGACGGCTAGCATGTAATCGTACAACGCGTCTGTAAGAGGGATGGTGCGTCGTGCCATTTTACGCTTCCTTCTGGCCCTTGATATCGAGAAGGGTGCCCGCGGCCGGCCGCGCGGTCTGGATGGGGCCGAGCCGGTTGTGGAACTCGTAGGCGTCTCCACGGTACAGGGTCTGCTCCCACCACAGGGGCACGCCGCCGCTCAGGTAGCCGGTGGCCGTCACCAGCAGACCGGCGGCCCCGCTGCGCACGTGGAGCAGTTTGGCCTCTTTGCCGCGGATGGGCACGGCGCGGATCGTCTGGTCAGCGCCGGTGACGTCCAGCTTGTACTTTTCCGTCCACGCGGCGAACAGGGAGCCGGCGACGTCGGCCTTCGATAGGTCGGGGCAGAACTTGGTGACGACGTAGCGATGCTCCAGGATGACGGGCACGTCGTCCGCCAGCCTGAGGCGCTCGATGTAGTGGACGACCTCGTCCGGCTTTATGTGCAGCTTCTCCGCAACGTCGGTGGCGGCGTCCTTGGCCAGCGTCGCTTCGAGCAGCAGCACCTGGGTAGCGGGCGTCTTTTGCGCCACGATGGCCTTTTCCGTAAAGCTCACCAGCGCCCGCAGGTCGTAATCGAGGATGCCGCCGCGCACAAAGGTGCCCACGCCTCTCTTGAACTCGAGCACCCCCTCGGCGACGAGATTGGAGAGGGCCTTGTTCGCCGTCGCCCGGCTGACGCCAAACTGCTCGCAGATCTGGCGCTCGGTGAGGAACTGGTCGCCGACCGCGAACTCTTTGTCGCGGATCATGTCCCGCAGCGCTTGGTTCAACTGCTGGTAGATGGGGTCGCGGACGAGTCTTCGCGCCATACCTGGGCTCCTTTCTCTGAGTGTTGTATAGTGGCTAAGCCACCGTACAACATTATACACGATTTGCTTTCCTGTGTCAAGAAATTGGGTAATTGCTGTATCATCTCAATATCTTGGGGGAATGTAGGTCGGATTGGCAATCCGACTTACTCTTGCCCCTACTTTTTGAGAAGATACTAATTGCTCAACCTACCCTCCCGTAGGTTCGAGAGTGACTGCAAAACAGACGGATTCAGTAGATCCAGATTCTTGGT
>Ga0307420_1000508_pt1 | contig 17927 bp, 16 predicted proteins | sample SalMarWE160240MG_2_FD_202167 | JGI IMG/M metagenome (GOLD analysis project Ga0307420, IMG submission 202167) | Salt marsh sediment microbial communities from the Plum Island Ecosystem LTER, Massachusetts, United States - WE1602-40 | ecosystem: Environmental > Aquatic > Marine > Intertidal zone >... | reverse complement strand
ACCCTCTACGTTACTGTCTCTCCGATCGTCCCCGGAGGACTGTCATGTTGAGCTGACGTATTGGAGGTTGAAAGATCGGAGCGCAGCCACGGCCGAGCACGGAGAGATACCGTCACTGCAGGAAGCGACAAATGTTGTCCTTTCACAACCGCCGGCATAGCAGATCGAGGCAGCGGCTCAGAGCTTGAATGAATTGAGCTCTAGGCAGGTTCTGGATCTCAGGTGCGAAGGGCTCCAGCGAAACAGGGCCGGCAAAGCCTCTTCTCAGCAGAAAAGAGATCTGCTCCACGTTATGAAAACGATCGGCCTCTGTGATCAAACCACGGTGCTCATCCCTGTACCGCTCCTGCGGAAGATCCGCCTCCACGCCCGAGGCGTGGATCAGCCCGATCAGATCCACATCGAATTCCGCCTCTAGCTTTTCCGTGCTGTCCGGTCCGATCCAATGATGAAACGTATCATACACCAGGCGGTAGCAGGGTGCTTGCGATTCCCGGATGGCCGCCTGAGCGGTGATCAGGGAAGGCAGGGAGGACTCGGCAAATCCGAGCGGTTCAATATATCCCAACACCCCTGCCTCGGCAAACATCGGCTGGTAGGCCTGCAGGCATCTTACGGTTTCCTCGAGGCTCTGCTGCGGCTCCCTTGTATCTTCTTCATCGTTCAGGGGACAGAGAACGATCGCCGGGCAGTGAATGGCTGCTGAAAGCTCAAGGAGCGCGTTGAGTTCCTCCATGGCAGCCGGGAGGCGGCTGAGCAGGTTGAATTTCTGGAGTGCGTTTATCGAAACGATTGAAGTCCCATATCGGTCAGCTAACTCTCGCACCTGTTCCGCTTCCATCCCGTCGGTGATTCTCCCGCCGGGAAGATCGTTCCGCAGCTCAACCATGGACAGCCCAAGCTCCGATGCCAGCGCCAGGAAACTTTGCAAATCGAGATTCGGATAGATAATACGATTCAGTGCTATTCGAGTTGGACCGAACATGGGTGGCTCCCTCCCTCCTGGTAGATTCCAAGCCTAATTACTACCCGGCTCGAAAGTCAAGACGACGGTGGGAGCAGATTTTCGGATGAGGCAACAGGGACGACGGGGAAAAGACAGCCCAAGGCATCGATGATTTGCCGAGGGCGATCCTCGGACGGATCGAGAAAAACGTCAGAAATTCTCTTGACAGGGCGTACAGCTAGCGTATGATTATAAGCGGATAAACAAAATATCAGCGGTTAATGCAAACGTTTGCAAACTGCTGGCAAAAAACACAACAAGGAGGTGTTATATGAAACGTTTGTTTCTGGTGTTGCTGCTCGTAGCAATTGCCGTGGCGGGATTCGGTACTCCTCAACACGAGGTTCTGCACATGTACACGGCCTTTGACACCGAAGAGGCCCAGTACTACATCGAGGCTTTCGAGGCGGAGACCGGGATCGTCGTCGAGTGGGTGCGCATGTCTTCCGGAGAGGTCCTGGCCAGAGTCGAGGCGGAGGCCAGCAATCCCCAGGCCAGTGTCTGGCACGCCGGGTCGAACACGTCCCACATCAACGCTGCCAGCAAAGGTCTGCTGGCGCCCTACCGCCCTAATACCGATTTCCAGCTCCAACCGCAGCTCCACGCCGACGATTGGGCCTGGACCGGCTTCTATACAGGGGCGATCGGCTTCATAAGCAACAAGGATTTCCTCAGTAAAAAAGGCGCAAAGGCTCCGACCTCCTGGACGGATCTGTTGAATCCGGCCTTCGCAAAAAACGTCGCCCTGGCCTACCCCTACACATCCGGCACGGCCTACACAACCTACGCCACCCTGGTGCAGATGCTGGGCGAGAAGGAAACCCTTGACTGGTGGGCAAAGTTTGACCAGCAGAGCGTCTTTCAGTACACCAAATCCGGGACAGGCTGCATCCCCATGGTCGGTCTCGGAGAAGTTGGCGTGGGGATCGCCTTTTCCCACGATATCGTAGCCAAAGGAATAAACGCGGGCTACCCGGTGGTCATGACCTTCCCGAAAGAAGGAACGGGGTACGAGGTCGGCGGACTATCCCTGATCAAGGGCGGGCCCGAACCGGAGTTGGGCAAGCAGTTCATCGACTGGTGTTTTACCGTGAAAGCGCAGAACCTGTTCCAGAAGTACAGCCGCCTGCCGGTAAACCCCAAAGCCACGGTGGCTCCGGGAGCCGTAACCATGGATCAGGTCAAGCTGATCGACTACGATGCCATCTGGGCCGGGGAGAACAAGGATCGCTTGATCGAGGCCTGGAGGGATCGGATAGGAAAATAATCGGCAAATCTACACTCTCGATAGAGTTCCCTGCCCCTCAACCTTTGAGGGACAGGGATTTTTCTATGTGATCCCATCGGAGGCAGCGAGAAAGTTAACATGAAGGTGTCTACCCGTCGCACCAGAGAGGTCATCGCCAGTATGCGGATTATCTGGAAGGAGCCCCTGCTGCTGGTGGCAATCCTGGCGATCTTCTACTTCCTCATCCTCTTCGTGGCTTTTCCGATATTCCAGGTCTTTCGCTACAGCCTGGTAATCGACAAGAGATTCGATCCCTCTAACTATGCGGCCGTCTTCTCCGCCCGCTACTACTACCAGCCGTTTCTAAACTCGATTCTGCTGGGTACTATTACCGCCACCACCGGTACGATCATGGGCTTCGGTTTCGCCTACGCGTTGACCCGCACGGCTCTGCCCCTCAAGGGATTTTTCCGCCAGGCCATCACCTTTCCCATCATCTCCCCGCCTTTCGTGGTTGCCCTTTCCGCAATCCTTCTATTCGGCCGTGCGGGGAGCCTCGCACCCATCCTGCAGCGGATCATCGGGGAATACTCGATCTACGGACTCGGTGGACTGGTCTTTGTAGAAACGATCGCCTACGGTCCTACGGCCTTCCTGGTTCTTTACGGCGTGCTTCAGGCGATCGATCCCGCCCTGGAGGAGGCCTCCATGGATCTGGGCGCCTCCCGAGCAACGGTTTTCACCACCGTAACCCTCCCCCTGGCCGTCCCCGGGATCGCCAGTGCCTGGCTTCTGGTGTTCATTCAGAGCATGGCGGATTTCGGCAATCCGATGATCATCTCCGGAGATTTCAGGGTGCTCTCGGTCCAGGCGTTCCTCCAGATCACAGGGATGTACGACCTGTCCCGGGGTGCCACCCTGGCGGTGCTGCTGTTCATCCCCACCACCGTGGCTTTTTTCCTTCAGAAGTACTGGGTATCCCGGAAAAGCTACGTGACGGTGACGGGCAAGCCCACCGCGGCGACGATCAAGCGCCTGGAGTGGTACATCAAGATGCCCGTGTACACCCTCTGCATTGTCTTCACCGCCATGGTATTTCTCCTCTATGGAACGATCATCTACGGTTCCTTCCAAAAACTCTGGGGTGTGGATCGCACCCTCACGCTGAACAACTACGTTCAGATGTTCCGCGTTGGTAAGGACTACATCATCGACTCTTTGAGTCTGTCCACACTGGCCACGCCGCTGACCGGTCTGCTGGGAATGTTCATCGCCTTTCTGGTAATCCGCAAACGCTTCATCGGGCGGGGGGTCATGGAGTTCACCTCCATGCTGACCTTCGCCGTACCAGGAACCGTGGTCGGCATCGGCTATATCCTGGCTTTCAACCAGCGTTCCGCCCTGTTTCCCTTCATCCTCACGGGCACCGCCTGGATCATCGTGCTTCTGCTCATCTTCAGGAACATGCCGGTGGGTATCCGTTCGGGGATAGCCGCCCTGCAGCAGATCGACCCGGCAATCGAGGAGGCTTCCACGGATCTGGGCGCGGACAGCAGCACTACTTTTCGCAGGGTCACCCTGCCGATGATCGCGCCGGCCTTCTTTTCCGGCCTGGCCTTCGGCTTCGTAAAAGCTATGACCGCCATCAGCGCGGTAATCTTCGTGGTCTCGGGGAAGTGGAACTTGATCACGGTGGCCATCCTCGGTTTTGTGGACAACAGTCAGTACGCTCCGGCGGCGGCCATGAGTTTATTGCTGATCGTAATCGTCATGATCTCCCTGGGCATCATTCAACTGGTGGTGAACCGTATCGGACGGGGCGTGCGTACGACAACCATAATTGGTTGAGGAGTTGAGTTAAGGAGTCAGTATGAGGGAAGATTATCTGATCCTGAATGATCTTGTGAAAATATTCGGCGGCGCGAAGGAATCCGTGGTAGCGGTGGATCATGTCAGCCTCCAGGTACGGGAAGGCGAGCTGGTCACGCTGCTGGGACCTTCCGGGTGCGGCAAGACCACTACCTTAAGGATGATCGCCGGCTTCGAGTTCCCGACCTCAGGCGACATCTATCTGGATGGTGAAAGAATGAACAATGTCCCTCCCAACCGCAGGCCCACCACCATGGTTTTTCAGAATTACGCCCTGTTTCCCCACATGTCCGTTTCCCAGAATATCGAGTACGGGTTGAAGATCCATCGGGTGGCGGGCAGACAAATTAAGGAAAGGGTCGAGGAGGTGATGCGCCTGGTGGGCTTGAAGGGGATGGGCAGCCGTTCCCCGGCAAAACTGTCCGGCGGCCAGCAGCAGCGGGTCAGCCTGGCCCGTTCATTGATCATGGAACCGAAGGTCCTCCTGCTCGATGAGCCTCTTTCGAATCTCGATGCCAAGCTGCGGGAATCCACCCGCATCGAGATCCGCAAGCTCCAACGCCGGGTCGGAATCACTTCTGTGTATGTGACCCACGACCAGGAGGAGGCCATGACCCTGTCCGACCGGGTCATGATCATGCACGAAGGACGCATCCAGCAGATCGGTACCCCTTCGGAAATCTATGCCCATCCGGCCAATCGGTTCGTTGCAGACTTCATAGGTAAAGCCAACTTTCTGGATGCCAGAATCGAGTCTATCGACTCGCCGACGAGCGCCACAGTGGATATGTACGGAACGAAGCTGAAGGTGTCTGAAGTGACCGAGAGCCTTGCGGAGGGCATGAAGGTGGTCGTCGTGGTCCGCCCCGAATCCATAGCCCTGGAACCGAAGACACGGAAGGGGCTCACCGGGGTTATCCAAGAGTCGGTGTACCTGGGTTCAGAGATCGTGTACGAAGTTCAGCTGCAAGACAAGCTTATCACCGTGAAGGTCCCCAACCCTCGCGAACACACTCTCTTCAAGACCGACCAGGAGGTGGCCGTCCTTCTCAAGGAGAAGAGCCTGCACATCCTTCCGGCGGAGGAGCCGTCTGGTTGAAACCGGTTATCTGTTTCGAGATGCTCTTCCCCGATCTGGATCCGGCGGAAAAGATCCGCAAAATCGCCGGGCAAGGATTCCAATTCGTGGAGTTCTGGGGTTGGAGGGATAAGGATATTCCGGCACTCGCCGCAGCCTGCGGACGCGAAGGGGTGCGGGTGGCCAACTTCAGCGCTCATCGCCGGGGTAGCCTTGTAGCGGATCAGACCCACGACCTTTTTCTCGAAGAGCTGCAGGCGGCTGTTGACACCGCCATGAGGTTGAAATGCGGCACCCTGATGTTGCTTAGCAATGAACTTACCGAAACCGGTGCGGTTGCAGATTCCTATACCGGGATTCCGCCGGAACTGAAATACAGGAATGTTCAGCGGGGTCTAAGGAAAGCTCTGGAGTTGTTGCCCCAAGATTTCCAGCTGGTTCTCGAGCCGTTGAATACCCGAATCGATCACCCCGGCTATTGGCTATCCGATATGGATACTGCCGTACAGCTGATCAACGACATCGGGGACAACCGGCTGAAGGTGCTTTGCGATCTCTATCATCTGGGTGTGATGGGGGGCGATCTCGGAGGCATCCTGAAGGAGCACGTCCGAGACATCGGATATGTCCACGTAGCCGATATTCCGGGCCGACACGAGCCCGGTACGGGCGATATCGACTGGAAGTCGCTCCTGTCCGGGCTCGCCGCTGCAGGGTATGACGGTTTTGTCGGATTCGAGTACAGCCCTCTGGGCGATTCGATGGAATCGCTGCGACGAATCCGCGCCCTCTGGAGCGAAATTCTTCACTGATTTTGGAGCGCCCCGATAATGAAGAGCTATGATATCGCTTTTATCGGCAACTACACCAAGGATAGAATTGTCGACAAGAGCGGAGAGCGGGTGGTGGACGGGGGAGCTTTCAACTACGGTGCCAATGTCGCCGCTCGTTTCGGCCTGAAAACCTGTGCCGTTACGCGCCTGGCGGATGAAGACATTCATGTGGTTAAATCGCTGGAAGCCCTCGGCATCGATGTGTTCCCCGAGTACACCCCGGATTCGACCCGATTACGCCTGGTGTATCCCAGTGACAACCCCGACGAACGCCAGATCTTCGTGGACGCATCTGCAGGTTCCTTCCATCCGGATCAAGTGACGAATCTCTACACAAAGACAGCAGTGGTGGGCGCCTCCTTCCGAGGAGAGGTGGGACTGGAGGTCCTACAGGCTCTTGAGCAGAGAAAGGCGGCGATCGCCCTGGACGTCCAGGGATATGTACGGTCGGTGCGAAACGGCCTGCTGGTTCCCGAGCCCTGGCCGGAGAGGGAAGAAGTACTCCCCCTGGTTCGATTCTTGAAAGCGGACATAGCCGAGGCGGAGATCCTGACCGGGAGCCGGGATCTGCGGGAGGCAGCGCGGATGCTCGCAGGCATGGGCTCGAAAGAGATCGTTCTGACTCACAGGAACGGCGTTCTGGTGTACGACGGCCGGCGATTCCATGAGGCGGGATTCTTCCCCAGAAGGCTGATCGGCCGCAGCGGCCGCGGAGATACCTGTATCGCGGCGTACGCCTGCCGCCGACTGATGTGTGATCCTGCAGAGGCCACGATCTGGGCCGCCGCGATCACAAGTTTGAAGATGGAAGGAAACGGGCCGTTCAGCTCGTCCCCCGGGGAAGTCGAAGACTTTATGCGGCGGGAATATGCCTACAGCGGGTACCAGACAAACGGCTCGGGCAGCACGATTTCTCCCTGAAAAGCAGCGCGCGCTTCCTCCACGATCGCTTTTTGGCGGGAATACTTGTACCAGCAAATATGACAGAGGAATAACCTGTCCACCCCTGCCCCCCCCGCGCAGAGACCGGCCTGGTAGGCGGAACTGTGGCCTTCGTTTCCCGGTTCCCCGGCTCTGGCATGAGGAAAGGTCGCTTCATGAATAAGAGTCTGATAACCTCTTGCCAATTCCGCGGTGTGCCGGCTGAAGGCGGTATCGGAAGTGTAGAGCAGCCGTCTATTTCCCGAGCGGATCGCGACCATACTGGTTGGGATGGAATGGTTTCCTTCGAGAAGCTCGATTTCCAGGTTTGAATCCTTAAAACCGTCACAAACACGTATCGGATATACCGTATTCTGTGGGTTCATATCCAGAATTTCGAGCAGCTGTTCTGCTTTGCTTCCGGTTGTTCGACTGCAGAGAACGGTCAGCTCTTTTTTCCTCCCCATGCAGCTGAGGCTCTGAATCAAGGCCGGGTACCCGGCGATATGGTCCGCGTGATAATGGGTTAAAACGACCAGATCCAGAACGCCCGGCTCCCGGTCCGCCGCGAGGATCGATTGAATCGGATTTCCGGAAGCATCGACCAGGATCAGGAACTTTCCGGTGTCAACGAGAAAAGAGGTGTAGCCGATCTGAGCCGTGGGTTCGGCGCTCGATGTCCCCAGGAAGGTGATTTCCATGACCGCCGCTGCGTTACGATCAGCCCTTCAATATGGATAGCTGGCCGGGTTCAATTTTGATTCGGATAGTCGCGCCCTCGATCACGGCATTCACTGTTTCTCCCTTTGCCCGCAGCAAGGACCCCTTTAGATCCAGCTGATAATCGACCAACTCACCTACGAAAGAAGCCCGGCTGACTCGAGCTTCGAATACGTTTTGCTGTTCCCTCGTATCCACCGGTCCTGTTAGAAACTTGATATTCTCCGGTCTGATCGCTACATCGACTTCTTCACCCACAGCAAGATGCTTTCCTTTGCCGACAATCGAAAGACCGGAATCGGTTTGAACAGTGACGCGCTCTCCCGCGACGTCGCTGACTCTGCCGTGAATAAAGGCCGTGGTTCCCATAAACCCGGCGACGAATTTATTGGAGGGGGATGAGTAAACCTCCAGCGGCGTGTCGATCTGGACGACCTGGCCCTGGTCCATCACCGCGATACGATCCGAGATCACCATCGCCTCGGTTTGATCGTGGGTTACATAGATGCTGGTGATCCCAAGTTGTTTGTGAATTTGGGCGATCTCGAAGCGCATCTGCTCCCTCAACAGGGCATCGAGGTTGCTGAGAGGTTCATCCAGCAGAAGGATGTCGGGTTCCAGCACGAGAGCACGCGCCAAAGCGACGCGCTGCTGCTGCCCGCCGGAAAGCTGCCTGGGGTACCGGTCTTCAAAGCCCGTCAGTTTGACCGTGCTCAAACCCTCTTCCACTTTTTTCTGGATCGCCTGCTTTGGCAGTTTTTTCAGCTGCAGACCGAATGCGAGGTTTTGAAAAACAGTCATGTGAGGCCAGAGGGCGTAGTTCTGAAACACCAAACCGATCCCTCGTCGCTCAGGCGGGATGTCGGTGATATTGCGATCACCGATGAAGATGCGGCCGCTGTTCAGCGCGACAAAACCTGACACCGCTCGCAGAGTCGTCGTTTTCCCGCATCCGGAGGGACCGAGCAGCGTCAGCAACTCTCCGTCCTGCACCTCGAGGCTCAGGTCGTCCACCGCTCGAAGCTTGCCGTAGTTTTTAACAACATGATCGAGGATCAAGTTAGGCATCGGTTGCACACCTCCAGAGATTGGTCAACTACCACTTCCCTATCCCATTCCTCCTACATACTCCGCCCGCAGAACCCTCTGGATCAGCGTCATGAACAGAATACTGGGAATGAGCAGAATTATGGCGATGACGGAAGCAAACTGCATATTATATCCACTGGAGGAGTACAGAGTCATGGGCAGGGTGTTTACGAAGGGAAGGCCGATAAAGAAAGTACCGGTAAACTCGTCCAGTGAGGTGATGAAGACGAAAACCGCGCTGGCCAGAATACCCGGTGCAGCCAGAGGCAGGGTGATACGGAAAAATGCTCTGGTTTTGCTGGCTCCCACGCTCCGCGCCGCCTCTTCCAGATGGGTTGGAATCGCACGGAAAGTCGCACTGGTGATCCAGACGCCGAATACCATCCCCACCAGAATATGCACCAGGATGACCCCGGGAATGGTGCCCGCCAATCCGATCCGGGTGAAGATCCGAAGCAGATTCACGAAGATCGGCTGCTGGGGAAAGGCGTTGGGCATGAGGAAGAGAAACATGATCACCGACCCGAAGGGAATTTTGTATTTGGCCAGGGCATAGCCGGCGGGAATGGCAATGAGCATCGCAAGCCCGACCACGATGACGGCGATGGTGAGACTCAGGAAGAAAGCCGGCAGGATGCTCACCGCCCCGATGGCCAGACTCTTCTGCAGTCCAAGAGCCTGCCGCCAGTAGTCAAAGCCGATTTCCTGAGGCAGAGTCGCGGGCCAGTACCAGCGAATCGCTATGGACCATATAAAAAGGCTCATCATCGGTCCAAAGATAATCAGAAACATGACCAGCAACAGCATCAACTCCGCCGCGATCACCAGAATTCGCTTTAGACTCACGGCCTACCTCCCTGACGATTCCGCTTCAGTGACTCGCTTCACGGATGAGCGCAGATAATAAATAGCGGTGCCCAATACGAGCAGGTAAGAGCAGACCCCGAGGGTATTGGCTACCCCGAAATCCCGGAAATAATTGACCCTGTGGGCGATGTCTACCGTAATGGTGGTAGGGATCTTTCCTCCGATCAGCATATAGGGCAGTGTAAAGGTCCCGACGATCTGAGAATACACCAGGACGAGGGCGACCATTATGCTGGATTTGCTCATCGGTATCAGGATGTGCGTAATTACCTTACCCCTCCTTGCACCCGCGCTTCTCGCGGCTTCTATGTAGCTGTTGTCTATCATTTGGAAACCGCCGTGGATGATCAAAACGGAAAAAGGGATCATCTTCCAGATAAATCCAAAAGACAAGCCCCAGAAGTTGAACAACTCCAGGGGGTTATCGATATTGATAAGACCGATCCGCGCAAGAGTGAGATTGAGCAAACCGTGGGGCGCGAGAAAAGTGGTCATCATCTGCGCCACAACCACAAAAGGAATAAAAATCGGCAGCTTGTACAATCCCGCCAACATACCGGAAATAACGCTTTGCCGGAAGCGGAGATACATCGCCAGAAGGACTGCCAGCACCGCGGTTACCGAGGTGCTGAAAACCGTTACGGCAAACGTGAAAGCGATATCCTTCAGGTAGAGGTCCCAGGTTTTCGCGTAGTTGAAAAAACCCAGCTTTCCATCGCTGACGACAAAGCTACGGGTGAAGGAGGAAACAAAGGGATAGGCGTACATGAGGAGCATGAAACTGACAGCGGGGAAGAGCAAAAGAAGGTAAGGAGGAAGCCTGAGCTTCCTCCTTACCGATAGTCTGTCAGCCATGTACGCTTACTTGATCCACTTCTCGTAGGATTCGAGCATGGCGGAAAAATAGTCCGCCAGAGGGAAGGCGCGACCCTTCTTGGCCAGGTCCTCGGGAGTGACGTCGCCGTATATCTTGTCGTAGATATCCTGGGGAATAGCCCCCTTCAGATAGGAGCCGTCGATTCCCGGATACCAGTTGAAACGCATTACGATCTCCTTGGCCTGGAACTCCGGGCTGGATACGAAATCTACGAATTTTTTGGCTTCTTCGGGATGAGCGGCCTTCTTGGGGATGATGAAGTACATCGGCTGGCCCGGCATACCGGGATCGGGCAGGACCATCCGGGTCTTGGGATCGAGCTTTCCTTCGTTCATGAAGGTAAAGAACATATCAACCCAGACAGGGCCCATCCAGATCTCTCCCCGGTTCAGGGCATCTAGGGTCCCCACATTCCCGCCGGTGAACGTGACATACTTGTTGAACTCACCGAGATCCTTGAAGGCCTGCTCCCAGGAATCCACCTCGGATTGCTCGAAGGGGCCGCTGACCGCGTACTTCTGGTACTTGCCGGTTTTCCAGTACACCCAGCCAACGGTGAAGGACACGCCGGACATGCCGCCTTTGATACCGTTGTAGCCGAACTTTCCCGGATTCTTCTTGACCCAGTCAACCAGCTCTGCGTAGCTCTTTGGAGGATTCTTCACGTAGTCTGGATTGTAGGCCAGGGCGGTCTGACTGTGGAACATGGGGATGGCATACCCCTCGATGTCCACTCCCAGCGAGTTTTTGGCAAAGGGAGAGGTAACGTACTTCCAGGCGGGGATATCCTTGGCGTAGGGCATGAGAAGATCCTTCTCCATAGCCCATTTCATGAAAATCTGGTGCACCATGGCCACATCCACGTCCCAGCTCTCCTTGTTGGAGTTGCTCTCCGCTTCGAGCTTCTCGAATATGAGTTGCGAGCCGGCGTTTCCCGGACCGGTATGCACGGTCATCACCTGGATTCCGGGATACTTCTCCGCGAGCTGAGGCGCGATCACGTTCTGCCCCAGAGCGAGCATATTCACATCACCGGCGGTCATGTACACCAACTTGACCTGTTCCAGCTTCTCCCCGCCTCCGTCTCCTTTACCTCCTGCCAGGGCCAGAGTGCTGACCAGCAGGGTCGCGAGCACGAGGGAAACGATTTTTCTTGTCTGCATGACAACCTCCTTGAAACGTTTGATTTAGAGGCGTCTATAACCAGCCTCCGATTCCCATTATAAGCGACTGATCCGAGTGTTCGCCAGTAATTTTCAAACCTGGGTATTTATTGGAAATTCAGTATATATGGTGATTTTCACTTATTAAATGAATATTGTCTGTTACTCTCAAATTCGCCTGGAGATCAATTCATCGAACCGATTGCTTTTCCCAGCCGGCAATCCGCTATAGAATCAGGACATGGACACGAAGGGTTCCAAGCATCGACTCAAACAGAAGGAACTGGTCATGAACATTTTCTTCCTGTTCGAGAGAAAGTATGAACAGAGCGACGTGGAGTCGATCTGGATGATCAAACTTCCGATCGAAGAGATCAAGAGCGAGCTGGAGGAAATATGCTCGGTCCATTACCGAAGCAATCTGTGGATCTATACACAGTTGCGCCGCTACGAGGAGGATCTAGGAGTTCGTCTCTTCCGCAAAGACAACACGGGGCGCAAAAAAGGTAGTTTTTTTCTTTCGATCAGCGAAAACATGGTGGAGTTCAATCAAAAACAGCATCTGTACGTCAGCGACAAGATCAAGGTAGCGAATGGTACCTTCGATAAAATTATAAATGAAGCAAAACTGAAAAATGCCGGCGAGGTGAGGATTTTCCTGGGCGCCGGCAGCACGATCTTCCACCTCGCCAACATCCTGGCCGAGCGAGCATCGCAGCACCCCCTCAAGTTTTGCGTTTATACCCACAACCTGGGAGTGTTGAAGAGGCTCCTGGAGGCGGGTGTGGATATGAAGAACATCGATGTCTTTACCGTAAAAGGTCAGATCGATCCGATTACCTATACAATTCTGGGCCGGCTGGATGAGTCCGATACGACTATACCGTATGATTATGTGGTAATGGGCACCTCTTACATCAACAACGAGCTCCTGTACGTAGAATCACGAAAAGAAACGGGCCTCAAAGACCTGATTCTCCACCAGATGCAAGGGAAGAAAATACTCGTGCTCACCAAGCACGAGTTCATCGATCAACCTATAGAGGGTTTGCCGGCCTACGGCTCGATCAGGGACTTTGACTCCGTGGTTGTCCCCGTCCACAGCAACGCCGATAATCCGAAGAAGATGCACGAACTCGCTTTCGAGCAGTACCGGCACCTATTTGAGCCTGAGATCATACACTGGAACTACATGATCCTCAAAGTGCGAAAGAGCGCACCGGAGACCAGGCGGCAACAGGCGGGTTGATCGTCTAATGGATCGTATAGATGAGGAGGGAACGATAGATCAGGTAGGCGAACATCAGCGCGATCGCCGGCGTCCCGATCCAACCGAACAGGATCATGAGAAGCGTCCGTATCTTAATGGTCTGCACGCCTTTGAGAATACCTATTCCGAGCACCGAGCCGATGATCGCCTGGGAGGTGGAGACCGGCACTCCGACGATGGCGAAGGTGTGCACGACCAGGGCCATGGAAAACACGGCTATAAAGGCACCGTAGGGATCGAGCCGAACCAGTTTCTTTCCGACCGTGATCATCACATTTTTGCTGTAGGTCAGTGCACCCAGGGCGATGCTCGTCCCTCCCAGCGCAGCGGCCTGGAATACGGTGAGCTGTCCGGTGTGAGTGTACACACCGGTCACGTTGGCCACGTTGTTAGCCCCGAGGGCGTAGGCACCGTAACAGCCGGCAATGATCAAGCCCCATTTGAGAATCAGATCGCGATTGAAGATGTTGAGCCGCATCGTCCTGAGCAGCGCCCCGACCAGCGGGTACAGGATCAGGGTGGCCACGATCGTACCCAGGGGAGTGGCGACCCAGGCGATCAGCACCTTGGTCAATCCGGAAAAATTGACCTCCCCCCGCAGGATCCCGATTCCGATGATCGCCCCGACCATGGCCTGGGAAGTCGAGACCGGCAGCTTCAGCACGCTCATCAGGGTGACGGTCAGGGCGGCGGCCAGGGTGGCTGCGAAAGCGCTGTTCGCCGTTTGATCGACCAGGCCGCTCAGGGTGTGCATCCCCCCCTGCCCTTCCAACAGCGCCCCGATAATGACGAAAACGGCGCAGAGAATGACCGCCGTTCGGTAGCGGATCTTCTTGGAAAATACGGCGGTTCCGAAGATGTTGGCGGAATCATTCGAGCCCAGGGACCAACCCATGAAGATCCCGCTGAGCAGGCGATACATCGCTCAGATCTTCCGCTTGACGATGGCGAGTATCAACCTGTCTTTGACGGTCTCCGCCTGATCGGAGATATCCCCCGTATAGACCACGATATCTTTCAATAGCATCTTGTCCGCTTTGTCCAGCTTGCTGCTGAAGATGTCCCGGATCAGATCCCGCTCCATGTGGTCGGAATCGCTCTCCGCCGCATCCACCAGGTCCGTCTGAGCCTTGACGTCCTTGCTGTAGAACAGACCCAGCACCGCCTCACGAACCAGATCGTAGGACTTGACGTTTACATCCACCAGATGCAGGAAGCGTTCTCTGAACTGCTCTGGAAAGGTGATTTTTTCCAGCAGCAGTTGATAGCAGAGTGATTGAAACATACCGGGAATCGCATCCATGGTTTCGAGCAGACCCAGCACATCCCCTCGGGACTCCGGGATCAGAGCCCGTTCGTACAGCTGCAGTTCAATTGTCCTGCGCAGATCATCCGCCTTGGACTCCGATCGGTGCACTTCTTCGACGATCGCCTGGTTCTCTTCATTCCCCGGCTCAAGAACCAGCTTCTCGATGGACACCCGAAAGCGATTGCGGCATCTGTCCACCTGATCGAGGTAGGCTTTGATTTTATCGATGATCGATTTTTCTTTGTTCCACAACATAGGCTCAGAGGTCTCCTTAGGATACTTCAGTCAGAGCCACCGGTCGGTTCTGCTCGTAGGACAGGCGGGCCGCCTTTCCCATCACCACAGGAACCCGGGCATCCGCTCCGGTCACCGGCGTATCTTTGTCTTCTATTATGCATTCTACAAAGGCCTTCATCTCGCTCAGGTAGGACTCGGTATAGCGTTGCATGAAGAAGTACAGGGGAAGATCTTCGCGGACCGCTGCTTCCGTCGCCAACCGGGCGCGATTGGGAGTGTTGTTCTCGGCATTGACCATACCTTTGGACCCGAACACCTCGACTCTCTGGTCGTAACCGTAGACCGCCTGGCGGCTGTTGTCGATCGTTCCGAAGCAGCCGCCTGCGAATTTCAGAGTCACAACCGCGGTATCGACATCCCCGGCTCTACCGATCTCCGGATCGATCCGCACCCCACCGACAGCATACAGCTCTTCTACTTCATCTTCCACTATATAACGCGCCATGTCGAAGTCATGAATCATCATGTCCAGAAAGATCCCGCCGGATACCCTGACATACTCGATCGGCGGCGGCGCCGGATCTCGGCTGGCGATGCGAAGCAGATGGGGCTCACCGATTTTTCCTTCCCGGACCAGCTCCCATATGCGGTGAAAGTTGGCATCAAACCGCCGGTTGAAGCCGATCTGGAGCTTGACTCCGGCGGCTTTTACCGCCGCCAGCGCATCGTCGATCTGTTTCAAATCCAAGGCAATGGGCTTTTCACAGAAGATCTGCTTTCCCGCCTCCGCCGCATCCGCGATGATCGAGGCATGCGTATCCGTGCTCGAGCAGATCACAACCGCCTGCACCTGCGGATCATCAAGAACCCTGCGATGATCCTGGAATATTTTAGACACACCGAGGGCGGCGGCACACTGCTCGGCGGCCGGCCCGTTCACATCGGCGATCGCGACCAGGCAAGCTCCTTCTATTCTGCGGGCAAGGTGCTCCGCGTGGAGCCGGCCGATTCGACCGGCTCCGATTACCGCTATGTTCACCCGTTCACTCATCTGTCATCCTTTCTACCGGCAGCCATCGCCCTGCAGGCAGGCGGCAGGCCGCCGCCTACAGCTTGTGGAACGGCCCGACGTGGGGCAGCTCGTACACGGACTTCCAGCCCGGACTCAACGGTTCCTCGAGGTACGGCTTCAGCTCCTTCGGATCCCGCAGGGTCACCTTGTCCACCGGCGGAACCTCTCCGGCCGGGAATGCCTCCAGGATCTGGTCGTGGAGCAGGGTCAGGTATTTCAGTATCGCCGCGATCGGCCGTTTGGCTTTCCTGGCCGTGGCCAGGCTGGGTTTGCCCACCACTCCCTCCGGAGTAGCGTGCCGCTCGATGGCGAAATGACCCTCTCCTTCGGACCAGCGGTGCGGCCGCCGGAAAGGATCGACGGCGGTGTCGAAATGACCCTCGGGCAGGTAGGCCTCGCCCTGAGCATCCTGAACCACGCTCATATCGACCATCTCGGGGAACAGAAGGAGGGCGACTGCTGTTTCGCTCTCGTCGGCGTGGATGAAGGTGGTCTCCAGACTGTCATCCCGACCCACGGGGATAAAAAACTCCCGTACGGCTCTGTGCCAGTCCAATACCTGGAAGATCCCGGGAAGCTGGAATCGCTTCATGAACTCCTGCAGGGCCGATTCGAGCATCCACAGGTGTCCGTGATTGTTCACCGCGATGATCTTCCGGTAGCCGTCGTTCCAGAGCCCGAGCATCGTGTAGATCAGGGTCTCCTCAACGACCTCCTTGGGTACGATTACGGTTCCGGGCATGCCCATGTGGTGGTAGGGGTGTCCTCCGTAGTTGAGGGGCGGAAAGGCCAGGCTGCACTCCCTACCCTGCTTGGCCGTATAGCGGCGCACCCCTTCCAGGATCTGGGTCACCATGAAGGTGTCCAATCCGGAATTCGCGTGCAGCCCGTGGTTTTCCGTACAGCCGACCGGCAGAAACACCAGATCGTTCTTCCGCCTCTTCTCGATGCAGCGGACTCGGGGCGTGTTCTGGATGTAGCAGCCGGCTTTGCCGAGCTCCGGGGGCGATGGGATCACATAGTCCGCGAGAATCGAGTCGATCTCCGATTCCTTCGCGTCCCAGATCTGCTTCTTCAACCTCCCGACCGTGTTGTCTTCGAACACGATTGCGGGATGATCCGTGGTCAACCATTTCTTGTCCATATATCGACTCCTATGTTCTTTCGATCGCAGTGAACAGCGGGGGGCTGTTCTACTTCATCAAACAGGTGATCTTGGCCTCATGCCGGTCGGTCCGCAGCATCTCTATATGCTTGGGGACCTCATCCAGCCCGATCGTCTTGGTCATCATGGGAAGCATGTTCATTCCGGCGGCCATCGAGGCGATAACTCGGGGGAATGTCCCGTGGCCCGAGTGCCCCTGGGATCCGACAATCCGGGCCCGGCGCACCTGGAGCACCTCTCCGGTGACCGGAATCTTGGCGTCCGCCCTGGCCACCACCACGACTGTGCTGTTCAGGGTTCTTCCCTCCCAGATGCAGCGTTCGATCTCCGGGTAAACCGCTGTCGGAAGGCCGGTCGCCTCCAGATAGATCGAAGCCCCCATCCCGTGGGTGATCTCCAGCACCCGATCGGCCGTGCCCTCCTTCTTCGGATTGATCACGTGATCGGCACCGAGCCTGCGGGCGATCTCCGCCCTTCCCTCCTCCGGCTCGGAGATGATCACATTGGCCGCACCGTTTCGCTTCAACACGGCACAGGCCGCCAGCCCGACGGGGCCGCCCCCCAGGATCACCACGTTGTCTCCCGGCCGCACGCCGCCTCCGCGCTCGATCACCGCATTGTAGGCCACGCTGGTCGGCTCCACCATGCTGCCCAGCTTGAACACGTCCTGATCCGAGTACCGCTCCCGAAGCGGATCCAGGCTCCACAGAACCCGCGCAGGCAGCACCACGTAGCGGGTGAAGGCCCCGTCTACGTTGAAGCCGATCTCGTCGAGCCGCTCGCAGTGGTTCGGCCAGCCGTCCGCACAGGGCTGGCAGGAGCCGCACCAGATCATCTCTTCCACGCATACCCATTCCCCGCCTTTGAAGGGTTTGTTGGTCTTCTTGTCCAGAGCTCCGGGACCGCCCTCCACGACCACTCCGGACATTTCGTGCCCCAGGGTGCAGGGGAAGCCGGTCAATCCCGGGTACCAGATATAGCCCTCCTCGTCCGTCTGGGCCATGTGCACGTCGCTGCCGCAGATACCGCAGGCTTTGACCTCAACCAGGACCTGTCCCGGTCCCGGTTTGGGTACCGGTACCTCCTCGATTTTCATCCGGGGGTTGCGCCAGACCTTGCTCCCCAGATAAGTCTGCTTCTTGTCGATGTCTTTGGCGCCCAGTTTGAAATCCGGCCTGGGGTCCCAATCCGCGTAGAGTCGCACGGCTTTCATTGTTTCACTC
>Ga0307420_1000506_pt1 | contig 18000 bp, 16 predicted proteins | sample SalMarWE160240MG_2_FD_202167 | JGI IMG/M metagenome (GOLD analysis project Ga0307420, IMG submission 202167) | Salt marsh sediment microbial communities from the Plum Island Ecosystem LTER, Massachusetts, United States - WE1602-40 | ecosystem: Environmental > Aquatic > Marine > Intertidal zone >... | reverse complement strand
CATGAACACTGATAATAGCGATACCCATTATGGTTATTATGGTTAGTATTCTGTCACTGGAATAAAGCGGGCAGGTGAAGAGTACGGCGAGAAAGATAAGCAGCATCGCCCATTGCGTCTTGGTGCGGAAGATAGCCATATCTTGAGCATAGCTTTGGTTAAAGGTTCCGCTGGGCAAAGCCATCTATCAAATCCTTTCTATATCCGCCAGACCAAACAGGCCGTGGGGCCTGAAAACCAGCACGATGATGATGACGATGAACGGCAAGACATTAGCCAACCCACCGCCAGCCGGCAATAGCGGGTCCAGATAGCCGGCGGCCACATTCTCCGCAACACCCAGAATTATTCCGGCAAGAATAGCTCCGCCAATTGAGTCCATCCCTCCAAAAAGCGCCACGGCTAATGCTTTCAGGCCGACCTCAGACATTGGTATCATGACACCAGATATGCCGCCTAAAAGGATGCCGGCGATGACACCAACGACAGCGGCGATTACCCAGGAGAGAGCATAGACGGTGGTTACCTTAATACCAGCACTCTGCACCACCTGCTCATCCTCGGCGGTGGCTCTCATGGCCAGTCCACTTTTGGTGTAACGGAAGAGAAGCACGAGTATGATTACGGTAGCAATGGACACCAGTAGTCCAATCGTCATCTCTGGGGGAACGGATAGCTCTCCAAATTGTATGGTTATGGTCGGCAGCACTCCGTGGTAAGCCTTATATTCGCCTCCCCAGATCAGAGTTGCTAGCCCCTCCAGTATAGTTGCTAACGCTATGGTCATCATGATGACCGCCAGTATCGGTTGACCCACCAGGGGACGAAGGGCAAGGCGTTCTATTGTCATCCCCATCACAATGGCCACCGCTATTGCTGCCAGTAGGGCAGCCCATATCGGCAGATGGAAGGTTACCAAGAAAGTAAAGCCCAGGTAGCCACCAATCATGACAAAGTGCCCCTGAGCAATGTTAAATGCCTTGGAGCACTTAAAAATTAATACAAAGCCCATAGTTACCAGGGCATAGACCATCCCCAGGGCGAAACCGGATATCACTAACTGCAAAAAGAAATTCACCGGCCAGCTCCTTCAGCAGACTGGATGCTGAGAGTAGTCTTTATTGTCCCTGTCCGCCCGTCTCGATATCTGACTTGGGTTTCTACAGGCACTTCAGTCTTGTTACTATAGATGGCATTGATAAGCTCGCGGTAGCGCTCTTGCATGAATACCTTCCTCAGCTTCCTGTCTCTGGTTAACTCAGCCTCGTCAGGGTCAAATTCCTTGTGCAGGTTGACGTATTTCCTGATCATAATGCCCGGTGGTAAAGTCTGATTCACTCTGTATATATCCTGCTTCACTAACTGGTAAACCTCTGGTTTCTGAGAAAGTTCGGTGAAAGTGGTATAAGCCAACCTCTCCCTGCCAGCCCACCTACCGACGTTTTCGTAGTCAATTATTAGGATTGCCGAGGCATAGGCCCCGTCTGGACCGCCCAGAACCCAGGCATCCTTGATATAAGGACTGAACCTCAGCCGGCTCTCAATAAGCTGGGGAGCCAGTTTATCACCAGTGGCCAGTTTAACCAGGTCCTCTACCCTATCCAGGAAGACAAGGTGTCCGTCCTCATTAATGAAACCACTGTCTCCACTGTAGAACCAGCCATCTTTAAGCACCCGGGCAGTTTTACCTGGGTCATTATAGTAACCAAGGAAAACGCCGGGCTGCCGATAAATAATCTCCCCATCATCGGTTATTCTCACCTCGGCTCCTTGATGAACGCGACCTACGGTCTCTAAACAGATGTCGTCGTTCTTAGTGCCGGTTAGGGCTCCTCCTTCCGTTGAGCCATATAGGCTCTTGATGGGGATATTGAGGGCATGGTAGAACCTGAAGGCATCGGGGCTGAGCATGGCCCCCGTGGAATAGCATATCCTGGCGTTTGACAGTCCGAGGCTATCTCTGATGGGCCTAAACAGGGCTATGTCAACAAAGGCATAGAGGATCTTCCAGAACAGGTTCGGCTTTTGCTTCCTATACCTTAATTCGGCTATTTTATAGCCGATAGGCATCATTAGGCGGAAGCCGAGTCTCTTTAAGACGTCAGCCTCCCGGATGCGGGCCTGAACCTTACTTGCCTGAGCCTCCCATACGCGGGCTCTATATAACACCACGCTTGGCCCTATTTCCCTGAAATCCTCTTGCTGAGTTTCTGGCTTTTCAGCGAAGTCCAGGATATTAGCTGACAAGAGGTGGCAACTAACCCCGAACCACTGCTCAGTCATGCCTACCGGCGGCAGGTAGGGGACAACATTATCATTCTCATACCAGGGATCGAGATGCAGGTAATGGTCAGCGCCAGCCCTCATCGTCCGGTAGCTATAGACGGCTCCTTTGGGTACCGCCCCGGTGGTTCCCGACGTGTAAACGATGGCGCAGACATCGTCAGCATCGCCGCTCTCAATATTATGCTCGAAGGTTCCGGGGTGTTCCGTCTCATATCCTCTTCCTAACTCCAGCATCTGCTCGTAACCCATCAGGATGGGGTCATCGTAATGAGCTAATCCCTTATAATTCCAGTAGATAACCTTTTTAAGGTGGGGAAGGTCGTTCTTAATCTGGAGTAGCTTATCAACCTGCTCCTGATCCTGAACTACAGCAAATCTGGCCTCGGAATTTTGGGCGATGTATTTTATCTCTGATGGGAGCAGCTCGGAATTCACTCCCACTGAAGCCCCATGGTTGGCCTGAGCCGCCAGCTCAGCATAATACCACTGGGGGGCATTATCCCCAATAATAAGTACCTTATCTCCGGCTTTAAAACCAATGGCTATTAGTCCAAGTGCCAGATAGCTAACATTTAGGTAGTAGTCCTTCCAGCTATAATGCTGCCAGAAGCCGTGGTTTTTATGGCGTATGGCAATACGGTTATCGCCATAATTATCATAGTTATATTTCAATACCTTGGGCCAGGTATCACCCTTTTGTCTATGGACCTGCTCTATATCAGCCGTCATTGCCCCTACTTGTTTCCTTATGCCAACCATCTCTTTCTGCGGCGATAGTGTTTGACTTCACGATAGCTCTTCTTAGAGCCTACCGCTGATAACCCCATATAAAATTCCTTAACATCCTCATTGTCCCTTAGCATTCCCGCTGGCCCACTCATAACTACTCGGCCGTTTTCCATCACGTAACCATAATCAGCGATACCAAGGGCAGCCCGGGCATTTTGCTCCACCAAGAGTATGGCCATCTCTTGCTCGGCACTGATTCTCTTGATAATTTCAAAGATTTCTGCCACCATCAGAGGAGCCAGGCCGAGTGAAGGTTCGTCTAAAAGCATGAGTCCGGGGCGGGCCATGAGAGCCCGCCCTATCACCAACATCTGTTGTTCACCACCGGATAGATAGCCACTCGTCCGGTGGCGAAGGGCCTTTACCTTGGGGAAGTACTCAAAGACCATCTCCATATCGCTTTTAACCTTTTTCCGGTCCTTACGATTATGGGCGAATACCAACAGGTTTTCCTCCACGCTAAGATGCTCCAGCACCCGGCGTCCTTCCATGACCTGGCTTATGCCCAGGGCCGCAATAGCTTCGGTATTCAACCTGTCTATTCTCTTGCCGTTAAAATAGATGCTGCCGCCGGTCACCTCCCCCTCCTCTGTCTTCAGCAGGCCGGATATGGCCTTTAGTGTGGAAGTCTTTCCCGCGCCATTGGCCCCGAGCAAGGCCACGATTTTCTTGTCACCTACCTCTAGCGATACACCCCGCAGTACCTGAATAATATTCATGTAGGTAACTTCAATGTTATTGACCTGCAGCATTTTTCTCTCTGATTAAGTTTTGACTTCTATTTCCTGCCCGAGGTAAGCCTTGATAACCTCGGGGTTAGTCTTAATTTCGGCCGGGGTGCCCTCGGCAATCTTACACCCGAAATCGAGGACGATAATCCTGTCGGCAAGGTCCATAACCACTCCCATATCGTGCTCCACAAGGATGATACTTTTAACCCCGTCCCGTAAGACGGGTGTATTGGGATAGGTGGCCCCCTGGCCCTCGAACACATCAATTATGAACCGGGCGATGTCCTGCTTTTCTTCCAGGTTCATGCCAGCCATTGGCTCATCAAGGAGCAATATTTTCGGCTCCAGGGCTAAGGCCCTCCCCAGCTCAATTCTCTTTCGTATTCCGTAGGGCAGAACGGCAACTACCCTCTTCCTGATAGGTTCTATTTCCAAAAAATCAATGATGTCTTCTACCGTCCGGCGGTGCTCGATTTCTTCCCGGTGAGCCCAGCCAAAGTATAGCGCGCCGGTAATGAAATTCTGCTTCATCAGTACGTGGCGGGCCGCCATGATATTATCTTGGGTGCTCAGCCCGGTATACAGCTCGATGTTCTGGAATGTTCTGGCCAGTCCCAAGGCGGCTACCTTATCCGGGCGCATTCGGGTAATTCTCTGATCGTCGTAGTATATTTCACCCTTTTGAGGTTTGTAGAAGCCGCTGATGCAGTTGAGGAGGGCGGTCTTACCAGCGCCATTAGGACCGATAATAGCCAGTATCTCATTATCCCTGACGTCCAAGCTCAGGTTATTAAGCGCCTTAACACCGCCAAAGCTAAGGGAGAGACTGTCAATGCGCAATTTAACTTGCCTCTCAGTTGTCATCAATCATCGTCTCCTGCTTAACGTCACGCTCGTTTCTTTTTAGTTGGTTTGGCTGGAGCAGGGGCAGCTTTGTCCTCAGCTATAAGCTTATCCCGGTAATCGGTTACTCTATAGTCCCGCGGCCCTTCACATTCCAGATTCCTGCCCAGCCGCTTGGCTTTCGTTTTGAGCACTTTGGCCGTTTCCATATCAAGACATTCACCATACTTCCTAAAACCGGAGCACTTGGTACTACCGTCTGGGTAGACCATTATCGTCACGTCATCATCCACGGCATCACAATAAATAGTGGTGGCCGTAATCTGCCAACCCGTCACCAGGCGGTCTCCTTAGTTAATTTGATATGCCAGAAAAGGCAAAAAAGCATACACCCTCATGCTAATATATCTATCCGTAAAGGCAATACCCTAAATAGGGTATTTTTGACAACAGAAAAAAAAGGTGATATAACTATGGCAAATGGCTAGGCTGACGGACAAAGATTACCGCGATATCTTAAATCTGGTTTATCTTGCCAACCGCTGCGAAGATGTGCAAAGCCTGCTGATGGCCTTGTTTCCCTCCATCTTGCAGGTGTTCAATACCGAATGTGCCACCTTTCATCTTATCCAGGGATATCCCCGGCGCATTAAAGTAGTTGAGTCACGGTCTTTTAAATTTGATAACAATACTCTTTGCGAAGATATATATTACCCCAGCTTATATAAAGACTCTTTCTATAAGCATTCCCCACTGTTGACAGCGGCGCTTTCCTCGCCCCAAATCGCCCTGAAAATTGGGAACTCTATTTCCTTTCGAGACTGGAATAAGTCCGTTTTGTATAATGATTTCATCCGACCACAGAATTTATATTGGGAGTTATTCCTGACCTTACGCTGTAAAAGCAACCTGGAGGGTATGATTACGCTGTGGCGTTCCAGGAGCCAGCCGGATTACGGAGACAGCGAGGTATTAAAGGCCACCAGGCTTGCCTCCCACCTGGGACTCGCGGTGCACAATATTTGTTTGATTTCACGGCTTAATACCCAAAAAAGTCATTTCCTGCCGGACGATGAGGCCGATAGTGAGGGGCTGCTCTGGCTAGACCATAGATTTACGCCTTCCTTCTTTAATACCAAGGCCAGAGACATCTGTTTGCAGCTATTGGATGGCAAGTCATATAATACTTCTGATATTGAAAAGGGGGAATTCCCAATACCAGCCTGCATTGTAGAAGATTGTTCCGACCTCCTTGATATAGTGAAAGCAAAAGGGCGGTCTATCCTGTTGCCCAAAGAGAGAATAGTCTATACCCAAAGCGGCCAGAGGTTTCAAATCGAATACTCACTAATGTGGAATAGAGACCAGGCGAGTGCGACACCTAATTTTATGGTTACCCTGTCCGACCTCAACGAAGAGAATAAACTGGAGACTACTTTCCAAACCAGGTTCGGGCTAAGCCGAAGAGAGCTGGATATTATTTATTATCTGATTAGAGGGCTATCTGATGCCGAGATTGGAGAAAAACTTTATATCAGTCGGCAGACGGTACACACCCATACCAAGAATATCTACAAAAAATTAGGTGCTAAAAGCAGAATCGAGTTATACAGGAAGGTTATGCAAAGCAGATATCCCAAAATATTCAATCACCAATTTAGCTCACGTTACTCGCTCTAAAAGTTTTTGTTAAAAACGCTCTAGCTTACGCCTAGATTATTCAGTCGAAGTCCGTTTAATGCAATCTGAAAGCCAAATACACTCGTATGTCTATCTAGGGTGATGACATTCCCGTAACACTGACTATACTGAATAACCGATGGCATTAACATCTCCCGTGGAAGACCTGACGGTAAATAGCTACTAGCTTTCTTAGTCATTACACTGAGAACTGTACTTTCAATGTGCAACGCTGTCAATCATCAATATCCGGCATACTCCAGATATTTCTTGCCCTATCCAGATAACGACATACTGTATAAGATTTTGGAGTATGTGCCCAGCCATAACCATCTACTAGCCGCTTGGCAATCCATTTCAAGTAACCCTTCTTACTGACTATAGTCCCTTCGCGCTCTTTGGCCCTCTTCATCTCGATCCAGTCACTATAGGCCAATGACACATCAAGGTACTGAGGTATGTTTTTCCGCTGCCTGTCTCCCAAGTATCCTTGGGTTATCCCTGTTGAAAAGGTCCCCGGCTCATCAAGGATCCGTCTTCGCATTTCATCGGAGAGGACTGCTGGTGGATGCATTAGTAACCTGGCAGAACCCATTCCTACCGCAATGTAACTCGATATTTGTGGTAAAACCCCTTGTGGCGCTCCCACCAGTAAAGTCAACCGCAAAGCCGGTGCATTAATAGCATCAACTCCACCCTCCCATGCCAGCGAAATGGTGACCCTTACTATCTATGACCACTGGGAAGGTGAATTGAGAGCGGCAGCCGATACAATGGATTTGATGTTAGAAAAGATATCGCATGATGAAAACGAAGAAACTTCCGTTAGAAATCCGTTAGAAGATGGTGAGGGGGTCGAGTGTAGGCCGTACAGGTCTCGAACCTGTGACACCCTGATTAAAAGTCAGGTTGTCAATTTTATCAATTTCAGCCAATATCCGAAGCTGGAGTCGGCTTAAATCTATTCAGTTTTTTTAACAATCAGGTTGACATCACTGGCAAAATCAGGTTGACAACCTCTCTTAAAATACCAATGGCCCCGGATTTCCAGAGCCATTTTTACATTATCACGGACATAAATTGTTGTCAAGGGGATACGCTTTCATTTTACACCCGGAGTAAGTAATTGATTGCGCAATATAAGCTTTCGTTCAATCAGGTAACAATCCAAGCGAATGTTAATCAACATTTGCCTCTAGTGTGACTTGAGGTAACAATCTACTTATTTGTTACATCCCATCAGCTTGTTTCGGAATCTTGACGATAGAGGTTTTATCACGTGTTTCTTGCTGTTTTCACTTTGATATTTCAGAGAAACTGGTTTTACCTTCAAGCGTTTCATTTATATATAAATAACTGTCATTTAAAGCAGTATAGGCTGGCCAATCCGGCAGCCCACTCCCGTTAGGATTACCGGTGAGGGCGAACTGCGTCCAGTATCTCATCATCGACTCGGATACGTACTTGTCTGTTTCGGTCAGTCCTGGGTCGATTGATTTAAGTGGTGAGCCCATCATTGACATCATGCCGTACGTCATTTCCCACCATCCGGTTATGTTGTCATAGTCTCCAAAAACATACAGCAGCTCAAGACCATGAGGTGCATGCGTCATACCTTCCTGTCGCCATTTTACCGGTACCTGGTCGAAAATGCAGGCGTAGCTGTCAACACCGGCCTTTTCCAGCCCACTAAACATTTCAACATAGCCGGGCACGAGCATCGGGAACATGGTCATCAGTTCGCCGGTGTTAGCACAACTGATTAACGGGACTGGATTCATTTTGCCGGCACGGAAAATGTTAAGTGGAGTATCGGGCAGGAACCAGCCGTCCACGGCGGCATCGACAACACCCCATTGACTACCAATCTCTTGGGTTAGTTGGGCGTTGGCTTCGTATATTTTTTCATATGGGAGAGCCCGGGCGGCCTCAAGCGTGTCAACACCAAGTTTTTCAAAAATCCGTTCTCCCAGAGCTTCAAGTTTTTCCAGTGGTTGACCGTTCCACCATGTCCTCGCCATGGCGGTACCGCTCTCGCAGATAGCCTTGTGGTATAGACCTTTCGTCAGCGGCGAGGCTATGAGCGTCGAAACCTTGGCGCCACCGCCGGACTCACCGAAGATGGTGACATTGCCGGGGTCTCCCCCGAAATCAGCGATGTTCTTCTGTACCCATTCCAGGGCGGCTATCATATCCAGAAACATATAGTTGCCGGAAACACCATTGGGGGATTCAGCAGAAAGCAGGGGATGGGCCAAGAGACCGATGACGTCAAGCCGCATATTGACGGTGACGAGGACGATACCCTGCTGTGGCAGCCGGTAGTGATTTGAGAGGGGATCATTCCCCGAGCCGAGCGCATACATCCCTCCATGCATCCAGACCATCACGGGCACCTTGTCTTTGGTAGTCTTGGCTGGTGTCAGGACATTGAGGTACAAGCAGTCTTCACTGGCACCGGCCGGCGAACCGCCGAACATAGGATTCTGGGGAGCGGTCAGGCTGAATTCCGTACAATCACGCACTCCTGACCAAGCTTCAACGGGTCGTGGTGCCTGCCAGCGTAATTCTCCCACCGGTGGAGCTGCATAGGGTATCCCTTTAAAAATCCTGATTTCTTTACCAGTTTCACCGATTTCCTTACCGGTAATAAGTCCTGAATCTATTTTTATATTTTCCATGAGTTCCGTTTCCTCCGTTTTGCAGCCGGTCAATGCCGAAATACCTATTACCATTGGTAATATAAAGAGCAAGGCGTATTTTCTCATGAGAATTTACTCCTGTCTCCAATGTATTATAAAAACCTATTTATTCCTGGGCCACCTTTGAGAAGCCGGATAATACTTCGTACCTACTGGAGATATACAGATACCGGTCTGTTTCTCGCGTATATTCCGGCCAGTCCGGTACTCCTTGAACCTGTGGTTTGCCAGTCTTGGCAAAGCCAGCCCACAGGCTCATCATGGTCTCGGAAACATTTCTATCCGTTCTGTCAAGACCGGGGTCTGCCATTTTAACACCAGCTTGCTGTGCCATCATGGACACGCTCTTCCACCAATCAGTGGAATTATCCCAGTCGCCGAAGACGTAAGGGAGTTCTATAGAATGTACTGATACGAAGCCTTCTTTCCTCCAATTGGCAGGTACCTGGTCGAAGATACAGGCGTATCCATTGCGCCCCAGCTTGTCTATGGATCCCAACATCTGTACATAGGCCGGAACGATGAAGGGCATAACCAATGGGCCTGGCCCGGTCAACTCTCCCAAGTTAGCCGACACTATTAGGGGAACTGCATTACAGGAACCAGAGCGGAAAGCATTTTCAGGGCTATCCGGCAGCACCCCACCGTCGATAACGGCATCCCAGTCTGGTATTGGAGGGGTTGTTGAAATGCGAGGGACTTCCATCGATGGGCTAGCTTCGAGGATTTTTTCCCAGGGGACCTCGCGGGCTTGTTCCAGCGCATCTGTAGTAGAGGAGTCTATTCCTAGTTTTTTAAACAGTTTTTTGCCGTCGTTTTCAGTTTCTGCTAGCGATTTTCCACGTGATATAACCATAGCTGTGCCGCTTTCACAAATAGCCCGATGGAACAGTCCTTTCGCAAGCGGCGAAGACATCATAACAGAAACTTTGGCTCCGCCGCCGGATTCACCAAAGATGGTGACATTGTCTGGGTCGCCGCCGAATGCCGCGATATTCCTTTGTATCCATTGCAGGGAGGCGATAAGGTCAAGGAACAAATAATTGCCGGAAACACCTTTAGAAGATTCTTTCGAGAGTGCGGGATGGGCAAGCAGACCGAACGGTCCGAGTCTGTGATTCAGGGTTACTACCACCACGCCGCATTGCGGCAATCGGTAATTATTCCATATTCTGTCGTTACCGCACCCCATAGAGTATCCCCCGCCATGCATCCAGACCATGACGGGGAGCTTCTCATTCGGCTGCCGGGCAGGGGTCACCACATTTAAGTAGAGGCAATCTTCACTCATAGGCAGCGGCGAAGGCATACCGGGCATCTCCATTTGCGGAGAAATGGCACTGAATTTCGTACACTCACGCACGCCATCCCAGGCCGCAGCCGGTTGCGGTGGTTTCCAGCGTAATTCCCCCACGGGAGGAGTAGCAAATGGAATACCCCTGAAGATAGATACCTCATTCCGGGATTCACCAATCACTGTTCCTGAAACATAGCCTTTATCCGTTTTAACAATTTGCATGGGATACACCTTCCTTAAAAGTATAAACTAAATCGATCTAAGTTGGGTTTTATCAAATGCTATCATAATTGCAGATGAAATACCCTCCTGTATTCAGTCAATTTTATAGATAAATAAAGGGCTCTCCGGCATCTGAAAAATGGACCTGAATTCCTTTCAGGAGTGGCTGAAGACTGTTGGCCAGCTCTTTCATACCGGGTCCCTCGCTTCGTTCGTGCCCAACGATGATCATGGCTTTATTTAAACCGAGAGCCGCGGCATCACGTACATATGCGCTCAGCGTCCATTCCGTAATTTCGCCACAAATCATGACATCCAGTTGCTGCTCATTCATCAGCGCAGCCGGCATCTCTTCCTGCCCGAGACCGAGGCTTCCGCCGCCAACCAGTATGCCGACCCGACGGCATTCCATATCCACCTTGCCGACGACCCGGACCACCTTCATGCCAAGTGTTTTCTTTAAAAAATCAGCCAAACTAGTCACTGTTGTAGTAGGAATCGAGTAGCAATGCGGCAATGGAAATTCTGTGTTTCGATAATCCGTCCAGCCCAGGTCTTTCAATAACCCGGTATAGATTAGGTCAGCATTGCCAAGATGCATATGGTCATGGTACCGCCAGATGGATATACGTTTATCATTGATCAAAGTCTTTTTCCTTTGATAAACCGGATCATCCTTCACCCAGTCCAAGTGGTCTGAACCGGTAAAATACGTTGGTTCATGGGTGATGATCAGGTTGCATCCCATTTCGATTGACTGGCGAATTACATCGACGGTGGCCATAAACGTGGTGACCACACCGGTGACCTGACGATCCCAGTCGCCTTCGATTAACTGGTCACACGTGTTTTCAATCCTCCTCTCACCATTTAACGCCAAGACAATTTCAACGACTTCTCTTACATTCATTCTCGTAACCTCCAGATCTGCAATTATAGAACTAAAGTTTGCTTATTCCCATCCGGTCCGGAATACTTGATTGAGCAGGCATATGATTTCATGTCGGCAACCAGTTCTGCCACATAACCGCCATCGGTGCGGTTGATAGTTAATACCGAGCCACTCGAACTTGTTTCGCAATCACCGCCGAAGGCAGGAAATTCATTGCGAAACCGCATCAATTTAAGGATTTTTTGCACAACCGGCCGTTCGACTTCTCGGGCAATCTCCTCGATTGTGTAGGAGTGCCGGTTAATATCCCGGCCATGTTTAGTCGATTCTACCAGTTCATTATCGTTCTTCCCGGCTAATAAACCGACGTAATACACCTGGGGGATACCCGGGGCAAACATTTGGACGGCGCGTGCGATTATGTAGGCGTCATCATTATTGCTCAATGCCGAATAATACGTGCAATTGATCTGGTAGATGTCCAGATTTTTATAAGTTACAGTATTGTGGATTTTCTTAACAATGGCGTCTCTGGTAAATAAAAAATCTTTGGTCTTGTTGATCTGGTCATCGGTCAGTAATCCACGTACATCAACAACGCCGATGCCGTCATGGGTATCCAGTGGAGTAAACTGCTTTCGAGGACAGATCTGTAACCAGTGAGCTAAACTTGTTGTTTCGCCGGAATATAAAGCATGCAAAAGGAGCATTGGCAAAGCGAAGTCATAAACCCAATAGCCTTTTTTGGCCAATTTCAATTGAATAGTATATTGTTCGTGCATCTCGGGAAGGATTTCAACCCGGTATGGTGAAAGAATATTATTAACATGATCTAACACTTCCCAGATTTCCGGTTCTTCAAAGAAACAGGAACCGCCTACTTTTTTAGTAGTATATCCAAAGGCATCCAACCGGACAAGGGCAGCGCCGTGATTGGCTAAAATCTGTAGATTATTTTTTATAAATTGCCATGTTACATCGTTCTGGATATTTAAATCAATCTGGTCATCGCCAAACGTGCACCAGATCTTTTCCGTAATGCCATCCTTGAATGTGACGTCAATGTAAGGTGCCCGCGGTTTTCTCTTAAGAATTTTATCGATGTCATCTGCGGTTGGCTCGCCGTTTGGCCAAAACTCTTTGAACCGGATAAACATCCCCGCGTATGGAGATTTATCTTTCTTAGCGATGAAATCTTGAAAATGAAGCGATTGACTGGATAAATGATTGATCATGAAATCATACATTAAAAAGTACTTCTCCGAAAGCCTGTTCATGTCGCTCCAGTCGCCGAACTCGGGGTCCACAATATCATATCGCATCGGTGAAAATCCGCGATCCGATGAAGATGGAAAAAACGGTAAAATATGCACACCGACAACGGCACCATTAATATAGTGTTCCAAAACATGCCTGAGTTCAGAGATATTTTTACCCATACTGTTCGCATACGTAATCAGCATGACACCGTTTTTAAATCTCACTTGATTTCCAGCCTTTCACTCGCATGGTTCCTGGCCATCCTGATTGATGTCTCTGCAATGTAAATTACAGGGATACATTGTTTTACCCTGCCTGGACATATTGGCTCAATCGTTTATTTAGTGTATTCGTTTGGCTAAGACAATTGCGCCAAGAACCCCGGATAAGGAGATATTGGACTTTGCATCCTCGAGAGCCGGGTGAACCAAGTAATTGCTAATCTTTTCAAATGAGTCCAAAGCAGGAAAATATTTATTCAGTAATTTTTCAACTTTCCTCTGTATCGCTTCCAGCAAATTGGGGTGGCGCATGATGCCACCACCCAAGATAACGCGTTGAGGTGATAGAGTGCAGATCAAATTATACGTCCCAATGGCAATATAGTTTGCTTCAAGATTCCAAGCGCGATTATAATCTTTATCACCTTCTAAGATCTCTTCGGGAGGCTTTCCCCATCGTTGTTGCATAGATACTCCGGAAGCTAATCCTTCCCAACAACCATAACCTGGGCTTTTACGGAGGTCGCATTTATGGAACTTGCATGAGCCTTTGAAGCCTGGTTTGTCTTTATAATCACGCGGAATCCGGATATGTCCCATTTCAGGATGGATAAGACCGTGCATTAAATCCCCGTTTATAATGCCTCCGCCACCTATTCCCGTCCCTAAGGTGACATAGATGAACGTTTTGAGGCCTTGAGCTGCACCCCACTCCTGTTCGCCTAATGCAGCACCATTTACATCAGTATCTATAGCAACTGGAATATCGAGCGCAGCATTTATAATACCGGCCAAATTGATATTAGTCCAGCCAGGTTTGGGCGTATTGGTAATGTAACCGTATCGGGGGGATTCTTTATTAAGATCAAGAGGTCCGAAGGAGGCAATACCGATCGCCACTAGGCGTCTGTCGGCTTCTTCGATGGCATAATGTTTGAAAAAATTTACGACTTCACCGATGGTCTTTTGAGGAGTTGTAGTTTCGAACGGTTTGACAAGCAGATCCGTCGGGCCCGTACCGATCGCACAAATAAATTTAGTACCGCCGGCTTCAATTCCGCCGTACATGTTGCCTGAGATCTTCTTCATATTTAAAGCTCCGCTTACCCTTCATTCGGCCAATGCGATTGATATCTAACCCGAGTCTCTTCCTGACCTTGTATTGATAATCCGATCTGCATGGTCGCCAGCACTAGTAAGGGTGGCCCGCAGTTGGGCAGAATGTGGCGTAACATAATCCGCAAGTTAGCAGCTCCCATTGCACGTGCCGACATAGTGTAACCGTTTTCCATAACTGAGAGAGTCTGGCCGTACTGAACGCAGAATTGGCTGTCGGAGCTGTTGTGATGTTGATAGTGCTGACAAACCGCTTCTCTTCGGCCTCGATTTTCTCGTCTATTGCTGACAGCATGCGGGCGATTTGTTCCTGAATTTCAAGTGAAGGAAGGGGAATAAGATACTGGTCGATAATAGGTTTAGGAACACGCTTGCGGCCAGTAGTTCCTTCCATCTTTGTAGCCACATCTTGTCGCAATTTTGGATATTCTAGTAAGTAAAATAGATAGTCCTGTTTTATGCGTGAAGTTTTCGGTTTTATTGGAAAGACCTCCGTTGTTGCAGAAAAGACGTTTTCTGAGGCAGGTACTATTCCCTGCTTCCCATTTTCAAAACAAGGCGTGATTTTCGCAAGAAGAATATCGCCACTTTCACAGTAAATCCCACTCCGTAGCTCATCTTTCGTTATGTTCTTATAATTTGTAAATCTTGAAGCGCCAACTGGCAAAAGCTCCATCGGAATAAAAGATATGCATTCCGGAATATCTACATTGCTTGGTTTTTTAGTAAAGGTTATAACTTCTCCCAGCTTCACTAGCTCCCACTGCTCCGGCACTAGTCCGATTTCTGTCTCTTTCAGCTGAACTTTCTCAGCTTCTGTAACTGGTACTGTGCCGAAGTTGAACAGGTGTAGCATGAGGGATTTCTTGAGTTCCCTGGCGGCGGTGATGATTTTGTCCTGGGCCTCAACCGATTTCTGGACAGTGGTGAGCACCCAGGCAATTACCTTCTGCTCGGGGAGTGGTGGGAGAGGAATCTGTATTGCCATGAAGTCAGGCTTGCGAATTGACCTTCTTCTGTTGACTGCTCCAGATGCAAAGCGGTTATAGGCTAGAATAGCTAACGGGGTCCTTAGCAGCGGGTCTAAGAAATATGGGGTAGAGCGCTCCGTCTTTGTTTCCAAGACGGGGTATACAGGACTAACAAGCCCATAGTCAAATCGTTCCAACACATGAATTGCACCTTCCCATATTACGTATGGGTTGTACACAATTTCACCACGTTTGACTACCTTATAATTACTGATGTCCTCAAGGGCGATACGCTTTCCAAAACGTTCGCTCTGTAGCATCAGACCATAATTCTTGGTCAATGATAACACTGGAAGTTTATCCGGATCTTGGTCACGGAACTCTGATGCTCTGATGTCAACCTCTCTAAAAACATCCCCCAAAGAGACAATATCCCAATCTTCAGGCAATGGCCCAAGCTCGGTCATTTTGAATCCTTCAGTTACATCATTGTTCTGATTACTCATTTGGTTTGATTCCCAGTCCCAGCTTGCTCAACACATCTTTCAACTCCGTGTCCACTGCCTGCCGATCTTCCTCTGCCTCAGCAAGCAATACCACGGCCTCATCCAGCGGAAGAATTTCCTCCTTACCGTTATTTGACACATAACGAGATGGGCTGAGGTTGTAGTCATTGCGGATAGCTTCATCCAGCTTGACAACTTTGCTCAACCCCTCTGTTTCCAGCCAGCCCAGATACACGTCGGCAATCCGTTTGATATTCTCCTCGCTGAGGTAGTTCTTGGGACGGCCTTTCAATAACTCGTTGGAGGCATTGATGAACAGGATTTCATTAGGATGGCGCTTCATTTTGTTAATGACTAGAATAATGCCCGCAGCAGGGGTATTATAAAACAGGTTTTCAGGCAAAAGTAGGACCGCCTCAATCCAGTCGCGCTCCACAAAAACCTTGCGGATATCACGCTCACGGTTGGATCCCTGGTTGCCGCTTCCCCGTGACATGGCGCCGGAGTCTATCACCATCGCCATCTTGCCCCGGTCGTTAAGCGAGGCAAACATATGCTGTGCCCAGCCCCAGTCGGCAGTGCTGGCAGGCGGGATCCCGTTGTTAAAGCGGCCATACGTATCATGTTCGTAGAGGGTAATGGCAAAGTTCTGGTTCCACATGGGATTGGCAGTAACCTTGTTAAAACGTCTTAGCGAGCCGTCAGAGTTGGTAAAGGCAGGGCGGTTCATCGTATCGCCGATGGCAATTTCCGCCTCCATATCATAGATAAAGGCATTCATCCGCGCCATGGCGAAGGTGGTGGAGTTAATTTCCTGTCCGTAGAAGCGGAGAGGAGCCACATTAGCTGTCTCTCCATACTTTTCCCTAAACCGCAAGAAAGACTTCACCAATAGACCGCCGGAGCCGCAGGCGGGGTCATAAATTTCGTCACCCGGGTCCGGGTCAAGGATGCGAGCCATCAGGATAGCCACCTCGCGTGGTGTGTAGAACTCGCCGGCGCTTTGTCCCTGTCCCTCAGCAAACTTACGTAGAAGGTACTCATACGCTCTACCCAAGATATCTGGCTCTACATCCTTCAAACCCAGGCGGTATTGCGAAAGCCTTTGAATAAGCGCCCGGAGCCGGTCATCGCCCAGTATGCGCGACCCGGCGGCAGTCTCGTTGAAGTCTCTGACATCAATAACGCCGCTCAGCTTGGGGTTCTCCCTGGCAACCGCTCGCACAGCATCGGTAAGATACTCACCCAGGTTGGTTGTTTGGTGAGCGACATTTGGCCAGCGGGCATTGTTCGGAATATAGAAACGTACCAGGCTATGGTCAGCATCAACGTATTTAGCGGTGTTCCCAAGTTGCTGTAAATCATCCTCAAATACATCGGAGAGCCGTTTCAAAAAGATGAGAGGAAGTATGTAATCCTTGAATTTGGGAGCATCAATGGGTCCCCGGATAACGCAGGCCGCTTCCCAGAGCCATGATTCCAGGGTGTTAACATCCAGCTTTGCATTTTGATTATTCATGCTTCTCGCCCTTTCTGTCCTGTCGCTCTAGCTTACGCCTTATAGCTTCGAAAACCCAGTCCTGGATGGTCTGATCGGTTTCAGCGGCTCGGATACGTACCTTTTTATGCATAGCTTCAGGTAAGCGTACGTGAATCATCCGTTCCTTGCCTTGCTTCGGATTTCTGGTTTCCATATTCCTCCCATCATACGGCAGGTTTGTTACAAATATAACGCCGTTAGAGGAACGAAGTCAATAGAATGAGGACATTTTTCACCTGCAGTCCATTCGATGACAGAAGTAGTAAAACAGAGAGAGTCGGGTCACATTTCGTCAAATTGTTGCCTTACTAGGGCTCAAACACTGTAGTCGTTTGCGTGCATTCAGCGAGAGTGCTAAAATTGCCGTTATGAAAAGGACTTGGTTTTTGAGAGCCAGGCATCGCGATAAGAATCGTAGCCGACAATTGCAGGATGCTTCGTAACAGCAACCGTTGCAGAGTATATGTCCACGTCGGAGCCGCCAAGGATAAAAATATGCCGATAACCGCTGCACAAAAAGCACAAACTGAACAGCGCCAGTGGACCGCAGCAAGAGAAGGTGCACCGCAAGTGAGACTTGTTGCCGGACCGGGCACAGGAAAGTCTTACACCATTGAAAAGCGGGTTGCCAACCTTCTGACCAACGGAGCGACTCCCGGCAATGTCTACGTCATCTCATTTACGCGGGCCACGTGCGCTGAACTGAGTGCCCGTATCCGAGCCTTCTGTAGCACTCTTCCGTGTGCAAGTGCCGTAACAGAAGTGCGGGTATCGACGATGCATTCCCTTGCTCTTCGAATCTTACGGCGTGCTAACTTACTCACCTCGTATCCCAGTACGCCGATCATGTTGGACAATTGGGAGCAAACCAAGGTCTATGACAGGGAATTGGCCAGCAGCCTTGGATGCTTGCCTTCCCGCGCTACTGAAATTAGACTTGCTCA
>Ga0307420_1000505_pt1 | contig 18030 bp, 9 predicted proteins | sample SalMarWE160240MG_2_FD_202167 | JGI IMG/M metagenome (GOLD analysis project Ga0307420, IMG submission 202167) | Salt marsh sediment microbial communities from the Plum Island Ecosystem LTER, Massachusetts, United States - WE1602-40 | ecosystem: Environmental > Aquatic > Marine > Intertidal zone >... | reverse complement strand
ATGCTGAATGCCGGTATATTTTATTCTGTATTTCAGACCAGTATATTTAACTCCTGACTTTATACGACTTTGCATAAAAGTGCTGCTGATATCGTCTTTTATTACATGATAATTGCTATAAGATAAAGTAAGATATGAACCCAGATTTGATTTGATCATATGGTTCCAGTTAACTGATATAAGTTCACTTTCGTAATTATATTTTACTTCTGAAGCAAACTTGAATGCATCACTACATAAATAACCCGAAATTGAAATAATATTTTCAGGCAGATTCAAATGCAGTGTGCCATTAATATCATAAAAAGAAACCTTGCTATTCCTCAGGTTATAATCATTCATTCTGTTCAGGATCCAATCAGAGTAACTGGTTCTGCCACTTAAATCAAAGAATATTTTGTTTTTATATAAAGGTACCAAAGTGTTTATTCTACTGTCAAACGAACCAACACCGCCTTTAATTCTGAACTTTCCCGGAGGATTATTGATGGTTTCAATGTCGATGACAGATGACACCCTCTCTCCGTATATAGCCGGAATATGTCCTTTATATAATGACAGGTTCTCAACAATATCCGGATTAATGACAGAAAAAAGACCAAAAACATGTGATGTATTAAAAAGCGGAGTTCCATTTACCAGATAAAGATTCTGGTCTTCTCCCCCTCCCCTCACATTAATGCCGGAACTAAACTCACCGACCGATTTAACTCCTGGCATAGCTGTAAGCCCTTTTAGAATATCTTTTCCTCCTGCAACCACGGGTAATTGTTTTAAACTCTTTACATCAAGTTTTATAATACTCATCTGATTGCTTGTAACATTTCTATCGACACGTTCGCCGTAAACTATAACTTCATTAAGACCTATTGTTTTATCGATCAACTCAATATTTAATATCCCGTCACTAATGATTTTCACTTTGTATTCGCTTTGTTCATATCCCACGCTGGAAGCTTTTAATGTATAGAAACCGGGTGCCAGCATTAATTTGTAATTACCCTGAACATTTGAAACAGCTCCCTGCGGGAGATTATTGACCTGGATGGTTGCTCCTGTAACCGGTTCACTTGTTTTACCATCAGTTACCTGCCCGCTTACAACAACTGTTTTAGATTTACCTGCATTCTCCAGGTCTCCAATCAGAATAACATCTCGGGCTAAAGAACCTTCATCACCGTAATCTATCATTTGCTCTAAAAATGCAGCGGCTTTTTCTTTTGGGAGAAAAACCACATTGCTGTCATTTATTATTCTATAAATATAAGGTTTGCCAGTCAGTATCCTTCTTACTGATTCTTCAAGGGTATTATTTGTTAGAACAACATTCAGGGTATCATTTCTGAACCATTCCTCATTATAATAAAACATCACCTGGTATTGATTTTCAAGTTGATTAAGTGCTGATATCATCGGCACTTGCATGAATCTTTCAGAGATTCTTAATGGTTCAGGCTGTTGACACCATAATAGCCTGGGGGCAAGAACAAATAATAATAAAGCCAGGTTTTTGATTGACCAGTGTAAATTCACAATGATTATAATCAGTACTTCGATTTACTTTGATATCTTATTTTCTATGATACAGTCATCTTCTCCTGATTCTGTGCTCTTCCTTTAATATTTTATTTAAAAAGCAATTGTGCAAATTCCGTTAAGTAAGGCCTCCAGGTAAACCAGGTATGTGCACCCTCAGACTCCCTGTAAACAAAATTAAAGTCGTGCTTATTAAGTAGTTCAACAAGGGTTTTAGTGCTGGTATAGGCCAATGGATCAGTAACTCCGCAACCCACCCAATAAAGTTTCGGTTTACTTGCCTTGAGCGTTTCTATCTGATTTTCGATTTCAGTACCAGGATTCCTTACTCCTGCACTAAAAACACCTATATAAGAAAAAAGACCAGGATTATTAAGAGTTATATTGAAAGAATGCATACCCCCCATTGACAGACCGGTAATAGCGCGGCTTTCCTTAGATGGAATAACACGGTATACTGATTCGATGAAAGGGATAATATCATTAACCAGGCTTTTTTCAAAAGCTCCATACGAAAATGCCATTCCGGGAGCGGCCACATTTTTAATAACAGGGCCTTCACCCGGAGCAGCTGTTTGATTCGCGTATCCATTAGGCATTACTATGAGCATAGGCTTAGCTTTTCCCTGTGCTATCAAATTATCTAAAATCAGATGTGCTTTCCCCATAGTGGTCCATCCTTCTTCATCAATAGAGCCACCGTGCAACAGATACAAAACAGGGTACTTGTCTGTACCGGTTTCATATCCAGGAGGCGTATAAACAAGCATCCGGCGATACAGGCCTAAAGCAGGCGAGTTATACCATACCCTGTTTAGAGATCCATGGGGAACTTCTTTTATATCAATGTAATCAGACTCCTTTCCCGAAATGAACAAAACACTCAAAAGAGTAGCCCCATCCCTTTTTACTATTACATTGCTTGGATCAGTTACCATAACTCCATCAATGATATAACTATAACCATATGAATTGGGTGCTATCGGTCCAAGAGTGACATTCCATAAACCTGAGTCATCCTTCACAAGTTGTTCGCTGACAATCGGTCCTCTTTTCATTACTCCATTTTCAAAAGAAATAGATCCATACCCGGGCATCCACTCCCCGGTGATCTCTATATCATGTGCTTCAGGGGCATATAAGCTGAAATGCACTCTGTTATCTTCCAATATTTCCATTGAACTTCTTGTTGGAGGTGGCTGTGCAATGGTTAAAAATGAAAAAAGAAACATGAAAATTGAAAATAATACTGCTTTCATAATTTTAATTTTTTTAAGTTAACATTAATATGATTTTTATGATACTTATATTGTTTTTCTGGCTTCTCTGTCCGGATCATTCTTCACTTCGCTCACATCGTCCAGGATCATTGTTTCCCCATTTTCAGCTGTATATTTCGGCCAGTACGGCAATTCTCCTCCGTTTGGATTTGCTGTCTTCATAAACTGTACCAGTGAACCTGCCATTTTTATGGCCAGATTCCTCGGTCTTGCTCCGCCACCTGTATGAGAAATCTGAACATCGGTATTATAAAACCAGAATCCGATATCCATAGTATGGAAAGCTCTTAAGCGACCGTCAAATAGCGGTGGGTTCCAGCCGAACCATGAAAGGTACACAGGAGCCTTATTCAAAGCGACCTTTCTATTAGCCAGGTCTATCTCCCTTTTTCTGTTGTTAATTGCCAATGATAAGATCTCAACCGGTTTTCTGTCCGGGAAACATTTTGCATATGCATCAATAGTCGCAGAGGGATCATTTAAAGGCTCACCCATAGCAAATCCCATTTGTGCCATTTCCTTTGCTTTATCTAAAGAGATATCTTCAAGAGATGAATCAAATGAGCTTGGTGATGTTTCATAAAAAGTACTGCAAATTATCATCGGAATGTCTGCTGTTAAAGAATTGGCATCCGGAGTATATGTCTGGCGAGGTATATAATAACCATCAACAACCGGACTGAATCCCATTAACATGCTCTTCACTCCTTTGAATCCCTGGTTTCCTGTTTCATTCCTGAGCTTATTGCCTGCCCTGACAGCAAGGGCATAATAATCCCTCCATGGGATATCCTGAAGTTTATCAATTTGTAAAGAGGATAATCCAGCTTCTTTTAAGACGTAGGATCCAAGTTTTTCACTGTAATCCTTTTCTGCAACACTAAGTAAGGTTCCGCTTAAAAGGACAGCTTTATGAAAAAGCCCTTTTGCAGAAGGCATTGATGTAAGTGTACATACCTTTGCTCCTCCACCGGATTGTCCCATGATCGTTACATTGCCGGGATCTCCTCCGAAATTCAAAATATTATCGCTTATCCATTCCAGGGCTGCCACTATATCCAGTATGCCAACATTTCCCGATGCAGCATATTTCTCACTACCAACTCCTGCCAGATTCGTGAAACCCAGCGGACCTAGCCTGTGATTAAGAGAACAAAATACAATGTCTCCGAAACGACTCAGGTTCTCACCATGATACTCAGGATGCTCAATTGAATTACCGCTTGTAAAACCTCCTCCATGAATCCACAATAAAACCGGGCGCTTTTTGTTGTCCTTGTAACCAGGCGTCCATACGTTTATTCCCAGACAATTCTCACTCACATCATCATAATGCCAGTAGTCGGTAAAGGCAAGATATCTGTTAGCATAGAAGTTTTCCAGCAGCTGAGGTGCAGCATTAGGCCAGTATACTGCCGGATAAATGTCTGTCCATGGTTCCGGTTTTTGGGCCGGCATGAACCTGTTTTTTCCTGTAGTATTTGCCCCATAGGGTATTCCAAGAAAATTATAGATATCCTTATGGATGAATCCTCTTACTTTTCCGAAAGTAGTTTCTGCCACAGCAATATTATCACCAATAAAAATTACCTGCCCGTCATCTTCCTCCTTCATACCTCCTGAAACAAATGAACAGGATGTTGCTGTCAGGGCTGAGGTACCAAGAGCCATTCCAGCGGTACCGGCTCCCACTGTCTGAATAAATCTGCGTCTGTTTGTCTTCATATAATACCTGCTTTTCTATTACTTTTTTCTGTACTCTGTTTATTTTTCTCTAGTATAAATCTATTGAATCCAGTTCCCAAAGCTCCAGTGATTTAACCTTTACCTTACCATGATTCGAAAATACTTCTATCCCCAGACTTCCCGGATCAGGATATATCTTACTTGATATTGTTGTCTCTCCGTTATTCCCGAATACCTCAACAGAACATTTATCTATGAATATATGTAGTTTCGTTATATCTGTCCTTTTTTTCATCGGACCTGAACTGACACTGGGGAATACTCTACTGAATTCATCATACCCGCTTCTTCGCCTGTCTACATATAATTTCTCTTCGGATACATTGTACCCTACTATAGTCTTCTCATCATCTCCAACACATAAGTTCAACCCGAATTCTTCTGCAGAGATATTTTCAAATTCCACAATAAGCTCATAAACATTCTTCCCGGGTTTGAACTTCTTAGGTTGCCATATTCCTTCAAATGTGTATTCCTTAGTCACCTTATATGTTGTCCTCAAAGATTCAAGTTCCCTGACTGGGTTCTGAATAAGACGAATACCTTCGGGAAAAGTATTCAATTCCAGACTCCTGGGAACTGAAATACTTCCGAATACAGGTTCATTTCTATACATATGATTACCCATCCATCCGACCCAGATATCTCTTTTCTCGTCCGGCGAATAATTACTCCATGACCTTGCAGCATAAAAATCAGAGCCCCAATCAACCCAGAAGGCCCTTTCCCATTCCGGATTATAATTACCTTTTACAGGCAGTTTATTACATAACATTATCGCATCACAGTAAATGAATCCTCTGTCAAAAATATTCTTACCCTCGGTTATGTTGTCAACAATCTCAATCCGTGCATTCTTTCCTCTGAATTCAGATACATTCCATCCATTCCAGCTTAGATTGGAGTTGTCGGCTCCCGTCTGTGTCCTTACTACTTTACCGTCTATCAGTAAATTGATACATTCATCATTTGGATAATTACCACCGCCAATAAGAAAGTTAATGCAATTATTAGTTATGGTAAACCCGGGAGATACAATTTTCCCTCTTGCGGAACTTCTGTTATGAGCACTATTGATGATCCTTTTACCTTCACTACCTTGAATGCCTCCTGCATCCGACGGACATTCAATAAATGCATCACCTTCCATCTTCCAATCATCGATACCCCTCTCAAAATCGAATAACATCGTTCCTGACGGTTCATACTTGTCATATGACAGCTCATTTATAAACTGCTGATCAAGTGTAAATCTTTTACCATCAAAGTCACCGATAAAATATTGTCCGTTACATGTCTGAACACTGATTACAAGTACCCATTTTGAATTTGAAGGATTACCATCTACTGCCAACGGGAAGAAGTCAACACAATTCCACGCTTTATTAACAGCACCCCAGGGGCCAAATTCACTTAAATATTCCCAGTTTTTCATATCCTGTGACCCAAAGAATTTGATCTTCTGGATATTTGTTCCTCCCATTAACAGAATCCATTTTTTATCCGGAGCATACCAGAATACCTTGGGATCACCTGTGCCTGCACTATTTTCTATTTTCGGAGTAAATTCGGATTTGATCCAGGTTTGTGCCGTATCCATGCTATATGCAATACTTCTGCTCTGGAATGCTATCAAAGGGGGCTGATCACTTTGTGACAATCCGGTTGTATTATTCCAGTCCACAACCATCGAACCGGATTCAATTGAGACCACCTGTGATTGAAAAGGAGAATTGGGCCCAAATACGTTGAAATTGCCGTTACCCCCGAAAATGCCCACAATCATCTTATTTCTTTCGGTACCGTATTCCGTCATTTTCCAATGTACAAGATCTTTACTGACAGCTGTTCCCCAGTTAAGAAAATATATACCGCCGAAATAAGATAATCCGGTTGGATCTATAGATGGGAAAAAGTGAAATTCCGGATAGTATTTTTCTTCTGATTTATTTATAACATCCTGGCTATAAATGCTTACCCATGTTAATAATAAGATGGCTAATAAAGCACTTGTCCGTTTTTGATTATTAAACATATCATCTGAAAAGAACCGGAACACATTCTGTAAGGTATATTCGCCAGTTAGGCCAGCTATGTCCCCCTGAAGTTTCATTGTATAAATAGTTAATATTATTCTTCTTCAGCAGTGGCAGCAATATTTTTGTTGTACCTTCATAACATAGATTGTCGTCAATACCGCAACCGACCCAGTAAAGTATTGGATCTGCTACCTTTAGCGCCTCCATCTTCAAATCTGTTTCAGGAGGTTGCGGAAATATTGCGGGACCAAATACACCGATATAACCAAATACATCCGGATTATCCAGAACTATTCTGAATGTCTGGCCGCCACCCATAGAATAGCCAATAATAGCCCTGTTTTTGCTGTTAGCCGGCACACGATAATTTGCTTCTATAAATGGAATAATATCCTTAACAATACTTGTTTCGAATTTCCCGTTCATCATATTAAATGCAGACGGGGTACCATCGTTGCCGGAAGGTAGCGTAAAAGGATATGACTCGTATGGTACTGCTGCCTCATCGGCATTACCATTGGGCATAACAACTATCATGGGTTTAGCTTTCCCCAGGGCTATCAGATTGTCCATTATTACATTTATCCTTCCCATGGAGCTCCATGTCTCTTCGTCATTAAATCCCCCATGAAGCAAATACAATACAGGGTATTTTTCTGTACCTTTCTCATACCCTGGAGGAGTATATATAAACATCCTCCTTCTTAGCCCGATGACTGGGGAATCATACCATACCTTCGACAATGTTCCTCCGGGAACATCATGTGCAAAATACAGCTCAGTCTCTTTTCCCGGAACAAGTAATACGCTTTCATGCCCCAGCCAATCCCTCCTGATCTGCAGATTATTCGGGTCAAGTACTGTAACACCGTCAATAATAAACTTGTATCCGTAATACTCCGGCTTTAAGGGGCCAACTGTGAGTGTCCACAAACCCGTATCACCCTTAACCATGTCTTCACTTGCTCCTGTACCTGTCATCCATCCTCCTGTAACAGAAACATCTGTTGCCTTCGGCGCATACAGCCTGAAGATAACCCTGTTGTCGGGTAATATTTCAGGCGATTTCGGAGCCACCGGCCTTGATATAGTTACCCGGCGGGCAGGAGCCGGTGCTTCTGAGGCTGGTTTTGTAACCTGCGCCATAACAGACAATGAAAACAACGATATGTAAAATACAGTAAATACTTTTTGGAACAAAGAATCTTTATTGTTTATCATACTTTTAATTAGTTAGTTGTACTTTAAATCCAATAACTTCTTTTTATTCAATATTACCACGGTCATTGATTACAGCAGACCTTGTGGATACAGGAATCTAAGCCGGTAATGTTTTCCTTGCTTCCCTGTCCGGATCATTCTGCACCTCACAAACATCATCAAGTATCATTGTTTCGCCGTTCTCGGCTGTATATTTCGGCCAGTTCGGCAATCCTCCCCCATCCGGGCTACCGGTCTTCATAAACTGTACCAGCGAAGATGCCATTTTTGCTGACAGATTACGAGGTCTTGCTCCACCTCCTGTATGTGAAATCTGAACATCTGTATTATAATACCAGAATGAAATATCCATTGTATGAAAGGCTCTTAATCTACCATCAAATACAGGCGGATTCCAGCCAAACCATGCAAGGTAAACAGGAGCACCATTCTGGTTGTATTTTACATCACATAAATCAATCTGTGATTTCCTGTTACTTATTACCATCGCCAGGATCTCTATCGGTTTTCTGTCAGGGAAACTCTTAGCATATGCATCAATTATTGCTGACGCATTATCACCAAACGGTATCCTGCTAAATCCCCGGGTTGTTTTTACCATCTCTTTTGCTTCATCCATAGTAATATCTTCAAGTGATGAATCAAATGAACTGGGTGATCTTTCATAAAAAGTACTGCATACTATCATCGCAATATCTTTTGACAGAGGTGAAGCTTCCGGTGAAAAAGGATGTTGAGACACATAGGTCCCGTCGGCTACCGGACTAAATCCACCCATCATACCTGTAAACCCGGATTCCTCTCTCATTTTCCTGCTTGCCCCGTTTGTTAATGCATAATAATCCCTCCATGGCATCTCCTGAAGGTTATCGATCTGTGAAGGAGTCAGGCCGGCTTCTTTCAAGATATATGATGCAAGCTTCTCTGAATTCTCCTTCTCACCGACTCTTAGTCCGGTTCCACTCAAAGCAACTACTTTACCAAATAATCCTTTTGCAGATGGCATGGCAGTAAGTGTACACACTTTTGCTCCCCCGCCTGACTGTCCCATTATCGTTACATTTCCGGGATCTCCTCCGAAATTCGAAATATTATCCCTTATCCATTCCAAAGCTGCCACTATATCCAGCATACCAACATTTCCCGATGCCGCATATTTCTCTCCGCCTATACCGGCAAAATCTGAAAATCCGAGAGGACCAAGTCTGTGGTTCAGAGAACAAAATACAATGTCTCCAAAACGACTCAGATTCTCACCATGATATTCAGGATGCTCAATAGAATTACCGCTAGTAAAACCCCCTCCATGTATCCATAACATAACCGGACGTTTTTTATTATCATTGTAGCCCGGTGTCCACACGTTTATTCCAAGACAGTTCTCGCTAACATCATCATAATGCCAGTAATCAGTAAAGGCAAGATATCTGTTTGCATAGAAGTTTTCCAGCAGCTGTGGCGCAGCGTTAGGCCAGTATACTGCCGGATAAATATCTGTCCATGGTTCAGGTTTCTGTGGCGGCATGAATCTGTTTTTACCTGTAGTATTTGCTCCATACGGAATTCCGAGGAAATTATAGATGTCCTTATGGATAAATCCTCTGACCTTCCCGTTAGTCGTTTCGGCAAGGGCAATATTATCGCCAATAAAGATTACCTGCCCGTCTTCTTCGTTTTTCCTGCTTGCACCGGAAGCACAAGAAGAAACTGAAATTGCAGCAGTTCCAAGGGTTACACCGGCAGCTCCGGCTCCCATAGTCTGAATGAATTTACGTCTGTCTGTTTTCATTTTCTTGTTAAACTTTGTGATTATATATTCTGAACTTGTTACAAAGCATTGATTTAAAAAAAAGGGAGAAAATATATGAGTAAGACTCATTATCTCCTCCCTACCTTAACCTAACTAACCAACCCAACCGAATGATCTTCAGTATTAACCAAGTCTATCATAATCATGTCTGACGCTTTTTTAGCAAACCAAGTTCTTTTTCAATTTGTTCCAAAGGTTTGCCTTTTGTTTCGGGTATCCAGATCAATACAAAAAGGAATGCCATAATACTTAGTACTCCAAACATCCCAAATAAATAGTGCAATCCCAAGCTACCCTGAATTACAGGGGCCAAATAGACTGTAATGAAAGTACACAACCAGCTAACGGCTGTGGAAAACGACATTGCCACTCCCCTTATCCTGTTCGGGTAAATTTCCGAAATAACCACCCACATGATAGGTGCAAAGGAAGCAGCAAAAAAACCTATATAAACCAGTAAGGCAACCAGGACAGCTATTCCGTTTTGCACCGGTTTTGAAAACTCAAAAAACAGATAAGCTAAAGAAATGCTCATCCCAAGTGCGCCCCAAATCAATAAGACTTTCCGGCCTTTTTTATCTACAAGCCAGAGAGCCACTATCGTCATAAGAAAATTCACTAATCCCACAACAATAGACTGGAATAATGAATTATCAGTGGCTGAACCTGCCGCCTGAAATATGTTTGGAGCAAATATAATGACAGCATTTATCCCGGTAATTTGCTGAAAAGCAGCTAATAATGTTCCAATCAATACAATTTTCCCGGTTTTATTTTGGAAAATATCTTTTAAACTTATTTTACTTTCACTTCTTTCAACTAATATTATTTTCTCCATTTCAGGCAATTCGCTATCTATTAAATCCTGACCACCGATTTTCCGCATTACATTTATCGCCTCATCTTTCCTGTTCTTAGACAGAAGCCATCTGGGGCTTTCAGGTAAAGAGGTTATAAGGAATATCAGATAAATTACACCGAATGCTGATGGAACTGCAAGCATATAGCGCCAGCTGTTTTCACCCAATCCGAACAATATATAATCTATCACATAAGCAAGTAAGATACCGAATGTTATGGCAAATTGATTCATTGAAACAAGTCTCCCCCGATTATAAGCCGGTGATATTTCAGAAATGTACATAGGCCCGACTACCGATGTTATTCCAACTACCAGTCCGGAAAGCAAACGGAAAGTAATCAATAAAACAGCTGAATTTGCTAATGCACAACCAAGAGCAGATATTATATATAATACTGCAGTTGTGATCATTATTTTCTTCCTGCCGAATTTTTCAGTGAAACTTCCGGTAATAAGAGCACCAATAAGGCAACCAATAGTTAAAAGAGCTGCAACAGTTCCTAACCCACTATCACTTAAACTGAATTTACTTTTTATCATATCCACAGCTCCTGAAATCCCGGCCATATTCAGACCAAAAAGTAAACCCCCGTTAATAGCAACAAAAACTATCCAGTATAAGTACTTCTTATTCATGTATATTTCTGTAAAACAACATATTAAACCAATATTGTATTTTGATAGTATTATTTACTAAAGCTATCTGGTATGTAATTCTGCAATGGTGTTATTCATAAATATTCCAACTTGTGTGATTTAATTATTTTCAGAATTTCACTTTGCTTGTATGTTGGTGTCGCCCCTGTCATTGTTGCAACAAGTGCACCCGTAGCACATGCATATTCCAATGATATATCCAGTGATTCTTCAGATAGATATTTGGCAAGGAAACCTGCCAGAAAAGCATCTCCGGATCCGACAGTGTCTTGTACATCAACCTTAAATCCGGGATGTTCAATAAACTGTCCGTGACTATAAATGAACGCTCCGGCAGCTCCACGCGTAACACAAATTATTTCACAATGATATTGTTCTGATAACCATTGTGCCAGATCTTTCTCACTATAATCCTTACCATACCATCCGGCTATAACTTTAATCTCATCATTATTCAATTTTGCTATAGAGGCACTTTCGAGAAGTTTTTCTACAACCTCTTTATTATAATAAGGTGCCCTGAGATTTACGTCGATAAGCTTCAGGCAATTATCACTTTTCAGAATACTTAAAATCGTTCTTCTTGTAACAGAGTGTCTCGAAGCCAATGTACCAAATATGATAACATCAGCTTTGTTTGCAGCATTTTGTAATTCTTCTGATAGTACGATTCTGTCCCAGGCAACATTGTCCACAATTTCAAATCTCACATCATTACCGTCATTTCCCAGATGTACTTCTACCGTACTGGTGGGAAACTTATCGTCAACCTGTAATAATCCGGTTTCCAATCCTTGTTGTTCAAGGTAGTTTTTAAGATCATTCCCCAGATGATCATCTCCAATTCTGCCTGCGAATCTTACTTCCATCCCGAACTTATTCAGGTGGAGAGCAACATTCATCGGAGCACCTCCCGCTTTAGCACCTTCCGGCAGCAAATCCCAGAGAATTTCACCTACACAGAGTATTATTTTCTTTGTTTTCGTAGTTTTTCGTTATTAAAATCAGCAGATACCATCATCAAATATAGATTAAAAATACTAGTTGAATATTAGTATAAACAGTTAAAATATGTTCATAATGGCATAGTAAATGTGCCAGCTATGGTAGTATAACAAACTGTCTGATAATAACTATTCAATATAGTATGAAAAACTGGTCAATTCATTTAAGCAACATTTGAAGGAGAAGAATATTACTAAAATCCATTTAAAAGCAGAAAGCTGAAAGACACAGAGTTTATAACAAATAGAAATATTGGCAAAAATATAATTCCTGAATAAAGGAAATATTGACAGAATAAGATTCAGGTGATTTAAGCTTTATATATTAAGATTTAAAATACTTTTGTATAAAGTAATAAATAAAAATTATCTTTCAGTATGTGGATTCTCCCGCTTTAGCGGGACAGGTTATGTGACCTTTAAAATTAATATTATTTACACATGAGAAGGTACTTATTAATTATACTTATCCTGTTGACCGGATGCGTTAAGGACATGGATCGGAATCCAGGGAAAGAGATGGTCATTGGTTTTTCTCAATGCACAATGATTGATGAATGGCGTAAAACTATGGTTGAGGACATGAAGAGGGAAATTACTTTTTATCGTGACTTAAACATTGAATTGATAGTAAAGGACGCTGGAGATAACAATGATAAACAGATTGCAGATATTAACGAGTTGGTTTCAAAAGGAATTGATCTGTTAATTATAAGTCCTAATGAAGCTGAACCTCTTACACCGACTGTGGAAAGAGTTTTTAGTGGAGGAACGCCTGTGATAGTTGTTGACAGGAAAATAAATTCTACAAAATATACAGCATTTATTGGGGCTGATAATCTTGCTATCGGGAAAGAAGCAGGTTATTTTGCAGAGGAATTATTAAAGGGGAAAGGGAAAGTATTGGAAATTTCGGGACTAAAAGGTTCTACTCCAGCCAAAGAAAGGTCTGCAGGATTCCATGAAATAGTTGACAAATTACCAGATATCAGTACAGTAAAAGTCATTGAGGGTGCCTGGCTGGAGAGTAAAACCTTGAAATTGACAGATAGTTTATTCAGGGTATTCGATGATTTTAACCTCATATTTGCTCATAATGATTTCATGGCAAATGCAGCCTCAAAATCTGCCAGAAAATATAATCTCAAACCATATATTATAGGTGTTGATGGGATGAATACTCCTACCGGCGGTGTTAGTATGGTGATTAACGCATTTATTGATGGTACTGTTTTTTATCCTTCAGGAGGTGATAAAGCGATCCAACTTGCGATTCAGATACTCACTGGAAAACCTTATGAGAAAAACATTGATCTGAGTACTTACAGAATTGATAATACAAATGCCCGTACTTTATGGCTTCAAGGCCAGGAGTTAAATGTTCAGCAAGACAAAATCGATAAACAAAGTGACCAATTAAATATAATGTCTCAGATACTTCAAAAAAGAAGGATATTATTGCTTCTGACTTATTCTACAATAATCCTGTTGATCCTCACTGTAAGTATTATACTTATGTCGTGGAAACATAAGAATAAGATGAATAAAATCCTTGACGAGAAGAATAAAACAATAATCAAACAAAATCAAATTATTACAAAACAGCGTGACGATTCTCTCGACCTGCTTATAGTTGCAGAAGAGGCCAGAGAGAATAAACTACGACTTTTTACAGATTTATCACATGAGCTTAGAACTGTTGTCACTCTGATTATAAATCCTATCCAGGATATCCTTAATCTGGTTCATGATGAATCTGTCAGAAATAAAATTCTGGTTTTGCAAAGGAGTACAGAACGGTTAGCTCGTCTCACTGACGGAATTCTAAAGTTCCGAAGTATAGAAAATAATAAATATCATGTGACTTTTTTCAGTGGTAACATAGCACAGTTCATAACTAATATCATTGAAACTTTTAATGAGCAGGCAGACAAGAAAGATATTAAACTTATTTCGGAAATCGAGAACGAAATATATGCCGAATTTGATATAGGTGTGATTGAAAAAGTCATGTATAATCTTCTCTCAAATGCGATAAAGTTCAGTAACAGATCAGGTGTTGTTACGGTTTCTCTGAAATCTGAAAATTCAAAGATTGTGATTAAGATACAAGACTGCGGAAAAGGCATTCCAAAAAATGAATTACCTTTCATATTTAATCGATTTTATAAAATCAACAACCAAAATTATGCCTCCGAAAATGAAAGTATTGGAATTGGTTTGGCATTGAGTAAAGAACTAATTCAATTGCATGGAGGCCAGATTGCTGTGGAAAGTATTGAGAACAAAGGAACAAGTTTTACTATCTCTATACCACAGTTTCATAACAAACCTGATTCTAAAATTAATAATAAGACCAATCAAGAAATGGACCTAAGTATTGATTTTTCCGGCCGGACTAACAAAAGCAAAACAATACTTGTTGTGGAGGATAATTTGGATTTATTACAGGTGATGACCGATATTCTTAGCAAATATTATAATATCATTTCAGCAAATAATGGCAAAGAAGCGCTTGCTATTGCCATCAGGAAGTTACCAGATCTTATATTAAGTGATATCTTGATGCCGGTAATGGATGGGATGAAGATGTGCATTGAGATCAAAGAAAATCCATTAACATGTCATATGCCGGTTATTCTGTTAACTGCCATAGACTCGGAAGAGAATATGATAAAAGGTTTCGAGATTGGAGCTGATGCTTACATTACAAAACCGTTTAATGAATACCTTCTGTTATCAAATATTAAAAGCCTGATCGAAAGCAGGGAAAAGATGCAACAATTCTTTTGCCCTTCACCTTATTTCAGAGAATTGCTTCAAACAAAAGATATGGCTGAAGGGGATTTTATAAAAGATTGTCTCAATCATATCTATGAAAACCTTTTAAATGAAAATTATACACTGGAGAATCTATCTAAAAACATGAATATGTCACGATCTTCTCTTTACCGTAAGATAATTGAAATAACAAAACTCCGACCGGTTGATTTTATAAAAAAAGCCAAATTGAATTTTGCAGCAAAACTAATATTATCAAATGATACCTTGAATATAAACGAGATTTCATGGAAATCAGGTTTTTCCGATGCTAAATATTTCAGCAAGTGTTTTTATCATGAATTTGGAATACACCCCAGTCAGTTTTCTAAAGATTATCTGAAGAGTAAAGGAGGCATCTCAGTTTTTCCTGTATGCCCCCGTTGAATTATTAAAGATCCTTATCACTATGCCGGCATATCAGGCAGCTTGAAACCGTTCAGGTATTCATGCCTGACAAGGGTTGTCAGGAATTCTTTTGCATTTCTGGAACTCGGATCTTCCCGCGGACCGAATCCACCGGGAGCGGCTTGTGTCTGGCCGCGACCGGATGCTCCTCCTGCAGCTTTTGCAGCTGCAGCAGCCTGGGCCATCATTTTACCGATATCGAACATCTCTGACCAGGTTGATACCTTTTCAATATCTGAAATATTTGTGAACTGCATACTCTCACCATCCCATTCAAGTATCCTGTTGAGTTTCTGGAGACGGACTGCAAGAACACCCATAAGCACCATTTCGTTGAATGGACCTGCTTCTCCGAAGTGAGATGCGGTCTTGTCACGTAGGTCAGGTTCCTTACATGCTGCAACCCAGTCAAGATAATGATTGTTGTCAGGGATAATCCTTAATACTTCAGGTGAATTTGGTTTCCTGCCTGAGAGAAGGTACGGATCAGAGCCGTGGCTTCCCAGAATTAAAGTATCCTTTGAACCATACAGAGCGCAACCTTCACCCTGCCATGTTCTTCCTTCAGGCAGCATATCAGGGATCATCGGGCGGAAGCCGCCGTCATACCATGTTACTTCTACCTCAGGCATTGCCATAAAAAGAAGGTTCGGACGGGCAGAGAAAGTCATTTTGACTATCTGGGCATGAGGACATGCATCTTTCTTCAGTGTGGTTGACTGACCCTGAACCTTTATGGGATATCCAAGCTTCAGGACTTTGAACACCGGGTGCATATTATGACATGCCATGTCACCGAAAGCGCCTGTGCCGAAATCCCACCATCCGCGGAAATTCCATGGGTGGTATGCTGAGTTATAGCTACGGAATGGCATATGGGCAATCCATAAATTCCAGTCAAGAGTCCTGGGAACTTTTTGCACATCTGTTGGAGTATCCAGACCCTGTGGCCAGATAGGACGACTTGACCATACTGCAACTTTGCGGACTTCACCGATCTCGCCAGCCCATGCCCATGCACATGCCTGGCGGACACCGGGGCCCGAAGAGCCCTGGTTACCCATCTGGGTTGCAACACCATACTTTTTGGCGAGTCTGGTAAGCAGGCGCGACTCATAGATTGTATGAGTCAGGGGTTTTTCAACATACACATGTTTTCCCAGTGTCATTGCAGTAGCGGCAGGGTTTGCATGACTGTGGTCAGCAGTTGCAACAACGACAGCATCAATCGATTTGGCCATCTCGTCGTACATGACTCTCCAGTCTTTATATCTCTTAACGCCGGGGTATTTTTCAAAAGTGCCCGTTACAGGTGTATAACCCCAGTCAACGTCGCAGACAGCTACCAGTTTTTCAGTACCGGGTTTTGCAGCCATACCGGACATGCCCTGTTCTGCGGCTGCAACTTCCGGCTTGCAGATACTGCCGATATCACTTGATCCCTGGCTGCCAGCACCAACAAGTGCAACATTCAGGGTATCACTGGGTGCCTGGTATCCCAGTTTTTTACCCATTGCAACTCCGGGGATAATTGTAAAAGCGGCAGAAGCTGCAGTTGTCGTTTTCAGGAAGCTCCTTCTTGTGAAGGTTTTGCCTCCTGAACCTTTTTTGTTAAGATTTTCTTTCTCCATACTGAATAAATTTAAGATTTGACCGTATTAAGTTCTGTAGTTCATTTCCTCGGAAATCAACCTTAAAAATAATTACAAAAAGGGATATTTCTATCAACACATTGAGAAAATATTCTGTCTCCCGTCCATCAATAATTATTTCAGATGTCATCCCGTTGCAGTTCCGTGTTTTAGCACTTCCTTGACTGCAAAAGCCGGACGTCTTGACCACATTTGGCCTGTCAGATTATAATTAACATATATAACAATATAACAATATAACAGGCATTTAACTCCGGCGTTAGTAGTCAATATTATCCGGCAAACTATGGTCAAAGCTACTGGCTTTTCTAGTCTGAGGAAGGAGAGTATTTAATATGATGAAACATTTTAAGCAAAGATGGTTTATTCTATTAATAAATGCATTATAATCAAATATTTACGAGAATATTGTTTTTAATTATAAAATTTTTATATTTACTTCGTTTTAACTATGTATTATTACATTATCCTTCTTTCCACTTTATAAATGTAAATCATGACATTCTGTATCCCAGAAGAATACCACCCTCAATTTGTACCGGAAATAATGGAGCAGGCCATTAAAATGTTGAAAGACCGTTTTCAGGAGGAATTGTCCAAACAATTGAATCTCAGACGAGTTACAGCTCCTCTGTTTGTTTTAGCTGGAACCGGTATTAATGACGACTTAAACGGTGTGGAACATGCTGTATCTTTTCCTGTCAAGTGCATGGGAGAGCGTAAAGCCGAAGTTATTCATTCATTGGCCAAATGGAAAAGAATGAAACTAGGAGCCTACGGTATTCCGGCCAATTACGGACTGTATACCGACATGAATGCAATTCGCAGTGGTGAAGATCTCGATAATCTTCACTCTCTGTATGTGGATCAGTGGGATTGGGAACAAACAATAACGGCAGAAGACCGTAATCTGGAATTTTTAAAGGCTACAGTCAGAAAGATCTATGAGGCAATGAAATGCATGGAGCAAATTGTGTATGAATCTTATTCTCATA
>Ga0307420_1000503_pt1 | contig 18069 bp, 14 predicted proteins | sample SalMarWE160240MG_2_FD_202167 | JGI IMG/M metagenome (GOLD analysis project Ga0307420, IMG submission 202167) | Salt marsh sediment microbial communities from the Plum Island Ecosystem LTER, Massachusetts, United States - WE1602-40 | ecosystem: Environmental > Aquatic > Marine > Intertidal zone >... | reverse complement strand
CGAGATCTGCGATCACGCCGGCGTTGCGGGGGTCGTCCTCAGGGAGACCCTCTTCAACCTTGCCTACGAGATCTGCGCCGACATCAGCGGCTTTCGTATAGATCCCACCGCCAATGCGCATGAAGAGCGCGACGAGGGTACCACCGAAGCCAAAGCCGAGAAGCGCATCAGGTGCAGCGCGACCGAAGATCATGAAAATTGCTGTTCCGCCGAGCAAGCCTAGACCGTCGGTGAGCATCCCTGTGAAGGTGCCAGCTCGGTAGGCAACGGTCAAAGCGCCGTTGTAGTCTTCACGTACCGCCTCTGCGGCGACGCGGATGTTGCCCTCAATGGCCACGCGCATACCTAACTGGCCGACAATTGTGGAAAATGATGCTCCGAGAATGAATGCGATTGTACGTCCGATGGCAACGATGATCACTGCACCATCCCCGAACCGATCAACAGCTTCTCGTGACGGAGGTACGACATACACGCTCAGGAAGAGAATCACTGTCAACGCGGCAACAACAATCAGGATTGTACGGAGCTGCTTGCGTAGATAGCCTTCCGCTCCCGTTTTAATGGCGAGCCACACATCTTGCATTTTTTGTGTGCCTTTGTCTCTGGCCATTGTATCTCTCCATAGCCAGAGAGCATAAATCAGGCTGATGATGGCAACGACAATTACGCCCCATAACATCGTCTGTTCGATCTGTATAAGCTCGTTCATTTGGACTCCTTATAAAGAATGAATAGTCAAGATACGATGATTGTTATCACTCGGTTGAAGGAACATGAGCTTCCATGAAGGCGATAGCGGGAATATGGATGAAATGATGAGTGATTTATTTTTACACCATGGATTCCGCTGATGATCTCGAGCTCTTCGCGGAAACCTCAATATAAATACGAGCCAGTTTGGCTCGCCCAAGATCACTGTTGCCTATCCTTCCTGCGATCTTACAACCAACAAAAAAAGCATTGGCGCGGCATCATAACCTTGCAGAACTCATAGATGTTGGCCTGGAAACGGAGAAATTGTAATGTGCGCTGCGGGTGATGTCAAGACGTTTTTTTCAAATCATCCTCGAATTTCAGGTTATGCAAGCTTTGATTATCCGAGCGAAGAAGGTTGATTGCTGTATTGAATTGCATATTGACTTTGCCGTTGCCTTTTTGTATAGTGTTTTGCAGGTTCGGCACATTTTTGGTCTCCAAAAGCACATGTTGCCTTCTGTGAATGCGGCAGCGGTGCTTTTTCTACGTCTAATCTTGCCCCTGGACCCGCTGAAAATACCCGATCTCCAGGTTTGCACATCGATGCCTGGGGATAGAACAATTTTATGGGACCAAGAGTCTCATGTTATTGGCAGTATCCAAGTGAGTTGCCAATTATGTTCGACCATTCTCAATATGGAGTTCTCCCGATAGGGTATTGCCGGGCGTGGTGGAAGAATGTATGCTGGAGTTGGAGTTACGCAGATTGAGTAAAAAAGAACGAAGTTCGAAATCAATAAAATCGCCCTTAGGCGAAAACAATAATGGCTCGCATCTCGAGAGCATAGATGCCAATGAGATTCTTGCCAACGAGCAGGATAATCCCGCGATCGACCAGTTGATCGAACTCGGGAAAGATCGTGGTTACATCACGCTTGATGATATCCTCGCCGCCTTCCCCGAAGCTGAGCAAGACTTGGATCAGCTTGAGGAGATGTATGCGACGCTCCTCGCTGCAGGGGTTAATGTAGTCGATGAGAGCGCCGAGGAAGAAAGCCCTGCGAGCGAAACGGAGTTTGAAACGCACGAAGAAGGAAAACCCGATGAGGATGTCCTGAGTAACGTTGACACGGATGACTCAGTAGGTCTTTACCTACGAGAAGTGGGCGGCATACCACTCCTGACCGCACAAGAGGAAGTTGAAATTGCTAAAAGAATAGAGCGAGGACGGCAAGCTCGGGAGAAACTTGCTCAAGAAAGCTTGTCCCAGAAAAAACGCGCTGAACTTCAGGTCTCGATTGAGGATGGGTGGGCAGCTCGTGAGCACCTCATCACAGCAAACTCTCGTCTTGTGATCAGTGTGGCGAAGAAGTACCTTGGTCGTGGTGTCCCTTTCTTGGATTTAATCCAAGAGGGGAATATCGGATTAATTCGGGCTGCGAAAAAGTTCGATTACCGCAGAGGACATAAGTTTTCTACGTATGCGACATGGTGGATACGGCAAGCCGTAACCCGCGCAATTGCGGATCAGGGAAGAACAATTCGTGTACCTGTTCACATGGGAGATCAAATTAATAAAATGCTGCGGGTTTCTCATCAATTGACGCAGCAGTTGGGACACACTCCCTCATCTGAAGATCTCGCAGTAGCGATGGAAATTACACCCAAAAAAGCGGAAGATCTAATGAAAGTCTCCCGTCGTCCTCTCTCGCTTGAGATGCCGACGGATGAGGATTCGGATTCAGTACTTGGTGATTTCATCCAGGATGCTGAATCTCCTGCTCCTGTTGAAATTGCGACGCAGAATCTGCTGAAGGAGAACCTGGGCGAAGCTCTAGGTACGCTCCCACCACGAGAGGTTCGCATTCTACAGCTCCGCTATGGTCTTCTCGACGGACGGAGTTATACGTTGGAAGAGGTTGGTCGAAAGATGGGGGTTACTCGTGAACGCGTAAGACAGATTGAAGCCCAGGCACTGACTCGCCTGCGTCATCCGAACAACCGCGAGCGGCTGGTTGACTTCCTCGGGGAGTGACACCAGAAAAAAACCGGTCGTATTGCCGGCGACCAATCGTTAAATTTAGAATCCCCCTCATATGTAATCGTATTTCATCGCTCTTCACGAACATAAACAAGCATTCCATCCGATCCATAGATATCCGTTTGGATCCTATTTGTTAATGTATATTCGTCGAGGAACCGCGGATCCATTAGAAGGCCATTTCGACCGTACACTTCTAGAAGAACAACGAAGTCCGGCCGTTCGTGGTGGATCAGGTCAGGGGGAATTGCGTAGTTGGTGATGTAGAGTTCATCGGGAAGTGGGTAGAAAACCTCACTTTCCGGTGAGATTAAACCGACAGTATCCAGGATTCGAGCTCCTGTGTAGTAACCCAAAACCCCTATGTCTCCTGAGGCGAGGATCTCCTCCTCGTTAATTTGCCCGCGAAGATCGGAAGCGACCTGCCGATAAATTTCTTCAAGTTTAATATATGCCATTTTTGGTGCAGGTCTATCTTGGCCATGATCTGGATGCAGAGTCCATCCATTGAGTGTGAAGCCGAACGCTAACACGCCGCAGATAGCTAGAGGAAGCGGCGATTGTATATCCCGCCCTAATTCCTCGATGCCGATAAAGATCCCTAGAAAATACATGGGAAGCGGGGGGGTAAGGTACCACCGGAAAATTAGCGGATTAGCAATTGAAAATACAAGCAGGTAGAGGATTGGGTAGATGGCCAGGGGCCAGATGTGGGTACTTTTCCGTACAATTCGCCGCCAGCCAATCATGAAAAGGGATGGATATATTATTAAACCGATCACGATTGCAACGGATCCAAAAGCTAAGTGGCTAAAGAAGGGAGTGGCATAATGCTGAAGCAGTCTTACCGCTCCAGCTTCAGGTGGAAGGTGATAGGCAATGGCCTTGGCGGCCATTGAGCGGGGGAGAGGATCCCCATAGTAGCTCCAACTAATTACAGACCAGATGACCACAGGAACGAGAAATGAGGCGATCTCTACGAGTGGTAAGTGTCTGTTGCGAGAACGGAAAAGGCGATAGGCGCGCTCAAGACCTAGAGGCAGGAGAAAGAGAAGGGCATCAGGGCGGGTCAGCAGGCTGAGTGAGCCAATTAGTGCAGCAAGGACTGGCTGGTTGTTCGAATGCATGTAAAATGTGCCCAACATCAGGAGGATAAATAGGCTCGTTTCCATACCGCCTATAGCGAAAGTGATGGACATTGGAGCAGCAGCCCAGATCAATGCAGCAGCTATCCCGGCACGGCGGTATCCGAGGTTCGTTGAGAGGCGGATGATAATCAAGCAGCTTATCGCATCTGCAATGGCATTTATCACCACTGTGATTTCTGGATAAGGAGCTCGGATGCCGCCGGTGATAGAACCTATGGCGGCGATCAACACAGCGTAAAGCGGTGTCGTTGTTCCTAAAACCCATTCGCCCGGATTGTATACCAGGCCATTACCGGCGATGAGGTTTTGGGCATAGCGGAAGGTGATGAAGGCGTCATCGACGGTTCGCGCACCGGGTATTAATCGCAGCGCAATGGCTAGAAGCGGGATAAGAATTTGGGGTTTGAAGAATTTACCTAAACGCACCCGCGCATTATACAGAGGCTATCCGTGATGGGAAAGTCGGATCAAATACGCCAATTATTGATATGGATCCTTATCGGTCTTTTCGTTCTCGCGGTTATCGTGAAAGTGGGTCTTCTGAGCCTAGAGGCTTTCCCCTTTAATTCAGACGAAGCGATTGTTGGCTTGATGGCTCGCCATATCTTGGAAGGCAAGTGGCCAGTCTTTTTCTATGGACAAGCCTACATGGGAAGCCTGGACGCGACTATTATCGCCCTGGGCTTTATGCTCTTTGGTAGCGAAATCTTCGTCATCCGGGCGATCCAAATACTGCTTTATCTTGGGACGATTTTACTAACCGTAAACTTGAGTGCGCGAATCTTCAGGAGCCAACTCGCGGGGCTGGTGTCGGGTTTACTCTTAGCCGTACCCACTGTGAACTTAACCCTCTACACGACCGTCTCCCTTGGCGGGTACGGGGAAGCGCTCCTGATTGGCGCGTTGCTTTTATTCCTGGCAATCCATATTGAAGAGACACCGGATAATACTCTGTACTATCTTTTATGGGGTTTCTTCGCCGGTCTCGGATTCTGGGCATTCAGTCTTACCATCGCATACATTCTGCCGGCGTCCGTCATTGTTGTGCGTAGTTTTTGGAAATCGCGTCGGAGTCGTTGGTGGGTTCAAGGAGCGTTGATTTTTTTTGCTGGGATCATCGGGGCTTTACCACTAATCATCTGGGCTTATGAAAATGGCGTCGTCGTTTTATTTCAAGAACTCTTTGGATCCGCAATTGCGGTAGACGCAGGCTTGGATCTCCTTTCAACGCTAGTCAAACATATCCAACATTTTTTTCTCTTTGGAGTTACTGTGACTCTGGGATTTCGACCCCCATGGACAACCGAACCCATCGCACTTCTTCTTGTGCCTTTGGCTCTGGTATTCTGGGTATTGGTCTTCATTCAAATATTCCGTAGGTTACGGGATGAGAGCCCGCACAGAGCGATTTATTGGATGATTGCAGGCGTATTGGGTGTAGTGATCCTTGTGTTCATACTCACCCCGTTTGGATCCGACCCTTCAGGTCGCTATTTTCTTTCTATTTACGTCACTCTGGCAATTTTCGCTGGCGACTTCTTCGCCCAACCAGCCTTTAAAATCAACGCACGCTTCCGAGCGCTTCTCCTTATTAGCGTTGTGGCGTTCAACTTGTGGAGCAACTTGGAAGCAGCGCTTCAATATCCTCCCGGGATAACTACACAATTTGATGGGGTCACCAGGGTTGACCATCGGTTTGATGTTCAACTTGTCGATTTTCTATCCAAGCATGGGGAGACGAGGGGCTATTCCAATTACTGGGTTTCCTATCCGCTTGCCTTTGAGTCAGATGAGGAATTGATTTTTATCCCAAAGCTTCCCTATCATCTCGATTTTCGGTACACAGATCGGGACAATCGGTATGAACCATACGAGATTGCAGTGGAGGGAAGCAACCGCGTTGCCTACATCACAACCTTCCATCCAGCCCTTGATGGGAACATCAGAGCGGGCCTCCGTGATCTTAGCGTGGAGTGGGAGGAGGAAAAGATCGGGGATTATCAAATCTTCTATCATCTCTCACGACCTGTGCGGCCAGAGGAGATCGGCGAAGCATGGCTTGGGGACTAGCTGCATTATGCTATCTTTTCGGGGTAGTGAGGGCAAGATTGCAGCGTGTAAGCAGTATTATGGTATTGGCACAGGAGGTGCAAGGGGGGAAAGTGGATAATGAAGGGCGGTCGTTAATGCTCCACTCATTTAGATTGGGTTGTTATCTATTGGGAAAAAGAATAGATTCATCATCCGGCTCATTTAATTGGAAGGGACACAAGTGACGTTTAAACGCCTGGTATTTGGTATCACTTTCTTGGCAATTTTCACCATGGCAGTCCGCGCCTCGGTAGGCTACGATACGTGGTGGCATTTAAAAGCGGGTGAGTGGATGCTGACGAATCGGGCGATCCTCAGAACAGATCTATTCTCGCTTACACGTCAGGGCTCAGCGTGGATTTACCCAGGTTGGATTGCACAGATTCTTATCTATTCTGCCTTTCAAGCCTTCGGCTTTGCTGGACTGAATCTATTTACCGCTTTCATGGTTGTGGCTGCTTTCGCGTTTGTGTGGTGCACGCTAGAGGGTCGAGATCTGCTTCGGGCTTTCGTTATCCTTCTCGCTGCGTCTGCTTCCGGAGTGTATTGGTCCGCACGGCCGCAGATCATCAGCTTTGTTCTCGCAGGCTTTTTCCTGTTTGTGCTCCATTCTTATCGGAAGGGAAGGGTGTGGTTGCTCTGGTCGCTCCCTCTAGCGATGATTCTCTGGGTGAATGTGCATGGAGGTTTCGCGATCGGCTTCTTGATTCTCGGGGTCTATCTCTGCGGAGAGCTCGTCCAGATGGCACATGAAGTTGTAAAAGGCGGCTGGGATTGGAATCCAGCGTGGGATCAGCATAAACGGGAGATATTCCGCTTTATTTCGGTTAGCTTTCTCTGCGTTCTTGCTGTATCGATCAATCCACACGGACCGCAAATGCTCCTTTACCCCTTCAAGACGGTATCCATTCAAGTTCTTCAGGATTACATTCAGGAATGGCAATCTCCAAATTTCCATCAGGCTCAGGTGTTACCCTTTCTCCTATTGCTATTACTTCTAATCATAGCTATTTATGGGTCTCGACGAAGAGTAAATCCCACAGAACTCCTTCTTGTTCTCGTATTTCTCGCGCTTGCTCTTCTCGCCAGCCGCAATATCGCATTATTTGCGCTCGTTGCCGCGCCTGTTATTTCACGCCATCTTAACGCAGTCCTGGATGATGGGCGGCGGCAATTGGCTGCCGCATCGCAGCTTCCGGAAAGTGCCGCTAAGTGGTTGAACCTGACTATATTCTTGTTGGTGGTTGTCGCCTCGGCTTTGAAGATCTCATCATCGGTAACTTCTCAGTCGAATCAGGATGGGATCGAGGCGGAATTCCCTGTTCGTGCAGTTGAATATTTACGCAGTATCCAGACAAACAAGAATCTTTTCAATACATACAACTGGGGTGGTTACATTATTTGGGAGCTTCATCCAGATTATCTCAGCTTTGTTGACGGTCGCACCGATCTCTTTGACGACGAGATTCTGGAAGATTATCTCGTCAGTTGGCAGGGCTTAACAGGCTGGGAGCGAGTCTTTGATACGTGGGACATCGAGATAGTCTTGGTTGAGCCCTGGGCTCCTCTGAGGGTGCGCCTTGAATCGCAGGGTTGGGAAATCAACTATGAGGATGATCTTGCGGTTGTGCTAAGTTCTCTAGAGTAGGGAACAGGCTGATGGGAGTTCACGATAGGGAATCAATTTATATTGGTGGAAAAACCGTAATCGTTAGCTGCTCGAAGGTCGTGGAGTGTCGGATCGTTTCCGGGGGTGTCTTTTGAAGTATTACCTTCCAAGCTGGCTCAGGGTTGTCCTCCTGATCGCTCTGTTTGTTTTCCTTATTGTCTTGTATGTCGCTAATTACAGCTTTGTACGTCAGTCACCCGGGGGGAATGACTTCCTCGCGCGATGGACAGGAGCGCATTACTGGCTGGTTGAAGGTGTAAATCCTTACGATGAGGAGGTTAGCCTTGCAGCGCAGACGATGATCTATGGCAGACCAGCCGATCCTTCCAAGGGTGAAGATATCGCCCATTTTGTATACCCGCTTCCAGCGATGCTCTTTTTCGGTCCCTTCGGTTTGCTGCCATTCCCGATAGCACGTGCAATCTGGATGACAATCTTGGAGATATGCCTGGTTGTCTTAGGACTCATAAGCCTTCGATTGGCGCGCTGGTCGCCGGATCGATTCGCGCAAGCTTTTGTCATCCTGTTTTCTATTCTTTGGTACCATGGTGCGCGTTCGGTGATCATAGGTCAATTTGCCGTAATAGAAGCGGTCTTGATCGCGATCACTCTGCTCGCTATTCAGAGCGAGTTGGATGAGGCTGCGGGCGTTGCCTTGGCATTGACGATCGCCAAGCCTCAGATGTCTTTTTTGATTATCCCCTTCGTCCTCATCTGGTCTATCCGCGCCAGAAGGTTGAAGATCGTGGGCTGGTTCCTTGGTGTGGTCACAGCCCTAATCGCCGGTTCTCTGATTGCTTTACCGAGCTGGCCGATGGGGTGGTTGGGTCAGTTGCTTTCCTACCCTAGTTATACGAATCTGGGATCTCCAATCTCGATCCTCTCAAACCTCCTTCCAGGAGGAGGCAGTACCGCTAATCTCATCCTCACCGGGTTGCTATCCCTCTATTTGCTATGGGAGTGGATTTTGGCTGCTGGTAAGGAGGATCCATGGTTCCAATGGGCGGCTGCACTGACAATCGTGATCACGAATCTAATCGCTTTTCGAACTGCAACAACAAATTTTGTCGGAATGCTGCCGGCTTTATTCATCATCTTTAAGACATGGGAAGACCGTTGGGGTAAAGGTGGAGTGATCGCCTCCTTGTTTGCTCTCCTGGGTTTGTTGGTTGGGTTGTGGGCATTGTTCCTGGCAACAGTGCACGGGAATATTGAAGACGCTGTGATGTATCTGCCTCTGCCGATCTTAACCTTTGTTGGCTTACTCTGGTCGCGTTGGTGGGTCATAAGCGCCACTCGTCTCCCAATACGCGTGGACTGAGCTTATGAAGAGTGTGCGGATGATCAACAAGAGAAGTGAGGTTCATTGATAAATTTCCTCCAGAAAAACGCGAAGTTCATACTGCTCGCGCTCCTGGTGCTTGTTCTTGTTGTCCGAATTCCATCATTGGGTTCACGCTCTCTATGGTATGACGAGGCATTCTCTGTTCTTTTCTCCCGTACAGGTCCGAAGGCTATGCTGCATGGGACTCTGGGGCTCGTAGACGGAGCGGCTGCTGATGTGCATCCATTGCTCTACTACACACTTCTCTGGGCGTGGATGCTGCTTTTTGGCCAGAAACTCATAGTCGTTCGCTTCCTATCGGTCCTTATTCATCTTGTATTACTGATACTACTCTGGTATCTGATGCAGGAGTTGTTCGGGTTGAAGCAGGCTGTGTTGGCAGGGTTACTATTCTCCGTCGCGCCTTTTCAGGTGCATTACGGGCAGGAAGCGCGCATGTATGGACTTCTCAGCCTATGGCTCGTTTTCGCCACGTTATGCGTTTGGAGAGGCATCCAAGGAGGTAGTTTTTACCCTTGGGTCGGCTTTGGAATCTTTGCGGCTTTAGCTATGTATACGCATGTCCTGGCAGTTTTCTATCTCATCCCTCTCGGGTTATCCCCGTTGTACTTCCGCAAATTAAGATTTTTATTATCCGCTTTTCTTTCAGGCATTATCGCTGTTGTGCTGTATTTACCCTGGGGACTTCAACTTCCTGCTCAAGCTGCCAAAGTCGAGCGCGCATACTGGATCGCGAAGCCTACGCTAGCAGATTTGGTTCAAACGGTCCTGTCATTTATTTCAGGTCTCCCTGTCCTTGCTAGTTGGCTTCCAGCAGCCCTTTTTTGTGCCCTCCTTGTGATCGTTCTTGCGGGCGTTCAAACATTCCGGGCGGCTCGAGAACGGGATCCTCATGCAGAGAAGGCTATATGGCTGATTTATTTAAGCGCCACCCCTGTTCTACTGCTTTTTCTAGTCTCGCAGATTCGACCCCTGTTTGTCGTGCGGGGGTTAGTGCCCTCTGGCGTCATATTCCTGCTTTGGCTCGCATGGGCGCTTACTCCACGCGAGCGGCGAATTGTAGAGACTTACTTAAAGATCGGTTGTTTAACATTCGCCTTTGCGATTGGTCTATTCTCTCGTGAAACATATCGGGGATTTCCATATGCTCCATTTGAGAAGTTGAATGATTACATCATCTCCGAGTCGGACGAGGGAGGGATAGTCCTGCATTCAAACAAGATCACGATGCTTCCAGCTTATTATTATAATGATTCACTTCAGCATACTTACATCGCCGACCCACCTGGTACTGGGAGCGACACCCTTGCATTACCGACACAAGAGGTTCTGGGTCTTTTTGCCCAGCCGGATGCGATTAGTGCGGTGGGGAATGCTCAACAGGTATTTTTCGTGATGTTCGCCCGCGAGGCTGACGACTATCAAGCGCTTGGAGTGAAAAACCACCCCCATCTTATATGGCTGAACGAGCACTATAGTCTGGAGGAGCAGACCACCTGGGACGATTTATCCCTTTACAAGTTCGAGAGCCAGGAGGATGTGAGTCTGGATTGAGTTTCTGTATCTGGTTAATAAGTTGAGCTAAAGGGAATTGACGAGGTAGTTCTGGAGATGCGGACCTGGCGTTGGATCTCGCTTATTATTCTTGGCCTTTTTGTGGCAGGACTTGGGTGCGTTTGGATTCAAAGTCCTGGCTACATGGATGCTGATTACTATTTTGCCACTGGGCAAGAGCTTTCACGAGGTCGTGGCTTCAGTGAACCGTTCATCTGGAATTATCTGGATGATCCGTCTGGATTGTCTCATCCTTCACACCTCTATTGGCTGCCGCTTACCTCGCTTATTGCAGCTTTGCCGATGACCTTCTTAGGGCAGACATTTCGAGCAGCGCAGATTCCATTCATCCTGATGAGTGCCTCTCTTCCTGTGGTCACTGCCGCACTTGCACTTCAGATTCATGGCAACCGAAGCTGGGCATGGTTTTCGGGGCTGCTTGCACTTGTCCCAGGATACTACCTTCCATACCTGCTGACGACCGACGTTTTTGTTATCTACGCGCTCATTGGGGCGGGCTTTTTCTACTTCACTGGACAGGGTTTGCGTAATGGAAGAAATCCCGCTTGGCTTGTCTCAGGAATGATGATAGGTCTGGCCCATCTCGCCCGCGCGGATGGACTTCTCTTTTTCCTTCCTGCGTTGGCAGCCGTCTTTTATTCAGACGAGAGGAGACTGCAGCGCGTTGCATTGCTGATCTCTGGCTATTTGGTTGTCATGACCCCATGGTTTCTGCGAAATCTTATAATTGTGGGAGCGCTGCTTCCCTCGACGGGAGCGAAGACACTCTGGTTGAATTCGTATCCGGAATTGTTCAGCTATCCGAGCAGCAATCTGACCCTCCGGCACTTTATCTCGCAGGGGTTTGGTGCAATCCTGCAGGCGAGGTTCGCTGCACTTTGGATAAACACTCAACGGCTAATCGGTGAAAATGGTTTGGTCGTCCTCGGTCCACTTATGATCATCGGGTTCTGCGAATTACGGCAGGCATTTGAGACTCGTCTGGCGGCGCTCTATCTTGTGATCTTATTTCTCGCGATGAGCTTCGTTTTTCCTTTCGCTGGCTCCCTTGGAGGACTCTTCCATTCCAGCGCGGCTTTGATGCCGCTGCTTTGGGTACTCGTCCCTGCTGGGCTTCATCGAGCTATCAAGTGGGCGAGTCATCTCCGTCGTTGGAATGAACCGCAAGCACAGCGGGTATTTGCGGTCACTATCTTTGGCATGGCCTCCATACTCACTGTAAGCCTCTATCTAACGAAGGTCATTGGCATTCAGTCGAATACGTCCCTCTGGATGGGACCGAAGAGAACCTACGATGCAGCAACAGAAAAGTTAACTGAATTAGATCCAGACTACGGCATCGTCGCTATCAACAACCCACCGGGGTTTTATATTTCATCTCAGAAGGGATCGGTTGTGATTCCGTTTGGAGGGGAAGCTGAATTACACAAGGTTGTCGATCGATTTGCGGTAGAGTGGGTGATACTTGATGTGAATCACCTGGAAGGACTCGCCGACATCTACTGGGGCAAGGCGAAGGTTCCCTGGTTGGAAAAGAGAGCGACGCTGTTAGATCACAACTCTAAACCTGTTCTGATTTTCGAAGTGCATTAAACGGGATAACAGGTGTTGGTGTGAAGGATCTTCCTAATCGAAAGCTATTATTAACGATTATCATTACCATCGGTGTTCTATCCGCCGGGGTATTCCTTATCTATAGTGCGCAAAAGACATCGCTTGGCTTCCCTCTAGACGATGCGTGGATTCACCAGACATACGCCCGAAACCTCGGAGTAAAGGGGGAGTGGTCGTTTATTCCGGGTCAATCCAGTGCCGGTTCGACTGCTCCTTTGTGGAGTGCCCTGATCGCCCTCGGATATTTATTAAAAGTCCCCTATAAATGGTGGACCTATGGAATAGGCGTGGCGGCATTGATGGCAACCGCCTGGCTGGCAGTCGACTGGTTTAGAACCCGGGATCGTGCCCCCGGTTTGTGGGGAATTGGACTTGCTGCCCTTCTTCTCTTGGAGTGGCATCTTGTTTGGGCAGCGTTGTCTGGTATGGAGACCATTCTGCTTGCATTTCTCTCCGTCCTCATATTCTGGGTGTTGGAGCGGGAGACGCCAAATTTCCTCTGTGTGGGTGTATTGATTGGCGTTGGAATCTGGGTCCGTCCTGATGCGTTGACCCTTCTCTTGCCGGTAACCTGGATCATTCTCATCAAGTGTCAGTGGAATTACCGGCAATTTGGAACCATGCTGCTGCGAGTTATCATTGGTATTTCAGGGCCATTTTTAATCTATCTAACTATGAACTGGACTGTGGCAGCTTCGGTTTGGCCAAGCACATTCTACGCCAAGCAAGTGGAGTACTTCGCACTTCGGGAGTCACCTTTAATTTATCGTTACTTAGGCCAGGTTAGGGCAATCACGGCTGGGGCTTTATTCATTCTCCTCCCCGGTATTCTTCTCTATGTTGTTCAGATATTTACATCCCGTTCATGGGAGCGGTTCGCTCCGATCATCTGGACAGGCGCCTACATAGGCGCCTATGCTCTGCGACTCCCGGCGACTTACCAACACGGCCGTTATGTGATCCCAACCATACCTATTCTATTGGCGGTCGGTTGTGATGGAATCCGCATTTGGTACTCACAGATTGAGGGATCGAGAGTAAAACGCTTCATCCACCGCTTGTGGATCTTATCTCTCGCAGCAGTAGTGGCTATATTTTGGTGGAAGGGTGCTCAGGTATATGCTCAAGAAGTCGCCATCATTGAAACAGAGATGGTTAAAGCTTCCCGGTGGGTCGCGGAAAACACGGAATCAGATTCATCCGTCGCTGCTCATGATATTGGTGCCTTGGGTTACTTTGGGGATCGGATGCTCATCGATCTTGCCGGTTTGGTGACACCAGAAGTGATCCCCATCCTTAGGAGTGAGATTGATCTCGAATCCTTCCTTGACAAAAATTCCGCTGACTATTTAATGACTTTTCCAGGATGGTATCCGCGTTTAATCATTGGGCGAGAGTTGATTTACACGACGAACTCGGAGTTCTCACCTCAGGCAGGTGGGGAAAATATGGCCATCTACCAATGGCGTTGACAAGTTTGCCCGCCATAAGATGAGTATGCTATACTCCCCGCGGCCAAATAATAAAGGTGGCGATATTATGGAAAAATTTAGTGTCATCATTGTCGATGATCATCCGCTTTTTCGTGAGGGGGTCCGAAGCGTCATTGATGCCGAGGATGACCTGACTGTCCTGGCGGAGGGGACAAGTGGCGATCAAGCACTGCAATTGGTGCGGGAATTACGCCCCCGTGTGGCGCTGATCGACATTAATATGCCCAACATGAACGGTATGCAGGTCACACGGCAGATCAAAGCTGAACGATTGGATACATCCATCGTGCTTCTGACTGCATACGATGATGTTGAGCAAGTCCTGCATGCTTTCAGCGCGGGCGCTGCCGCTTATTGTTCAAAGGATGTTGAGGCGGGCAAACTAGTCGATATCGTCCGGCAAGTCGCCCGAGGTTTCTATATTGTGGGTGACCAGGTGTTTGATGCAGAGGGCTTGGATGAATGGCTCTCGCGTGGTGTTGAAGCGGTCAGACGACCACATCTTGATGGTGATATTGAGGCATTCACGCCGCTCTCGCCGCGCGAGATGGAGATCCTACAATATGTGACACGAGGTATGAGTAATAAAGAAATTGCCTCCAAGCTGGGAATCAGCCATCAAACGGTGAAGAACCATATGACAGCCATCCTTCATAAATTGGACGTTGAAGACCGAACACAGGCCGCGGTGTATGCCCTTCGGCACGGATGGGTACGATTACAGGATACAAGGAAATAATCTGGAGTAGTTATGACCGAGAATGACGGTGCTGTAGAACTTAGTCCACTCGAGGTTTTCCTTGAGGAGTCCCACGCTCAACTTGAAAAGGTTAAGCGTGGAATAGCGGAAATTAGACTCCTCGTCGAGCAAAGCCATGGTGAGGTTGAAAAATTAGCGAAACGCAACGCTGACATCACCAGCCGCATACACCAACTGCAAGCTCACTTCGACACCGTTCCTCGGGAAGACATCCGCACGGTCTATGATGACGCACTCGATGCTCAACAGCGTCTTTTCACGATGCGCGGTCAGCTTGAGAAGCTGCAGAGCGATGAGGAGCATCTTCAAACATTGTTGGATTACGTAACACGCACGCACCAAATCCTGGGGGAGAAACCCGATGTTGGTGTGGAAGAGGAGGGGAATGCGCAGGGGAGTTCGCAGAGCCTATTCGGGAAAATCATTCAAGCCCAAGAGGATGAACGGCGTAAGATCTCGCGGCAAATGCATGATGGCCCCGCTCAGGTTTTGACGAATTTTATCCTGCAAACAGAGATAGCAGCCAGGTTATTTGAAACGGATGTTGACCTGGCTCGCGAGGAGCTTGAGAATCTCAGGGAAGCCGCAAATACAAGTTTTATTAAAGTTCGCGATTTTATCTTCGAACTGCGTCCAATGATGTTGGACGATCTCGGATTGGTGCCTACTGTTAAACGTTATGGTGAAGCTTTTAAAGAAAAAACGGGCCTGGATGTCGTTGTCGTGAACACGGGTATGGAGCGTCGTCTAGAATCCCATCGCGAAGTCGTGCTCTTTCGCGCTATCCAGACAATGCTATCGAATGTACGCGACCATGCGCAGGCTACTCAGGTAAAGATCTCGATTGATCTCGATGAGAAAAACGCGAGGGCTACGGTCGAGGATAACGGCATAGGTTTTGATCCGGAAATTCTCATGGCAGAAGAGTACAAATCTCGACCGCTCAATCAACTCCGCAACCAGATCGAGCTCCTCGGCGGTATGCTGGAGGTCGACAGCAAACCGGGCGAGGGCGCAAGATTCGTTGTTCGATTAATGTCAGAGGACCAGGCGTAAGGTATTCATCATCTGCGGGACACACAAATTCTCTAATGAGAAGCCCATAGCCCTCATTTCCCTCGGAAATTGGTCCTATTGAATCTTCAATTCCAACTGAATATAATTATGACTAGCTTGTAACAAAATACAGGCGAAATATCAACAGAAAGGAGGAAACTGCTATGTTATTTGCCCCGAAAGAGAAAGGCCAGGGCCTTGTCGAGTACGCCTTAATTCTTGTTCTAGTCGCTGTTGTCGTGATTGTTATTCTTGCGTTGCTCGGCCCTGCCATCGGAAACGTGTTTAGTGGCATCGTGACAGCCATATAATCGAGTATATGGTGGGAACGAGAGGGGGAAGAGCTTTCAAAACACACGAAATACCCAGGAGCCCTATCCTGAATAGGGCTCCTTGTGTAAGGGAAATGTAAGCGAAAACTCTGACATTCATGTGTTAGAGTATGCACAGCTTGACTTTTATTTTCATCAGCGTATGATACTCGCGTCTCGTGGGTTGTCCACGAGCATAAGTTCATCGGTGTAGTTAAGGAGGTCCCATGCGACGTTCCCGCATCTTCATACTGCTTGCGATAATCCTTCTCTTGGGCGCTGCAGCCGTTTATTTGTTCTTAGGGAGGGGGGGGGGCGGTACAAGTCCGGAAGGTGAAGCTACTCCTGTCCCCGTCGATGTTGTCTTTGTGGCTATTGCTGCTCAGGATATCTCGCGTGGAGCGAGGATCCCTGAAGATGGCGTAATCATGTCTCGAATGAATGCGAACTTGGTCGTCGAAACGATGATCAGCGGTCAAGATGAAGAGGGAATCCGCTCGCGGATCGTCGATCGCATCGCCCGCCAGGATATCGCGCGGGGTGTTCCTCTCACAGAGGCAATGCTTACGGAGACTTCCGGCGATTTACTCGCGGGTGGCTCTAACGCTGCCCTGGCAATCCCAGCAGGTTATACAGCGATTGCTGTTCCCGTGGATCGACTTTCAGGCATCGCCTATGCCATGCAGGATGGAGATATTGTTGACATCCTGATTTCTTTGCTGCTTGTGGATATCGATCCTGACTTCCAAACGATTCTTCCGAATCAGACGACGCCTCTTTTCGGTTCAGGAGGGACTGCTGAGTTCCCGGCAGGTTTCATCACGGGTGGTGTTTTGACTGCTGAAGTCTCAGAAGATGTTAATATTCCCCCTCTTCCCTTCGGGAAGGTTGAGACGGACGAAATAACAGGTCAGCCGTTTCATATTATTCCACAAGAAAGCCAGCGACCGCGCGCAGTGACCCAGCGCCTGGTCGAAGCAGCCGTTGTATTGCATGTCGGTACATTCCAGCTTGAAGGAGAGCTTGAAGGAGAAGTAATTCCTGTTCCTGAGGGCGGCGTTGGCGCTCCTGCGCCTGTGGATCAAGTACAACAGGCACCAACCGTCGAACCCCCTGACATCATCACCTTGATTGTCACCCCTCAAGAAGCCCTGGCATTGAACTGGGCTATGAAAGTTGGAGCAGATCTCACATTTACCCTGCGCGCTCCGAATGATACAGAGGTAACCGAGACCACCAGCGTCACACTGCAATACATGCTCGATACCTATGAGATCACCATCCCGACCAAATTGCCATATGGTCTGGAGCCCCGACTTGAGAATCTGATCACACCGGAGCTGCCGAATGATAATTCACCTGCGCCACCACAGCAGTAGCAGATATGCTCGTTGGTTTTCGAATGGAGTTAATTAAATGACAGAAAGCGCGGAGGTAATGATCCGCGTCCTGATCGTCGATGATATCGCCGAGACGCGAGAAAATATCCGCAAGCTTCTTCAGTTTGAGTCCGATGTCGTCGTAGTAGGTGCTGCGCGAACCGGCATAGAGGCGATTGAACTGGCTCGTGAAACTGAACCCGATGTCGTCATCATGGATATTAACATGCCGGATATGGACGGCATCACGGCTACAGAGGGGCTGGTGAGAGAGGTTCCCTTTGCGCAAATCGTCATGCTTTCTGTGAACAACGATGCTGACTATGTTCGTCGGGCGATGCGCGCAGGAGCCAGAGATTTCCTTGCAAAGCCGCCTTCTGCGGACGAGTTAATCTCCACGATCAGAACCTTATCCGTTTTCGCTCACGAACATAAAGACACACTGAGCCAATCTCTACCTTCAGTCGTTGTTCAAGGTCCTGGGGGAGGACGCCCTGGATCGCATCGACCGGAAGGCAAGGTCATGGTTGTCTACAGTGCCAAGGGTGGTGTTGGATGTTCCATGCTTGCCACAAACATCGCCGTGGGTCTAGACACCGCAGATACACCGACCGTGCTCGTAGATGCTGCGCTGCAATTCGGTGATGTTGCTGTCGCGTTGAATCTGCAGGTTAAGAACAGTTTTATTGATTTAGCCAGCCGTGCGGATGAACTGGATGCAACGTTCGTTGATGAGGTCCTGCTCCGGCACAGTACCGGATTGCGGGTCCTAGCCGCACCGCCAAGACCGGAGGTGGCAGATGAGGTCACTGCCGGACAGGTTCGTAATGTCCTCCAATTCTTAAAGGATAATTTCGCCTATGTCGTCGTAGATACAAGTTCCAATAT
>Ga0307420_1000502_pt1 | contig 18078 bp, 18 predicted proteins | sample SalMarWE160240MG_2_FD_202167 | JGI IMG/M metagenome (GOLD analysis project Ga0307420, IMG submission 202167) | Salt marsh sediment microbial communities from the Plum Island Ecosystem LTER, Massachusetts, United States - WE1602-40 | ecosystem: Environmental > Aquatic > Marine > Intertidal zone >... | reverse complement strand
TTTTTCATCATCAGCGCCCTTTCGGGTAGTTTTTGCTACGGACCTTGTTGTTGTATTGCAGCGGTTTGAAGCGCTTCTAACACGTTGTTCATGGTTGAAGTGCTTGGACTTGTCCACAAAAGTTTCAACTGGTCCCAGAATGTTTGTTGCCACTGACCACCTATCGTGTCATCTAAGTCTGGAACGATTGTCATACCTGGTTCTCCCATGAAAGCGACGACTTTTTTGTCAATTGTTGTGTAGGCGGAAGACGGAACGTTAACGTTAGTTGCCAAGAAGCCACCTTGGCCAACCATGATTTCCTGAGCGTCAGCTCCTGCCAAGTACTGGACAAGTTGCTTTGCTTCGTTAAGGTGGGGTGCATCTTTTGTTATGACAGCATAATCAACTGACCCTGACACTCCATTTGTTCCTGGAAATGGGAAGAAATCGAGGTCATTCACATCTTTGATTTCAGGCAACGTTGTAATGAAACTGCCCTGCCAATAGATACCGTATTTACCGTCCCAAAGTTTCGCGAGTTGGGCTTCCCAATCCGCAGGTGTGCTGAAGTAACCAGCTTCAAGCAAATCTGTCATGTTGCCGAAGACGTTTTCGACTTGTGGATCTGTCCAGTTGCGAGCGCTAGGACCTGTTTCCAAGTCCAGTTGTAGTTGATAGCCTCCGAGACCTATTATGAAGCCTTCTGCGGTATCAGAGAGGGGCCAACCCACTGTGTCGCCGCTAGCTATGGCTTGTTCAACACCGGGCACTGCTTTGATTGCTGGAAGAAGGGTGTTTTTGAATTCGTCATATGTCGTTGGAACGGTCAGACCATTGTCTTGGAAGAATGAGTCTCTGAACCAGAAGCCTGGTTTGCCAGACAGCTTGAAAGGCGCCGCCCACAGATTGCCGCTTTCATCTTTCACTGGATTGATTATGTTCGCCGGAAAATCTGACTCTGTGACTACATCATTCACCGTAGTTAAGTACGGAGAATTGTCTGAAATCCAGTATGGCCAAGGTGCTATTATGACATCGACGTCATACGGTGGATTAGCCAGCTGCTGTGGCACGCTTACCAAGAGGTTTTCGGTGGTTTGTCCATAGTATGTAACGTTTATTCCTGTGTTTTGCGTGAAGTTGCCTAAAGCTTGCTCGAAATTGTATTGCTCGGTTCCAGTCCATAAAGCATATACAGTGAGGGTTGGCTTTGGTTGTGTCGAACTGTAGTAGAAGTAAACGAGGACACCTGCAACTATGATTATTATGATTAGCACTATAGCTGCGATTGTTTTAGAAATTCCAGAAAGTCTTTTAGACATTTTTCTTTAGCCTCGTTACTTTTTATATATGAAGTCTTTTTAAATTTATGTGTCTAACACAATGCGGCAACAGTCCGTTCTGAAAAAATCGTTTTTCACGCTATTTTTTCTGAAAAATGCATAACTCGCCAAGTAAAAATCGTAATTTTCACTTGAAATTCACCGTGTGCAGATTATGGAATGAATTGAAGTTGGTTTACCACAGGGGTTATGAGATTGAACACGATTTGCGGATACGCGCCTAAAATAATTATTGCTGCTACGAGGATGAAGATGGGAATAAGCAATCTTTTCGGTTCTTTTATTCTGCTTTCGTCTTTGGGGTTTCTTGCGTACATGTAATTCACCAACCTAAACAAGTATGCTGCTTGAAGAACGCTTGTCAGAACACCTATAACCGCCAGCCAGCTCAAGTTCGCTTGTATGGCTGCGGTGAAAACTAAGTATTTAGCCATGAACCCGCCGAAAGGCGGGACTCCCGCAAAAGAAAGTCCGGCTATCACCAAAGCTAAACTTACAAAGGGCATCTTCTTGCCTAATCCAGAGAAGTCTTCAAAGGTTCTGAAGCCATGATGGTTGATGACACCTATTGCCATGAAAGAAAGGGCTGTGGTGATTCCACCCATTAAGAAGAAGTAGAGGTTCCCAGTCAATCCTAGCGCTGTTACGCTGGTTATGCCTACCAAATTGTAGCCAACATCCGCCACACAAATGTTCGCTATCAAACGCTTCACGTTGCTCTGGATTAAAGCGAACAAGTTGCCCACGATCATGGTTAGCGCAGCCATAACCGCCAGCATGAACGTCCAGTTCAGCACGCTGGACGGCGTGAGGATGAACACTAGAACGCGTATAAGAACGTAGTAGCTTCCTTGGTCTATCAAAGCGGAAAGAAAAGCTGCTGAGGAAGAAGGCGCTGCAGTGTAAGCGTCGGGCAGCCAGAAGTGGAAGGGCACGATTGCCGCCTCAATGGCATAGCCCGTGGCTATTAAAATAAACGCTATCACAAGCAGAGTTTTATCCGTTAAAGCCGTCAAAGCCTGTCTTACAACCCAGAAATTCAGGCTGCCAGTTAATCCGTAAACTATCGAGAGCCCGAAGACGATGAAGGCTGACGCGATGATTATCATGACCAGGTATTTCAACGTTGAATTCAGGGAAACAGGGTCTTTCTTGTAAATCATTAGAAAACTGGAGCCGGCGGCTGCCGCTTCCCAAAAAATGAAAAGCGTGAGGAGGTCGCCTGAAAATACGGCGCCAATCAAAGCTGCGGTAAGTATGATCATGATTGCAAAGTATCTTTCTGAGGGTCTCTTGCTTGGGTCCATGTAGAAAACGCTGTAAAAGAGGACGACTGCACTGACGGCGATGAACATTATGGCCATGTAAATTGAAATTCCGTCTATCATAAAAGAGCTGGAAAAGTCGGCTAGCGGCGTACCCGTTAATGTGATGTTTAGAAACGGCAGCGCTGTTCCCTCGGGGGCTAAACTGTAATATTGTGATGCCAAGTTAGCCACCGTAGCACCCGACACTAGGAAAACTGCGGAGAACCAGATCAAAGTCAAAGCGGTTCTGTGCTGGGTTTTGCGAATGGCCTTGAAAATTGGAAGAGTCAAGAGAGCGAAGATAACCAAACTGATTATAGGTAAAACAACGTCAACTATCCCAACCATGTGCGAGTCATGCCTCAAATGAACTGTACTGTCTGAATCAAGTCTATGAAGAACCTAGGATAAATGCCGAGAACAATCACTAGAATCACCAAGATAGCCATCGCCGCTTTCATGTAGTTAGGAACGTCCACAATTTTCTTTTTAACTTCACTTTTTGTTTGCCCAAAGAAAATGTGGGACAGGTATCTTAAGGAGTAGGCAAGCGAAATTACCGTGGCAACAAGCATGAGGGCAGTTGGCAGAGTTAAGAAATTGTCAGTGGTTATGACTTCAAATGCACCTACGAATATTAGGACTTCGCTTATGAAGCACGCGAAAGGAGGTGTCCCTCCTATGCTCAACGCAGCTGTGGTTGAGGCAACGGCTGTGAAAGGCATCTCCCCGGCAAGACCGCCCATTTCGCGGATGTCTCTGACGTCCGTTTGATGCATGATAGCGCCTGCAGAAAGGAAGAGAAGCCCTTTGCTTACGGCGTGGTTCACGAGGTGAAGAACTGTTCCGGTTATTGCGGCGGTGATGGTCAATGTCCCAACGATGGGTGAAGAGGGAAAGAGCGACAGCCCGAACATAACATAGCCCATGTGGGCAATGCTGGAATAAGCGATTATTCTTTTTATGTCAGTTTCAACCAGCGCGATAAGTGAACCGAAAAACGCTGAAATCACGCCGAAAATGGTCAAGCCATGCAGAAAATCAATCCCGAAAGTGGTTCCCGCAACCGCCGGAAAAACTGTTCCCAGCGACAAACGCAGAATAGCGTAAGCGCCAGCGCTGATTATGACCCCGCTTAGAAGCGCTGACATAGGCGACGGAGCCTCGGAGTGAGCGTCAGGTAGCCACATGTGAACCGGAACCACGGCCATCTTCACCGCGAAGCCTGCCGTTAGGGACAGCAGTATCCACCGCACGATGTCTGGGCTAACTGTCAGCAACGTTGCTTGAGCTTGGAACATGTCTGTGGTGCCTGTAACCATGTAAATTGCGCCTATGCCCAACAGCACGAAAACGGCGCCTGCATGCGTGAATATGAAGAATTTGAACGCGGCGCGATACGGGTCTCTGTATCCCCATCCGCCGATGATGAAGTACGCGGGAACAAGCATCAGTTCCCAGCAGAAGTAGAAGAGCAGAAGGTTAGAGGTTATGAATACGCCTACGAGGCCTATAGAAAGCAGCGTTAAAAGAGAGTAGTAAACCGCTAAATTCTTCTTTTCTTTCATGTAGTCGACGGAGAAGAGCGCTGCCACTATGATGAGCACCGTGGTGATGATTGCTAGTGATGCGCTTATGCCGTCCGCAAAGAGCGTGAACTCGGATTGTAATATCGGAATCCACTCGTAGCGTTCTATGTACTCGTGGGTTGAGCTGTTGAGGATGGTGGGTACAGTGGTGAAAAGCAGTATCATGTTAACCAGCGCGATTAACGCAACTAAAATTGCGGCTGCTCGCGGAGATTTCTTTCCTGTGAAGTAGACAAATGGAACGCCCAAGGCGGGCAGAACAAAAACTAACAAGAGAGAAGGAAACATGTCATATCCCTACCGTGAGTATTATCAGTATCAGAATCAGTATGAACCCAAGTAAGGCAGCGGCTATGTAATGCTGCAGAGAGGATGAAGGCACCTTCTTCAAATGTTCTGCACCGCGCATTGTTCGATGCGCGATTACGCTTAACAGGTCATCCGCTAAAACGTCAAGGTACTTCTGAACGTTGTGCGCCACTTTGACCATTGAGTTAGCTATGGCTTGAGGCAGACGCCCCGAGAAAAAGCCCTCAAAACTTCGGAGGTGACCTGCAAAGTTCACTATCCCTTGGGCAGGTTTTCCTACGCCGCCCATTACAGTTTCGTTCGCGCGTCGGACTCCATCTGAGATAGTTATCACGCCTCTGCCTGTTATCCTCTCGTAAACATCATCGAAAAAGTAACCGTGCTTCAAAACGGTTTTCAAAGGATTAGGGCTACTTCTGATTCTCATCATGACTTCAGATTGTTTGTAGTAAGTTAGATATATAATTAAGCCAGCCGGAACCAAAATGGCGAAGAAAATCGGCGTTTCTAAGCTGAAAAACGCGCCTATCAGACTCACTTCTGCTTCAGCATGCATGAAGCTGCCCAGCACAGGTCCAGCAAAACCCCACGCCACACATAAGATAGCAAGAATCGCAGCTGGGTACAGCATCAGTTTTGGCGCCTCATGTGGATGAAGCTCCTCTAAATGTTCTGACTCTTTGCCCATGAACGTGAGTGTTAAGAAACGGAGGCTGTAAGCGAAGGTGAGAGCTGTAGTAAAGTAAATCAAGATCACTTGCCAGAGGTTGCCCGTTTCCGTTAGGCTTGTGATTATGAGACCTTTGCTGAAGAAAGCGGCGAATGGAGGTAACCCGCTGGTGGTTAAGATCATTATGATGCTTAATGCAAACGTTATGGGCATGGCTTTTTTCAGGCCTCCCATCAACCTCATGTCGCGAGTTCCCAGAGCGTGGATGATGCCGCCTGCCAACAGGAAGCCCAATCCTTCGAAGAAGGCGTGACTAACCATGTGGAACAAGCTAGCGAACCAGCCTAAGGAAGCAGCTCCAGCCGCAGTGATGGAGCCTAGCGCCGCCATCATGAAGCCCAGTTGGCTGATTGTCGAGTACGCGAGCACTCCTTTGATGTCTGGAGTGTAAAACGCCATGGTCGCGCCTACGAAAGCGGTCAAGACTCCAATCCAAGCTATTGAGGGTAACCATAGCGGTATTGTAACGGCTAAAGGACCCAGTATGAGGATTAACCTTGCAATCAGGTAGACGCCAGCCTTGACCATGGTCGCCGCGTGCAATAGGGCGCTGACGGAAGTTGGAGCTTCCATGGCGCTGTACAGCCATGTATGTAGAGGAAGCTGAGCGGACTTGGCTATGGCACCGCCCAACGTTAGAAAAGCTATCGCAGCCAGAATTTCCGGCCGTATTGATGCGATGTTTTGGATTGTGTAACTGAAAGAAAACGAGCCTAAACTCGCGTAAAGCAGCCCTATGGCGCCTAGCAGGCTTGCGTCGCCTATGCGGGTCATCAGGAAGACTTTGGCGCCTGCGCGGACGGATTCGGGGCGTTTGTACCAGAAGGAGATTAGCGAGTAGGAGCAGAGTCCCACCATCTCCCAGAAGATGAACATTTGAAGGAAGTTGTCCGCGATGACAAGACCTATCATTGAGCCGATGAAGAGTAGCAGGAAAAAGTAGTAGCGTGTTAAGCCTTCTTCTCCCTTCATGTAGCCCAGAGAGTATATGGCTATTATCAGGCCGAAGAAGGCGACTAGAACGGTGAATAGGACGCTGAGCGAGTCGATGAAGACGCCGGCGGTTATGCTTGGCGAAATCCAAGCGGTGGTGGATATTAATGGTCCTTCAGTTCCAGAAAAAACGTCTGGCACGAGTGAAAACGCCAAGGCTGCTGTGGCCAGGCTGATTATGACAACAAAGTAGTTTCTTGCTTTTCCGCTGAACCGACCAATTAAAGGCACAAATAAGCTTGAAATCAGGGGAAGTATCCAAACTAGCCAAGATGAAACGTCAGATAACACTAAGCTTCAACCTCATTTTCTTCCTTCGTATTTTCCATTTTCACCAAGTCGCCAATGTCGCTTGTTCCATATTTTTTGTGTACAATAACTAGCAACGCCAAGATTACGCCGCTTACGCAGGTGTCTGTGGAGAAAGCCAAAATCAAGAAGGCTTCACCTAAGCCCTTACCTAGAGACGGTACCAGCATCACGAAATTCAGCGTGGCAGCCGTTGCGATTAATTCAACTGAAATAAACACTTTTAACAGGTCGCGTTTGGTTAACAAACCGTAAATGCCGATGGACATCAAAATCAATGACAGGATGATGTAGTCCATCAGTTTTCACCTTTCCTTTTCTCATGCAAAACTATGGCAATCCCTAAGGCCACTGTCATTATGACGAAGCCTTGCAGAACAACGTCCACAGCTCTTAAGTCCCAAAGGGCTTCTCCGAATGAGATTCCGGAAAGAAGGCCTGTTGGAGTGGAGATTGAAAGGAATATTGCGGGCAATGATAAGAGCACTCCAATCGCTACAATTGAGAGTAAGGTTTTCTGGGAGGTTTTTTGGGGTGGTTCGCTCAGCATTTCTCCTGACAGGAAGAGAACAGCTAACGTTCCCGCGCCCACTGCGAATTGGAAGATGGCAACGAAAAGAGCGTCGCTAAAAGCGTACAGAAGTGAAGTTAGGAAAAATGTGCCTGCCAAGGCGACAACAGCATAAACGGCTTCATCGAGGAAAATGGCTAAACAAGCGGATACTACGAGTCCTGCGGCTAGAATTTCCACAATCATTGTTGTTCACCGTTTTCTTTTTGAGCTTTCTCTTCGGGTTTTATGACCAGTGACGATTTATCGGTTGTAGCTAACTCAAAAATCTTTGTGCTTTGTATGGCGTTTCTCGGGCAGCTTTCGGCGCATTGATAGCAGAAAATGCACTGGTCAAGGTGGAATAGAGGTCTGCGTTTCCCGTTAATCTCAACCATTTCAATGGCACTTGCAGGGCAGTCTCTGGAGCATAAGCCGCAGCTGATGCACAGGTTAATATCGTAGACTTGTTTACCGCGGAATCCTTCGGGAACCTCGGCTTTCACAAACGGATACTGACAGGTAGCGGGTTTCTTGAAAAGGTTAGACAACAGCGCTTTCACCATGGGCGATATAGATGATTTCTTTTTCTTTCCCATAGTCACATCACCAAAGGATACACCCAAGTAGCCACCGCAACTGTTAGTGTAAGCGACAGTACGGAGAGAGGCAGCAGCACCTTCCAGTTAGCCGTTAACACTTGGTCAATACGAAATCTTGCGAATAGGCATGTCAAATATTCAGTGACGACAACGACGGCTAATAGTTTAAGCACGAACCATAAGAAGTACCAGAACGCTGGGAAACCAAAAAAGACGGGCCCATAGGGTCCGCCTAGAAACAGTTCAACAACAAGCGCGGCTCCAAAAACAATCTGCATATCGCGGGTAAGACGCAGAAAAGCCAGTTTGCCACCGCAAAACTCGGTTTCTAATCCGCCTACCACTTCGCTTTCTGCGTGGGGAATATCAAACGGGTCCTTCTCCAACTCCGCTTGAAGAGTTACAATAAACAACACGAATGCCCAAGGCGCCAAAATGATGAAAGGAAGATACTGACTTGCGGCTATTGATGCAATAGTCAGACTTCCAGCCAAAAAGGCCGGAGCAAGCGCAAGAATAACCAGAGGAATGTCGTAGCCTAGAAACTGCGTTAGAAGCCTTGAGGCGCCAATGTCACTGTAGGGGTTTGCTGAAGCCCATCCGGAAAGAAACAGGAAAAAGTTAGCTATGGTTATTAATGCCATAATGAAAATGAGGTCTCCAGCGAAACTTGAATTGGGAATGATGGCTGCGCCGTCAATTGGTAAAAAAGATATGGCAAAAACAATTATCGAGAAAGAAATTATGGGTGCAATTCTAAAAATTGTCTTTTTTGCTCCTCCTGGAACGATGTCTTCTTTTGTGAGCAGTTTGACGACGTCAGCGAAGGGTTGAAGAATTCCTCCGGGACCCGTAAACGTGGGTCCCATGCGGTTCTGCATTCTAGCTTCGATTTTTCTCTCCACCCAATCGCAGAACATGGTGAAGAAAAACAGGAACGTGAACCCTGGAAAGACAAGCACTCGGAAAACAAAATACAAGTCAAAGAGCATTTGCTTCGTCCTACCTGTCAGTGCACGAGAAGCAGGGGTCTAAGCTAACGAAGTTCGGAGGTACATCCGCAATGTTGCTTCCGATGGCGGTTGCTAGGAAGGCGGGTATATTGGCGAATGTAGGTGTGCGTACCTTGACACGTTCAGGATACGCGGTTCCGTTGCTTTTAAGGTAGTAGAAAAGTTCACCTCGCGGGGCTTCAACGCGGTTCACGGCTTCCCCAGCTGGCACAACCCTTGGAACTCTGACCCTGAAAGGACCAGTAGGTAGATTGTCTAAAGCGTACTCAATTATGTTGATTGATTCTTCAACTTCATCCATGCGAACATTCATTCGAGCCCACGTGTCACCCTCATTGTAAGTTATTAGTTTAAAGGGAATTTCCCCATATGCTTCGTAGGGCTCATCCTTTCGCACATCGATATCTACGGCAGAGCCTCTTGCGGTTGGTCCGACAATACATAATTTCAAAGCGTCTTCTCTCTTTAGCGTGCCCACGTTCTTCATGCGCATCTTTATCGACGGCTCGTCCTCGTAAACTTTTTTGTAGAAAGGTAGTCTCTTTCTCAGGCTAGTTAACATGCCTTTGATTTTGGGGATGTCCGCTTCGTTAATGTCGCGTCTCACGCCGCCTACTGTCATGCCTGACGAGATAACTCTGTTACCAGATATGATTTCAGTTATGTCCATTATGGGTTCGCGGTCACGCCAGAAATACTGGAACAAGGTCTCAAAGCCAATCTCAAGTCCCGCGTGTCCTAACGTAAGCAGGTGACTGTGCAGTCTGTTAAGCTCTAAGAGTATGGTTCTTATGTACTTGGCTCTAGGGGGCACCTCGGTTTCCAGAATTTTCTCGACCGCTTCAACGAAGCACGTAGCGTGGCACGCGTTACATATACCGCAGATACGCTCAACTAGGTAAACGTCCTGCAGGTAAGTTCGTGATTCAGCCGCCTTTTCGATGCCTCTATGCACGTAGCCGATGCGTGGCTGAACGTCCTTCACGATTTCGCCTTCAACTTTGAGCGCGAATTTTTCAGGTTCCAACAGCGCGGGATGCTGAGGACCTATGATTATCTTTACAATATCTTCGTTACCCGGGGACGCAGGTTCGCTAGGCGGCGTCGGTTTAAATTGGAGGTTGTCAAGTTTCGCGTCTTTCCGTAAAGGAAAAACGCCATCTGGCCAGTTGTCAGGTAAAACCAATCTGCCAGGACTCGGATGTCCCTCAAAAACCACACCCACTAGGTCGGTGACTTCCATCTCGTCAAAAGCCGCTCCGGGCATTAGGTCGCTTATTGTTTTGAGCCGAGGCTCTTCTTTTGGAACTTCTACTTTTATGGTGATTATCCCGGCTGTGGAGGTTCGGATGTGGTAGAAGACGCCTAGGGTTGCGCCAAGGTCAATTCCAGTTATGGCGATCACAGCGGTTTTTTCGTCCGCCTCCAGCAACGCTTTGAGAACGTCGCGGTATGTCGTAGCGTCAGCTATAACCGCTACTTTTCCAAGTTGCTGAGGCTGAACTTGGACGGTTGTATCTTTAAACTTTGCCTGTAAGATACTTAATATGTCGGTTTCTTTTTGGCTCATTTTTTCTTCTCCTTTTTCGCTGGTTTTTCGGGTTTCAATGAGTTGAGGAGTTTCACAACGCCGTCGATTATGGCTTCTGGTTTAGGTGGACACCCAGGAATGTAAGCGTTAACTGGGATTACTTTGTCCACGCCGTTAAGCACGTTATAGTTTCCTTTGAAGACTCCGCCTGAACATGCACAGGCGCCTATGGCTACTACGAATTTTGGTTCGGGCATTTGGTCATAGATGCGTTTCAATCGTTCGGCACATTGTTGTGTGACGGAACCCGTAACTAACAGGACATCGGCGTGTCTGGGTGAAGGCTCAAGTTTTATGCCGAAGCGTTCCACGTCGAACCGTGGGGTGAGAAGCGCAACGACTTCGATGTCGCAGCCGTTGCAGGCGCCAGAGTTGAAATGGAGAACCCACGGAGACTTAAGCCGCGCCCACATCGCAAGTTTACTCATCGGTCTTTGCCTCCTTCAATAAGAACCAGACTCGCCGCCAACATTACAAAAAGATACAGAATCAGAAGCGTCACGTTGACTCCTTCCGCAGAAAGCGCGGCGAAAGCAAGGAGCAAAACTGAGGAGTCAAAAATCGCGAAGTATATGAGGTACTTGTACATTGATACGTTGATTTTCAGCCTTTGAATGGGTGCTTTTTCCCCGCAAGCATATTCTGACCGTTCAGCTTCACTTTGATCATGCTTGGGGGCAGCGCGGCGACCGAGCACGTAGATAAATGAGGCAGCAGCCAAGATTAACAGGAAAGCTATGAGGGGCTCAAAAAGCAAAAGCCTTGCCTCCATGGGTAACCGCGTTATTAGTCATCAATTCTCCCTTCAATCGTTTCGTATAATTAGCACACTTGCCATCTGTGCCTTTTTTGCATATGTTATAACAAGGTGGTTTTTCATGAACATATTTAAGCATATCGCCATTTGCACTAGTCAGATGCCTAGTACTGATTAAAACTAAGCGCAATTTATCTAAAAGAAGGCTCGCCTCGGCGTTGGAATTAACGGAATCTTTATGCAAGTTTCTTGTCGTAACCATAGGACTCCGAGCTATCCTTTATGGGACGCAACACAGATTTAAATCTTAACCAAAGAATCCAACATAAATCATGGTCTTACTGCCTAAAATGAGGATAAAAGAGAGATGTAACCGCTAAGATTTATTCTGTTTCTGCCGACCCATGCCATCTTCTTTCCAAGTACAGAATTAAGCTGAAAAGACCACGGCTGAAGATAACCAGAATAAGTAAGGAAAATTCTTCATATGATCTGGTGACCACGGTCTTGATGATCTCCGCACCTATGAAAAATTCTAAACTGAGAGTCAGGTACCCTGAGAGAAAACGGGTAACGCACGATGGCTTGTATGGGTCTTTCAGCTTGCATTGCAGAAACCGAATCGTAACAAGCACCGCACCGAAAATTATCACGCCCCCGCCGATGAGGTAGATAACGTTCGTGGCTATGTTAAGCAGAGTGTCAATTACAGCTTCCATACCTGGGATAAACGCTTCACTTATCGGCGTTAAGATAGCACCTAAAACTGCAAGAACCGCTATTACCGCTATCAGCGTGAGGGTTAAGGGGTCCATCCTTTTTGTCGGTGTCTGCACAGGGCACTCTGACATGTGTAAGGCAACCTTATTATGCCCTTATGGGCGGAATAACTTTATAATATTATTGTTTTTTACGCAGCTCGCATAAGATTCCATTGATAATTGTAAGCGAAGCGGCATGCGAAATCAATATTATTTCGTCATCGTATGCATCAGATCGGTTTTAGTGACAACACCTAAAAGTTTTTTGGGACTTGCCCGGTCAAAAACTAGAACACGACCTGTTTCGTTTTCGCTCATTCGCTTAAAAGCGTCCAGCGCGGTCTCATCAGGAAACGCTGCCACAAGCTTCCGCCGCATTATTTGGCTGACAAGCGTTTCGTCGCGCTTCTTTTTCGCGACACTTGCAGCTTCTTCCAAGGTAACCCACCCAACAGGGTCACCGTCCTCGTTTACTACTGGATAGCCGATGTGATGGTGGATGGCTACAAAATCTAGGAAACGGGTAACCGTCATATCCTTGGGCACGGTCCTAATGGTTTTGGCCATTATCTCTTCAATCTTAATGTGGGCTAACGCGTCTGTTTCCCTGAGTAGCAGAACCGGAAGATAACCGTAAACCTTTTCCAGTTGCTTGGCTTCCTTAAGGGCTTCGGTTCTCTTTTGCATAGCCGCTACTACTATGCGTTCAAAGACCTTTGGCTCCTGCTCTATAACCCATGTGTTGATGATTCCGTTTTCAACGGCTTTGTAAACGAAGTCTTCTCCAGCCTTGGTTCGGATGATAACGGTTGACCAGTCCTGCAGTGGATAGGCGCTTCCAACAGATATGTCTGCCAGCTCAGAGGTGAAATCTGTGCAGGTACGGCAACTGGGCATAATATGTTTTTCAACCTTGGCCAACGGAATTTGCACGACGCCATTTTCTGTTTGAACTTCAAAATTTGAAGATAGATGCATTCCTTTAATCTCAGAGGGCTTGACCTTGTATTCCTCTTGTATGTACTTCAGCAAGGAACTGAGTGAAAACGTTCCGAAACAGAAAAGGCCAATGGTTATCTTCAAGTTGCCAATAATTTTGTGTTGCCAAGCTTCCATTTTGCGGAGAGCTAGTACGTGGCAGGGTACTCCTACGAAAGCGATGTCTGTTTTTCCATGTCCGTAAACCGCGCTGCCGTAAGCTTTTGCGACGGAGGAGGGAAAGAACTTGCTTCCTACCGCTGACAGTATATCATCTGGAACTAAGGCTACCGCAGGTTTAGGTTTAGCAGGGTTCTCAGGTTCAGCCTCTGAAACTATGGCGCTGTCGAAAAACTTGGTTTCGATGCCGTATTTCAGGAGGGCAGTTACGACAGCACCGCCGTGGCTTTGCTCTCTTAATGCAGGGTCTACTGATTGCGCAAGCATGATTTTTCTGTAATAGCCTAACGCCTCATTTTTGATTGGCGCGTCTGCCACGAAGCCTAAGCTTCTTAACAAGAGGGCTTCAGAATGCGGGCATATTTCGTAGCAGATTGGACATATATCCATGTCTTTTGAGCAATCGTGTAAACGGTGTACTTTTTCACCTTTTATTTGCAGTGCACTAGTTGGGCAGGCGGCTTCACATGCTCCGCATAAGGTGCAAAACCCAGAGTTGATAATTCTTTTCTCCAGAACATTGTACGCTATAAGCGAATTGCCGTTTGTGACCACAAGCACCCACATAAAATTATGAGTTTTAAGATGCTTAAAAAGTTAGTCACTGAACGCTGTTTAAAGAGTAAGGCTGAAGTTTTTGCAGACTTGTAAGCGGCTTACTTGTGGATTAATTTACCCGTTAGGCCATTGAATTTTAAAGTTTTCTCTTTGCCTGTTTGAACCTTCCTGAAAAGCACTTTAAAAATGGGAACGTAAATTACCACGCGCTCGTTTACCTCGAAAAGCTCGTTGTCTATCCAGCTTGCGTCTGTTGGCCGTTTGAAAATTCGCGTTCGAAGGATACTTAAGCCGAACTCGCGGGGGATTTCTTTTTTGCATGACTTGGCCAGCACTTCTTCGGGGTTACTTTCTGAGGGAGATAAAGGTAACTCATCGAGCGATATGGGTTGTCCGGAGCTGCCGAAGACAAGGGAGGCTTTGACTTCTTTCTTTACGTGTTCCTGGCTGGGAAGTTCGATTCCCCTGTACACTTGTCCATAAGAACCAGTAACCTGTTTGGGTTTGAGCCTGTCGATGCCTATGAGCACTTCAGAAACGTCATCTGCAACCTTAACGGTGGAGACCCGCTTTCGGTAGTAGTCAACCGTGTACTTGCCGCTGACCACAATGTACGGTTTATAGTACTTGCTGATTGAAACTATGCTTACTTCTTCTGGCTTGGTTTTTAGAAAACCGTATTTGGCAAAGAGTTTGCCTTTGATGGTTTCCGCCGCAATTTTTATAACTGCAGGGTCAATCAAGGTGGAATAAACAACCGTTTTTTGGTCGGCTATTTTCTCTTCAAATGGCTGTTTCGGCTCAATTGTAATTACTATTTTCTCGTCACAAATGGTTTCGGTCAATGGCAAGCACTACACTAGTGCTTCCTTCAAATCTTTAATATCAATTATGAATTTGGAAACTGAATCTGAACTTAACATGATTTAGCGGTTGTTTTGAACGTAAAGTGTTAATATTTATCGGGGATTCATAAGATACTTACCGTATGAACTGTGTACGCGTGTTTTATGAATTGCAAAAAGTTGTCTTATGAAGTAAAATTACTTATCTTATGAATTCTCGGCATTCACAAATACGCAGTTTATGATTAGAACCGATTTTTTATAAATTGTTTCGGAGTACTAAACAGTGAACAGAATCAGCGCGGTTAGTGGATTATTTCGAGAATACCGTGCTTTATTGTTCGTATTTGCAGGACAAGGTAAAGTTAGCTACCGCAAACTTTTTGAAGAGTTTAAGGGAAAAAGTCGGTGGGTGTAAATTTCTTTTAGATTTTTGACTTGGTCTGGAAAATACCCTGTATTTTTTTCGTTATAGCTAATTTCCAGCTTTGTGCAGAGCGTTTTTACTATTTCGTTTTGCAAGATTTTTGCTGCTCCTAAAATTTGCCCTCTTCCTGAACCTATTAGGTTCTCGAATTCCGTAGTGAAAATATCGAGGTTTTTTGGAATTTCCTGTCGAGGGCAGTTTTTTCTTTCTAAATGGTTGTAGATTAGCTGCGTGTTTGTTTCTCCTAAGCAGTAACGGACAATTTCATCGATTGTTTGCAGCAGGATGCTGTCAAAGTTGTTTAAACTATCCATTTAAAACTACCTTCGTTTTAATGCTGCTCTTCGTTTGCCAAGGTTTGAAGGAATAAAAAGACTTTTATTTTCATCCTCTGCGAATGTGGCACGTAAGTCTGAGAAAAGGTCAGGGAACTCCTGTAGCCACTTTCGGTACGAAGCTCTCACTGTGACGTCGGTCGTTTTTAAACTACGGGCGATTTCTCGTTGAGTCTTCATTGCCTTATTTTTCAAGCTCAAAAGATAGAATATGCCGGATAAAAGACCTTTTTCGCTCTTCCCACTGAAGAAAGTAGGTCGTCTCTTGTTGACGGTTTGAATAATCCGGGAAGTTTCTGCGGCTATTAATTTGGCAATCGGTTGCTTGTCTTCCCATACCATAGAAGAATATGAGAGTACCTGAGACCGGGAAAATCTTTCGAGACCGTTATTTTGTTCTATATTCAGGGTATCTTTTACTGAACGGGCCTTTTTTTGCGATATTTTTCCATGTGTTTCTTTTAAGATCTTACTTTCCAATTTTTTCCTTCCTGATTCTGTTAAGTATAGCCAAGTTCAGCGGCAACTTTTTCCAGGTCTTTTATGAACGGATGGTTCGGCTTCTCTATTGCTAATAATGTTGTTCTTTCAGTCTGGAGCACATCGCAGTAGCACGGTATGACGCCTATTACTGGATGTTTCAACGTTTTCTCCAGCTTGCTGATTATTTTTTCAGAAATTTTGCTTGATTTAATTCGGGCCTCGGGTGAAAATTTATTCACTAAAATTACAGGTTTTTTATCAAGGGCACCAAAAAGATCCACAAGCATATTTTCTGTACCCTTCAAGTCTAATGAATCCAAAGTTGTGATGATCATGGAAACATCGGAGCTTACTATAGCGTTGATAGAAGAATGTTGTACGCCTGGACTGGTGTCGAAAATACAACAATCTATTTTCATGTCGGTGAAAAGCGAATCGAGTAACGAGAAAAGCTTCTTTACGGCTGTGACTTCCCAACTTCGGCTTTTTTCCATAATATTTCGAATAGCGTCCATAGTTGGATTGGCAAGACCTATAAGCAATCGCCCTTTCAGATTGTACTTTTCTGACACATCGATCAAAATCTGCTCTGGCGAACACTCACCGTTAAGGAAATCATTCAACCAACATTTAACGGGACGTTCAATGACCTCTGAGAAAACCATTTCGAGACTGGGAGCGCGGAAATCAAGGTCTAAAAGGGCAACATTGAAGCCTTTCTTGGCGAGAATCAAGGCCAAATTGGTTGCAATCACGGTCTTTCCAGTTCCGCCTCTTGAAGAATGAATAGATATTGCTTTTGCACTCATTCTATTGCCTCCAATTGGGGTTCAATGTAGAAATAAACGTCACGACCTTCTCGTTTTTTCTTCAGGTAACCAAGTCGCACCAGCTGGTTTGCTGAAGCACTTTCCACAGCTCGTAATCGCTTTGTTTCCTTCGCGATGTCTTCAGCTGTTGCCTTTTCCAGCTTGTACAAAACCATCACAGTCTTTCTTAGCGACGTTGGCAACGATAACAACGCCAAGACGTCGGGCGCAAGTTTGAATTCCGCTGGCGGCTTTATCTCTTTGCTTGACTTTTGAAGTAACTTCTCTTGAGTCTCCAGCATCTTTCGATTCAAGCTTGTCAGCAATTCAAGTTTTTCATTAACTTCGCGAAGTTCAGCTGTTATTCTCGCTAACAGTCCGGCTATTCGAATATCTGGTGTCTCTGCTTCACACATAATAGTGAACATCTCAGTGTATTGTTGCTCATACAATAATACACAATATATAAGTTTTACGAGGCGCATGTACAATTTTCGCGGCACCGCGAAAGCTTAAGATTATAACGGGAGAATGCGTAAAACAATCCACTGAGCAAAATGCACGAAAAATACACAGTCGAGGAACGCTGCCTAAAAATCCTCGAAGACAACGGCGGAGTAGTCGCAGATAAATCTAGAACAATACTTCTCGAAGATGTTGCTCTAGAGAATTTACGCGCTCCACTTGAGTTTTTATCAAAAAATTGGCGTGACCCCCTCACACCAGCTTTAATGAGCCTTTCCTGCGAAGCTGTCGGAGGACGACCAGAAAGGACCTATGAAGCAGCGTTGGCCATGAGTCTAATGAACCTTAGCGTGTACCTTTGGGACGATATAATTGACAAAGCTTCAATAAAGTTATTTAAACCTACGCTCTTCGGAAAATTTGGTGAAGGCGTAGCGTTAATGGTTGGTGGACTTGCGACAGCTAAAGCGTTCTCAATTCTTAATCAAATGGAGGAGGGCAGAACAAAACTGCAAACAGTGACCGAACTGTTCTGGGAACTTTGGACAAAAGTGGCTCAAGCAGAAACAATTGACCTTAAATTACGAACCCAGAAAAATCTCACGTCTAGGGATAAACTGCAGAAGATTATGACTGAAGCAGCAGACGTAGAAACATGTCTAAAAATTGGAGCAATAATAGGAAATGGCTCCGATGAAGAAGCCTGTCATCTGGGAAGGTATGGACGATGTGTTGGCATTATCTTGGAATTACGAAAAGATTTTCAGGTTTCAGTTAATTTAACCTTAGAACTTTCTAAAAAAATAAGAACAGGGGCAGTCCCTTATTTCGTACTATGGGCACGAGAACACTCTGAGAAAATTTATAGAAAACTTGACGACGCGACCAGCGAAAACACGTTCGAACAAGACTATATAAAAGAAATTGTTGACGCCATGCTCGAAAAGAAATCGCTAGACACTGCGGTGAGAATCATAAAGAGATTTACAAAAAAAGGAGTAGAGGAACTCATTGGGCTGGAAAGGAATAGCGCCACTCAAACTCTTCAATCATTTATCGAGGATCAGTTAATTCTTTTTATTAGAAGCCTGTCAAAGTTCAAAGGGGACTAGAGTTCGGCTGGCCATTTTTGTTGCGGTCCGACAGAAAGCAGCACTGACAT
>Ga0307420_1000501_pt1 | contig 18106 bp, 15 predicted proteins | sample SalMarWE160240MG_2_FD_202167 | JGI IMG/M metagenome (GOLD analysis project Ga0307420, IMG submission 202167) | Salt marsh sediment microbial communities from the Plum Island Ecosystem LTER, Massachusetts, United States - WE1602-40 | ecosystem: Environmental > Aquatic > Marine > Intertidal zone >... | reverse complement strand
ATGGTTGCTGTCTTAAGCGTCATCACGACAGCCTTAGTTTATCTTTACGGCCGGGAATGGGTCGGGGGAAAAGCAGCTTTGATGGCGGCTTTTTTATATGCCATTTCTCCAGTGGCCATTATTTATTCCCATTCCTCTTGGAATCCCAATGTGATGCCCTTTTTCGCTTTGATTTCAATTTACGCTATCTGGCGGATTTGGCAGAAAAAACAGTTCTGGTGGCTAACTATTTTGGGCATAAGTTTTTCTTTTGTTCTCCAGTCACATTGGCTGGGTTTATTGCTTTTACCGACCATCGGTCTTTTCTGGTTGATGACCTTGATAGAAATTTTAAGGTCTAAACAGAAGCGGAAGAAATTTTGGCTTCATAGTTTTTTTGGTTTCGGTTTTTTCCTTTTACTGACCGTGGTGCCTTTGGTCTGGTTTGATTTGAGACATGGTTTTATTAATAGCCAAGCTTTTAGTAAGTTCTTAACTGGTCAGGAAAGAAGCTCTAATTTTGAAATTAGCGGGGCTTTTTCCGGTTTATGGCTTTTGACTAGAAACATTTTTACCCGTTTGGCGGCTGGAAAAGATCTTTTCTGGGGTTATTGGATGGCTTTAATAGTTACGATTCTGGTAGGCTTGAAAATTGTCAGGGAGAGTTTACTAACTAGTTGGCATCGCTTTATCAGCCGTAATCCCGGTTTGTTTTTAATTCTCATTTGGTTTTTAGTTGGTCTTTTATGCCTCGGTATTTATAAACAACCGATTTATGACCATTACTTTGGTTTTCTTTTTCCGATACCTTTTTTGCTGGTCGGTTGGATATTGGCGATGATTTGGGTTGGTAAACTGCCTGGTCGGATTTTAACGATACTTTTATTAGCTGGCTTGTTCTGTTTGTCGGTTAAGGAATCACCTTTACGTTATCCGCCGGCTTATCAGTTACAAAAAACTCAGACGATTGCCAACTTTATTCTTGATAAAGCTGAAGATAAACCTTTTAATTTGGCTCTCATCGCCGAAAGGAATTATGATGATGCTTACGCTTTCTTCATGGAGAAACAAGGGAAACCGCCAGTGAGAATAGAACCAGAAAAGGCAAGTGAGACAATTACCGATCAGCTTTTTGTGATTTGTGAACAGCTGCCTTGCCAGCCAGTTTATAATCCTAAAGCAGAAGTGGCTATGTTTGGTTGGTCTCAAATAGAAGAGCAGTGGACAATTGAAGGAATAGAAGTTTATAAGTTGTCCCATTATTATCCTTAAAGATAGGAGAGTGGTGGTGATTAAAAATGATTAAAGAAATTAAAGAACACAAAATTATTTATCTCCTTTTACTGATTATTCTTTTGCTCGCTGGTTTTTTTCGTCTCTATCGGGCTGGTGCCCTTTTAGGTTTTTATTACGATCAGGGACGGGATGCTCTTAAAGTTCAGGAAGTCTTGGCTTTAAGGGATTTCCCAGCCATTGGTCCAACCACCGGCATTGCCGGTTTGTTTTTAGGGCCTTTTTGGTTTTATCTCTTAGCGCCTTTTTATTGGTTAGGGCGGGGGAGCCCGGTGGTTGCCGCCAGTTTTATTTCTCTTTTTGATGTTGGCGCTGTTTTTCTAATGTATTGGCTGGGTAAAGAATTTTACAGCCGGAAAGTCGGCTTGTTGGCCGCTTTTTTCTGGGGTTTTTCCTATCATCTGATTTTTTCGGCCCGTTGGCTTTCCAATCCTTCACCAGCCCCTTTTTTCACTCTGCTTTTAATTTTTAGTTTGGCTAAGTTTTTCCTTCATCAAAAAGATAAATATTTAATTTTGATTTTTATCTCTTTAGCCATTTGTTTGCAGTTGGAAATGGCCAGCGCTGTTTTCTTTATTCCAGTTATCATTCTACTTTGGCTTATCTTTAAGCCCAAGATTGTTCACAAGAAATATCTTTGGATTTCCATTGCTATTTTTTTAGGTTTTTTAATACCTCAGTTTTTGTTTGAAATAAAAAATAAATTTTTGATGACCCGCAACTTTTTCAGTTTTAGCCGAGGGGAAATCAATACCGAAGATTCTCAAACTTGGGCTTTACCGAATTTGGCTTTTTTAAAACAAAGAATCATTGCTTACTTTAATATTCTTTTTTCTAAGCTGGAAGTTAACCCCGCTTATACTTCCAAGATTTTAGCTTTCTTATGGATGATTTTTGTTATTGCCAAAATTCCTTCGGCTTTTAAAAGAAAATCTGAGGAAAACGGCATGAATTTAATTTGGCTAGTTTTTCTTTTTGTCCCTCTTTTCTTTTTATTGTTTTTTGTTGGTAATTTCGGCCGTTTGTATGATTACTATTTAATCGGTTTCTTTCCAGCTTTTATCTTTCTTTTTACTCTCTTTGTTGCCTTCTTCTTAAGAAAGAAACTTTACTGGCCACTTTTTGCTTTAATTCTCTTCTGGTTTTTATATTTTAATTTGCCTTTTTTGAAAAATTATCTTTTGGCTGGTGTTGACGGCCCTCAAAATATTACCTTGGGTAATCAATTACAGTCAATTGACTGGATTTACCAGGATGCTGGCCAAGAAAAATTTAACGTTGATGTTTATGTACCGCCGGTTATTCCTTATGCCTATGATTATTTGTTTCCATGGCGAGGTGAAAGAGTTTATCGCCAACAGCCAGTGGCAGAAAAAGTGCCTCTCCTTTATACTTTATATGAAGTTGACCCAGAACATCCTTTTTTTCTGGACGCCTGGTTGGCAGAAAGGGATAAAATAGCTGAGACGATTAAAGTTCAAAAATTTGGCGGTATCACCGTTGAAAGGAGATTAAGAATTAATCAATGAAACCATTTTTATCAGTGATTATTCCTTGCTATAACGAAGAGAAAAACCTTAAAAGAGGCGCCCTTGATGAAGTTGAAACCTATCTAAAGAGCCAGAAATTTGAAAGTGAGGTGATTGTTACTGATGATGGCTCAAGTGACAATAGTCGCCAATTTATTAAGCAATATCTTCAGAGCCATCCGCGCTTTAAGATTTTAGAAAATAAACACGCCGGTAAGCCCTTTGCCGTTCGGGCCGGCATTGAGAGAGCCAAAGGGGAAATTGTTTTGTTTACTGATATGGATCAGTCAACGCCTATTAAGGAATTTGATAAGTTTTTGCCATTTTTTAAAAAAGGTTTTGAGGTTATTATTGGCTCCCGGGGACAAAAAAGGCAAGGTTTTTCTCTTTTTAGATTAATGGCTTCTAATATTTTTCGTTTAATTCGTCAGTGGTTTCTTTTGAAAGACATTATTGATACTCAATGTGGTTTTAAGTCTTTCAAAAACAAAGTGGCCAAGGATGTTTTTTCCAGGCTGTTAATTTTCAAAGAGGCTAAAAAAGCTAGTGGTTGGAAAGTTGGAGCTTTTGACGTTGAACTACTTTTTATTGCTCAAAAAAGAGGTTATCAAATCGCCGAAGTACTCGTGGAATGGCAGGATAAGGATATTGCCCAAGGAAAAGAAAGAAAATTTCTTAAAGAATCAAAAGAAATGTTGATGGAAATTTTAAGGGTTAAGCTTAATGATTGGAAAGGAAAATATGATTAGAAAATCTTCGTTTTGGCGACAGTGGCAATGGATTTTTTGGAGCGGGTTAGGGATTGTTTTGGTCTTTCTCTTAGTTCGTTTGTTTCATTTGACGATTCTGCCGGTTTTTGCTGACGAAGCTATTTATATCCGTTGGTCGCAGATAATGAGAGCCGAGCCAACTTTGCGTTTTCTACCTCTTTCTGATGGTAAGCAACCTTTGTTTATGTGGCTGATGATTCCTTTCTTAAAGATTTTCAGCGACCCCTTGTTTGCCGGTAGATTTTTATCGATTCTGGCTGGTTTGGGTTCTCTGATTGGTCTTTTTTTCGTCAGTTGGGAATTGTTTAAAAACAAATGGGTTTCTTTATTATCTTGTTTTTTCTATAGTTTGATTCCCTTTTTTGTTTTTTTTGACCGTTTGGCTTTAGTTGATTCAATGCTGATGATGTTTGCTGTTTGGCTGGCCTTTTTATCTTTATGGCTGGTGCGTACGGTCAGGCTTGATTTATCTTTGATCAGCGGTTTGGTTCTAGCCGGAGCTTTAATTACCAAATCGCCGGCCATTTTCTTCGCCCTGCTTTTTCCTTCTGGTTTATTAATAGGGAAAAATTTAAAGAAAAAAATTCTACCCTTGTTGGGATTTTGGTCTTTGCTTTTAGCTTTAGGCTTTGGCATTTATAATTTCCTTTTGCGTTTGGGTCCTGGTTTTCAGATGATTGCCATTCGCAATCGCGACTACCTTTTTACTTTTCAGGAAATTCTTTCCCATCCGTTAGATCCTTTAAAACCTCATCTGCGCGATTTAGCTTCTTGGTTGCCTAACCTTTTGAGTTGGCCAATTTTGCTTTTGATTTTGATTGGTTTAATTTGGGCCTTGAGGAGAAAATTAAAAGCGAGTCTTTTTTTACTGCTTTGGTTTCTGGTTCCTTTGTCAGCCCAGCTGGTTTTTGCCAAGGTTTTCACCCCCCGCTACATTCTTTTCAGTCTCTGGCCTTTAATTCTTTTTGCCGCTCTTGGTTTCTATTGGTTGTTTAATCAATTAAATCAGTGGAAAAAGTTGAAAAAGAAAGTAGTTTTCTTTTTAGGAGGTTTACTTTTGTTTTTAATTGTTTTACCTTCCTTAAAATATAATTGGTTGCTTTTAGATAATCCAGAAGCAGCGTCTTTACCACGGAATTTGAGAAACGGCCATCTGGAAGAATGGACAGCTGGCCAGGGGATTAAAGAGAGTGCTGAGTTTTTAAAGGCCAAAGCCAAAGAGGGCAGTGTTTTTGTCGGCACCGAAGGTTTTTTCGGGACTTTACCTGACGGTTTACAGATTTATCTTGAAGGAACTTCTAATATTAGAGTTATTGGTGTTGGTTGGCCAGTGGTGGAAGTTTCCCAAAGTTTGATAAATTCTCTGGTAGACAATGATGTTTATTTAGTGGTTAATCAAAGTCGCTTGAAATTAAACCCCGAAGAAAAAGGATTGATTTTAGTCAAGGAATACCCTAAGGCAGTCTGGCCAGACGGTTTTCAGGATAAATTATTATTATTCAAACTTAATAGGGATTACTTTCAGTAATCGTTTAGTAATAATTAATAATGAAGAAATTTTTTAGGAAGATTGTTAAGTTTCGTTTTACCTGGCTGATTCTTCTAATTTTAATCGCCTTGCCGGCTTTTTGGCGTCTTTTGGGACCTGGTTATTTTCCGATGCATGATGATTTACAGGTTGGCCGTCTTTATCAAATGGATTTATGTTTCCGAGACGGACAGATTCCTTGCCGTTGGGTGCCGGACATGGGCTACGGCTACGGTTATCCGCTTTTCAATTATTATCCGCCCCTGCCTTATTATGTTGGTGAGATTTTTCATCTGTTGGGTTTTAGTTATCTTAATTCGATTAAGATTTTGTTTATCTTGGGTTTGCTTTTTTCCGGAATTTTCGCCTATCTTTTAGGTAAAGAGTTTTGGGGGAAATATGGAGGAATGGTAACAGCTGTCTTTTATCTTTATCTTCCTTATCATGCCGTTGATGTTTATGTTAGAGGTGCCTTAAACGAATTTTGGGGTTTGGCTCTTTTCCCGGCCATTTTCTGGGCCCTTTATAAATTAATCAAAGAAAAGAAGAAGATTTTTATAGCGGTTTTGGCTTTTTTCTTGGCCTTGCTTTTGCTTTCTCATAATCTAATGGCTTTTTTCATTTTGCCGTTTTTGATTATTTTTGCCTTGTTTTTAATCTGGTACCTTAAGCAGAAGAAAAAAGTGATTTGGTGGTTGCTTTTGGCCGCTATTTGGGGATTGGCCTTAGCAGCTTTTTTCACCTTGCCGGTTCTTTTTGAAAGAAGCTTTGTCCATGTAGAGACAATGTTTATTGGTTATTTTAATTATTTGGCTCACTTTGCCACTGTCAGTCAACTTTTCTTCAGCCGTTTCTGGGGTTACGGGGCTTCCGTTTGGGGAACTGATGATGGTTTGTCTTTTTCCCTTGGCCAAGTTCAATGGCTGTTGGCCGTCATTGCCTTACTGGCTTTTCTTTGGTTTTCTTTAAGAAAAAAGAGAAAGGAAATTTGGTTACTTTTCCTTCTCTTTGTCTTTTTCTTAGGAACAGCTTTTTTGGCTCATCAACGTTCTTCCTTTATCTGGTTGGCTCTACCGATTTTAGGCAATATGCAGTTTCCTTGGCGTTTTGTTGGTTTGTCCGGCTTTTTTGCCAGTTTAATGGCAGGCAGTGTTTTTCTTTTAATCAAAAACAAAAAGAAAGCTTTGCTTTTAGCCAGTTTATTAATCATAGCTGTTGTTAGCTTTAATTTTTCTTTTTTCCAACCAGAAAAGATTCTTAAGATTACCGATAGTGAAAAGCTTTTTTCCGCTAAGGGTTGGTACAAACTTCAAACTGATGCCATTTTTGACTATCTGCCGATTTACGCCCCACTGCCGCCAGCAACCCCAGCCCCTGACCAGCCCTACTTTATTAGAGGTGAAGGTGGCGAGATTAAAAATTTCAAAAAGGGGACTGATTGGGAGAAATTTCAGGCCGAGGTTGTTTCAGAAAGTTTCTTGCAGTTACCGCTTTATGACTTTCCGGGCTGGCAGGTTTTGGTTAACGGCCAATCAGTAGAAATCAATCATCAGAATCAACTGGGGTTAATTACCATCAGACTGGAAGCTGGTGATTACCAAATTGAAGCCAGACTGGGAAAAACGCCGGTCAGACAGATAACTGATTTGATTTCTTTGATGGCTTGGATAGGTTTAATTGTTTTTTTAGTAAGTGGGAGAAAAAAGAAACGTGTCGCTAAAGTTGCTTAAAAACAAAAAGTTAACTCCTAAAGTTATCTTTCTCTTTTTTCTTTTTGTCTTCTTGACCGTTTTTTTCTGGTTTTCAAGGCTTTGGCATTTTGAGTCATTGATGACTTTTCATCTTGACCAAGCTCTTTTTATGAGAGAAGTCAGGGAGATGGTTGTTGATCATAAGTTAAGACTTGTTGGTCCAATGGTTATTTCCAAAATTGTTTTGGGCCGTGGCTTTTTTATTGGTCCGGCTTTTTATTATCTTTTATCTTTTTTGGTTCTTCTTTTTCAATGGGATGTCGTTTTGATAACCAAGTTTTTAATTTCTGTTTGGTGGTTGGCGGCTTTGGGGACTTTGATTTGGTTGGGGAGAAGATTTAGTTGGCTACCGGCTTTAGGAGTTTACGCTGTTTTTGCCGCCTTGCCTTTTTTTATTGATTACAGTCGCTTGATGTGGAATCCTAATTTTTTACCTCTGATCGGCCTAGGCTTTTTTTGGTTGCTGGAGGAGATTTGGCGGAAGGAGAAACTTTGGCAGTGGTTTTGGCTCGGTTTTTTCTTTGGCTTAGGCCTTAATTTTCATTACGTTGCTTTTCTTTGGGGAGTCATTTTTCTCATTTTTTTGGTTTTAAGTCTCTGGCGCCGGCGATTTCAATTTTATCGGCTCGGTCTCATCCTTTTTGTTTTGGGAGCGATTGTCGGCGACTTGCCCATCGTGATTTTTGAATTAAGACATAATTTTTACAATCTTAAAACAATTTTCTTTTTTGTTAAGCAAAGTCTTTTAAAAGGTGACGGGGGAATTTCCTTTGGTGGTTATTTGCTCTTTTCTTTAGTTCCGGCCTTCTTTTGGCTTTTGGCTTATCTTCTTCACTGGTTTGAAAAAAAATTTGGTTTTGCCAAAACCACAGCTTTAATTCTGATTATCTTTTTAATTTTAACCTTTAATATCGATTGGCAAAAAAAATGGGGCACTGGTATGCCGGAAGGTTGGAATATTGCCAAACAACGCTCAGTGGCCCATGAGATTTGTCAGGACGTTAAGGAGGAAAAGACTGATGGAGACTTTGAAGTCGCGACAATGATTAGCGGCGATACTCGGGCTGGCGATTTACGTTGGTGGCTTTCTCAGGAAGGCTGCGCTCCGTTGGGAGTTGAAGATTACCCAAAATCCAACATTCTTTATCTGATTGCGCCAGAAGAGAGAACTCCAGAAAAAGAGACGGTTTGGGAGGTTTCGGTTTTAAGGCCTTTTTCAGTAATGAAAGAGAAATCTCTTGGCGACGGCATTATTTTTTACAAGTTGGTGAGAAAAGATTTATAGCCCTTTTTTAAACGAAGGTTGTGGTAAAATATGGGTATGTTAGAACTGACAGAAACGCCTGAGATTGACTTGGCGACAGTTAAAGGGCGGGCGGTTAAAGGGATTGCGGCTTTAACAGGCAGAACTTTTCTTCTTCAAATTATTTCCTTCTTCGGTTTTTTCCTTTTAACCATTTTTCTTGGCCAGGAACAAATCGGTTTGTTTTTTGCCATTTCCGAACTGGTGGCCATTTTGGGCTACTTTTCCGATGTTGGTTTGGCTGCCGCTTTGATTCAAAACAAAGAAAAACCGACCATTCAGGAAATCCGCAGTACTTTTACCATCCAGCAAGCCTTGGTCGGTTCTTTGCTGGTTATAACTTTGGCCCTAACTCCTTGGCTGAGGAATTTTTATCATATTGACCAGGCCGGGACTTTTCTTTTATTTTCCCTGCTGGCCGGTTTCTTCCTGGCTTCACTAAAAACTATCCCCTCGGTTTTATTGGAAAGAAAATTGAGATTTGATTTACTGGTGGTCGTCGAGCTGGTTGAGGCATTTCTTTTTTATGGCCTGGCCGTTTTACTGGCCTGGCAAGGTAAGGGAGTGGCCAGTTACGCTTGGGCAGTTTTAATCAGGAGTTTAGTTGGAGCCGTGCTTATTTATTTACTTTCACCCTGGCGGATTGGTTTTGCTTTTGAAAAAAAATCACTTCGACACCTATTGCGTTTTGGCCTTCCATTTCAGGCCAATACCTTTTTAGCGGTTGTCAAAGACCGCCTGATGAATGTTTTTTTATGGAAATTAGTTGGGGCCTCCGGTGTGGGAATTTTAGGTTGGGCTCAAAAATGGGCCCAGATGCCGCTTCGTTTTGTGGTTGATGCGGTGATGAAAGTTACCTTTCCGGCTTACGCCCGGATGCAGGATCATCAGGAAGAATTAGGTAAGGCAATTGAGAAAACTTTGTTTTTTGTTAGCTTAGTGGTTTTTCCGATGCTAGTTGGCATCGGCCTTTTGGCCAAACCTTTAATCTTTTTGATTCCTCAATATAGCAAATGGGGAGTGGCTCTAATTGCCTTGTATTTTTTTCTCATCAACAGTGCCTTTGGGGCTTTAACCACACCCTTGACCAATGCTTTAAATGCCGTTGGCCGGATTAAAATTGTTTTTAAGTTGATGGTCATGTGGACGGCTCTAACTTGGGCCATTTATCCCTTTTTAGCCCTCAAATATGGTTTTAATGGAGTAGCTGGAGGTGCGGCTTTGGTTTCTTCATCCTCGGTTTTGGCGATTATTATCGCCAAGCGTTATCTTAAATTTAATTTCTGGCGAGCTGTTTTGAAACCAGCTCTGGCTTCACTAATAATGGGTTTTTTCCTTTTCCTGGCAACTTGGTTTTTGAAGATTAATTTTTGGGTTCTTTTAGCCTTGATTGCTGGCAGTGGTTTTCTCTATTCTGTTTTGGTTTATTTGATGGTTGGTCAGCAGCTTCTGGCTGATGTTAAAAAACTCTTTTATGCTTTTAAGAATCATTAGTCCTTTGTCTTTTGAAACATCACCATTGGTTTTTGTTTTAATGGCTTTCATTTTTTTGGCTTTTTTGTTTTTTGCCTTCCGTTTAAACAGATGGTTGGCTTTAATCACTTTTTTTGGCATAACTGCCCAAAGTTTGACTGTGGTTAAAAGTGGACTATTATACTCATATGGGATGGGTTTCTGGGGCTCGAACGGCCATGATGGTGTTTGGCATTTGGCTTTAATTAACGAATTAACTCGTCACTTTCCACCACAAAATCCAATTTTCGCTCAGTTTAGTTTAAAAAATTATCACTTTTTATTCGATTTATCCGTGGCTTTAATCCATAAAATTACTTTTCTGCCAACACTCAATCTTTATTTTCAAATTATTCCCATCATTCTTTCCGGCTTTTTGGGAATTTTGGTTTTTCTTTTAATTAAAAAACTGACCAAAAATAATTGGGTGGCTTGTTTGTCTGTCTTTTTTGCTTACTTTGGCGGTAATTTTGGCTGGTTGGTCACTTTATTCCGGGGGCAAGGTTTGGGTGGTGAATCAATGTTTTGGGCTAATCAATCAATCTCTTTTCCGCTTAATCTACAATTTTTCCTTTCTTTAATTTTAATGCTTTATGGTTTTTATCTTTATTTGAATTATCTAGAAAAGACAACTAATAAAAGATTTTGGCTTTTGATTTTTGTTTTTGGCTTGATTATTGGTGTTAAAGCCTATGGAGGGGTGATTATTCTTTTTGCTTTAGGGGCAACCACTTTTTGGGAATTGATAACTAAGAAAAAGATGAAAACCTTCAGGGTTTTCTTAGGCAGTTTGATCGTTAGTTTACTGGTTTTTTTACCTAATAATTGGGCTTCATCTTCCCTTTTTGTTTTTTCGCCTTTATGGTTACCTCGCGTGATGATCGACGCCCCAGATCGTGTTGGTTGGCTACGTTTGGCTCAAGCCCGACAAGCTTATTTAGCCACGGGTTTTTGGACAAAGTGGTTGTTAGCTGAAAGTTTAGGTTTAGCCATTTTCTTTATTGGTAATTTGGGGACAAGAATTGTTGGTTTGGGCAAGCTTTACCAGTGGTTTAAAAATTGGCGGAAGTTCAGTCCCTTTCAAATTCTCTTTTTGGCTTGTTTATTTTCAAGCGGCCTTATCCCTTTATTTTTTATTCAAAAAGGAAATCCTTGGAATAGTATTCAGTTTTTTTATTATTTCCAATTTCTTTTTGGTCTGCTAGCTGCTTTATGGTTGGGTGAATTTTTATCTAAAAAGAAAATTTGGCTAAAAATCTTTCTAATCAGTTTACTCCTTTTGTTAACTTTGCCGACAACCATCGGGGATTTAAAGAATTATCTTGGTTTTCAAGCTCCAGCCAAGATTGATTTCCAGGAGCTTGGAGCCTTATCTTTCTTAAAAAACCAATCTGCTGGGATTATTTTAACTTTTCCTCATAATTATAGATTAAGAGAAAGTAAAGAAACGCCAAAACCTCTTTACGCCTATGAAACAACGGCTTATATTTCTGCTTTTAGCGAAAAACAAAGCTATCTGGAGGATGAAATGACCTTGGAGATTATGGGGGTAGATTGGCGGTCAAGAAGAACTTTAGAAGAACAGTTTTTTGCTACGACCGATGAAAATTGGGCGAAAAATTTTCTAAAAGAAAACGATATTGAATATCTTTATTTAGCCAACGGACAGAATTTTAAGCTTCAAGCTTCAGAAATTAGCCTAGAAAAGATTTTTGAAAATGAAAAAGTTAGAATTTTTCAATTTCGTGATAAAATAAGAACAGATTAAACTATGGCTAAAATTTCCGCTGCCATCATTACTTGGAATGAAGAAAAAAATATCAAACGATGTTTGGATTCTGTTAAATGGGTCGATGAGATTATTGTGGTTGACATGTCTAAGGATAAGACTAAGGAAATTGCCAAGAAAATGGGGGCTAAAGTTTTTAGCCACAAATATACCTTTTATGTTGAGCCAGCTCGTAATTTTGCTATCAGTAAGACGAGCGGTGATTGGATTTTAATTGTAGATGCCGATGAAGAAATTTCCCCAGGTTTGGCTAAAATTATTAGAGGTTTAGCTCAGAATCACCAGAGATTAACTTATTTCCGTTTACCTCGAAAAAACATCATCTTTGGCAAATGGATGAAGCATTCCCGTTGGTGGCCAGATTATAATATTCGTTTCTTCAAAAAAGGCTGCGTTCAATGGTCGGAGAAAATTCATAGTGTGCCTTTAACGCGGGGAACAGGTAAAGACCTTGAGGCTAAAGAGACCAACGCCATTATTCATCATCATTATCAATCTGTTTCCCAATATCTGGAAAGAATGAATCGCTATACCGGCATTCAGGCTGAAGAATTAATTAAAACCGGCTATAAATTTCAATGGCAGGATATGTTAAGGAAACCGATGGGTGAGTTTCTCAGCCGTTTTTTTGTCGGTAAGGCCTACAAGGATGGCTTGCGTGGTTTGGTTTTGTCTTTACTTCAAGCTTTTTCCGAAATGGTCAAATACATCAAGGCTTGGGAAAAAGAAAAATTTGTCGAACAGGATATCAGTGCTTATCACCAAGTTTTGGAAGAAAACATCAATGACTATCTTCATTGGCAGGTCAAAGCCTCCGGTTTAATCGGAAAAATTCGTTTGAAGATTAAGAAAAAAATTTAAAAATATCCATGACCAAAGTTGTTTTAGTGATTCTTCATTTTAGTAAGTCGGAGTTAACTGAGGCTTGTTTGGCCTCAGCCAAGCAGTTAGAGACTAAAGGTTTTAAAATTGAGGTCATTGTCGTTAACAACAACCCCTTAGAGAAGATTGATTTTTTAAAAAAGGAATTCCCAGAATTTATCTTTCTTAAAACCTCAAAGAATCTGGGTTATACCGGCGGTAATAATTTCGGCATCAAAAAGGCTTTGAAAGATAGCGCCGACTTTGTTTTGATTTTAAACAATGATACTTTTTTTGACAAAAAGTTAGTTGTTGAGCTTTTAAAAGTAGCCAAAACCAACAAGCAAGCCGGTATCTTAGGTCCTAAAATTTATTTTGCTCCGGGTTGTGAATTTCACAAAGAGAGATATCAAGATAAAGATAAGGGAAAAGTTATTTGGTATGCTGGTGGTTTGGTCGATGAAGCCATTATGGTTTCATCACACCGGGGAGTTGATGAGGTTGATAAAGGCCAATTTAATTCTCTTGAATCCACTGATTTTGTCACCGGTTGTGCCATGTTTGTCAAGAAAGAAGTTTTTGAAAAAATCGGTTTTTTTGACGAAAGATATTTTCTTTATTACGAGGATACTGATTTTTCCCAGCGAGCCAAACGAGCCGGGTATAAAATTCTTTTTGTTCCGACAGCCAAGGTTTGGCATGCTAACGCTGGTTCCAGCGAGGTCGGTGGCCCGCTCCATGATTATTATCTGACCAGAAATAGAATGCTCTTTGGTTTTAAATATGGTTCTTTAAGAATGAAATCAGCTCTTATCAGAGAAAGCTTGAAAATAATCTTTAAAGGCAATTCTTGGCAGAAAATGGGAATTAGAGATTTTTATCTAAGAAAATTTGGCCAGGCTGGCTTTAAGCTTTAAAAATGATAAAATAGAAAAAGATGGAAGAAAAAAAATTAGCATCAGAAATGAAAAATGGCAGTTGGGGGAAGACTTTCAAAAACGCCTTGTCTGGCTGTTGGTACGCTTTTACCACGCAAAAGAATTTTATCGTTCACTTTATCATCTCCTTAATTGTTCTTCTGCTGGCCCTGTGGCTGCAGGTTTCTTACGAAAGATTTTTATTTTTAGTCCTGGCTGTTTTTCTGGGCTTTACCTTGGAAATGGTTAACACCACGATGGAAAAAGTGGTTGACTTGATTACCGAGAAATATCATCCCACGGCGAAAATCGTCAAGGATTTGTCAGCTGGCGTCATGCTGATTGTTTCCGTTGGCGTGGCGGTCATCGGTTTTCTCGTTATTTTTCCTCCTCTCTGGCGGAGATTTTTTTAAAAAATGATTGATTTTAAAAATTGGTTAAAGCAGGAAAGAAACGGCCTGAAAAGTGATTTCTATCGTTATCCCAAAGAAAAAATTCTCTGGAAGCTTTTAGCTGTTTTACTTCTTCTTTTAGCCATTTTTCGTTTATGGACAATCGTTTCTTTTCAGAGAATGGCTCAATGGGATTTATGGCTGGTTAACCGAGTAGAGCAGTTGAGAAGTAATCTTTTAGATGTTTTTTTTCTTTTCCTAAGTAATTTGGCTTCTGGTTATTTTATTATTACTATCTTTTTGGTTCTCTCTATTTTCCTGATTCAAAAGAAAAGAAAAAAAGCGGCTTTTACTGTTTTTTTAACTTTAGTAGGAAGCGGTTTCTTTATTTGGCTTTTTAAAAATTTCTTTTCCCGGCCACGGCCTTTTGGTTGTTTGTCCGAGTGGGATTGTTTTTCCTTTCCTTCAGCCCATGCAACCATCGCCTTTTATTTTTACGGTTTGCTTTTTTATTTAATCGGCCGTTTTCTCAAAATCAGGAAAAGAACTGCTTTCATTCTTGGTTTGCTTTTTGCCGTTCTGATTTTTTTGATTGCCCTTAGCCGGATTTATCTGGGCTATCATTTTTTAACAGATATTGTCGGTGGTTTTCTCTTGGGAGGGGTTTTTCTTTTGATTGCCGCCTTGATGATTGATTTTCTTTATCAGTAATTCTCTTAATAAAATGAAAGTAAAAAAGCAAAAAAAATTATCGATAATTACCATTACTTTGAACGAAGAAAAAGTTCTTAAGGGATGTCTAGAATCAGCCAAATGGGCTGATGAATTGATTGTTCTTGATGGCGGTTCAACTGACAAAACACTGGCCATAGCCACAAAATATCAGGCGAGAATTGTTGCCCAAGAGGTTAAGGAAAAAGATTGGGCTGCTTGGCATAATCAGGGAATGAAAAAAGCCAGCAGTGAATGGGTTTTTTACTTGGATGCTGATGAACGCATAACGCCGGAGTTAAAAAAAGAAATCCAGAAGGTGATTAAGGACAAGCGGTTTAATGCTTATGCTATTCCTAGGCAAAACATTTTGTTAGGCAAGGCAATGAGATTCGGCGGTTGGTATCCTGATTACCAAATTAGGCTTTTTAGAAAAAAGAAACTACTTAGATGGGAAGGTGAGGTTCATGAAAGACCAATTTTTCAGGGAGCTTTAGGCTATCTGCAAAAGCCGATGTTACATCTTACTCACCGTGATTTAGTTTCTATGGTAAAGAACGCTAATTGGCGTTCGGCCATTGAGGCTCGATTGCTTTATCAGGCGAATCATCCGCCGGTGGTTGGTTGGCGAATAGTAAGGGTGATGATTAGTGAATTTTTTGATCGTTTTTTAAAGAAACAAGCCTGGCGTGACGGAGTTGTTGGTTGGATTGAGGGTCTTTTCCAGGTTTTTAACAAATTTTTAATTTATGCGCGTTTATGGGAATTACAAAGAAAAAATTAAAATCTTGGCTTTTGCCTTTTGATGTTTTTGAAAGACATCAAACGGTGGCTAAAAAAATTAAGTCAGGGGAAATAATCTTAGATGTTGGCGGTGGCATTGATGCCCTGAACAGTTTTATTAATAATCAGGTAGTTGTCAGCAATCTTCAGAGCGGCGATGTTCTGGCTGACGGTCGAAACTTGCCTTTAAAAGACAAATCTTTTGATGTCGTGGCAAGTATTGACGTCATTGAACATATTGCTAAAAAAGACAGGAAAAGATTTATAGAAGAACTTTTAAGAGTTGCCAAAAAAATGGTTATTCTTTCAGCCCCTTTAGGAACAAAAGGCCATCTTGAAGCAGAGAAAAAACTTTTGAAACTCTTTGAAAAGAAAAAAATGAAGTCTGAGTTTTTAAAAGAGCATCTGGAAAGGGGATTGCCAACTTTTAATGAACTAAAAGCTTATTTAAATTCCTTCCCTTATCAAGTTTTTTATTCGGGAGATTACCGCTTAAATTCTTTTTTGGTTAGATTTGATTTAAAATCTTTTAAAAATCCAAAGCTGGATAAGCTCTTATATTTTCTTAAGAGAAGTCTGAACGTGATTTTAAATTTATTTTATTTTCCTTTTAGCAGTTCAAAAAAGCAAAAAAAGTTTACCAATAGAATTTATCTTTTTATTGAAAAATGAAAGCAGGCATTTACGATCCATATCTAGATACTTTAGGTGGCGGTGAAAGATATATGATGACCGTTGCCGAGTGTTTGAGTAAAAACGGTTATCAGGTTGACGTTTTCTGGAAGGATAAATCCATAAAAAGGAAAATAAAAGAGAGATTGAATATAAAACTTGAACGAATAAATTTTATCTCCGAGATATTTAATAGTAGTGGTTATGACTTAATTTTCTTTCTTTCAGACGGCAGTATCCCTTTTTTAACTGCCAAGCGGAATATTCTTCATTTTCAAGTTCCATTTCATGGCGTTGGCGGAAGAAAGTTGCTTAATAAAGTTAAATTAAGAAGGATTAATGACGTTGTTTGCAATTCATTTTTTACCAAAAAGTTTATTGATCAGGAATATGGGGTTAAGGCAAAAGTTATTTATCCACCAGTAGCGGTTGATTCATTTAAACCGTTGGCAAAAGAGAATATCATTATTTCCGTTGGGAGGTTTACTAATTTGCTTCATAATAAAAGACAGGATGTTTTAGTTAAAGTCTTTAAAAAAATGAAAGTCAAGGATTGGAAGTTGATGATTGTCGGTGGGGATGAAGAAGGTAAAAGATATGCTGCTGATTTGAGAAAGAAAGCTCAAGGATTTCCAATTGAAATTATAACCAATCCTCAATTTAGCGATTTAAAGCGTTTCTATGGTCAGGCAAAAATTTTCTGGACAGCAGCCGGTTTTGGTGTTGATGAGGAAAAAGAACCGGAAAAGACTGAACATTTTGGGATTACGACGGTTGAGGCCATGGCCGCCGGTTGTGTGCCGATGGTTATTAAAAAAGGCGGCCAGCCAGAAATTGTTTCTGAAGGAAGAAATGGGTTACTATGGATTAGTGAAGAAGAATTAATAGCAAAAACCTTAAGAGTTATTAATTATCAGACAGAATGGCAGAAATTATCAGCGGCAGCTCAAAAAAGAGCCAAAGATTTTTCTCAGGAAAGGTTTTGTGAAGAAATTCAAAAATTACTTAATCAATAAAATTATTAAAGCTTGGTGGTTCCCCTGGCTTTTGGCAGGAATAATTCTCCGTTTGCTTTTAATGCCTTTTACTTTACATCCTGACCTTTTAGGCCATTCTTTCAGCGCTTATTTTTTGGCTTATCATGGAGAATGGAACTTATATGAAACTTTGGCTCACTTGCCCCAATCGCATCCTTTGGTTCAAAATTTCGGTGTCAGTGATATTTTTATCTATCCGCCTTTAGCCTATTATACTTTAGGTTTTTTTAGGATTTTAGTAAAACCTTGGCTGGACCCAAATTTTATTCCTTGGTTGATGCAGAATCTGAGCCAAATTAATATCTATCCACGCCTCTTTTCCCAACTTTTTCTTTTTAAATTACCCTATCTTTTTCTTGACGTTGCTTTGGCCTTTGTTTTGTCTTCTCTTTTTCAGGACCAGAGAAAGAAAAAGCAGGCTTTTCTTCTTTGGCTGTTTAATCCATTGACTTTGTACGCGACTTTTATGATGGGTCAGCTTGATTTACTTCCGGTTTTCTTTACCGTTTTGGCTGTTTGGTTCGCCGCTAAGGGAAAGAAAGAGTGGGCTTTGGTTTCTTTGGGTATTGGCGGCGGCTACAAAATGTTTCCGTTGCTTTTAATTCCGGTGGCGGCTTTTGTTTTGTCAAAAACTTTCAGACAAAGATTGAAATTGTTGGTTTTAGGATTTTTGCCGTTTGTTCTTTCCATTGCCCCTTTTTTACCTTCCAAAGCTTTCCGGGCGATGGTCTTGTTTAGTCCTAAAAGCCAGAAGATGCTTTTTATGGGCTGGCCGGTTTCCGGAGCGGAGGTCATATATCCCTTTATCATTGGTTTGATTGTTATTTATCTTTTCGCTTACTTTTCTCAAAAGAAAATCCCTTTGGTTAATTACTTTCTGGCGATTTTTCTTTTAATTTTTTCCGTAACTCATTATCATCCCCAGTGGTTTTTGTGGATAACGCCCTTTTTAATCTGGGAGTTGGTAGTTAATAAATTTAGACATCTTTTACTGACGATTATTCTTTTTGTCTGTTGGTTGATGATTACCTTTCTTTTTGAACCTTCTTTGTCTTTAGGATTGTTTCATCCGCTTTGGCCTCAATTGAATCAAGCGCCGGATCTTTCGGTTCTGCTTGGTCGCTATTTTGATATTTTCCAGTTCAAGAGCCTGGTGAGAAGTGTTTTTGCCGGGACAGCTATCTTCTTTATTTGGCGTTTATGTCTACCTCGATTAAAGGATAAAAGTTAAAAATTTTATAATATAAAGCAAAAAACCACTCTAAAGTTTTCGTCAAAA
>Ga0307420_1000495_pt1 | contig 18220 bp, 8 predicted proteins | sample SalMarWE160240MG_2_FD_202167 | JGI IMG/M metagenome (GOLD analysis project Ga0307420, IMG submission 202167) | Salt marsh sediment microbial communities from the Plum Island Ecosystem LTER, Massachusetts, United States - WE1602-40 | ecosystem: Environmental > Aquatic > Marine > Intertidal zone >... | reverse complement strand
GATGGTACCGGTTATCCTACAATGAAGTCATACACTATTGGTGCAAATGTAACCTTCTAATTATCACATTTAAAAATAAATTACTATGATAAAGTATATAATAATCAGGAACATTGCATTTATAGGACTTTTGCTCTTTTTTATTGTTTCCTGTGAACAGGATAAGTTCCTGGAAACTACGAGCAAATCTACTTTGACTGATGCTACAATGTGGGCTTCCGAAGGTAACGCAGACATATACCTGAACGACTGCTATGGCCGGCTTGAAGCTAAAGGTAATCAGCCTGATAACCTCGATAATTTCACATCTGACAATGATGCAGGCTTTTACTATACTTCCTATAACTGGAAGAAAGGAATAGTTACCCCTGCAGGCGGTGCCGGTGGTTCAGTATGGTTCGGAACAACCGGTCCTTCCTCTTATGTAGGCTGGCAACCCATTTATACCACGGTCAGGAAGCTCAATACGTTTATGGCCAAAATAACTGAAAACAAGGAAAATTACTCAACAGATTGGTACAATAAACGTATCGATGAGGCAAGATTTCTGAGGGCTTATTTCTACAGTGAAATATTTATGAAACTTGGTGGTCTTGCATTGGTCACAGAACCGCAGGACAGGATGACAATGACCGAGGACGAGATGTATCTTCCAAGAAGTACATTCGAGGAGACCTTCAATTACATCATCAGTGAGTTGAGCTCCATAATTACGAATGACTACCTGGAAGTAAAATACAATAATGGTGATGCAGATGCAGGAAGGGCCACTCTTGGTGCATCTCTGTGCCTTAAGGGATGGATCCAGCTCTTTGCAGCAAGCCCGGCATATAATTCAAACGATCCGGCTGTTCCGCGTACTTCCGATAACCTGCAGGCTTTTGCAGATTATCAATTGTCACGTTGGGCCGATGCGGCTGCAACCAACAAGCATTTCATTGATACATACGGGCATAAGGGTGACGGAACGTATCAACTGTTCTCTCCTATGATTCAGTTCTGGCACGAAGCCAATGAATACAATTGTGAGGTTATATGGGACAGGCAGCACGTTACATCAACCATGGCACAGAGCTTCGATACATACGGAGGCCCGGTATGGATACAGGGAACTTACTATACATGGGGCAACTATTGTCCTACCCAGGAGCTTGTTGATGACTACCAGATGGCAAACGGGCTTGATATTGACGATCCTGCTTCTGGCTATGATCCGCAGGATCCTTATGTCGGCCGTGAAAATAGATTCTATGACTTCATCGTTTATGACGGTGCTCCTTACAAACAGGACTGGATGTCGACATGGGATACTATCTATACCCGTATTGATCTGGTACATCCTTCCAAGAACCAGATTGACTTCGGAGGCGATGATGTCGGCAATACCGGTTATTATTTCAAGAAGAGACTGGATAACGCTCATTGTAGAGGCGGTAACCTGGACGGCAGGAATTATGTATATTACCGCTACGCAGAAGTCCTGCTGAACTATGCTGAAGCTCAGAATGAAGCAGTTGGTCCCGATGCATCTGTTTATGAAGCAATTAATGCCGTCAGGCAACGACCGGGAACAGATCTTCCTGCTCTTGCTGCAGGTATGACACAGGCTGAAATGCGTGATGCCATTAAACGTGAAAGGAGAATCGAGCTGGTATATGAAGGTCACAGGTTGTATGATCTGTGGCGCTGGAAGGATGCAATGACCGAGATGAATCTGGACCTTCACGGAATGCTTATCGAGAATACTGTACCTGAAGATAACAGCGGAGTATGGACATATACAAAGATTTCACTCAACCATCCGCACACATTTTATCAGTTTCAGTATTTCAATCCGATTCCACAGGCTGCTATAGACAGGAATCCGGAGCTTATACAAAACTTTGGCTATTGATGATCTGAAAATGTTCATCTGATTTATATGAGGCCATCAAAGATCTTCTTTTGTGGCCTCATTTTTTTACACTTCCCCATAAGGTGATTTAACAACTTTAAGAGCCGGATTACCTTAGAAGTTCGACTTTTTATATAATTTTGAGGAAATAATTACTGATGATACGACAGATAAATAGTAAAAATATCAGATATATTCTCATAGGTATATTGTTTGTTATTTACTTCCTGTATTTTGCTTTATTAAACCCTTATCATATCCATTATCTTGAACAAAGCCAGCTATTTATCTGGAGCCTCGATTTTCTTAAAGAAAAGTTTTCCTTACCCGGAGTTTTCGCAGATTATTCAGGCAGCTTTTTCACTCAGCTTTTTTATTCTTCATGGGTGGGGGCATTTATCTATACACTGAATGCGTTTGCTGTTTTTATTCTTTCATTATACATATTTAAAAGACATAATTTAAATAATGTAATTATATCTTTTGTTCCAGTATGGCTTCTTGCAATATTGCAGAGCAGCGAATTATTCACATTTAACCAGGCTATAGGCTTCTTATTACTTTTATCTTTTTTTGCTTTATATATTACAGTAAAGAAGACCTCAAACCGCTATATTCTATTTTTTGCGGGCTGGCCCGTTCTATACATACTTGCAGGAGGCTTTTCTGTCCCCGTAATAGTATTGTGTATACTGCACGAATTGCTTTTCAGGAAAGAGAAAAAACGTTATATCATTACTGTTTTATATGTCATAACGGGAGTACTGATACCTTATTTATGTGCCCGGCTTATTTTTTATATCCAGCCCGATAAGATCTTTACCTATCCTGTTATTTCTGAATTGCATTCATTATTCCTGTATGCACTGATTTTGTTATTTGCCTGGACACCAGCCATGTTACTGGCAGGTTTTTTTATTGATAAGGCTAAATCCCTGAAAAACCGGTTATTACCATGGAGTATCATAAATGTCGCTGCAGGTATTGTAATAATTGTCCTGATGGCTTTTGTGATTTACAAGCGTGCTTATAATAAAATGGCAGATATGATGCTGGGAGTTGATCATTATGCTCAGCGGGCTGACTGGGATAAGCTTCTTAAACTGTCAGACCGTTACCCGGGATATAATACTCTCGTAATTTATTATACCAACCTGGCTTTATACAAGTCGGGGAAACTGATGGACAGGATGTTCTGTTATCCTCAGATCAGCTCGCAGGGATTAAGGCTGAAATGGCAGCGTAATTTAAATCTCTTCTTCGGAGGAGAAGTCTTTTCCCGATTAGCATATAATAACGAATCAATCCATTGGGCTTTTGAGGCGCTGGTGGCAAAAGGCCTGAATCCGCGTTCCCTGAAGAAATTAACTGTCGGGTGTATTGTAAATGGAAATTATGACATCGCACAAAAATATCTCAGCCTGCTGAACAAAACTCTTTTTTACAGGAAATGGGCACAGCTACACATAAGATATCTGTCTGATCCTGACCTTATGGGAAAAGATCATGAACTATCCGAGTACCGTGATTTGCGGGTCAATACCAATTTCTTTTCAGCGGTAAACGGGTTGAATCTGCAGGATCTTCTGGAAAACCATCCTGAAAATAAAATGGCTTACGAATATCTGCTGGCTTCCCTGCTTCTCGACAGAAACCTTGATGGTTTTGCCAGTACAGTTCAAAATCTGAAATATTACGGCTATAAAACAATGCCTTTGCATATCGAGGAAGCATTAATCTTTTATTATTTTTATGAAAACAGGAACATGGTTCCTGAAGGTTATTCCTTCAAACAGGAAAATATTGACAGGTTTAACGATTATGCCGGGGCTTACACCGCATACAGAAACGACCGCAAAGTTGCTGCTTATGAACTAAGGAAGAAATACGGAAATACTTACTGGTACTATCTGCAATTCCCCCAATAATTGACTATGATGACAAGAAAGAGACTTACAGCGGCAAGGATTGCAAAATTTTATATATTTTGTTTTATCATTCTTTTTATTGCAACAAGCTGCAATGAAAGAATACCTGCTTATGATGAATTAAAACAGGATGCGGTTTTAAATCCGGATTATACATCAGTTACAATTCCGCCAAATATTGCTCCCCTGAATTTCGTGGTAAATGAAACCGCTGATAAATACCTGGCCAGATTTTATAACTCAAACGGGATTGATTTTATAGTCAGTTCAGGGAATGGCAGTATAATCATTCCTGAGAAGAAATGGCACAGACTATTATCGGGTTCAGTTTCGGGGGAATTCTTCGTGGACATTGTGGTGAAGAAATCCGGGAAATGGGTGAAATTCAATACAATTACCAATTATTTTGCACGGGATTCCATTGATAAATACCTGGTATACAGATTAATTGATCCGGAATTCGAGACCTGGAATATAATGGGAATTTATCAGAGAAATCTTGAAAGCTACAAAGTCACACCGCTTATACTTAACAGGGTGAGTGACGGTAACTGTGTGAACTGCCACACATTTTGCAAAAACAGCAGCAAAACCATGATGTTTCATATGAGAAGTAAACACGCGGGAACTGTCATATATAGAGATGATAAACTCTCTAAAATAAACACTAAAACCAATAAGACAATTGCCAACGGGATGTATCCTGCCTGGCATCCCTCGGGAAATTATATTGCTTTCTCTGTGAATAATATCGTCCAGAGCTATCACGCAATACCCGGAAGAACTGTAGAGGTTTATGATACACTTTCGAATATTGTTCTATACGATATAAATAAGAATGTTATAACCAGCTGCAATGCATTGTCTGATCCTGATCGTCTTGAAACATTTCCTGCCTGGTCGCCTGACGGACGTTATTTGTATTATTGCTGTGCAATTAAAAATGTCCTGAAGCAACCTGATTATAATAGTTTTATGGATGTTCACAGCCGAATCAGGTACGATCTTCTCCGTATCGCTTTTGACGAGGAGAGCCGAAGTTTTGGAACAGTTGACACTGTGCTGACCGTTTCTGATTCGGTAAGCAGTGTCTCCCTTCCAAGGATCTCTCCTGATGGCAGATATATTCTTTTCTGTAAATCCGAACACGGTAATTTAACAATATGGCATCCCGAAACTGATCTGTATCTGCTTGACTTGAAAACAGGCATAGTGTCCAGGCCGGACATCAATTGTAACAAGACTGATAGTTTTCATACATGGTCGTCCACCGGAAGATGGATCGTATTTAGCAGCCGCCGGGACGATGGCTTATTATATACACGACCTTATTTTGCATATTTTGATACATCGGGGCAGATGCATAAGCCTTTTGTATTACCTCAAAAAAATACTGAACACTATTTTAAAATAATGAAATCCTATAATTTGCCCGAGCTGGTAACTTCCAAAGTCGAGTTAAATCCACGCACATTGGCAGGAATCATTAAAGAACAGGCAACAAATGCAGGATATGAGGATTTTTAGCTATCTTTACTAAAAGACAAAAAACCGTAAATAAAGAAGAAAACTTATTCCCTGGTTATACTAAAGGGAAAAGGATTGTCTTTTGAGGAATTATCTGACAGTAAAATATTTTAACCTTATTGATTTAATGTATAACCTCTTAATTATTTTAAGATGAAAATAAAAATTATTCGAATCTGTTTTGTGATTTTTTCCTGTTTTGCCATAATGGCATTCATGCCAGGAAGTGAGAATTCAAAAAAGCCTATTTACCTGAATACCGCGTATTCTTTCCAGGAGAGGGCGGCTGATCTTGTTTCCAGGATGACCCCGGAGGAGAAGCAGAGTCTTCTCGGTAACACCATGCCTGCTGTTCCGCGGCTGGGGATTAATCCCTATGATGTGTGGGGTGAAGCGCTTCACGGTGTGTTAGGCAGGACTTTTATCAGCGGCAGGACGGCAACATCTTTTCCAAACAGTGTTGCTCTGGGATCGTCCTGGGATCCGGCATTGATGAAGCGTGAAACTTCAGTTATTGCCGACGAAGCCAGAGGCTTTAATTACGACGTCATTTACACACTTACCTACTGGTCTCCAGTAGTTGAACCCGTCAGGGATCCAAGATGGGGAAGAACAGGAGAATCATTCGGTGAGGATCCTTTCCTCGTTTCACAGATAGGCAGAGGTTTTATCCAGGGACTGATGGGGGATGATCCGGTTTATCTTAAAGCTGTACCTTGCGGGAAACATTACTTTGCAAACAACTCCGAATTCAACCGTCATACAGGCAGCTCGGATATGGATGACAGGGATATGAGGGAATTTTATCTGTTTCCCTATAAAACACTTATCGAAAAGGATAAGCTTCCGGCAATTATGACCTGTTACAATGCTGTGAACGGCATACCTATGTCGGCCGATAAATATCTTGTCGATACAATTGCAAGGAAAACATACGGATTGGATGGTTATATTACAGGTGACTGTGGTGCAATATCTGATATTTTTACAGGCCACAACTATGTAAAAAGCAACGCTGAAGCTGCAGCTATGGGGCTGAAATCAGGGGTTGACACCGATTGCGGCAGCGTTTACCAGACTAGTGCTCTTGACGCAATAAAACAGGGTCTGATCACCGAAGCTGATATGGACCTCGCCCTTACCAATATGTTCACTGTAAGAATGAGATTAGGTGAGTTTGATCCCAAAAGTAAAGTGCCCTATGCAGGCATCAAGCCTGATATAATCAATGATCCTGCACACAAAGACCTGGCAATCGAGGTTGCAACAAGGACACCTGTCCTTTTGAAGAACAATGTGGTTGCCAAAACCAACAGAAAGGCTCTCCCGTTAAAAGCTGATGAGATAAAGAAAATTGCAGTAATCGGACCGCAGGCAGAAAGAGTGGAACTCGGGCCATATTCAGGAATGCCCGAGACATCAAACAGAATCACTCCTCTGGCAGGTATCAGGAATTATGTTGGACAAAATAAACTTAAAACGGAAGTTGCATATAGTTCAGGTGGAAATACTTCAAGAACAAGCGAATTCTTCACTCTGGTCGGATTTTCAACTGTAAAAAAAGATGGTACTGTCAAAGATTATGATGCATCCAAATTTGATGCTGCTGCACAGGGTATAGTCATTGGCGCCAGACAAGGACAGAATGTAACAATGAGAGGAATTAATGACGGCAGTTGGTCTTCATATAATAATATCGATATTACAAATGTTGATTCAATAAGATTCAGCCTGAATGTTTCCAGTCCTGATGGAGGAATAATTGAAGTAAGACTGGGCTCAGCAACAGGGAATCTGATTGCCTCTGAAAAAGTCACCGGTATGCAGCAAACAGGATTTATGGGCTTTGGCAGAACAAGAACAGTTCCGGTTAAAGTTAATACTCTGGGAGTAACAGGACCTCAGACCATCGTGCTGGTTTATCATGTACCTGAAGTAGCTGCCATTGATAAAGAGACCCTGTCTCTTGCTGCATCTGCAGATGTTGCTATCGTATTTGTAGGGACTGATGACAGGACTGCCGGAGAAGAGTCTGACAGATTCAATATAGAGTTTCCGGGTAACCAGTATGAGCTGATCAAATCAGTTGCAGAAGCCAATCCCAACACCATAGTCGTGATGCAGTCACTTGGAATGGTGGAAGTCGATCAGTTCAGGGATAATCCGAATGTAGCAGGTATAATCTGGACAGGATTCAACGGACAGGCACAGGGCACGGCAATGGCCAAAATACTTTTCGGTGATGTGAATCCCGGAGGCAAGCTGAATGCCACATGGTATAAATCGCTGAATGACCTTCCGGCGATCACCGACTATAATTTAAGAGGCGGACAGGGTAAGAACGGAAGAACCTACTGGTATTTCAACAAGGATGTTTCGTATGAATTCGGATACGGACTTTCATATACCACTTTTGAGTACAGTAATTTCAGCATCAGCAAAAGTTCGATAACTCCGAATGATAAGATCACGGTAAGCGTTGATGTAAAGAATACGGGAAGTGTGGATGGAGATGAAGTTGTACAGGTATACGTAAAGACGCCGGACAGTTCTGCGTCGCTGCAGAGGCCCATAAAGAGGCTGAAAGGATTCCAGAGAATTACAATAGCAGCAGGACAGACAAAGAAAGTGTCGATAGACATAGATTGCGCAGATATGTGGTTCTGGGATTCCGGGAATGACAGGATTATGTTTGATCAGGGCAGATACATATTTGAGATTGGGGCATCGTCGAAGGACATCAGGGGTCAGGCAGAGGCTGCTATGAGCGGTACTTTTAACCCGGTATTGAAGACTGTTGTTGCAGAATGCGGCAAGGTGGTATTGAGGCCGGGTAATACAGTACAGACAAGTGTCACAGCAGCGATGTCGGACGACAGTTTCTATAACATAAAGGATGCAAAGGTAACATACAAGAGCAACAATCCGGCAGTTGCGAGTGTTGATGACAAAGGTATGGTAACGGCAAAGGGAGTAGGAACTGCTTCGATATTTGCATATGTTACGGTTAACGGCAAGACATTATCGGACAGTTATCCTCTGAAGGTAATGCCCGATCTGAAGCCGGCTTCAATAACGGTCAGCGGAAAGAAAGTTACAGGTTTCGATCCAGCCGTCAAGGCTTACAGTTATCTTCTGAAGGCCGGTTCGGGTGCCCCAAATGTCAGCGCCACCGCGGCAGGTAACGATATTTCAGTGGATGTAGCTCAGGCCAAAGGTGTTCCCGGAACGGCAGTGGTCATGCTGACAGATAATATTACTCTGGAAACTAATTACTACAATATTAACTTTGGGACCAAATCTGTCATTGACGAATTCAATAGCAGCTCACTGGGCAAGCAGTGGAGCTGGTTAAGGGAAAATTCCGCTCACTGGAGCCTTGCCAAAAAGGCCGGATCGCTGGTTATCACGAGTGACAAAGGCGATATCGTTTCGGAAAACAATAACGCTGAGAACATTCTTCTGCAGAGTGCAAATACTGACTGGACGATTGAATCGAAGATCGTGTACTCAAGAAGGCCGTCGGGATTTGCACAGAACGGCGGAATTCTGGCATACCAGGATGATGATAATTTTGTAAAACTGGTATACAGGGCAGGCGGCAGAAGAGGAATGGGCGGCTTTGGCGGATTCTTCGGAAGAGGCGATGCAGGAGATCAGCCCGGTGCGGTGGAACTTGTTGTGGAGAAGGATGGGTACCAGACATCAGCAGCTATGCTCAGTATGGCGGATATAATAAAGGACGACAATACGCTGATATTGAAACTTGATAAAAAAGGTACTCTTTACACTGCATCATGCTCAGTAGATGGTAAAAGCTTCAGTACAATCGGTACGACAGACATTATGCTAAAGGATGTAAAAGCCGGGATGATAGCCTGCGATGGTGTACTACCGGCCAGAATGGGTAATTTCCCGGGGATGCAGCAACAAACCGGCCAGCCTGAAACACCATTTGAGGTTGCATACGACTACTTCCATATTGTCAATATAGGGTTGAAGTAATGTTTCTTTTTAAACCTTTCATATGATCTCAACATAAAATTCATATCATGAAAAGGAGAATTTTAAAACCAGTGCTTTCTTTTCTCTTCTGCTTAGCGGTAATCGCGTTTATTACCGGATGTAAGGGTGGAACTAAAAAGCCTGTATATCTTGATACCGGCTACTCTTTTGAAGAGAGGGCAGCAGACCTTGTATCAAGGTTCACAATCGAAGAGAAGCAAAGTCTTCTTGGCAACACAATGGCAGCTGTTCCCCGGCTCGGAGTCAATACTTACTATGTGTGGGGCGAAGCTCTTCATGGTGTCGTAGGCATGTTCAATCCCTATGCCGGACCGGCAACTTCATTTCCCAACAGTGTAGCTTTGGGATCTTCCTGGGATCCGGCTCTTATGGAAAGGGAGACTTCAGTAATTGCCGATGAAGCAAGGGCATTTAATACTCCCGTGATAGCCAGCCTGACGTTCTGGTCTCCGGTAGTTGAACCTGTGAGGGATCCCAGATGGGGCAGAACAGGAGAATCTTTCGGCGAAGATCCTTTCCTGATCTCACAGATCGGTGGTGGCTTTGTACGCGGTATGATGGGCAACGACCCTGTTTATCTTAAAGCTGTCCCATGTGGCAAGCTTTACTTCGCAAACAACAGTGAATTCAACCGTCATGTAGGCAGCTCCGATATGGACAAAAGGGATCTGAGGGAATATTATCTGTCTCAATACAGGAAGCTTATAGTGAAGGATAAACTGCCCAGTATAATGACCTGCTACAATGCGGTCAACGGAATCCCTATGTCAGCCAATAAATATCTTGTCGATACTATAGCACGTAAAACCTTTGGTCTTAATGGCTATATCACCGGTGACTGCGGAGCTATCCAGGATATTCAGACGGGTCATCTCTATGTTAAAACCGCGGCTGAAGCAGCTGCACTCGGACTGAAATCAGGAGTCGACACCGACTGCGGCAGTATATACCAGACAAGTGTTATTGATGCACTGAATAAAGGTTTAATAACAGAAGCAGACATCGACCGTGCTCTTGTTAACATGTTCACAGTACGCATGAGAATCGGCGAATTCGATCCACCATCAAAAGTCGCATATTTAAAGATCGACACAACTGTTGTAAATTCTCCCGATCATGTGGCATTCGCTGTTGAGGTCGCTAAGAAAACACCTGTTCTGCTTAAGAATAATATAATGCAAAATTCCGACAGGAAAATTCTTCCACTCAATGCATCGGAATTAAAGAAAATAGCTTTGATAGGTCCCCAGGTTGATAAGGTTGAACTTGGACCCTATTCCGGAGAACCTCTTGATAAACACAAGGTAACTCCCTTATCAGGGATAAAAAGCCTCCTGTCTGCCAAAGGATCAACTGCCGAAGTTGCTTATAAAGAAGGTGCAAACACGGTGAGTGGCAGTAATCTGTTCAACGTTAACAACTTTGAAATAGTAAAGAATGACGGATCTTCAGTAACATATGATGCTACCCGGTTCACAGCCTCATCAAAGGGAATAGCAGTCGGCACCGGGACACTGCCGGTAGCATCGCTCAAAAATATCGGTGACGGCAGCTGGACTTCCTATAAGGATGTGAATGTCAGCAATATGGAAAATATAAATATTACTCTTACCATACCGGGCGATGGAGGTTCGATAGAGGTACGAAAAGACTCACCAACAGGAATGTTGCTGGCCTCGTTTGATATTAAGCCGCCTCAGGGCGGGTCCGCAGGATTTATGCCATCGACGATTAATGCCAAAGCAGTCCGGAAAGAAATTTCCGGAAACCAGACCTTATATCTGGTCTATCGTGCTCCTGCAAAACTTCCTGTCGATAAGGAAGTCATTGATCTGGCTGCATCATCAGATGTAGTTGTTCTGTTTGTGGGAACGGACGACAAAACAGCCAATGAGGAAGCTGACAGGCTTTCTCTGGTTCTGCCCGGCAACCAGTACGAACTGATCAATGAAGTGGCAGCTGTCAATCCCAATACTGTCGTGGTAATGCAAAGCCTGGGTATGGTTGAAGTCGATCAGTTCAAGGATAATCCCAATGTTGCCGGGATAATCTGGACAGGGTTCAACGGACAGGCACAGGGGGCTGCAATGGCCAGCATTCTTTTTGGTGATGTAAATCCGGGAGGCAAACTGAATGCAACATGGTACAAATCAGTTAATGATCTTCCGCCTATCACCGACTATAATCTCAGGGCCGGAAAAGACAGGAACGGACGTACATACTGGTACTTTAACAAGGATGTATCCTATGAATTCGGCTACGGACTTTCATACACAACCTTTGAGTACTGTAACTTCACCATCAGCAAGAATACTATAACTCCTAACGACAGGATCACCATAGGCGCTGATGTAAAAAATACAGGAAGTGTGGAAGGAGATGAGGTAGTACAGATTTATGTGAGGACACCCGATAGTCCGGCTTCGCTTGAAAGGCCGATAAAAAGGCTTAAAGGGTTTCAGAGAGTGACAATTCCTGCCGGACAGACTAAAACAGTTTCGATAGAGATAGATTGCGCAGATCTGTGGTTCTGGGATAGTGAGAATGACAAAATTATGTTTGACCAGGGCAGATACATATTTGAGATCGGGTCCTCATCAAAAGATATCAGGGGAACGTTCGAAGCGGCAATGAACGGTGAATATAATCCCGTGCTGAACACTGTGGTTGCCGAGTGCAGCATAGTGGTGTTGAAACCGGGTAATACCATTCAGACAAGTGTGACCGCTTCATTGTCTGACGACAGTTTCTATGACATTAAAAATGCGAAAGTAACCTACAGAAGCAATAATCCGTCTGTGGCAAGTGTTGATGAAAACGGACTGGTAACAGCCAATACACAGGGTGTCGCAACAATCGCTGCCGAAGTAACAATTGACGGTGTGACAAAATCTGATGGTTATCCGTTAAAGGTCATGGCTGATCTCACACTTTCATCAATAGAAATGGATGGACAGAAATTGAAGAATTTCAATCCTGAAATCCATGCCTACAGTTATCTTACTGAAGATGTGTCAGCCAGACCTCCTGAAATAACCGCTCAGCCTTCAGTCCCGGGAACAGCGCTAAAAATCACCCAGGCAACTGCAATACCCGGAACTGCACTGATAACACTGACCGATAATGTTACCGGACAGAAAGGTTTCTATGCAGTCAATTTTGGTACACCATCCATCGGTGATAATTTCATGTCAGTTACGATGAGAGAAAAATGGAATTGGTTAAGAGAGGACCCTGCAAACTGGAGCCTTACCGAACCGGAACGTTATCTTACAATTACAGCCCAGGAGGGTGATATAAAAGGTTCCGCCAACAACGCAAAGAATATCCTTCTGCAGAGTGCCAACACTGACTGGGTTGTGGAATCGAGGATTGAATTTTTAAAAAGACCTGTGAAGCCTGACCAGCAGGGAGGAATTATTGCTTACCAGGATGATGATAATTATGTCAAGCTTGTCTATATCTATTCAACCGAAGGATTTATGGGAGGAGATGAAAATATTGAACTTCTTGTCGAAAATCAGGGTGCTCAGTATTCTGCTGCCAATATAAGTACACGCGGACTTGTACCTGATGATCTCGCCATAGTACTCAGACTTGAGAAAAAGGGCAGCAGGTATACTGCCTGGTATGCAACAGAAGGAGGTAATTTCGTACTTCTGGGCTCAACAGATATTGTTTTGAGTGATATCAAAGCCGGTTTGATTGCCTGCGACGGGGCACCATCCCCCATGGGTGGTATGTTAGCCCAGTTTATGGACGCCGGTGCAACCGGGATTGAGCAGCCGTTCAAGGTTAGGTTTGATTACTTTATTATAGGTAATATGGGTAATTAATCATTCCGGGTTAACGGTACTTTACCCGGCTCCGGATTGCCCTGAGCCGGGTTTGTACAATTTTAAATATGTTACTGCTGTTAAAAAAAATAATCCATTTATTTTTCGGGGGACTGATCTGTCTGGTACCGGCAGAAAAGTTATTCCTTAATCCGGCGGAAGAAAGAGACCAGGGGAATAGTCCCGGGTGGCTCGCAGAAACAGAATATGTGAAGGGTTACAGGGATATTATGTATTACAACAGGAGGTATCTTGCTGTTGGCACTGACGGAAGAATCGATTATATAAGCAGTTCAGGGGAAAAAGCCGCAGTAGTCAGCAATAACAGCAATAATTTAAACTGCATTACCGCGAACGACAAGGTTGTGGTTGTCGGCGGTGATAATGGAACAATTCTTTTCTCGTCAGAGGGGAAGATCTTTTCCACAGTCGAATCCGGAACAAATGACAACATCAACGGAATCACCTGCAATAACGGATTATTTATTGCAGGTGGTGACGGCGGAACAATCATTATCTCAAAAAACGGGGACTCCTGGAGCCGTATAGAATCAGAAGTAAAGGGAAATATTGTTTCCGTTACAGCCAATGATTCATTTTTCATTGGTGTTACCGACAGAGGCGAGATATTAATATCAAAGGATGGCTTTAACTGGCAAATCAAGGATTACAATAAAGAGTATTCAGGTTATAATAAATCCTGTGTATTTAAAAAGGTACTTGCTATAAATAACAGGATCGTCATCATCGGAAGGCATGATGACAATTCTCCTGCGATACTCTTTTCAACTCTGGGAAATGTATGGGTGGAAAGAACCCTTGTATATGATGACGATCAGGGGATTATGCGATTCCTTACAAATGAACCCAATGCCATCACCTATGACTCTGTCCGCGATCAGTTTATTCTTGCCTGCGATAACGGAGTATTATTCAGCCTGCCTTCATGTACAAAATGCAATGTATCTGTCACGGTATCAAATAATGATCTTTATGCCATTATTTGCACACATGATCTTCTGCTAAGCGCTGGTGAAGAATTTTTTATAAATATTATAAAATTCTGAAATGGATCAGGTGTAAAGTTAGCCTCCTGCCATTTTTTCATGCATCGTATCCAACAACAGTCGCAGCATCAAAATCATTCACCCTCAAACTTAATTTTCCCGATAACTGGAAAGCATTCCTTGTCACCCAAAGTCAGCAAAGCTGAAAATATTTATTAATAATTTTAATATTAGTATCATTGTCTGTCTGATATATACGGAAAAAATCTTAATTTCTTACTTTTTGTTCCGTCATAATTATAGGTAAACCAATTAAAGGCTGCAGATCCACTTTCATTGTTTTCATTGTAAGAAAACAGACCTATACGTGTTCCTTTCCAAAATCCGGCAGATGCAATAAATGACTCACCAAACTGATTGAATTGTGTATTTTTTTCATAAGGGCCGAAAATTGTCTTTGACCTTAAAACCGTCTGCCAGCCCCTTTCCACTCCGCCCTCAGGAATGCTGAGATAATAGTAGTCGTTCAGCTTGTGTATTTTTGTGCCTTCGGCCACCGGCCCTGTATAAACAGTTACACCATCGTCGAGCAGTTGCTTTCCGTCAGGGCTTAGTTTGTGAATTATTATCGGGCCGGCGCCAACTTTGCTATGCCCAGGATATCCTGTTCCGTTATCATCCCAGAAAGGACACGGATCTTCCCACCCGGCTATACCTTTAACCAGTACAAGAGGCTCCCACGGTCCCTCAGCCTTTGATGAAGAACTCATAAATAATCCCTCATCCGGGGTGCAGAACATCAGAAGGGCATCTTATTTTAACTTACTCCTCTCATACGACCTTTGTACAATTCTTTCACTAAGGCAAGCATATTAAATTGTTGATTATTATATCTTCTATTTCTTTATGGTCAGCTTTAACAGCCCGGGCAGCACAACCAGGAGCAATGGCAGCGCCATTACTAATCCGCCGATGACGGCGATTGCCAGAGGCTGGTGCATTTGTGCACCTGTACCCAACCCGAGAGCCAGCGGAGCAAGTGCTACAATAGCCCCCGTTGCAGTCATTAATTTAGGCCGTAACCGGGCAGAAATTGCATAAATCAAAGCACCCGGGACATCTGAATTCTTTAACTCTGTTAAGAACTGCTGAATTGTAAAAATGGAGTTCTCGCCTATAATACCGACAATCATAATTAAACCTGTATAACTGCCTACATTTAAGGGAGTGTTTGTTATAAACAGTGCTGCAATACCTCCGGCAATGCCTAATAAGCTTATGAAAATTACTATTGCCGAAAGTTTCAGGCTTTTAAACATAAAAAGGACTATAATAAAAACCAGTAAACCGCTAATGATCAGGATTTTTAGCAGCTCAGCAAAAGACTGTTGCTGTTCAGCATACGAGCCGCCGTATACAATCTGGTAAGTGGATGGCAGTTCAATTCCGGCAAGTTTTTTTTGTATTTCCTTCATCACGCTGCCAAGATCCCTCATATCAAGCCTCGCGGTAACAACACCCATAGTCTGAAGATTTTCTCTCTGTATTTCCGAGACGCCGCTTTGGATTGATAATTCTGCAAATTTTTCAAGAGGCAGATAATCACCGGAAGATGTACTTATTAATGTTTTTCTGATATTTTCAAAAGGTGTTTTATTGTTCAGAGAATAGATCAGCCTGATATCGGTAAATTGTTCTTTTTCAGGTATTGTACCGATGACTATACCTCCCAGGTGCATCTCAGCCTGGCTCTGCAAGTCTGATGCTGAAAAGCCATATTGTTTAATAATTCCTTCTTTCGGAACAATCTTCATAACAGGTCCTGAGACAATAATACCGTCAAAAACATCGGCGGTCCCCAGTACAGTATTGACACTATCTGCAATCTGTCTTGACAGTTCTTCCAGTTTATCATGATCATCCCCGAAAATCTTGATCTCAATTGGCTGGACGCTTTTCATCAGATCTCCAAGCATATCGGTAATTACCTGACCAAAATCAGCTATAAGAGCAGGAACAGCACTTTCGACTTTTTCACGTATATCGTCCGCGACCTCCTCAGTTGTACGCTTCCTGTTTTTATCCAGCTCAATAAGATAATCGCCGCTGTATGGTTCTGTGATGAAAAATCCCATTTCAGTTCCGGTACGGCGTGAATATGTTTTTACCTCAGGGATGGTTTCTATAATCTTATCCACTTCACTCAATATTCTGTCGGTTTCTTCAAGAGAGGTGCCGGGAGGAGTTGTATAATCGAGGACGATTGATCCTTCGTCCATCTCAGGCAGGAAGCCTGTAGGGAGTTTTGGCATTATATAAACAATACTTAGGATAAGTATAATGATTAAAGCGCCACTGATATAAGGCCTGGATATAAAAAACTCAATCCATTTATGGGTTTTAACTTTATGGATTTCGGTATTTTTTACAAGTGGTTTATCCCGGGAGAGAAGCAGGTAGATCACAGGCAAGCCGATCCAGGTAATTATAAACGAACATAGCAAAGTGATTATCATTGTCATTGTCAGGATCTTAAAATAAGCTCCTGCTATACCTGTCATCAGTTCAAACGGGATAAGAATAACAATAGTAGCAAGTGAGGAACTGACCATTGCCGGAAACAAAAAACCTATAGCTTTACCTACAAGTTCTTTCGGCATCCTGTCAGGAAACTCTTCATGTGTCCTGTGAATCTGTTCAACTACAATAATTGCATCATCAATAATCAATCCTATGGAAGCCGCAATAGCCCCAATTGTCATTATGTTAAAATCATATCCAAGGAAACCAAGTGTGATAAATGTAAGAGCCAGGGTAAGAGGAATAGTAATTAAAATAACCGCACTTGCTTTAAGGGAACGCAGGAAAATTACCACAACTACAATCGCAAGTAACAATCCTATCCAAAGGACATCAATTATGCTTCTGATGCTGTCATTTACAAACTCTGCCTGGTTATAATAAGGTTTTAAAGTAACATCTTCAGGCAATATTTTTTCCAGTTCCCTGACCTTGACAGAAACCTGTTCGGCTACATCAATAAGGTTACTTTCAGGCTGTTTCAGAACCGCAATTAAAGGCACATCCTTCCCATCGGCTTTTATTTTGATGTATTCGTTACGTTCAGAGATCTCGACATTTGCAACGTCGCTGACTTTTATGTGTCGGACTCCATTATTGAAAATAACCAGATTTTCAAGCTGTTGTTTATTCTTCAGCGTAGCATCAGTGACCGTCAGATAGAGCCTGTTGTAGTCTATAGTATAACCGTTGGATTTAATAAAACCGGTCTGTTGTAAAACATCCATAATCTGCTGAGGATTTATTTTCAGCTGGCGCAATTTTTCCTCATCCGGAATAATCCTGTATTCTTTTACCTTGCCTCCGATTACCTGAACAGACGCAACACCTGCAATCCTCGATAAATAAGGTTTTACAATATATTCTGCAATGAGCTTTAATTCAATCTGGTTTTTTGAATCAGAAAATATTGAGTACCCCATTACCGGTAAAATTGAGGGGTTCATTTTTTCAACAGTTATTTCAATATCCGGAGGTAGAATACTTTTTATCCTGGCAATCTGGGATTCCACCTGCTGTTTGTCCAGGTCAATATCGGAATCCCATTCCATATATGCTGATATCTCGCAGCTTCCCATAGTTGTTGCACTGCGTACAAGACTCAGGTGTTCGACCTTTTTTATAGCATCTTCAAGAGGCTTGGTAACCTCCACCATCATTTTATCTACAGGCTGTTCTCCGTTATCGGCAATTATTTTGATCTTTGGAAAAGTAACATTTGGGAACAACGAAGTCTTTAAATTTTTATAAGAAAATGCCCCGAGTGCCAGAATTAAAAGCAAAAGAATTGAAATCGGCGTTTTAAATCTGATAAATATCTTTTCCATATTATTTTATTATTGTAATTACAGTGCTGTCAGGCAAACCATACGCTCCTTCTGTGATAATCAGGTCTTTCCCATTCAATTGAGATGATATTAT
>Ga0307420_1000492_pt1 | contig 18350 bp, 15 predicted proteins | sample SalMarWE160240MG_2_FD_202167 | JGI IMG/M metagenome (GOLD analysis project Ga0307420, IMG submission 202167) | Salt marsh sediment microbial communities from the Plum Island Ecosystem LTER, Massachusetts, United States - WE1602-40 | ecosystem: Environmental > Aquatic > Marine > Intertidal zone >... | reverse complement strand
CAGGTATGGCTAAACATGTCGTCAAACAGTACCTGGAGTTGATCAATTATGAATAATATTTTTAGCTTGACATGCCATTTGGCGATATCAGGGCGGGCCCTGGCCCAGACCTGATTTTCAAAGAGTACGTTTATATCTCCGGATATAGTAATCTTTACAAAGCATGATAATGTTCCTGCGATGCCGCGCCAGGGCGGGCCGCATTCCCCAATCCGCAATTGTTTGTAGGACAAACACTGACAAAAAAAAGAGCTAAAACCCCACAGAAAAATCAGACAAACACCGATACCATTATATTTCTACTCCATGTAAAATAAACTGGTGGAATGGTCTTATTCAATGGTCATGTAAGTTAATATCACTTAACCGCGCAGCTGGAATAATGGAATAATGGAATAATGGAATAATGGAATAATGGAATAATGGAATAATGGAATAATGGAATGTTGGAATGTTGGAGTTATGACTTTAAGAGGTGTTGAGTTTTATCCACCTATGTCAGACCCGTGTAATCTGTATTCTGGACACTAAATCCTGAATTGTGAATATTTGCAGCAGATTCAGTATCCAGTATTCAGTATCCAGTCCCGATTTATCGGGATGAAGCATAAGAGGCATAGCCTTATTAATCTATTAGGCAAATTGTGTCACATGAAAGGACTCCATAATGAAAGTTTTTATTGCCGATGATTCACCGATTCTATGCGAACGCCTAAAGACAATGCTGTCTGACTTTCCGGAAGTCGAAATTTCCGGCCAAGCAAAAGATACACCCGAAGCGATAAAATTCATAAAAGAGTTGAAACCCGATGTTGTGATACTGGATATCCGGATGCCGGGCGGAAGCGGGATTGAAGTACTGCAAAGCATCAAAAAAGACAGGCCTGACATAAAGGTAATTGTATTCACCAATTACCCCTACCCGCAATACCGCAAAAAGTGCATGGATCTTGGGGCAGATTTCTTCTTCGCGAAGGCAACCGAATCCGAGGAGGTTCCTAAGGTTATCGAGCAGTTATTAAAAAATGCCAAGAATTAGAGGGTTATACCTAACGTGACCAATGGGTCTAAATACACATCTAATTGGAAACAGCCATGAGTGCAATGATAGAACTGGTTGTATTTATTCTTGATGAACAAGAATTTGCAGTCCACCTTTTATCCGTTGAAGGTGTTGTTCGTATTGTTGAAATAACCCCATTGCCCAAGGCACCTGATATCGTATCGGGCATTATCAATTACAAGGGCGCCATTATTCCGGTGATGAATGTCCGCAGACGATGCACTATTCAGGAACGAGAGATCGAGTTGAGCGATCAGCTCATCATAGCGAATATCCGATCAGCCAGGGAATTGATACCAGGTCTAAAAGCGATTCTTGTCACCGCCTATGGAGACAACAATGTTCGAAAGGGCATAAAGGATATGGAGGGTTGCGGCTATTTGGAAAAGCCGTTTGAGCCAGAAACACTGAATAAATTAATCATGGAAGTTAAAGCGTGTAAAGCGGGTTAGTGAAAACATGCACGGCAGCAGGAACATACTGTTTTTTTGACAGGGTTCTTTCCAAATACCCAGGGAGGAAGGAGGTCACTAATGAATACTGAACAATCGTCGGAACTTCAGAGAGCGGAATGGTTAGAGGCAGGGGAAATGGAACAATCCACGATGAATCCTGCCGAGGCGGGTTCAAAAGAAACGAGTTCCTTCGTCGTTTTCCTGCTCGATGGAGAGCGCTTTGCGCTTCCCCTCGATCAGGTGCAGATCGCCCTGCGCATGGTATCCGTCACGCCGGCGCCTGACGCCCCGCCCTGGGTAATCGGAGTCATAGACCTGCACGGCCGGGTCATCCCGGTGACGGACCTGCGGCAGCGATTGGGTCATCCCGCTAAGGAACCCTATCTGGACGATCGCCTACTTGTCATGACTCTTGCCGAACGAACATTAGCCCTTGTGGTCGACGAAGTGACGGAAGTACTTGAGTTGCCGGGCAGCGAGGTGGAAACACCCCCCGATCCACTCAGCGATTCCCGGTATCTGAGGGGCGTCGTCAGACGGGAGGATGGCTTGATTCTCATCCTCGATTCGGCAAGCCTGTTTCCATCGGCGGCGGGGCCGGATGCTTAAAACTTGAAACTGAAAATAAGGAAATATGAACCGTCAAGGATATGATCTACAGAATCCGCAGATGGACGATGTGAGCTGCGGGCTCTTCCGGACCCTGATTCTGGAAAGGACAGGGATGCATTTTCCCCCGCGCCGGCGTGACGCCATGGTGCGGAGCGTCCTGGCTGCGGCCGGACACAGCGGATTTGAAGAGATAAAAGAATACCAGCGCCATCTGTTTGTCTCCAAGACGGACAGCAAGGCCTGGGATGAGCTGATCCAACTGCTCATTATCAATGAAACCTACTTTTTCCGTGACACGCCTCAAATGGACGCTCTGCGCGACCATATCCTGCCGGAGATCATCTCGCGCCACCGTGACGACCGTCGTCTCCGTATCTGGAGCGCCGGCTGCGCCAGCGGCGAAGAGCCCTATTCTCTGGCCATCCTGCTCTACCAGCTTCTCCCCGATATTGCCCAATGGAATATCTTCATCCTGGGCACGGACATTAACAAAAGCGATCTATTATGGGCTGAAAAAGCCTGTTACAAAGAGCGTTCCTTCCGGGTAACCGATCCTCTGATCCGGGAACGTTTTTTTACGCCGCGCGATGGGGTATTCGAGCTCAAACCGCCTATCCGAGAGATGGTCCATTTTGCCCATCTGAACCTTGCGGAAGATGTTTATCCATCCCTGACAACAAATACGAACGCCATGGACCTGATCCTCTTCCGGAATGTAGCCATCTACTTCGAGGAGGTTATGATGAGGGAGATGGCCTTGCGGTTCCATCGCTGTCTGATTACCGACGGGTGGTTCATGATCGGGGCGGCCGAGGCCGGAAGCGCCATTTGCGACCCCTTTATTTTCTGGAACTTTCCCGGCACCATTCTCTACCGGAAGGGTGTCGCGCCAACCCATAGACCGGGAAGCCGCGTGACGCCGCCGGATTGGGATTCGGTCCCCATCCCGGAGCGTGTTAAATTTCCCGATCTCCCGCCGGTCCGTGAAGAACCGGTCCAGCCCCTGCCGCCATATCCTATCCCTGCCCCGCCGCGGTCGCCGGAACCGGCCGACCCTTATCAGGAGGGGCTCATCATGATGGGAAAGGGAAACTACGAAGGGGCGATAGAGAGATTCCAGGCGCGTTTAGCCAAAGACCCGAAATTTGTCCCGGCATACTGCGAGCTTGCCCGCGCTTGCGCAAATCGGGGCAGGCTGAAAGAAGCCGGCGCCTGGTGCGAGAAGGCCGTCAAGACAGACCCGTTATTGGCCGAGGCTTACTATATCTTCGCCCTCATCCGCCAGGAAGAAGGCGCGGATGAAAAAGCCGTCGAACTCCTTCAAAAGGTGCTCTACCTGGATTCGAATTTCGCCGTGGCGCATTATAGCCTTGCCGTCATCCATAGCCAGGCCGGCTGCGGGGATGAAGCGTTGCGCCATCGCTCACAGGCCATGCATCTGGGCGCAAAATTGCCGCCCGATGAAATTCTACCGGGCACCGACGGGATGACCGCCGCCCAGTTGCTGGCGATGATCGGGGCGATGAAGATGAAATAGGTGCCGGATACCGGACGGGAACATGATGCGGAAGCCCGATCGGGCCGGAATGAGTTCAAGGAGGAAAGATAATGAACGCACAATCAGAAGCGGGGAAGGATCGGCAGATCTTAGAAGCAAGGGCGCGCATTCTTGCCCGTCCCCCGGAAGAAGATATCGACGAAGGAAAAACCCTCTATTTGCAGTCTTTTCTTCTTGGGAAGGAACGTTACGGCGTGGATATCAAACTTATTCGGGAAACACAGCCCTTGGGGAGCCGGAAATGGGCCGCTGTTCCTTGCACACCCGATTTCATTACGGGCGCAGTGAACATCCGCGGCAGGATCTATCCCATTATGGATGTGGCCAGGTTTTTTGGACTGCCCATCCAACCGTTATCGGAAACGGCCCACGTCCTGCTCGTGCGCAGCGTCAACAGTGAGGGAGAAGTGATGGAGTTCTCCCTCCTGGCCGACGAACTGCCCCAAGCGGTCCGTGTCTCCCAGAACGAGGTAAAGGCATCGACCGTGACGATTTCGGCCCGGGCCCAGGAATTTATCCGGGGCATCACCGACGATATGCTCATTATTCTAAATCTCAATCGCCTGCTTTCCGATCCTGCGGTGATCGTTCATGAAGAGGTTTCCGCTTAGTTTATGGAATGACTCCGGGGCTTTTACCCCATGAGCGGACGGTAATGTAATAGTAACCCAGGGATAATGAACAGAATTGAAAGACATGAAAACAGGAGGAACGTAAAATGTTTAAGAACATGAAAGTAGCCGTACGTATAGGATTGGGCTTCGGCCTGGTGATTGTTTTCATGATTGCCTTGATCATGGTGGGTTTAAATCAGATGGAGAACACGCAAGATAAGGTGGACCGTATCATGAGCATTAATAATGTCCGCGTCCAGCTTGCCAATAGTATGATTAATGATGTGCGAGAAGTGTCCATCGCCATCAGGAATGTCGTAATTATGAAAGACAGCAGAAATACAGAGGCAATGAAAAACAAGATTGCTGAAGGTAGAAAAGGATATGATGAGGATCTTAAAAAAATCGAAGCTTTAACCTTAAAGGACGATAATAAGGCATTCGATATAATCTCCAAAGTCAAGGTTTCCCAGGATGCCGCAAGAGCGCTGAACAACAAGGTGATCGATCTGGCCTTGGCAGAAAAATATGATGACGCCGCTAATTTAATGTTAAAGGAAGCTTCCCCCTCGGTGCTTCAATGGTTAGGTCATGTGGATGAGCTCATCAAACATAATAAAGATCGCAATACTCAGCGCTACGATGAGGTAAGTAAAGCTCAAAACTCTGCGCGAACAACCATGCTCATCCTGGGAGCCGCGTCCATAGCGCTGTCTGTGTTGATCGTTATCTTCCTGACCTTTGGCATCATTGGGCCTCTGGGGCGGGGCGTGAAGATGATGCAGGAGATGGCTCAGGGCCATCTGGGCGCGCGCCTTAAGATGGACCGGCGGGATGAGATCGGCGTCCTGGCCAGTAGCATGGATCAGTTTGCCGAAGACCTCCAAGGGGTCTTTGACTCGATTAAAGAGGCTTCCATGAACCTCTTCGCGGCCGCGTCCGAGATTCTGGCGGTGACGGTGGAACAGGCCTCCATGAGTTCCGAGCAGTCGGCGTCGGTAAGCGAGACGACGAGCACCCTGCAGGAGGTCCGCCAGACGGCGGAGCAGGCTGCCGACCGCGCGCGTCAGGTATTGGAGGCTGCTCAGGAAGCTACCCGTATTTCCGACGAGGGGATCGTATCCGTCCAAAGTACGCAGGAGGGGATGAACAATCTCAAGGAGCAGGTGGGGACGATTGCCGAGACGATCTTAAGTTTAAGCGAGCAGACCCAGCAGATAGGCGAGATTATTGCTACGGTGAATGACATTGCCGACCAGTCCAACCTCCTGGCCCTGAACGCGGCCATTGAAGCGGCGCGCGCCGGAGATGCGGGGAAGGGTTTTGCCATTGTGGCGGGCGAGGTTCGGGGTCTGGCGGAGCAGAGCCGCCAGGCGACGGCCCAGGTGAAGGACATTCTGGGAGAGATACAAAAGGCGGCCAACACGGCTGTGATGGTAACCGAAGAAGGGACCAAACGTGCGGACGCCGGTGTTCTGCTGACTCAGACGACGGGGGAGGCGATCCGTTCAATCCGGGAGCGCACGCAGCAGGCGGCCCAGGCGGCCCAGCAGGTTGCCGTCAGCACGAAGCAGCAATTGGCCGGGATGGATCAGATTGTCACGGCCATGGATAGCATCAACCAGGCCACCGCTCAGACCGATATCGGCACGAAGCAGGCGGAAGAAGCGGCCAATAACCTCAATGTCCTGGCTTCACAGTTGAGCAAGAAGATGGAGCAGTATAAGTGAACAGTGAATAGTGAACAGTGAATAGTGAATAGGTTTTTAACTGACGACTGTTCACTAACGACTATTCACTACTGGAGGAACTCATGAACACAAGCGAGGACATAAAAAGGGAACTGCTGACCGCCTTTCAATCAGAACTGGCAGATCTCCTCGGCGTGCTCAACAGAGGTTTGTTATCCCTGGAAAAAGATCCCTCCGGGGAGGAGCGGGAACAGTTGCTGGCCGACCTTTTCCGCGCTGCCCACAGTATGAAAGGGGGGGCGCGGGCAGTGCAGATAAGGGACATCGAAAAAATAGCCCATCGGATGGAAGACGTCATGGGGATGATCCAGCGGGGAGAGTTACCCGTCAGGCCGGAAGTATTCGACGTACTCTTTCGCGCCGTAGACACCCTGAAAGAGGCGATGGATGCCTATCTGGCAGGAAATGAGCTGTCCAGAGAAAACAGGGAAAAACTGCTGGCCGACCTGGAGGAAATAAAGAAAGGGGCGGTTTCGGGACGGGAAGCAGAACGGCCCCGAGAACCAATCCAAGGGACATCCCCGCCTCCGGCACCCTTAGACTCGCCTCAGGGGCTATCCCCATCGGCGCCCGGGGGGACTTCCCCTCCAGTTTCACCTTCGCCGGTGCGTACGCCGGCAGCAGCAGTGCCTGCCGCCGAGACCATCCGTGTCGCCACGGCCAAGGTGGACAACCTGATGGACCGCATGGGCGAGCTCATGGTTGCCCGCATGAGGACTGAGCAGCGTTTGAACGAGATCAAAGCCATCGGGCAACGGGTAAGTCGCTGGCAGAAGAACTGGAGTAAGATGCAGGGCGATTACCGGTTACTCAAGCGCCAGGATGGGCAACGGCCGGAGGTGAACCGGCTTATCGATTTTCTTGACGTAAACGGAGATAACCTCAAGAACTTCGGTAAGGAAATCCATGCCTTTCTCCGTCAATTCGTCAGCGATTATCGATACCTCGCTCTTCTGACCGATGATATGCATGACGGGGTGCGCAGGGTCCGGATGCTGCCCACGGCGACCCTCTTCGAACTCTACCCGCGCATGGTGCGCGACCTGGCAAGAGAACAGGGCAAGGAAGTCAATCTCCAGGTGGAAGGGGCCGATACGGAGGTCGACCGGCAACTTCTCGATATCATGAAGGACCCTTTGACCCATCTCTTACGCAATGCCGTTGATCACGGCATCGAACCCCCCGACGCCAGGGAGGAGGCAGGCAAGCCGAGGATGGGCACCATCCACCTTCGGGCGGCGCAAAAGGGGAATACCATCGTCCTTACGGTTTCTGATGACGGGGCCGGAATTGACCTTAATGCCCTAAAACACGCGGCCCTGGAACGGGGTCTCCTGACAGCGCAGGGGATAGAAGGGATAAAGGATCGCGAGATCCTCAATCTCATATACCATTCGGGGCTCTCCACGCACCAGAAGGTCACAGAGATCTCCGGGAGGGGCGTAGGCCTCGACGTGGTGCGCAAGAACCTGGAAAGACTCCAGGGGATGGTCGATGTGAACACAGCCGCGGGGAACGGCGCTGCCTTTACGCTGACCCTGCCGCTGACACTTGCCACCAGCCACGTGCTCCTGATGGGGGTGGCCGGCCAGATCGTGTCGATTCCGACGACGACCGTCGTGCGCATCCTCAATGTGAAGGTGGAGGAGATAGGCAGCATCGAGGGAAAACCGGCGATACGTGTTTCAGGACGACCCCTCTCGCTTTTCTCTCTGGCCCGGGTGCTGGAACTGCCGGAGTCGGAAGCGCCTTTCACCGCCGGGCAGAAGATTCCGATCGTGGTGGTGGGCGTAGCGGAGAAAAAAATGGCCTTTCGGATAGACGATCTCTATGGGACCCAGGAAGTGGTCATCAAGGGCATGGGGCGCCAGTTCAGCCGCGTGCGCAATATTTCCGGGGCAGCGATATTGGGTGATGGCCAGGTCGTGATGATCCTGAACGTGGCTGACCTCGTGAAATCCGCCAAAAAAGGTGCGGGGATGACAGCAGCCATACAGGTTCAGGTCAAGGAAGTCGCCCGTCGCCGCGTGCTCGTGGTGGACGATTCCATAACCACCCGCACCCTGGAAAAAAATATCCTGGAAAATGCCGGCTATCAGGTCATGGTGGCCGCCGACGGCGAGGAAGCCTGGGCCATCCTTCAGAGCGAGACCTTTGATGGAATCGTGGCCGATATCAATATGCCGCGCATGGACGGCTTTGCCCTGACCAGGAAAATCAAGGGCCATGAGAAGCTCAAGGACCGGCCCGTGGTGCTGGTGACATCCCTCGAAACACCCCAGGACAAGATCCGGGGTATGGAAGCCGGGGCGGATGCTTACATTATCAAGGGTACCTTTGACCAGAGGGACCTCTTGGCGACAATTGAGGGACTGATTGGGTGAGGGAGGCTGGGATAAATGGTACGTGTTCTTATTGTTGACGACTCGCCGACGCTGCGGATTCTCATCAGGAGAATACTCGATAGCGATCCGGAAATACGGGTGGTGGGAGAAGCGGCAAACGGCGAGGAGGCCATAGCGCTTTGCCGAAAGCTCAATCCCGATATTATCACTATGGACATTCATATGCCCAGGATGGATGGTTACGAGACGATCCGTCATATCATGGCGGAAATGCCTCGGCCAGTCGTCGTGCTGACCACTACCGAGTCCGACATCAAGCTGGAAACTACGTACAAAGCCATCGAAAGCGGCGCTTTGATGGTCTTAGGCAAACCGAAAGGAATGCCGGACATAGACCCTGAAGCGGGCAGTCTCATTTCCCAGATAAAGGCAATGGCTGATGTGAAGGTGGTCAGGAGAACCCGATGGTCCCGGATGGATCAACCGAAGATGCCTGGAAAGGCAGTCGTACCTCGCGATTCGCGCTTGCAGCCTGTCCAATTGGTTACCGTGGGCGTTTCCACGGGAGGCCCGCCGGCCCTTCAGGTTATTCTGAACCGGCTGCCGGCCGGTTTTTCGGCATCGATTCTGGTAGTGCAGCATATGTCACGGGGTTTTATAAACGGCCTTGCTACCTGGTTAAATGAAACGACGCCCTTGCTGGTAAAAGTGGCCCAGCCATATGAAAAGCTGAAGCTGGGGACGGTCTATCTGGCGCCGGACGAGAAGCACCTGGCCGTAACGGCTGACGGTAGTGTCTGGTTGAAAAGTATGCCCCTCGTGGACGGGCATTGTCCTTCGGCGACAGTTCTTTTCGAATCGGCAGCCGCAGGGAATGCCTCAAAAACGGCAGGCGTGCTCCTCACGGGCATGGGTTCAGACGGCGCCCGGGGACTAAAGACGCTCCATGACGCCGGCGGTTATACCATCGCCCAGGACGAGGCATCCTGCATTATTTTTGGCATGCCCAAGGAGGCAATCGCCATGGGCGCCGTCAACGAGGTATTGCCTCTGGAAATGATCAGCAACAGACTGAAACAACTTGTGAATAGTGAACAGTAAATATGGGATGGGTTTTTAACGTAGCTGGTTTAATCTTGCAGATTGAACCCAAACCTGAACCAGTAAGTGAATTGATAAAATGTCTTTAACTATTCACTGACGACTATTCACTGAAGGAGGTTACATGATCAGGGTACTGGTAGTCGAGGATTCTCCCACATGGGCAAAGAATCTGACCCATTTACTGGAGAGCGATGGGGAGATCAGTGTAGTGGGTCAGGCAGCAAACGGAAATCAGGCAGTAGAGATGGCTGCCGATTTGCGGCCTGATTTGATTACGATGGATGTTGTCATACCGGAAATGGACGGGCTTGAAGCTACAAAACGCATTATGGCTGCCAATCCCACACCCATTATTATCATCACTGCTTCCGAAAACGAAATGGCTCTCAACTTGGTTTTCAACGCAATGCAAGTGGGGGCGCTTGATGTGATAAACAAGGGCGCGGTTGATGATGACGCCTGGAGGCATGATCTCTTAACAAAAGTAAAAGCTTATGCCAATGCGAGTCTCCGTGAGATAGGGGAATAATGCTTGATGCTGGATACTGGATAAAAAGACAAAATCAAGTATCGAGTATCAAGATTGAGGGAGAGGCTCAAGAAACAGCGGAGGGGAAAGATAAAGCTCACCGCAAAAAGGGAGAGGAATTTCGTGCTTATTAAGCTCTCTGATGATGGCCAGGGCATAGATATCGATGAGATAAGAGCCATTGCCCTGAAGAGTGGGATCATCACAAAGGAAGAGCTCTCCACCCTCAGCCCAAAAGAGGCAGTAATGCTTATTACATATCCCGGGTTTAGCAAGGCCAAAAAGGTAACTGAAGCAGCAGGGAGGGGCGTAGGGTTGAACGCTTCAAGGATCAAGGTAGAATCTTTCGGGGGAACGTTGGATATAGGCACCAGGACGAATCAAGGTACCGTGTTCTCTATCAAACTCCCCCTCACCATGGCCACAGTCCAGGCCATGCTGGTGGGCGTTGCAGATGAGGCTTACTGTATTCCATTATCCTATATTGCCGAAACCATAAAGGTTTCACCCCAGGATATTAAGACCATTGAGCACCACGAGGTGATTTCTTATAGAGAAACGGTCCTCCCTTTACTTAGATTGGCGGAGAAATTTGGCTTTGCAGCTTCGAGATCCCAGCCTCCAGCTTCGGATAATTCAAGCAGAATCCCCTCGATGCCAGTAGTGGTAGTTGAAGGAGGATCAAAGAAGGCGGACCTGGTAGTAGAAAGTCTTTTAGGACAGCAGGAGGCTATAATAAAGCCCTTGACCGGGATCTTGAAGGGGATCAAAGGTGCCTCTGGCACTACTATCCTGGGCACGGGAAAGGTAGCGCTTATTGTGGATGTACCATCGTTCTTTAGTATATGGTGATACCATGGCTGCGATAGAACTTAGCCAAATCCAATTAGACGCGTTGAGAGAGACTAGCTCAATAGCTGCTGGCAATGCTGCAACAAGCCTCTCGGTTATGCTGGGGAAGAAGGTGACTATCAGTGTGCCCACTATTATGGTAGAGGCCTCGGGTAAGATCCCAGAGGCTTTTGGGGGAGAGGAGAACATTGTGAGTGCCATCTATTTTTCAGTCAGTGGTCAGCTCTCGGGAAGCATACTGCTGATGCTCTCCGTTTCTGAGTCCTTAAGATTGGTAAATATCCTTACTGGCCAGAAAGTGGACCAAATAGATGGAATAAATGGGATGGGGATTTCAGCTATCAAGGAGTTAGGAAATATTACAATAGGAACATATCTCCGTGCATTAGACCAAACACTGAATCTAAAGATAATCCACTCTGTTCCCGGATTTGCCTCCGATATGCTGGGTGCCCTTTTGGATGGGACTCTGGCCGAATTGTCATTAAAGTCAGAACATGTAGTAATGGCGGAAAATACATTTATAGTAGAAGAGGATATGTACAGAGGCCATCTCATATTCATACTGGATCCCAAGTCCCTCCATATTATGCTCAAGGCATTAGAGGCAAGAGGGATATAAAGTAACAAGACCAAAGGAGGAGCATATTACCCATGGATGATGACCAGGAGTTAATGGATGTCTTTATAGAAGAGGCACATGGCCTGATAGATGAAATGAGGAGAGAGCTGGCTTCATTGAGTGAAGAGCCAAATCCAGCTAATCTCGCTAATCTTTTTCGATGTGCTCATACCCTCAAGGGTTCATCAGATGTCGTTGGTTTTGGCAACCTCCATGAATTAGCCCTCGCCTTAGAGAAGTTCTTCAAAGGGGCAAAGGATGAAAAATGTGGGATTAATCCCGAACTCATATCCTTGCTTTCCGAGGGTATTGAGGTATGCCAAAGACTGCTGAACGGAGAGGAGGTTGAGGGATATAATGAATTAGTGGAGGGATTGGGAAAGATATGAAAATTGAATATTGAAAATTGTCGATTGAATATTGGGAACTGAGAATGGAAACAGAAGAGCTGAAAAAGAGGACAAAACTATTCGCTCATCGTTGTGTTAAGTTGTCAATGGCATTACCTGATGCACAGCTGGGGCGTCATGTTCGTGGACAGCTAATTAGGTGCAGCACATCGGTTGCCTCCAATTATCGAGCTGCTTGTATTGCTCAGTCAAGGGCAAGCTTTGTTGCAAAGCTAAGCATTGTTCTTGAAGAAACAGATGAATCAGCTTTCTGGTTAGAATTCATTATTGATGAAGAATTACTTAAAAGAAATCTTGTAGATCCTTTGTTAAAGGAAGCAGAAGAACTAACAGCCATTTTCATCGCTTCCAGAAAGACAGCAAGGAAAATGACGAGTGAAAATAGATAATCAAATTATAAATTTGAAAAATAACGTTTTATCAATAGACAATATTCACTAGTCACTAGTCAATTAAAAGCAATCGTCAATATAAAATTACATGGTGAGTCATGAAAGCCAAGACCAAAGCCCACAACAACTCCCACACAATTCTCATCGTGGAGGATAGCCCCACACAGGCCTTACAATTGAAACAAATCCTTGAAGAAAAAGGCTTTACGGCGGCTGTTTCTCGGAATGGAAAAATGGCACTTTCGTATCTTAAAGAACAGAGGCCTACCATAATTATCTCCGACATTGTCATGCCGGAGATGGATGGCTATGAACTCTGTAGCACCATAAAAAAAGATGAAAACCTCAAGGACATCCCGGTTATCCTTTTAACTAGCCTAACAAGCCCTGAAGATGTCATCAAGGGACTTCAGTCCGGTGCAGACAACTTCATCACCAAGCCATATAAGAAGAAGTTTCTGCTCTCACGCATTAATTACATCCTGGTAAACCAGGAAGTTAGAAAAAAAGGAATTTCGGAGGTTGGCCTCAATATTTATTTTATGGGGCAGACGCATATCATCACCTCGAATCGCATGCAGATCATGGACCTGCTTCTGTCCACCTATGAACATGCCGTGATGCAGAACAGGGAATTGCAAAAGACGCAGGCCGAGTTGAGAAAGCTTAACGAGCGTCTTGAAGAGAAGGTAAAACAGAGGACACAGAGGATAGAACGGTTGAATTCCGTGCTTCAATCCATTCGGGGGGTAAACCAGCTCATCGTGCGGGAAAAAGATCGTGATCGTCTGATTCAAAGAGCCTGTGAAATCCTCATTGCCGCCCGCGATTGCCATAACGCATGGATCGCCCTGATAGATGAATCCGGAGAATTAGTCGCAACTGCGGAGGCAGGGCTTGGCAAGGAGTTTCTGCCGCTGCAAAGGCTCTTGAAAGGGGGTAAGTTAGTAAATTGCGCTCAGAGGGCATTGAAAAAATCAGGGGTCGTTTTCATTAAAGACCCATCCACCGCATGCGCTGAGTGCCCGCTGGCAAAAGAGTTACATGCTAGGGGTTCAATGGCAGTCAGGTTGGAGCATGGTGGAAAGACATTCGGTCTGTTATCTATATCCATACCCAAAGAACTGGTGAGAGACAAAGAGGAACTGTCTCTATTTGAGGAAGTTGCCGGTGACATCGCTTTCGGGCTTCACAACATAGAGTTGGAAAAAAAGAAGGAAAAGTCAGAGGAAGATCTACTCCATGAACGCGACTTTGTCTCTCGCATCATGGAGACGAGCCCCGTATGCATCATCGTGATAAACCGCGAGGGACAGATCACCTTTGCCAACCCAAGCGCTGAGGAAGTGCTAGGGTTGAGTGCGGATGAAGTGACGGGCCGCACCTATAACTCCCCTGAGTGGCGTATCACCGATTTCGATGGCAAGCCCTTTCCTGACGATCAATTGCCGTTTCAGCGAGTGATGGATACCGGGCTGCCGGTATACGGTGTCCAACACGCTATTGAATGGCCCGATGGAGAAAGGGTATTACTGTCTATAAACGGCGCACCACTCTTTGATAATGTTGGTCAGGTAGAAGGGGTAATATGTACGATTCAAGATATGACCGAGCAGACGAAGACAGAGAAGGCGCTGAAGGAGTCCGAAACCAGGTACAGGGCGCTTATCGAGCAGGTTCCCGCGATAACATACACGGCTGCGTTGGACGAAGCCAGAACTACTCTCTACGTTAGTCCCCAGATTGAAGCGATTCTGGGCCTCTCGCCTGAGGAGTACAAAGATGATCCCGATTTTTGGCAAAAGCATCTGCATCCGGAAGACCGCGAAAGCGTGTTATCCGAAATTGCACGCGCGCATGACACCGGACAGCCGTTCGTGGTGGACTACAGGATGGCCACCAAGGACGGGCGTGAAGTCTGGCTGCGGGACGAAGCAAGGATAATCAAGGATGAACACGAAAGCCCGCTGTATCTACAGGGAATCATGATTAACATTACCGATCGAAAACTAGCTGAACAGAGAATAAAAGAATCTGCAGAAAACCTTGAAAAAATGGTGGAAGAACGAACCAAGGAACTCAACCGCGCCCTCTACGACGCCGAACAGGCTCGAGATAGAATCGATGGTATCCTCAAGTCTGTGGGTGACAGCCTTATAGTCACCGACCTTTATAATCGGGTCATTCTCATGAACCGTGCCGCTGAAGATCTCCTGGGTGTACGGTTAAGCGAGGTCATCGATAGGCCTATCGATTTCGCCATTGAGGATACAACACTGAGAAATCGAATCAAGACTACCCTTGATAAAAGGAAAAGCGGCTATCAATTCGATTTTGAGCTACCTGGAGATGAGCCTTCCAATCCCCGAATTATACGGGGCAGGACATCGATGATTGAAGATAAGACAGAGAAACACACCGGCATCATCACCACCATGCACGATGTCACTTATGAGCGAGAAGTGGACCGAATGAAGACCGAGTTCATCTCAACGGCCGCCCATGAGCTGAGAACCCCGCTCACCTCCATTCAGGGATTCTCCGAGCTCTTGACCACACGGGACGATATCACCGAGGATGAGAAAAAGGAGTGCCTCTCCTATATCAATATCCAATCGGTGAATCTCGCCAATATTATCAATGACCTCCTGGATATCTCTCGCATAGAATCCGGCGAGGGATTCTCATTGGATAAGGCGCCCTGTAGCATCGCCGAACTGATACGAGAGACGGTGCCCTACTTTCAGGTACAATCAAAGAAGCATCATTTCGATCTCGCGTTACCAGATGAACCCTTGGAAGCAATGGTAGATAAGGATAAGATGCGCCAGGTGCTTGAGAACATTCTGAGCAACGCGGTCAAGTACTCCCCTGAAGGAGGCGAGATTCGGATAACCGGTGAGATAGTTGAAGATCATTATCAGGTTTCAATCGAAGATCAGGGCATTGGCATGACCCCGGATCAGATTGAGAAGATGTTCGACAAGTTCTACCGTGCCGATGCCTCTAACACCGCTATTCCCGGCACCGGCCTGGGCATGAGTATTGTCGCATACCTGGTAGAGACCCATGGAGGAGAGGTGTGGGTGGCGAGCACTCACGGGAGGGGAACCACGGTGAAGTTTACCATACCTATGTAGTATTTTTGATTTTGGATTTTGGAATTTGGAATGTGCCCCTGTTAAATAGTCCTTCGGAATTTAACGGGGTAAAGATTGTGGAATGACTTTGGATCGCAGATCGCAGATTTTAGATTGTAGATTGTCGAAGCGTACTTGTCCGCCGGAAGTATGGCGGAGATCCTGTCTTCCAGCTAAGCGGAAGCGGGGTAGATTTTTTCAATCTGAAATCTGAAATCGAAAATCCGAAATCGAAAGGGGGATTTCTTATGATTAAAACCAAGGTATTATGCGCTGCCATGATTGCAGTAGTATCAGGATTTCTTTTATGTTCTCATGCACTCGGTAAAGACAAGGGCGAGTACAGAACTGCCCCCACCAACAACCAAGGTGCCAAATGGCGGGTGGGCTACCTGGAAGGTGGTCCCTATGTCAACTATCAAGGAAGTTTGAAGACCACGGCCGAGGCCTTGGTGGAACTGGGCTGGATGGAGCGGGAGACTATTCCCGCCCTGCCGGATTCTGAAGACACAAGGGAACTCTGGAAATGGCTGTCCACCACAGCGAAGAGCAACTATATACAATTTGTGGGTGACGCCTATTGGTCTTCTGAGTGGAACAAAGACAAAAGGCAGCAAAACAAGGAGAAAGCTGTCAAACGCCTTACCACTGTTAAGGACATTGATTTGATAATCGCCATGGGCACCTGGGCCGGCCAGGATTTAGTCAAGGACATCCGGTCCGTGCCGTTGGTGGTCATGTCAGTGAGCGATCCTGTTAAGGCCGGCATTATTAAGGACCCTGAGGACTCAGGCCAGGACAATGTCCACGCATGGTCTGATCCGACCAGGGCCACCAGACGCCTCAAGCTCTTCCATGATGTTCTTGGTTTCAAGAAGCTCGGTATCATTTACGAGGATACCGAGAGCGGGAGGCTGTATGCCTGCCTGACTGATACGAAGCAGGTGGCCAGTGAAAGGGGATTCCGGCTCATTGAGTGCCAGGCCCCCGATACCGGAATATCATTAGATGAGTGTATGAGCGGCGTAGATAGCTGCATTAAAAAGTTAGCGCCCGAGGTGGACGCCTTTACCCTTACGGACCATCGGGGAGAGCATGCCAGGTATCTGCCTCAAATCCTGGAGCCGATGTTCAAGCACAAGGTTCCTGTGTTCACACCAGTACGAGGTCCGGCTCTGGTCAAGCGGGGTGCTGTGATGGGGATAGCGAGAGAGGACTATGATCCACTCGGCAAGTTCTATGCAAACGTAATAGCAAAAATATTTAACGGTGCCAGGCCAAGGGACCTGGATCAAATCTATAAAGAACCACTCAAACTGGCTGTCAATCTGGAAACAGCTCAAAGGATTGGATACAAGATACCTAAGAACGTCTTGGCAATCGCCGATCTGGTATATAAAAATATCGACTCTCAGCCAATGAAGTAGGATCAGGGAGGCCTCGATGGGAAGCAGACGAGAGAAGTATTACTACGTATGGGTTATGGGCATAGCTGCTCTATTCGGGGGAGCCTTTTGGCTGGCTGACGGAATCTACGAATACTACTTCTTTCATAAAAATTTGAAATTCCTCTTGTTGGAGGGACCTGAGAGCCTGATGGATTCAATAGTCTTCAACGTTCCCCCCCGAGCTATAGTGGTGAGAATCTTCTTTATCATTGCATCCTTGATAGGCGGATTATTGGTGACCGTGTTCTTGCACCGACAACGCGAGGCGCAGAAGGGTCTAGCGGAAAGCGAAGAAAACCTGCGCACCCTGGTTGAGAGTTCAACCGATTCGATCCTCACCCTCGACCTCGATCGATGGATCATCAGTTGCAACTCTTCTTTTCTGAATCAATTTGGCTACAGCCGGGAGGAAGTCATCGGACAGTCGGTGTTAATTATTCATCCCTCGAGGGAAAGCTTTGACTTGTTCGACCAGACCGTTTACCCGGTCATTGAGCGGAAGGGCTTTTGGAGCGGCGAGTGGGAGTTTAAACGCAAGGACGGAAGCATATTCCCAAGTGATATCGTCATCTCCTCTATGAAGCGTTCGGACGGCTCTCTCCGTGGCTATGTTTCCATCCTGCGTAACATTACCGATCGAAAACTCTCTGAACAGAAGATAAAAGACTATGCGGATAACCTTAAGACGATGGTTGAGGAGCGAACTAAAGAGCTCAACCTCGCCCTCTACGACGCCGAACAGGCGCGAGATAGAATCGATGGTATCCTCAAGTCCGTGGGTGACGGCCTCATCGTGACTGACCTTTATAATCGGGTTATTCTCATGAACCGTGCCGAAGAAGATCTCCTTAGGGTACGGTTAAGCGAGGTAATCGATAGGCCTATTGATTTCGCCATTGAGGATACAACACTGAGGAAGAGGATTAAAAATACCCTCGATAAGAAACAGGAGGGTTATGAGTTTGACTTTGAACTTCCAAGGAAAGATGGCGAGAATCCTCGGATAATACGCGCGCGGACTTCCATGATAAAGGACAAGTCCGGAACGCACACCGGCATCATCACCATCATGCACGATGTTACCTACGAGCGCGAACTGGACCGAATGAAGACCGAGTTTATCTCAACGGCCGCCCATGAGCTGAGAACACCGCTCACCTCCATCCAGGGATTCTCCGAGCTCTTGACCACACGGGACGATATCACAGAGGAGGAGGAAAAAGAATGCCTCTCCTACATCAATATCCAATCGGTAAATCTTGCCAATATCATTAATGATCTCCTGGACATATCACGAATTGAGTCGGGGAAGGGATTTTCCTCAACCAAGGCCCCCTCTGATATGGGCACCATAATCACAGAGACAGTGCATTATTTTCAGGTTCAATCAAAGAGACATGACTTTGATCTTTCCTTACCCGAAAAACCGGTGGAGGTGATGGTGGATACAGACAA
>Ga0307420_1000486_pt1 | contig 18517 bp, 18 predicted proteins | sample SalMarWE160240MG_2_FD_202167 | JGI IMG/M metagenome (GOLD analysis project Ga0307420, IMG submission 202167) | Salt marsh sediment microbial communities from the Plum Island Ecosystem LTER, Massachusetts, United States - WE1602-40 | ecosystem: Environmental > Aquatic > Marine > Intertidal zone >... | reverse complement strand
GCGTCGTGCAGCGGGAAGTACAGGCCGCCGGTCTCTTCGGCGACATATTCGAAGGTCCTGACCGCCTCTTCCGACAGGGAGTCGCTGTTCACGCCGATGACGGATATCCGCTCATCGACCAGGTCTCGCACCACGTCCTCAAAGACGAGGTCGTCCTCGGTGCCCTCGATCTCGTCGCGGCCCGGGTCGACGCCATAATCGACGTCAAAGAAGGTGCGGTCGTGGGGGTGGGCGTCACCGAACAGGATGACGATGCGCTTGGAGTCTGCACGCCACTCGAGGAACTGCATCTCCCACAACGCGCGGCTGTAGCTCTCGGGCATGTCGTTGCCATACAGCAGCTCGATGCGGTCCAGCGCCACTCGGATGTCGCCCGTGTCCTCGGTGATGTCCTGATCCAGGCGGTAGGGATAGTCGTCCCCGGAGCCATATGTCGATTCATACTCAGAGTCGGTGAACTCGCTGTAATCCACGAACGACGCGACGCCGAAGGCGGGATCAGGCACCAGAGCGCGCACCGATTCCATGATCTCCTCGGACTGATCCTGCACCTCGTCGATCTCATCGCCCATGCTGCCGCTGGCATCGACCAGAAAGACGACGTCGACCCTGTCGATGCGCAGATCGCCCGTCTCGAAGGTGATTTCCTCCTCGACGCACTGTCCGCCGCAGATCTCTGTACCTTGGCGCGCTGCGCCGATGGCTGCGACCGGTGAGTTCGGTGCCAGCAGCACCAGCAGTCCGCCCACGATCGTCAGGGCTATTCCGACGCGCAATAGAATGAAAGGCTTTGTGTTTGGGAGTGAATGGGACGGTTTCATTTGAAGGTCTCCTTTCACCGTCGGCCCGCGCTACAGTGTGATAGTGAGGGCGCGCCGGATCTGTAAAAGTCGAGGTGCATCGTCGTGACTCGTCCAGCCTGGGGAAAGACCTCGCCTTCTCAAGTTGACTGGAACTCGCGCGACCTGCCAACATTATACCAGCCTCCCATCAAACGTACAACCGGGGTGCTCTTTGAGCACCTAAGCAATTTCGCAGTCGAAAATGCAGTGACGACGCTCCTGGATTAGCCTGCAATTTCGACTGCGTCGAAATTGCCATGGCGCGCGCAGCGCGCCCGCTTGCCAGTTTGCGCCGCTTCGGGTATAGTTCCCAGGCGCGTTATAGCCCAGGGATAGGAGGACAGGATGAAAGCAGCCATTCTGACTATCGGCGACGAGCTCACGTGTGGTTACCAGTTGGACACAAATTCGCAATTCATCGCGCAGCGGTTGGCCATGTTGCCCGCCGACGTCGTCCTGCACATGTCGGTGGGGGACGACCTGCATGCCATTCACACGGCGCTGCACGTGGCGACGCACATGACCGAGGCGGATGGAGAGCCGGCGGTCGTCGTCATCGCCGGCGGGCTGGGCCCCACGGAGGACGACCTGACCCGTCGAGCGGTGGCCACCCACTTTGGGCTGGCGTTGGTGGAGGAAGCCGAGGCATTAGCGCGCATTAAGGAGCGGTTTGCCCACCTGGGCCGTGAGATGCCAGAGAGCAACTGCATCCAGGCCCAGGTGCCCGCCGGCAGCCGGATCATCCACAACAGCCGGGGCACCGCTGCCGGCTTCTACCTGCCGGTGCAGGGGAATATGCACGTGTTCGTCACGCCCGGCGTGCCATACGAGATGAAGGGCATGTTAGATGAATTTATCCTGCCCCGTTTGCGGGAGTTGGCGGGAACTGGCGCTTTTACCCAGCGGGCGTTCGTCAAGGTCTATGGCCTGCCAGAGCCAGAGATCAACGAGCGCATCCGTTCCCTGCTGGCGCGGGATCGCAACCCGCTCCTGGGGCTGCTCCCTAATATGGGCACCATCACCGTCGAGCTGGTGGCCTCGGGCGACGCGCCGGAGGCGGCCGAGGCGCTGATCGCAGCCGACGTGGCCGCGCTGCGGGCCGAGCTGGGGCAACACGTCATCAGCGACGACGGGCGGGATCTACCGCAGGTGGTGGCCGACCTGCTGGTGGCGCGCGGGCTGACCGTCGCCGTGGCCGAGGTGGGCACCGGCGGATTGGTGGCCGCCCGGCTCACCGAGCCGGAGGGGTCGGAGCGGTGGTTCCGCGAGGGCAGCGTCTTGGACGGTGACTCTGCGAGTGACACGGAGACGCTAGCGCGGACGTTGGCCGCCCGGCAGGCCACCGTCGCTGATGTCGGCGTGGGCATGGGGCCCATCATCGCGCCGGAGGACAGCGCTGCCGACAACCCCTATGCCGCGGTCGATGTGGCAGTGAACGTACAGGGGCAGGAGACCCATCACCGGCTGCGTGCCAGCGGCGATCGCGACCGCGCGCGCCGGTGGGTTGCCGACGGCGTGTTGGATCTGGTGCGGCTGCGTGTGCTGGAGTTGTAAGCCGGATTGGCAATCTGGCTATAGGGAGCATTACGTATGGATGTCTTTCTGCAAGCGCTGCTTATCTTTTTGCTGCGAGCGGTGGGTATCTCTGTCCACACGCTGGGCATGATCCTCACCGTGCAGGGGCGGCGGCTGCCCGCCATCCTTGCTGGCAGCTTTAACACCTTGCTGTACGTCGTGGCCATCGGGCAGGTAGTGGCCAATCTGAACAACGTGGCCAACGTCGTCGCGTACGTCGTCGGCTTTGGCGTGGGCACCTGGATCGGCATGATTCTCGAAGGTCGCATCGCGCTGGGTTTCGCCGACGTGCACATCATCTCTACTGAGCAGAGTGAGGCCGTGGCGGTTGCCTTGCGAGAGGCCGGCTTTGGGGCGACCCAGATGCACGGCCAGGGGCGTGAAAAGCCGGTGGGCATCGTGCAGGCCATCGTGCCGCGCAAGAATGTCTCGGCGGTGGTTTGCATCGTCGAAGGGGTTGATGCCGGAGCCATCGTGTCCATCTCCGAGGCCAAGACGGTGCAGCGGGGCTACTGGCGGCCGGTAGAGAGACGGTGATTTACTGCTCTTCACTCGCCGTCAGCTCCAGTTGCCGCCGGTAGAGCTGGCTGTACAGCCCGCCGCGAGCCAGCAGTTCCTTGTGGTCCCCCACTTCGCGGATGCGGCCCTCCTCCAGGGCGATGATCTTGTCGGCGTTGCGGATGGTGCTCAGCCGGTGGGCGATGACGAGCGCCGTGCGTCCCTTCAGCACCTCGTCCAGCGCCTGCTGGATCAGGTACTCGGCCTCGGCGTCCACCGACGAGGTGGCCTCATCCAGGATCAGGATGCGCGGATCGGCCAGGATGGCGCGCGCCAGGGCCAGACGCTGCTTTTGCCCGCCGCTCAACTTGACCCCGCGCTCGCCGATCTCGGTATCGTAGCCTCGGGGCAGCTGCCGGATGAACTCGTGGGCGTAGGCGGCTTTTGCCGCGGCGATCATTTCCTCCTCGCTGGCGTCGGGTTTTCCATAGAGCAGGTTATCACGCACGGTGGTGTTGAACAGGAACGTATCTTGCAGCACCACCGCCACATGGCGGCGCAGCGACTTGACCTGCACCTGCCGCAGGTCGTGGCCGTCCACTAAAATGCGCCCGTGGATCGGGTCGTAAAAGCGGCACAGCAAGCTGGCGATGCTGGTCTTGCCCGCGCCGCTGGGCCCCACCAGCGCCACCACCTCGCCAGGGCCCATGTGGAAATCGACGTCGTGTAAGACTTCGTCGCCTTCGCCGTAGCGAAAGTGCACGCCATCGAACACCACATTGCCCTCGATCTCTTTCAGCGCCACTGCATCCGATGCATCCTGAATCTCGGGCTCCTCGTCCAGCAGCTCAAAGATGCGCTCGCCGGCGGCGATGGCCTGCTGGAAGGTGTTGTCCACCTCCGTCAGCCGCCGCAGCGGATCGTAGAACGAGGTGATGTAGGCCATAAAGGCCACCAGCGTGCCCAGCGAGAGCTGTCCCTCGATGACCATCCACGCGCCGATTCCAAGCACGAGTGTGCCTCCCGCTGCGCCGACGAAGGACAGGGCGGGAAAGAAGGTCGACCAGGTGCGGATAGCGCGTACGCGCTCCTGGTAGTAATGGTCGCTGACGTCGCGAAAGCGGGCCAGCTCCGCGTCCTCGCGCCCAAAGGCCTGGATGACGCGGATGCCGGCCAGGTTATCCTGCAAGCGAGCGTTGATGTCGCCCAGCCGGTCGCGCGCCTGGCGGTAGATGGGGCGCGCGCGCCGGTTGAAACGTCGCAGGGCCACGGCGATCAGCGGAAGCAGGGCCAGCACGACCAGCGCCAGCCGCCAGTCGAGCGCCAGCAGCATGACCGTGGCCCCCACCAGCCGCAGCAGATCGACCGTCGTCAGGATCACGCCGTGGGTGACGAAATTCTCCAGCGCCTCCACGTCGTTGGCCACGCGCGACATCAGCTCGCCGGTGGACGTGCGCTCGAAGAAGGAGAGGGACAGCCGTTGCAGGTAGCCGTACAGGCGCACGCGCAGGTCGAGGATAAAGCGCGCGCCCAGCACGTGGCGGATGTACTGCTCGCTGACCTCCGTGCCCCACAGCAGCGCATAGATCCCGATCAAGCCGGCCACCATCACGCCCAGGCGGCTGAGGTTGCCCGCGACGATCACCTGGTCCACGATCTGGCGCTGAAAGAGCGGCGGGAGCAGGGTCAGGCCAGTGTGGAGCAGCAGCAACACGCCCGTGACGAGCAACGATTTCCAATAGGGCTGCACGTAGCGGAGGAGGCGTTTCAGTATGCGCATAGGTGTACCTCCGATGGAGCGCAGTATAACACGAGGAACGTAAAACGTGAAGCGTAAAACGTGAGGTGTGAGTTACGCTTTACGCTTCACGTTTCCGCTTGTCAACTTGGCGCAAAAGCGGTATAGTCGGGAAAGCGTAGGTGGAGGTGAGAAGAATGGAACAAGAGCATAGAAAACTAGACCGGCGACAGTTGGGATACCCGCGCGTCATCGAATTGAGGTTGCAGGGCTATCGGCCATTTGGAGACTCGTCCTTCTATTTCTTTCCTAGAATGCACCCGGCCGAGAAATCTCGTGGATGGCTTCAAGTGATCGTCGGCGCCAACGGGTCGGGCAAGTCCAGCCTGTTCGAGTTTCTGAGATTTTTGCGTGATGCGATGCGCGAAGACATCCCACCGGAAATCGTGACGGGACCTCCCGGCCAGCAGATATTTCACCGCCCTGGCCCTGATAGGCTGCGATGGAACATTGAGGTTGAGTGGGGGTGGCCACAATTCGATCCGGCTCTGGCGGATACTCCTGGTCCAATGTCCATGTATTATGAGGGTGAAGTGCGCGGGCCTATCGGACGGGTCCGCGTCTCGTTTGAGAAGGTGTCGTATCCCCGTCATGGTGCGACGCTGATGCACATTCAAGACGGCGAGGGCTTTTTTGAGGGTCTCGAGCGAACAGAGATGCCCCTGCGCAAGCCCAACCGACTGGCGCTCAGCGATATGATCGGTCCACATCGGGGAGCTCTGTACCATTTGCGCGAGTTCATCGCCGGTTGGCGTTTTTACAGCACTTTCGACGTCGACAGCGACAAGATTCGCGGGCCGGTCCCCGTAGAACAGGAACCAGTGCTCCGCGAAAATGCAGGCAACCTGAGCGCAGTGTTATTTCATATGATGACCGAGCATCCTTTGGTGTTCGACGAGTTGAAAACTCACCTGCGGTCGGCCGTTCCCGGATTTCGTAATTTGACGGTCAAAGCGCGTGGCGGGCCAGGCCAGGTGATCGCCTTCTGGCAGGAAGAAGGCGTGGATGACGAGTTGAGCCTCGCGGACCTTTCCGACGGCATCCTGCGTTTCCTGTGTTGGACGACCCTTTGCCTGGTGCCCAACCCTCCTACGCTCATCTGCATCGACGAGCCAGACCAGGGGGTTCACCCGCGCACGCTGCCCATCCTGGCCGGACTCTTTGAAAAGGCCAGCACGCGTACCCAGGTATTATTGGCTACTCACGCCTCCTATTTCTTGACCCAGTTCGACGTGACGCGCATTGCAGTGATGAAGAAAGTGGATGGCGAGAGCCGCTATCTCAAACCGGGCGATTCAGAAGCCCTGCGAGCCAACCTGGAGGACTTTGGCGTCGAGGAACTGGAGGCCATGCACCGCAGCGACGAGCTGGAGGTGCTGGTGTGAAGAAGGTGATCGTCTACGTCGAGGGGCCCAGCGATCGGTTGGCGATGGAAGAGTTGCTGGCCGATTTGTTAGTGCGCTTGCAGATAGCGGGCGTGGCAGTTGAGTTTATTCCTACCGAGGGGAAAAAGAGGTTGCTGCTCCGAACGCCCACCAAGGCGGTGAACATCTTGCGCAACGACCCTCATGCTGTAGTGATTGCTCTGCCAGATCTCTATCCGCCCAACATCGCTTTCAAGCATACCACTTTTGATGAGTTGGTTCAGGCCTTGCGGGAAGAATTTGCGCGGGTGCTGGCGCATAAGAAAGTAGACGATGCGCGATTACGCGAACGGTTTCACGTGTACTGCTTAAAGTACGATCTGGAGGCGCTGATTCTGGCTGCCGAAAACGGACTGGCGTCGAGGCTGGGTATCTCATCGGTAACCCCAATCTGGATCAAGCCGGTAGAAGATCAAGATCACCAAAATCCTCCCAAGCGCATCGTGGAGCAGGTATTTGAGGCGCATGGAGACAGATACCAAGATACGATTGACGCGCCGCTGATATTGGGTGCCGCCCGGTATCCAGACATCGCCGCAGCCTGTCCTCAGTGCTTCAAGCCTTTCGTGGACCATCTGGAGGCACTCCTAGATGGAGAAACACAATGACTCGCTATGCTGCCGCGATAGATCAAGGCATCACCGGCACCCGCTTCATGGTGTTCGACCGAACGGGGCAGGTGGTTGCCTCGACGTACGAGGAGCACACGCAGATCACGCCCCGGCCCGGCTGGGTCGAGCACGACGCGGGCGAGATATGGGCCAAGACGCAGCGCGCGTGGTCAGGCGGGCCTGGCGACCGGGTATGGACAGGGTTGGACGAGTTGCGGGCCAACTGGGGCGTGGACAGGGTCTTTGAGCCGCGGTGGGACGAGACCCGTCGTGAGGAGGTATATGCGGAGTGGAAGCGCGCGGTGGCGCGCAGCCGGGGATGGGTGCAGGGTGCGTGACGCAATGTGTGCGCCAGCCTGGGTGCGGTGCCTGGAGCGGTCAGTGGATAAAAGGAAGCGATGACAATCCCGACAGACGTGAAAGAACGGCTGACTGCTTTGACGTGCACTGTGCTGGGTTCCACCTTGCGAGTGGGGTTGACGTGGCTCAGCCGCCGTCGTCTGCCCAGAACCGGTGGTGTGTTGCAGTTATCCGGCCTCCAGTCGCCGGTCGAGGTGCTCTACGACCGCTGGGGAGTGCCCCACATCTATGCCCTCACCGAGAGGGATCTGTTCTTCGCCCAGGGGTTCGTGCATGCCCGGGACCGGCTGTGGCAGATGGACTTTGCGCGGCGGCTCGTCGCCGGGCGGCTCTCGGAGATTTTTGGGGTCCAGACCGTGTCTGCCGATCGTTGGCTCCGTGTTATGGGCCTCAGGCGGGTGATCGAACAGGAGGTTCTTCTGATCGACGCCGATGTGCGCGCCAACCTGGAGGCCTATGCTGCCGGCGTGAACGCCTGCATCGCCCACGACCGCCTGCCGATTGAATTCCTCCTGTTGCGCTACGAACCAGAGCCCTGGACGGTAGCCGATTCATTGTCCTGGCCAAAAGCAGTCGCCTTTGGGGTTTCGACCGATTGGGAGGCCGAGATTTTGCGTTGTCATCTGATTGCCTGCCTGGGATCGGATACGTGTGCCGAGTTGAGACTGGGCGATCCCGATTGCTGGCACTACACGCCGCTCGTTGACGCAGGTGGACGCAAAGATGGCCCCCTCGGTCCTTCGATGGATGGGCAGGCACAGTCACTCATCGACATGTTGGGGACGGACGGTTGGGGTAGCAATAACTGGGTGATATCCGGTGACCGCACGGCCACTGGCGCGCCGCTGCTGGCCAACGACATGCACTTGGCGCTGGGTGCGCCGTGCATCTGGTACGAGAATCACTTGGTCTGCGGCGATGTGAACGTGACCGGCATCACGTTTCCCGGCGTCGCTGGCGTGATCGCCGGCCACAACGGGCACGTTGCATGGGGTTTCACCAACTGCCCGGCCGATGTGCAGGATCTATACGTGGAACGACTGCGTTCCACCGAAAACGGCGGCATGCAGTGCGAGTATGAAGGCGAGTGGTACGATGCCCAAGTTGTGCGCGAGGAGATCGCCGTCAAGGCCGGCGAGACCGTCGTAGAAGAGGTGGTCATCACCCGGCACGGTCCGATCATCAACGAGCTGGTACCCGATTTTTCGGGCGAGCGGCCGTTGGCCTTGTGCTGGGTCTCGCTGGAGCCGGACAGAATGATCGAGGCCGTTTCGGCAATGGATCGCGCCCGCGATTGTCACGAATTTCGCCAGGCTCTGCGTCTTTGGACGGTACCCGCACAAAACGTCGTCTACGCCGACGTGGAGGGCAACATCGGCTACCAAGTCGCCGGCCGGGTTCCGATACGGGCCAGGGGCCGCGGTCAAGTGCCTGTACCGGGCTGGACGGGGGAATGCGAGTGGACGGGCTACGTCTCATTCGAGGATTTGCCCCACAGCTACAACCCTCCTGAGGGCTATATTGCCACGGCCAACAACTGTGTTGTCGGCGACGATTATCCGCACTATATCGGTTGCAACTACCGGCTGGACGATCGCGCCAAACGGATTAGCGCACTGATCGAGGCGCAAAAAGAGATTGACATAGGCTATGTGAAAAGAATGCATTTCGACCAAGTGTCGCCCCCGGCACAGGTCGTGGGGCGTTATCTGGGCGGGCTGCACGTGGACGATCCTCAACTGGCTGCCGTCGTCGAAGTGATGCGCGATTGGGATGGCACGTTGGCGGTCGACAGTGTAGCCGCTACTGTGTACAAGGTCTTTGTACAGCACGTAGCCCTCTTGATGCTTTCTAGCCGGCTGGGTGAGCTTGCGGGGAACTATCTGGGCCGGGGGCTCGTACCAGAGTTGCTATGGGAGAACCGCTTCGGTGAACGGGCGCGTGAGTGGTTGCGCGAGACGCTGGCGCAGCCCGAGTCTCACTGGTTCGATCTGGGGCAGGGCCGGACGCGCGATTACGTGATGCGCCAGGCGCTGCGCGAGACGGTTGATTTCCTCAAGACCGAACTCGGTCCCCGGGTTGACGATTGGACGTGGGGCAGACTTCACAAGCTGGTCTTTGCGCATACGTTGGGGAATGCACCGTTTCTTGACAGGGTTTTTAACCGCGGGCCATATCCCGTGGGTGGCGATGCCAACACCTTGTGGGCTACGCATCCCAAACAGTATGACCTGAGCAGCGATCGTTTGGCCGGCCCGCCTTTTCGCTTCATCGCCGACATGGGCGATCTGCGAAACGCGTTGGGGTTGTTGGCGCCCGGCCAGTCGGGCCGCATTGGCAGCCCGCATTACGACGACCAGATCGCGGCTTGGTTTGATGGCGGGTACCACCCGATGCTCTACGACCGCGAGGATGTGAAACGGGCGGCGAAACGGCGGCTGCGACTGGAGCCAGAACTGGACACCGATTCCCAGATCTTTAGGATGGCCACCCTTCGTGGGCAGAGAAAGGACAATGGTCCAGCGCCTGAGCAGTGAGTTTACGAGTTAGGGGGTTGTGATGGTACAGTACGATACACCGATCAACGCCAGCGACGCCAGTTTCGAGCGCGTCGTGTTGCAGTCGTCCTTGCCGGTGGCGGCGGTCTTTTGGGCCAAGGGCGAGGTGCCGCGCCGGCAGCTCAACGACGTGTTGGAGCAAGTGGCCCAGGAATACGCCGGTGAGGCGCTGGTGGTCAAACTGGACGTGGCCGACGCGCCGCAGGCGCATGCGAACTATGAGGTCGATACACTGCCCCAGTTCCTGTTCTTCCGTGGGGGGAAGCTGGTCGCGCGCGCCCGCGGCCTGCCCACCGCAGAGATGCTGCGTCCGTGGATGGAATACCTGCTGGAGCGTGGGCCAAAGCCGGCGACCAAGAAGCGGCGGCACAAGCAGTCGCCGCCCGGCGTTGATCACCCGCTGGTCGTCACCGATGCCGATTTCGAGCAGGTGGTGCTACAAGCGAGCGTGCCGGTGCTGGTGGACTTTTGGGCGGCCTGGTGCGGGCCGTGCCGCATGGTCGCCCCGACCGTCGAGCAGCTGGCGCAATCGTTCGCCGGGCGGGCGCTGATGGTCAAGCTGGACGTGGACGCCAACCCCGCCACGGCGCAGCGATACGGGGTGCAGAGTATACCGATGCTGATCTATTTCCGCAACGGGCAGGAGGTGGATCGCGTGGTCGGCGCGCAGCCGGCGCACGTGTTGCGTCAGAAGTTGGAGGCTTTGTTGTGATCGAGTTTTTGCAGATGAACCGGCTGACGATTGAAGGATAAATCCATAGACGATCGCACGCTGGCTGCCGCCGGGGTCACGCTTCTCTTCTGGGCCTCGGCGTTTGCTGCGATTCGGGCCGGTCTGGCAGCTTACCAGCCGGGCCATCTGGCGCTGCTGCGCTTCCTGGTCGCCTCGGCGGTCCTGGCGGTGTACGCCGTTCTCACACAGATGCGGCTGCCGGAGGTGCGCGATCTACCCGCCATGCTGCTGATGGGCTTTTTGGGGATCACCGTCTATCACGTGGCGCTGAACTATGGTGAGGTCGCCGTGACGGCGGGGGCGGCGAGCCTGCTGATCGCCTCGGCGCCGACTATCACCGCGCTCATGGCGACGATTTTTCTGGGCGAGCGGCTCAAGGTGTGGGGCTGGGTGGGCATCGTGGTGAGCTTCCTGGGGGTGGTGTTGATCGCCCTGGGTGAGGGCGATCCCTCGATGGACTCGGGATGGCAAGGCATGCGCTTCGAGCCGCGGGCGTTGTTGATCCTGCTGGCAGCGATTTCCACCAGCCTGTACTTTATTCTGCAGAAGCGGTATCTGGGAAGATACAGCGCGCTGCAACTCGCAGCTTACTCGATCTGGGCGGGGACGCTGCCGATGCTGGTCTTTTTGCCGGGGCTGGTGCGGACGCTGCCGGCAGCCCCGTTGGGCGCGACGCTGGCCGTCGTGTACCTGGGCGTTTTCCCCGCCGCGCTGGCTTACGTGGCCTGGACGTACGTGCTCTCGCGGTTGCCCGCCTCGATCGCGGGCAGTTTCCTCTACCTCTCACCCGTCCTGGCTACGCTGATCGCCTGGGTTTGGCTGGGCGAGCTGCCTACCTGGCTCTCCCTGGCGGGCGGGGCGACATCGCTGGCAGGGGTGATCCTGATCAACACGCGGGGCAGGTGAAACCTCAAGGACTCGGGGAAAGAAATGGTCTTCTCAGCAGGTACGTGGTGTAAAAGCAGGCCTCCCGCATCAAGAACCCCCGATTGGCTTCTCCAAGTCTCGTACCGGCTGGTCGGCGTGGGAGATGGTTAAGCGTCGATGCCTAGATCTCGGGCGATCGTGACGGCCCTTCTCATGTGCAAAGGATCGCTGACGATTAGAGCCTTTGTCAGGCCTTGTCGGTCGAGGATTTCCTTCGCGCCCTCTAGGTTTTCGTAGGTGATCCTCGAATGCGTCTCGCAGTAGATATCCTCGTCCGGGACGCCAAGTTGGACGGCGTATTCCTTGGCTACTTCTGACTCTGCGATTCGATCCCCTTCTCCGATTCCTCCGGTAAAGATGATGATGCTGGCCTCTCCGACTGTGTAGAGATTTACAGCGTGTTTGATACGCTCCTCAAATACCGGCGAAGGGCGTTCGCCCCACACGGCTGCTCCCAGGACGATGACTGCATCGGCTGGCGAGGCGTGGATTGTGGAGGAGTAGGTGCTATCGTTCCAACAAAATCGTCACCGGGCCGTCGTTGTGAATCTCGACCAGCATGTGGGCCTGAAAGACGCCGGCCTCGACGGGCACGCCGTGATCGTGCAGCGCCTGGGCAAAGTGATCCACCAAAGGCTCGGCCACCTCGGGCGGCGCGGCGTCGGTGAAGGAAGGGCGGCGGCCCTTGCGCGCGTCGGCGTACAGGGTGAACTGGGAGACGACGAGCGCCGCGCCGCCCGCGTCGAGCAGCCCGGCGTTCATCTTGCCCTCGTTGTCTTCAAAGATGCGCAGGCCCGCCACCTTGCGCGCCAGCCACTCGGCCTGCTCCTGTGTGTCGCCGTGGGTCACGCCCACCAGCGCCACCACGCCGCACCCAATCTGGCCGACGATCTCGCCGTCGACGCTGACGGACGCTTTTTTGACTCGTTGGATGACTGCACGCATTAGTCGAGCAAGCGCTTTTCGCCCGTCAGCCCTTGCAGCTCCTGGATGTTCTGAGTGACCTCGACGCAGCCCAGGTAGTTGCCGCCCGTGTCCCTCAGGGCATAGTACTCGATGAGCACCTTTTGCCTCTCGTCGTCGATGGTCAGGTCGATCCAGAAACGTGCCTTGTCCCGCGTGCCGGCCTTCATCTCTTGCAGGATCTGCTCGACCTTTGGCAGGCTCTTCTTGGGATGGCAATTTTGGACGCTCTTGCCCAGCACGCCGGTGGGCCGATTGAAGATTCTCGATTCGTGCTTGTTCCAGGCCAGCACCCGGTCATCTGCATCGACGACCAAGAACTCGACCGGGATCGTCTCCAGCAGAGCTTCCAGTACGTTTTTGGGTAGTTTGCCGATCATTCTTGCCTCCTATCTTTTACGCCCGCCCGCGCCACTCCTCGGCGGGGAAGCGCTCCTCGTTCCGCTCCAGCTTGGCCATTACCGCCGCGCTCACGTCCACGTCCAGTGCGTTGGCCAGAACGAGGGTGTAGAGCAGGACGTCGGCCATCTCGTCGACCACTTTGGCCAGTTTTTCCTCGTCCTGTAAAGCAGCCCGCGCTTGCTCGTCGGTGCGCCATAGGAAATGCTCCATCAGTTCCGCGGCCTCAATGGCGATGGCGGCGCTGACGTCTTTGGGCGTGTGAAATTGCTCCCAGTCGCGGGCGGCGTTGAACTCCGCCACGCGCTGGCGCAGGTCAGCCAGGGTGGTGTGATCGTCCATTCGATTTGGATGCAGTCCAGTGATTAAAGTTTCGTCCGTGCTTTGCGCGGTTCACGCTACTTTTTTTGAGCCGTTATATGCAATGGGCGTAGTGTACCACAGGGGAGGGTTTGTGGCAATGACGTGTGTATCGTGCGCTTTTTTCTGCTGTCAGATGTTACGCTTGTCTGTGAAGCATCTTTCCCTCGATCTGCCCGAGCCGGTAGAGCCTTCGGCCGACCAAGACGTACCAAGTCATGAGGAGCAGGGCACTTGGAAGAATCACGAGCAGGGTGATGATCTCCGATGACGTCAGAGCTTGTCTGAGGCAATCGGCCAACGACAGTGCGTGTGCCAGAATGCCCACGTAGGCGGTTGTCCTGCTGAAGGTTTGGCTCTGGAACATGATCGATGAGACGATCAGACCCGCAACAGACACCAGGAGGAGGCCCACGTTGAACCCGCCCACGGCGCGTTGGCCTGTATTGGCGAGCACCGCCTGCCCGGCTGCCAAGAGCGTCGATCTCTGCGCGTCCGTCGTCGCAGCAGCGTACTGGTTGCTGAGGGAAAGCATAGAGAAGGGGTTATTCGTGGCGAAAAAGATCCCGATTCCCAGAAGGGCAAAAGCCAGCGCGATTGCCATAAGGCCTGGATTGGTTTTTCTGAGCACGATGTAGAGGGCGAGAAACACCATTATAAACATGGCATACATCGGAATTTCTAACCCCCAAAATCCAAAAAGCCCAATGATCTTGTTGCTCTGGAACAACGTGAACCAATCACTTACCGTGCTGGGTTGCGGGTAGAAAGTGAAACCAATAATCTCGCCCAGGGTCAACGCGACCACGATCCAGGCGGCCGCACCGCCGAGCTTGTAGAGGTTCTTGTAGGCAGAGTCAGCGGTTTCAGCATTGATAAATTGTATCATTTTCAGCCATCCTTTCTCGTCGTCTGATGAGCAGCCGGCGTCGCTGCTCTGACGCCGGCAATCGGCGGCTGCCCTGAAGGCCCGTGGTTCTACTGCGCTACCACGAAGGCGATGGCGTGCTCTTTGGTGTGGGAGAGGCTGACGGCCCACTCGCCGAGTCCCAACTCCTCGGCGCGCTCGGCGGCGCGGCCAGACAGGCGCACGATGGGCTTGCCACGCTGGTCGCCTAGGACCTCGACGTCCTTCCAGTGGATGCCATCGCGGGCCAGGACGCGCATGCCCACGCCCAGTGCCTTGGAAACCGCCTCCTTGGCGGCGAAGCGGGCGGCGAGCTCGGCCACGCGCCCGCGGCAGTAGAGCACCTCGTTCGGGGTAAAGACGCGCGCCAGGAAGCGGTCGCCGTACCGCTCCAGCGCGCGCTTGATGCGGGCGATCTCGATCAGGTCAACGCCGGTGGTAAGCATCGCTCATCCTTGCGGCCCGGCGACGGCCAGCGCGTAGGCGTCGGAATCAAGCCAGTGCTGCGCCACGGCCTGCGCCTGCTCGACGGTGACCGCGTTGATCAGCGCGGCGTACCGCTGCAGATAGTCCAGCCCAAGTTCGTAGCGCTCCATATCGAGGATGTAGCGAGCCACGCCCTCGTTTGTCTCCAGCCGCAAGGGCAGGCTGCCGGTGATGAAAGCCTTGTTGTCGGCCAGTTCCTCCGCGCTCACCGGCTCCTCGCAGATGCGCCTGACCTCGGTGCGGATGCTGTCAATGGCTTGTTCGACGTTGGCCGGGTTGACGCCAGCGACGATGCGCCAGGGCCCGGGACCGGCGCCGCCGGCGACGCGGCTGTACGAGTAGTAGGCCAGCCCTTGCTCCTCGCGCACCTTTTCCCCCAACCGGCCCATCAACCCAAAGATGCCCAGAATAGAGTTGCACACCGCTGCTTCCATGTAATCGGGCGAGGTGCGGGCGGGTCCGGGATAGCCAAGCACGATGTCCGACTGCGTCTTGCCGGGGATGGACACGAAGCGCTCACGCACCTCGGTGATACGAGGGGCATCGGGGAGCGGGTCGCGCTCGTAAGTGGGCGCCTGCCAGTTGCCAAAGGCCGCCTCGATCTGCGCCATTGCGGCGGCGGTCTCTACCGCGCCCACCACGGCGACCGTCATTCCCTGTGGGCCGTAGCCGTTGGCGTAAAACGCGGTCAGGTCGTCGCGGCTGATGTCGCCGACCGTCTCGGTGTATCCGTCGACGCTGCGGGAGTAGGGATGCGCCCCGGGGTAGGCCAGTTCATGAAAGGCCAGGTTGGCCATACTGCGAGTGTCGTGTGCGCGCTCATCGAGATCGGTGAGGATCTCGCCGCGCAGCTTTTCCACTTCGTCGGGCGGGAAGGCGGGATGCCGCAGCACGTCGGCCAGAACGTCCAGCGCTAGCGGCAGGTCTTCTGCCAGGCTCTTGGAACCAAAACCGGTGGTGTGCGTGCCGCCGTTGGTTCCTACGGTGGCTCCCACTGCTTCGAGCGTCTCATAGATCTGCTCGAAGGTGCGGCTTTCGGTGCCGCGCATCAGCGCGTCGGCGGCAAAGGATGCCAGTCCGGCCTGCTCCGGCCGCTCGTCGCGGGCGCCCACGCGCAGGTAGCCCCGCACGACGACCGCCGGGCTGGCGTGGTTTTCGCGCACCAGCACGACGATGCCGTTGGGCAGCTCGCGCCGGGTGATGGTTTCGGGACCGGGAATGGACACGTTACGCCCCTTCTTCTTGGAACGCGGCCGCCTCTCCCTCCGTCGACTTGCCGAGGAAGTAAGCGATGACCGCCCCCACGAGCAAGAGCGGGATACCGACGAGACTGTGCTCGCCAAAGGCAAACCCCGCCGGCCACAAGCCGATGAGCGATCCGCAGATCAGGCCCAGGATGGCGTAAAAGGTCACTGCCGGCCAGCGCTTTAGCAGCATGCTCGTCAGCTTGGCAAAGACCAGGATGCCCAGGACGAGGCCCAGCGTCGCCGGTATGAGGACCGCCCAATCAATGGAAAGGTCAGTCAAAGAATCGAGCGCCTCGACGATGGGCTCGTACGTGCCCGTCAGCAGGAGGATGTACGAGCCGCTCAGGCCCGGCGTCATCATCGCGCTGCCGGCGAAAAAGCCCCCGAAGGCCAGTTGGATCAAGTTCGGGGCGGAGGCGGCGGCGGCGGAAGTGTGCGTCAATGATTCGTTCCTTCCCACCAGCCCCACCACGATAGCGACCGCTGCCCCGACGGCGAAGGCGATCGCCCGGCCGGCCGACGGCTTCATGTCGTGGTGCATCTGGGTCACGCTGGGAATGCCGCCGGCGATCACGCCGATGAAAAAGAGCACCGACAGGACGGGGTGTCGATCGAGCACGAGGGATGCCACTTTGGCGATACCCACCGTCCCGATGGCGACCCCTAGGGCCAGTGGAACCAGAAAGAGCAGGCGCTTTTTCAACTCGTCCATATTTCTGAGGCTCGAAAGCAGGCCGCTGACCGACGCGACCAGTTCGTCATACACCCGCAGCAGCACCATGAACGTGCCGCTGCTGACGCCGGGGACGATGTGGACGACGCCGACGATCATGCCTTTTAGCAACAGGATGATGGTTCTCACGAGTTCTCCTTTGAGTTTTCTTGTTGGTTGGTCGGCACGTACCAGCCGACCGTGCGGTTCGATGGTGCGAGGTAGGTCTGCGCTACGCGGTGCACGTCCTCAACGGTGACGGCGCTGAGGTTGTCGATGTAATGCTCGAACCAGCCATAGTCGGCAAAGATCTCGCTGTATCCCATCCACAACGCCTGCCCGGTGACCGTCTCGCTGGAGTAGGCGAACTGGGCCTTGGCCTGCTTGATCGCCTTGGCCAGCTCCTCATCCGTGACCGGTTCGTCGGCCACGCGCGCCAGCTCCGCCTGCAGCGCCTCTTCTACCTCGGCCGGGGTGCGGCCCGCACGCACGACGACGGAGAGACCGTAGATGAAAGGATCGACCGTGGGGATCAGCGAGCCGGACACGTAGGCCGCCAGCTCTTTTGCCACCAGCGCCTTGTACAGGCGGCTGCTCTTGTTCGACGTGCCGCCGCCGGAAAAGGCCAGTCCGCTGGCGCCGCTGAGCGCCGCATCCAGCGCGGTCAGCGCGAAAAAGTCGGGCTCGCGTGCGGACGGAATGCGGAAAGCCATATCCAGGTAGGCCACGTTGCCCTCTCCCTCGACGATCACCCGCCGCTCCCCCTGCTGCGGCGGCTCGACGGCAGTGACCGGCGGTGGCTCTGCGCCGTTGGGTATCGCGTCAAAATGCTGTTCGATCAGGTGCAGCATCTCGCCGGCGTCGAAATCGCCCGCGGCGACGGCTATCGCGTTCTTGGGCGTGTAGTAGGCGCGGTAATGGGCGTGGAGCTGGTCGCGCGTCATCGTCTCCAGGTCGCACATGTGGCCGATGGTCCCGTGCCCGTAGGGGTGCACGTGAAAGACCGATCCCATCAGCGCCTCGTTGAGCAGGAACTCGGGATTGTTCTCGGCGCCCTGCCGCTCGCTGATGACGACGCTGCGCTCCATGGCCGCGACATCGGGATCAAAAGACACGTTGGCCATGCGGTCGGCCTCGATGCGCAGGCCCAGCTTGATGCGGTCGGCGGGCAGCGTGGCATAGTAGGTGGTAAAGTCGTACCACGTCATGCCGTTAAAGGCGCCGCCCTCGCGGGCGATAGCCTTGTCGGCCGCGCCCTGGGGGAACGCCTCGGTCCCCTTGAACAGCATGTGCTCCACCCAGTGGGAGATGCCCGTGATGCCCGTATGTTCGTTGCGGCTTCCCACCCGGTACCACACCCAGAAGCTGGCCACCGGCGCGGCGTGGGCCTCTTTGACCAGCACGGTCAGGCCGTTGGATAATTGGGTTTTGATGAATTCGTTGTGTGTCATTTTTCAGTCGAGGCCCAATAATACCACAACCGGGCGTAAAGCCAAATCTCAAATTTCAAAGTTTGGCAGTCTCCTCTCGAAAGTCGCTCGCCATTTTTACCGCGGAGCTCGCAGAGTTCGCAGAGAAAATCTGAGAAAATGCTACACATTGGCCCCCGGCCGGGGGTGTGTTATACATGTAATGTTTAGCGGCGCGAATCGCGCCGAATAAGTCGATTCCGTTTTTGTGGTACACTCTCCCCGCATCTTCTCTGCGGGGGTAGACGTGGACATTCATATCGCGCTATCGGATTGCACATTATCAACTGAACAGCAGGCCATCATTGACGCGCTCAATGGGTTTCTGGCGCTGCTATCGGACGATGACGATCCCAACGCAGCCCTGCGGCTGGCGATGGAGATCCTGGAAGCCGCCGATGTGGCTCCGCAGAAGGTCCTAGCCCAAGCGGCGGGCTTCGCCCAACCCCGTTCGGTGCGGGTGTACAAAGAGCGGCTGCGGGCAGAAGGTCTGGCCGGGCTGTTTGATCGTCCGATTCCAGGGCGGCCGGCAGTCACCACGCAGACAGCGGTCGAGAAGGCGCTCATCCAGATCATCTTGAGCGCCGTGATCGAAGAGCACGCGTTGCCTGACGACAGGGTGTTGGCCAAGCGGGTGAACCAGGAGTT